>Ga0315554_1000963_pt1 | contig 17102 bp, 15 predicted proteins | sample SalMarSW160370MG_FD_202114 | JGI IMG/M metagenome (GOLD analysis project Ga0315554, IMG submission 202114) | Salt marsh sediment microbial communities from the Plum Island Ecosystem LTER, Massachusetts, United States - Salt Marsh Sediment SW1603-70 ... | reverse complement strand
CATCAAACTCCCGAGCTGCTCCTTCGCTGATTGGACAAGGAGCAGTCGCCCTGCACATCGCCCAAAGCAAACGGGACAGCGAACGGTTGTCCCCTCATCCTTTGTCGTCGGTGGGATCAGACGTCAATCGCCGGGTAGCCCGTGTAGAGGAGATCCGCTCCGCACCATTCGACCGTGACGCGATCGAGTCGCAACGCGTCGGCGACCCGCTCGGCACCGGCGCCGCCGACCGCGGGGACGGCCCCGCGACCGCCGATGAGGGTCGGTGCGATAAACAGGGACACCTTATCGACCAAGCCAGCGTTCAGAAAGGCCGCGGCGGTTTCTCCTCCCCCTTCGACCAGCACCGAATCGACGCCGCTCGCGGCGAGCTCTGCCAGCAGACGGGTAAGGTCGATGCTTCCGTTCGCGTTGGGCAGTCGCCAGACGCGCGCGCCGCGGGAGCTAAGTTGTCGCTCGAGGTCAGCGGGCATCGTTGCGGTGGCGACGACCGGTGACCGCTGGGGATCGAGAAGGCGGGCTGTCTGGGGGAAGCGACCGCGCCGATCGAGGACGACGGGGACGGGATCCGGTCCGATGACGTGGCGTACCGTCAGGAGCGGATCGTCACTGAGGACCGTCTGCACGCCAACGAGGACGGACATGAACTTCCGCCGGAGTCGGTGCCCCTCAGCCTGCGCCGCCTCCAACGTGATCCATTGCGAGTCGCCCGTCTTCGTCGCGATCCGACCGTCGAGGCTGACCGCGAGCTTCAGCTGGACGAACGGTCGTCGATGTCGGACGAAGGTGAAGAAGATCTCGTTCTGCCGCTCCGCCTCATCGGACAGGACGCCCTCGACGACCTCGATCCCAGCGGCGCGGAGACAGGCGGTGCCCCCGCCGTCGACTTCGGGACTCGGGTCACGGGCGGCGACGACGACCCGACGGACGCCCGCCGCGATGACCCGGTCGGTGCATGGCGGTGTCTTCCCGTGGTGACAGCACGGCTCGAGTGTGGCGTAGAGAGTCGCACCTCGCGCCGCGGCACCGGCCTCGTCGAGGGCGAAGACCTCGGCATGAGGACCGCCGAACCGACGATGATAGCCTCGTCCGATGACGCGCTCCCCCCTCACCGCGACGGCCCCGACGAGTGGATTCGGATGGACGTCCCCCTCGCCGAGCTCGGCCAGTTCGAGCGCGAGGCGCATCCACTCCGTGTCCGTCATCCGGCCGCCTCGCGAAGGGCGGTCGCCGCCGCGAGCGGGTCCGGCTCCCCGAAGATCGCCGAACCGACGACGATGATGTCGGCACCGGCGTCGACGACCGATCGGACGTTCCCCGGATGGATGCCGCCGTCGACGGCGATCTCGATCGGGCGTGCGCCGATCGCGTCGCGGAGCGCTCGGATCCGGCCGATCGAGTCGGGGTGGAACGCCTGGCCGCCGAATCCCGGCTCGACGCTCATCACCAGGACGAGAGAGACTTCTTCCAGGAAGGGGACCAGCCGTTCGAGGGGCGTCCCGGGCCGGAGGGTGACGCCGACGCGGGCCGGGATCCGTGCGACCGATCGGATCACGGACCGCGGGTCGTCGGTCGTCTCGACGTGAAAGATGATCGAATCGTCCGCTCGGACGTCGAATCGGAGGGCGTAATCGAGCGGGCGATCGATCATCAGGTGGACGTCGAACGGAAGGACGAGCCGCTTTCGCAGCGCGTTGACCACCGGCGGGCCGAACGTGAGGTTGGGGACGAAGTGTCCGTCCATCACGTCCCAGTGAAACCGATCGGCGAGCGGCTCGACCGCGCGGGCCTCGTCGTAGAGACGGGCGAAGTCGGCGGACAGGAGGGACGGCGAGAGCTTCATCGTCTTCGCCCGAGCGAAAGGAGCATCACGAGCTGCAGAGCGGCCATCGCCGCGGCGGCGACGTAGGTCAGCGCGGCGGCGAACAGGACTTCCTTGACGGCCCCGATCTCCTCCTCGCTGACGATCGCCGCTTCGCGGAGCGCGCCGACGGCGCGACGGCTCGCGTCGAATTCGACCGGTAGGGTGATCAGTGTGAACAGGACCGCAACGGAGAACGCGACGATCCCAGCGGTGATCAGCGGCTGATATCGCGCGAAGAGGCCGACCAGAAAGAGAGGGAAGGCGAGCTGCGAGCCGAAGCTCGCGACCGGGACGATCGCCGTTCGAAGCGAGAGCGGCGCGTACGCGCGGGCGTGCTGAATCGCGTGCCCCGCTTCGTGCGCCGCGACGCCGATGGCGGCGATCGACGAGGAGTCCGGCGCGGACAGCCGCAGGACCTTGCGCCGTGGATCGTAGTGATCGGAAAGGCGTCGCCCCGTGCGCTCGATCGCGACGTCCCGGATCGCGGCCCCTTCGAGGAGGCGCGACGCCGCCGACTCCGCCGTGATCCGGCTGTCCGACTCGACCCGGGCGTACCGTGCGTACGTCGATCGGACCTTCCATTGGGCGTAGGCAGCGAACGCGACGGCCGGCAGGAGGATCAGCAGGCTCGGACCGAGGAAGAACGGAAATCCCCACATCATGCTACGATTCCACCTTCGAATGAGCTCGGCCAAGTATACGGCGCGCCCGAAACCGCCACAAGCGCCGGGCGAGCTCGAGGGCGAGGAGCGCGAGCATCGCGCCGACCAGGTCGGCCGCAAGGTCGAACGCGCTGGCGGTTCGCGTGACGACGAACAACTGGTGAAGCTCGTCGCTGCCGGCGTAGACCGCGGTGAGGACGAGCGGCAGGAGCGCGCGTCGTCCTGTCGCCATTCGAGCGAGGACGAAGAAGAGGGCGAACTCCGCCGAGTGGAAACACTTGTCGTAGTAGGGAAACGGGGGGGCGCTGACCGGGACGGGAGCCTGGGACAGGGCGAAGATCGCCCCAGCGTAGAGGGCCAGAAGCGCGTACCAGATGCGGCGTCTCATCGCGTTCGCGGACAGGAGAGAGCCGATAAGCCGGATTCTGTCGAGGGGAGACATCCATCTGTGCGGCCTACCCGAAGGCATCGGGCGGGTCACCCTCCATTGCCTTCCTACTCGGCCTTGCTCCGGCCAGGGTTTACCGAGCCGATCCGGTCACCCGGACCGCTGGTGGTCTCTTGCACCACCGTTTCACCCTTGCCTGTTCGAGTCTCGAGGAGACTCGCCATTGGCGGTCTGTTCTCTGCGGCACTTTCCCGGGGTCGCCCCCGCTGAGCTTTCCTCAGTGGCCTGCCCTACGGAGTCCGGACTTTCCTCAAACGCCCTCGGTCGAAGGCGTTCGCGTCTCCCTGGCTCTCTCGGTGTCCGGCGCATAGTATACCGAATCGAAGATGGGCTGCCCGATGCGGCCACGATTTCGGCATGCGCGGCGGACCCAGTCAGGAGTCGGGAGCGAAATCGTCGACGTACAGGATGCGCGAACAGTGCTCGCACGTGACGATCCCCATCCCGCCGCGGACGCGCTCGATCGTGCTTCCGCTAAGCTTCAGCTTGCACCCGGAGCAGGTCCCGTTCTTGATCGACGCGATCGGCTCCGTCGACCGCTTGTGCAGGGTCTCGTACTGCTTGATGAGGTAGTCGGGGATCCGATCGCAGAGGCCGGCGCGCTCCTCTTCCAGTCGGTCGATCTGTCCCTGGATCCCGGCAATCCGGGCCGCGACGTCATCGATCTGGGAGCGGAGTCCCTCGACCTTCGTTGAGCAGTCTGCGATCGCCCGCTCGAGGGCCCGCCCGGTTTCCTCGATCGTGTCCATCAGGACGAGGGCCTCGTCCTCCATCCCGGAGATCCGACCCCGCTCGCTCTCAATCTTCACGCGAAGGTCCTCCATCTCCTTGAAGCTGATGATCCCCTTGTCGAGGCGCTCCTGATACCGGCGGATGTTCATGTCGAGCTCGTCGACCCCGAGGTTCTTCATCCGGCTCTCGTGCTCCAACTGCGAGAGCCGCTCGCGCAGCCGGTCGACGTTCGACTCCTCGGCGGCGATCCGCTGTTCGGTCTGCTTCTGTTGGACTCGGAGCCGATCGCTCTGCACGGACAACTCGCGTAGCCGCCCGTCGGTCGTTTGAAGGTCGAGAAGCTGTATGATTTCGGCCAGCACGGTCCCCCCACGCCGGATCGCGGTTTCCGCCGACTATACGGCCCAGCATGAGCGGCTTCAAGTCGACAGGCTCCGGCGGGACGCCCCGGGCGGCGGGGGACGGAGCCGGAGTTCTAGCCGGAGGGCATCCCGGGGAGGTTGAGCCCCTGTGCCAGCGGGCCGAGCTTCCGCTGCGCGGCTTCTTTCGCGTCCGATTGGGCCTCTTGCACGGCGGCGATGATCAGGTCGATCAGCATCTCGACGTCGTCGGGATCGACGACCTCCCGCTCGATCTTCAGATTGGCCAGCTCGCCTTGGCCCGTGACGATCGCCGTCACCATGCCGCCTCCGGCGGAGGCCTCGACGCGCATCTCGGCGATCTCGGCCTGCGCGCGCTCGATCTCTTCCTGGATGCGCTTCGCCTGCTTCATCAGGTTCCCGAACCCGCCCGTCCCCTTCACAGTTCCTCCTTCACGATCTTTCCGTCGAAGACCTTGCACACCAGGCGGGCCTTCTCCTGAAGCACCTCGTGGGGCAACGGCTTGCGAACCACGCCCTCGTCGATCTCGACCTCGACGTGGACGTCGTCGCCGAAGTGCCGGCGGACGACGCCCGCGAGGTACTGCATGTTCTCCCGCTTCTCGATGCTGTCCTTGTGGAACGAGTGCTCGGGGTGAAAGGAGATCACCAGTTTCGATCCGGCGAGGCACGGGCGCCCCTCGATCAGGAACGCCGCGATGGCGATCCGGTCCTGTTCGATCTCGCGCAGCAGCGCGTCCCACGTCCCCTCGAATCCCTCGGGCGACGGCTCCCCGACCCCTTCGCCCGCCGCCACGCGAGCATCGGCGGAAACAGCTTCCGGGACGAGCGCGGTCGTCCCCTCCGTCGTCTCGGCGGCCTGCTGACCGTCCGCCCCGGCAGGGACCGGCTCCGCTGGCGGGGCAAACAGGTCGGCCGGTTCGGTCGAAGGGGCTCGCTCCGATGCCTCGGGCGACGGCGATGCCCCGGAACGACCGGGAGACGCGGGGAGCGTGGCGAGGAGATCGAGCAACCCGATCTCGAGGCGAATCCGGCGGTCGAGGGACCGGAACAGTTCGCCCTTGACGGCGAGCAAGTGACGGGCGATCTCGATGTCGACGTCCGGGGAAACCGAACCGTCGGCCAGCCGATCGCGAAGGATGCGGACGACGTCGGTGAGGAAGATCTCCAGATCCTTGCCGCGGTCGACGAGGGCGTCAATGGTGCGGATCACCGACGCTCGATCGCGGGCTCGGATCGCCTCGATGAACGCGTCCTGAGCCGATCGCTCGACGAGGCCGAGCATGTCGAGGACGGCCTCGGCGGAGATCTCGTTCCCCTGGTAGCTCATGGCCTGTTCGAGCATGACAAGGGCGTCCCGCATCCCGCCGTCCGCGCGCTCCGCGAGGAGGCGAACGGCCTCCGGCGACAGAGTGACCCCTTCCGCCCCGGCGACACGCGCCAGATGTTCCTCGATCTGAGCGAGGGGGATCCGGCGGAATTCGAACGCCTGGCAGCGGGAGACGATCGTGCGAGGGACCTTGTACGGCTCGGTCGTGGCGAACATGAACATCGCGTGCGGCGGAGGCTCCTCCAACGTCTTGAGCAGGGCATTGAACGCCTCGTTCGTCAGCATGTGGACCTCGTCGATGATGTAGACCTTCCGCTTCAGGTCGGTCGGAGCGAAGTTGACCTCCTCGCGCAGGCGTCGGATGTGGTCGATCCCGCGATTCGAAGCACCGTCGATCTCGACGATGTCCAGCGACCGGCCGGCGAGGATCGTCGAGCAATGCGCGCATTCGTTGCACGGCTCGCCGTCGACCGGCCGGAGGCAATTCACAGCACGGGACAGGATGCGCGCGATCGACGTCTTCCCGATCCCGCGCTCCCCGGCGAACAGGTACGCATGGGCGACGTTGCCGGTGGAGACGGCGTTGCGGAGGGTTCGGACGATCTCCTCCTGGCCGACGACGTCCCCGAACCGCTGCGGGCGCCACCGGCGGTAGATCGAGAGGCTCTCGGGCTGATCGTTCACTGTGGCTCTCACTTCCTTGGTCGGGGAGACTGGATTTGAACCAGCGACTTCCTGCTCCCAAAGCAGGCGCGCTACCGGACTGCGCCACTCCCCGCGACGGCGTGGCCATTATAGGTAGGCCCGAGAAACCGATCAATCGACGGGGCGCGGACGGCCCTTTCGAGGGACGTCATCGCGGGGGTGTCGTACTGGACGGCCATTTCCGCGCGACCAGGTCGAGGAGAAACACGCCGAGGGCGGCGAGAAGGAGCGGCGCGTACAGCGGGGAGTACGTGGTCGACGTTCCGCCCTCGACGATCGGAAGGCGGGTACCCTCCTCCAGGAGCCGTCCGCCCGTCTCCTGTGCGATCCGGGCGAGGGTCGTCCGGTCCGGTCCGAGATCCCGGTACTCGATCGAGTACGGAACGGCCAACGGGAGGGTAAGAGACCGCTGCCGCGTGGGATCGATCACGTGGAGCGCGTACCCGCCCTGCGGCGGCGTGGGGAAGGAGGTGACGTAGAGGCCGGGCCCCTTCTGCACCAGCCGGTAGGTCGCGCCCTCCGGCAGCAACTCGACCTCGAGGTCGAGGAAGTCGGCGAACGTCCCATCGTCGTTGCGTGCATCGACGAGCAACTCGATCGTCTCCGCGCCTCGGACGACCGACGCCGAGAGGCCGAGCGCCGACGTCGAGTACGGCTCCGTCGTCGCGAGCACCGCCTCGAACAGCTTCGACAGGCCGGGCCAAGCGAGCCACTCCTCGGATCCGCGTCCGGCGAGGTCGGTGTTCAGCACGGTCACCGCGCCGAGACCGAGGCGCCATGTACTGACGATCGGATCGTCTCCGGCCCAGAGCGACGTGTCCGCGGTCGGCTTGGGATAGGTAAGGACGTAGCCGCCGAGCGGCGGCACGTCGGGACCGAGCCCGTCGCGCAGCCTGCCGGCAACCTCGACGGGGCCGTCAACGAAGCGCTGTCGGCTGATTCGCTGGGTGGCCTGGATGGAGATCTGTGGGAGGAGCGAGAAATCGTCGGCGCGGTAGAGCGTCCCGCCTCCGGCCTCGACGAGCGCGCTCAGCAGGGCGACGTTCATCGTCTCGCCCACGCCGATCGCGGACAGGGTCACGTCGTCCAGTTCCTGCAGCCGACGGACGAGGCCGGCGTAGTTGCGCGGTTCGTCGACGGTCTTTCCGTCGCTGATCAGGAGGATGTACTTCGTGGGGGCCTCGACCTCTTCGAGCCGATCGAGGGCTTCGACGATCGGGTAGTAGATGTCCGTTCCTCCGATCGCCTCGAGTCCTCGGAGGGCGCTGTAGATCTCGGCCGAGCGGACGGGTCCGATCGGGACGATCCACTTGTGATCGAGGTTGAACGCGATGATCCCGACCTGCGTGCTCGCGTCGAGGAGTGCCGCGCTCGCCGCGGCGGCCTCCTTGAGGATCTCGATCTTCTCCACGCCGCTCACCCTCGATCGCATGCTCGACGAGCGGTCGAGGACATAGACGAGGGCGAGCTGCGCCTCGCGCGACTTCTCGGGGAGCGTGTAGGAGACCGGAAGGAGCTCCTCGATGCCTCCCTCGCTGATGCCGCGGACTTCCTCCTCCCCCTCGACGACGAGAAGACCGCCGCCCAGGCTCCGGACGAAGCTTCCGAGGGCGGCGAGTTCGTCAGCAGTCAGGGTCGCGAACGAGAGACCGGTGAGAACCACCTGCCGATACCCCGAGAGGACTTCCAGCGGCGGGATGACCTCGGAGCGGGCGAATCCGAGTCCGAGCGACTCGACCAACGCGGAGACCTCCGACTCGCCGAGACGGTCGACGACCAGGACGGGAGGCTGATCGATCGCCTCGACGAGAAGGGAGAGCGTGTCGTTGTTCGGGATCGGGTCGCCGAGCGCCTTGACGATCGCCTGGTAGGTGTGAGCCACCGGCTCGTCGATCGAGTCGTCAACGGAGAAGTGGGTGACCCCTTCACCGACGGCCACCTCCGAGAAGGAGAGGAGGTCTTCGTCCCGATAGACGACGAGGCTCGCATCGACGGCCCGGGACGATTCGATCTCGATGTCGATCGAAAACGGTCGATCCACGGAGACCTGAGTCGGTCCGTGCATCGAGACGATCGCGACGTCGGACTCGGCAGGGGAGCCGACCGGGAGGACCGAGATCGGGACGCCAGCCGTCCGTGCGCCGCCGATCGCGACGTCCGCGTCGTCGGTGAACCGTCCGTCGCTGACCAGGACAAGTTGGCTGGCCCCGCCGGCGGGAAGGATCGAAAGGCCGAGTCCGACGGCCGCGTCGAGGTTCGATGCGGTGCCGTCGAACGGGACGACGCCGAGGGGGAAGGCGGAAGAGCCGAGCGGCACGGCAAGGGCGGCCGCGCCTGCGAATTCGACGGTCGCGAAGCTCCACGTCGGGTGCTCGGAGACGATCTGCCGGATCGCCCCCCGGGTCACGTCGTCGTCGGAGGTCAGTCCGACGCTCGCCGAGCGGTCGACGAGGAAGACGACGTTGTGCTCCGCCCGCTGATCGGCGATGCGGAGGCCGCCGAGCGCCAGAAGGAGGAGAAGCAGCGTGATCGTCCGTAGGATGGGGCGCTTCTCGCGGCGCCAGATGCAGACGAGGATCCCACCGACGATCGGGACGAATCCGAGCAGGAGGTACGGAGTCGAGAGCTGGATCATCGCGCCCTCCGCGTCAGTCCTCGTCGCCCGGCGTGAAGGTGCGCCTCGGCGAACAAGAGGAGGATCGCCAGTGCCGCGGCAGCCGGCCAGAGCGGCAGGAATCGGACCGAGCGCCGCTCCGAGCGGTCGACCGCGTCGATCCCTTCCGGAGCCGGCAGGGACTCCGATTCCTCCGCCGGGACGTTGACGGCGATCGCGAAGGCTCCGCGATCGGTCACCAGCGTGTGGAAGCCCGGCTCGTCGGGGCGAAACGTCGACAGCCCATCGGGGAGGGGGATCGGTTTCTCTTGGGGATCGTACAACTGCTCGACCGCACCGAGCCCGGCGAGCGAGATCGGCTCGCCCACCTCGGCCGAGCGATAGGAGAGCCGTGCCGACACCCGGATGAGACCGGCGATGACGTTCCGGATCAGCAGGGGGAAATCGACGGTGATCGGCAAGTTCGTCTCCAAGATGTCCGGGGCAAGGTAGAGGACGGTTCGCGTCCCGTCCTCGTACGTCGCAAGGAGCGGGACCCCGTCGGCGGCGAGGACGACGTCCGTCGTCGGAGGGAGCGACGCGGTCGGTGCCTCGCGGATCCGGAAGCTCGAGGGATCGACCCCGCTCAGAATCGGATGGCCCGGTTCGAGCACGTCGATCCGATCCGTCGGAACGGTCTCCTCCTGACTCAGGAGGCCCTCGATCCCCGCATGGACGAGGAGGATCGTGCCAGTCAGGAAGGCCGGGGCGCTGACTCCGTGAACGACGGTGAGGTCGGCGGCGGCCGCGTCGTCAACGAGGGTGACCGGCGCGACGGAACGGAGGGCGGCCATCAGGTAGCGATTCTCGCTGCCGAGCCAGCAAACGCGGACGTCGATCGGTCGATCGAGCGAGAAGAAGCGACGGTTGTCGGCGGCAAAACCGTCCTCGGGCTCGAGAGAGGCGGTGAACAGGCTTCCGCGCGAGTTGGGAAAGGGGATCACGAACCGCTCCGTCGAGTCGGGGGCCATCAAGACAGACAGGGTCGTTTGATTCTCCCGATCGTCGATCCGGATCGTGACCTCCTGGTACGCGTCCGTGTCGTTCAGGGCGGCCACCAGTGCGGTCACGCCCGCTCCCTCGGGATTCTCGCGGACGGAGAAAGCGGTCAGCGCGAGATTGTCGCCGCCGTCGACGAGGATCGTCTCGAATGAGTCGGGCGCGTCGGCGATCTCGTGGTCGGAGAGGAGGACGACCCTCTCGAACTGCGAAGCCCCTCCGATGCCGCCCAGGAGGGAGAGGAGCGACGCGGTGGTGCCGTCGCCGTACCACGTCGGTTCGGAGCGGAGGAGGACGTCTTGGAGATCGGCATGCTCGAGACCCGGACGGGCGAGGATCGCCGGCCGCGCAGAGTGCTGGAGGATCGCGGTCGACGTCGACGGGTATCGGTTGAGCAGGGACTGCGCCTCCTCAACGGCGTGCGCGTAGCGGGTCGATCCGTCCTCCGTGATGGTCCGCATGCTCGCGCTCCCATCGAGGATGATGGCCAGTCCGGACAGGGAGGTGGTCCGCATCCGCCAGGCGGGCTGCGCCAGCGCCGCGACGAGGGCGAGGAGAATCGCCAGTTGGAGCAGCAGCAGGGGGTCGATCTGTTGGCGGATCCGCGCCGCGCGGGACTGCGGATCGCCGGGTAGCCCCTCCCACAAGGAGAGCGCGGAAACTTCCCGGCGGCGCTCTCGCGCCCGCAAGAAGTGCAGGGCGAGGATGAGGAGCGAACCGAGGAGAAGATAGAAGGCCGCCGGGTTGAGGAGCGTCATCGGAGGATCCCTCCGCGCCGCAGTTCCTCGTGCAGGAAGCGCTCGACGGGGACGTCGGTCGTCGTCCGGAAATACGGGATCCCTCGCTCGAGCGACAACCCCCGGAGCTGCTCGCGATTCCGCCGGATTCGTTCGGCGTACTCGCCGAGCGTCCTTTGCCCGATCGTCAGGGTGGCGCGCTGCGCCGACTCGACATCGACGATACGGGTCGGCCCTGCGGCGCGCGGCGTCACGTCCTCGGGATCGAGGACCTGGAGGAGGATCACCTCGTCGCGTCGGTGAAGAAGGCGTGCCAACCCGTCTGCGAACTCCGCGCCGGAGGCGAGGAAGTCGCTGACGACGATGGTCAACCCGCTCTCGCGTGTCTGCGAGAGGAACTCGAGGATCGCCCGGTTCACCGACGTGCGTCCGCCCGGCTCGATGTCGCGGAGGACACGGAGGATCTTCCCCATTTGGACCATCCCGTGGCGCGCCGGGAGCCCGGGGATCAGCTGGTCGTTGAACGGGAAGAGCCCGACGCGGTCGAGGCCGCGGAGGCCGAGGTAGGCCAGCGCGGCGACCAGATGCGCCGCGTAGTGGGCCTTGCTGGGGACGCCGATCTCCATCGACGCGCTGGAATCGACCAGCAGGTAGATCGGGAGGTCGGCCTCGTGGACGTAGGTCTTGACGAGCAGACGGTCGAGCCGCCCGAACACGTTCCAGTCGATATACCGGAAGTCGTCGCCCGAAGCGTACGCGCGATAGTCGGCGAATTCGAGGCTGACGCCGGCCCGCGGCGACGCGTGCAGTCCGGCGAGGTGGCCCTTCCTCCGGCCCTTGACGATGAACCGGAGGTTCGACAGGCGTTGCAGAAAGGCTTCGTCGATGAACGTCGGCATTATGCGTTTGCGGGCACGTGCTCCCAGACGTCGGCGAGGAGCTCGTCGACCGAAACCCCCTCCGCCTCTCCCTTGAAGTTGAGGACGAGACGGTGTGCCAACGCTGCGTGGAACAGCTCGCGGATGTCCTCGCGCCGCACATTCACCTCGCCCGCGAGGAACGCGTTCGCCTTGGCACCCAGGATCAGCGCGAGCGCGCCCCGGGGGCTCGCCCCGTACTCGACGTACTCCCGGATGCGCGGCGGCGAGTGCTCGCTGTTCGGATGCGTCGCCAGGAGAAGGCGGGCGACGTAGTCGCGCAGTCCCTCTGCAATCGGGATCTCCCGAACGACCTCGCGCGAGGTCAGGATGTCCTCCGCCGTCGCCGTCGGCTCCGGAAGGCGGATCCCGACGCCCTCGGTGTTCCGCTCGGTGATCGCGACCAGCTCGTCGAGCGAGGGGAACCGGACGTTCGCCTTGAGAAGGAATCGGTCGATCTGGGCCTCCGGTAGCGGATACGTCCCCTCCATCTCGATCGGATTCTGGGTCGCCAGGACGATGTAGGGCTCCTCGAGCCCGTACGTGTGGGAGCCGACCGTAACGGTCCTTTCCTCCATCGCCTCGAGCAGAGCGGACTGCGTCTTGGGGGTGGCGCGGTTGATCTCGTCGGCGAGGACCACGTTGGCGAAGACGGGTCCCGGGGAGAACGTGAACTGCCGACGACCCGACTCCTCGGTGATGATGTCGGTCCCGACGATATCGGCCGGCATCAGGTCCGGAGTGAACTGAATCCGCGAGAACTTCAGGCCGAGCGACGCGGCCAGCGTCCTGACCAGAAGCGTCTTTCCGAGGCCGGGGACCCCCTCGAGGATGAGATTCCCCTTGCAAAGAAGCGCGGTCAGCGCAGCACGGATGATCTCGTCGTGGCCGACGATCACCTCCTCGATCGATGACGTCAGACGCCGAAAGACGGTCTGCGCGACCTCCAAGTCCCGTTCCGTGATCATGATCCTCCTTCTGTGATCGCATTGAAGTAGTCTCGGACGATCTCGATCGCCCCCTCGGGCAGGCCGCGCTCACGCAGGATGGAGGCGATCTGCTCGTAGTTCACCCGGAACGACGGCTCGCCGCGAGCCGAGTCGGGCGCCAACTCGATCGGGACGCCTTCGGTGACGAACTCGTTGACGAACTCCCCTTCGGATCCGATCTTCGCCCCTTCCTCTTCCCGGACGAAGCCGGGCTCGCGCTGTTCCTCCTCGTCGGTCGCTCCGCCAGGACCCTCGCTTCCGCCGACCTGACTGGGGTCCTCCATGCCGTTCGCTCCGACGATGCTCGATCGGTCTCCGGCCGATTGCTCGCCGTCCGTGTCCTGAGAGGGTTCTCCGCTTTCGTTGGGACCGGCGGAGACGCCGACATCGGAGCCTTGTCCCTCGTCCGATGAGGCCTGACCAAGCTCTTCGAGTAGCTCGTCGATATTCTGCGGGCTGCGAGCGACGGCCGTGCTCTGCGGGGGAGCGGATTCTTCGTCTTCGGATGATCCACTCTCGCTTTCTGCGTCGTCTCCGAACTGGTCGAGCAGCTGCTCGACGATCTCTTCGACGCTGCGGGACTCCGGTCGATTCATCAGCTCGTTCAGTCCCTGTTCCAGCTCGGGCGGGAGGCCGCCTCGGTCGATCTCTCGCTGCAGCGCCGCGAGCTCTTCTGGCGTCAGCTCGGAAGAATCGGTCGGAGGGGAGTCCTCGAGGCGATCTCGGATCCGCTCGAGCAACTGCCTGACGGCGCGCGTCGCCTCGCCCTGGAGCTTGGCGAGCTCTTCGATCTCGTCCGGCGAGACCGGGACGAGGACGGCCTCGTTGGGAGAGAGCCCGGTGAGGTCGCGCATGATGTCGTCGAGCGTCGCGTCGTTGCGATCGGACGCTTCGAGGGCCGTCGTGTCGCTCTGTTCGCGTGACTCCCCATCGGTCCTCAGCGTCATGGGAGCAGTCGCTTCGGTCGCTGGCGCGGCGGACCCGTCGGTACTGTCCGGGCGTAGATCCTGCGCGAGCGTCGAGAGCGTATCCGCCAGGTTGAGCGGAGATTGTGACACGCTCGGGAGCGGGACGACCGCCAGGCCGAAGGCGAGCGCGACACAGCAGACTCCCGCCGAGCCCTGGACGATGGTGCGTCGGGCGATCGGCAGAGCCGACCGCCATCCGGAGATGGCATCTCTCACTTCCGACTCGATCCGCTGGCGGAAGATCGAGCCCCCGCCTCGCTGTCGGAGCTCGTAGAGGGAGCTCAATCGCGCCTTCAGCCCGAGGGCGTCATCGACTCGAAGGAGCAACAGCGGGATTCGCGGCTGGCTCGATCGACCGATCGCATAGGCAACGGCGCCGGCGAAGAGCGGTGGAAGGACGAGGGCGGACAGACTCCAGTACGGAAGAGGGATTCGCAACAGACGGACGGCGAGCATCCCGGCAAGGACGGCGGCCGAGGTGCCTGCCCAGCCGAGGCTCGCGAGCGACAGTCCTCGGAGGCGGCGAGCCCTCGCCTCGAGGACGCCGAGGAACCGGGAGTAGTCAAACGGCATGGGACCTCCTCGTCGAGCGTCGTATGCCAACCAACTGGATGGCGATCATCAGCAAGGCGAACGCGAACGCGATGGCGAGTTCTTCTGCTGAGGCGGATTGCGTGATTCTCAGCCCGGCGCAGAGAGGGCTGAAGAGCGAGATGGCACCCGGTACCTGTGGAATGAGCCCCAGCGCCCAAGGGAGCAAGAGGGCGAGCCCGAAGATGGCGTACTGGAGCATGAACGTGTGAGCATGTCGGGCTCTTCCCCAGCGATCCAATCGAAAGGCAATGAGCGAGAACATGAACGCGATGAGCATCGCATACGCACCGAGGAGCAGCAGGACCAGGGGCCGCCCTGGAAGGAGGGCACGGGAGAAGAGCATGTAGGGCAATACGATCAACTGCCCGAAGAGGATGTGCGCTCCGAGTCGGGGGAGGCTCTTCCATGCTTGGAGGTCCCATCTTGCCGCCGCGATCCCTCGGAACGTTCCGAGAAGGCTGAGGAGCGTGAGGTAGGTCAGATGGAACACGACGGGAGAAGGGTTCCAGTGAACCTCCATCAGGTTGGAGACGTGAGCGCCGGCCGGGATCGAGAAGAGAAGTCCCCCACCGCACGCAACGAGGAGCAAGAAGTATCCTTGTGCCGCGCTGCTCGAGAAGACGGAATCCGGTCTCGTCACGAGACGCCTCCCTTCACGACATAGACACCAAGATGTCTCACTTCCTGCCCCGGTTGCTGCGAGGGGACGTCCTCCAGCGCGGAGAGCGCGATGAACCAAACACCGTGCTGGAGCGGTAGCTCCTCGGCCAAATGCTGCAGCACGAAGGGGGCGGGATCGGCGGCCTGCCCGAAGAGAGCGGCTAGCGTTCCCTCGGCTTGCAGCCGAACCGTTTGCGTCCCCCTGGAAACCTGCCTGACGCGGACGCCCTGACCATCGACGACCAACCACCCGTCGACGAGTTGCTCCTCTGCCTGGTTGTCGAGCGTAGCGAGGGCGTCGGTCGGATCGTACGTCAGTCGCAGCAGGCTTGGGGACGACGCGTAGGAATAGAACGTCTTTTGCCCGATTTCCGCCGCGGAGGTGAGCACGCCGCCTGGACTGGCGATGTGCTCATAAACCCAGGGTGTCGCCGTCGGTCGGGGCATGAACGTGTAGATGGGATGCTCGGCAAGGCGGCTTGGCGGCGCCTGCGCGGGGATCGTCTCGCTCGCCAGGGCGTAGGCGTGCCGCCCGGCGTCAGAGCAGTAGAAACTCAACGAATCAATCTCGATTCCGAACGATTCTATAACGTGTAAGCTCGTATTTATTGCATATACAGTAGATATCGTGTTTGAGGAGTTTCCTAGGAATCCGGACCAACCGCTGAGCCCGGCAAAGACGCAGACCGCTGCAATCGTACCCGGCCAGCGATGCCGGCGAGCGACAGTGGTGACCACGACGAGTCCGACGACGCAGGCAGCAATGAGCAGCAACACGGCGAGATGCGTGGGTCGCGCGACGGGAAGACCTCCCAGAAGCGTCTCCGAGACCGGCGTCATCGAGATCCGCGTGGAGCCGGGCAACGTTTCGGCGATCCGCGTGAACTCCGCTTCGGTCAAATCCACGGGGCGAAGCGCCATGACGGCCAAGTGCCCGGCGCCGTACGACCAGTCGACGAGGAGAGGGACGTCTTCGCGGGAAAGGGCGACGGACGCTCCCGGCTTCAGCGTTCCACTGAGGTACAGGAGGCCGTCCGGCAGAGTGCCGATCGCCGGGTCGTCGAGAGGCAGGATCTCGCGCAGGTCGGGCGAGTCGTAGCGGAAGTAGTCCGGGCCGCTCGCGAGCACGACACTCCCGCCGGAGAGGACCCATCGCGCGATGGCCGGCCATGCTTCCTGAGGGAGAGGAGCGGAGATCCAAAAGCTCCGGATGGCATCGAACGCCCACCAACTTGAAGGAAGGTCGACGGCGGCAACCTGCGTCACGTCATCTCCGATCGAGTACGGAAGCGAACCGTAGAGAAGCGAGAAGTCAGCCAGGTGCCGTGTCTCACGAAGGTTGACCGAGGTCTCCGCGACGGTTCTCCCGGCTTCGTCGATCAGCGCAACCGAGATGGGGTTGAGCGGCTCGTAGATCGGCAGAACCGTTGTGTAGGAGCCGTCCGAAGCGACGACGAGATCGAGTTCTTGACGGACGGTCGCGGTGTCTCGCCATTCATTGCCGAGCTGCTGGGTGACGACGACTTGTGCGTCTCCTGCGCCGTCGTATCCGTGGACTCGCACGCGCAGCGGGGCGTACCGCTCGGGGACGACGTGCCCGTTGAAGCCGATTTGGACTTCGATCGACGGGGCTCCCCTCGCGGCGCTGCCGCACAGCGCAAGCAGGGCCGGGAAGACCAACAGGTAGAGGAAAGCATAACGAACTGGATTCCGCCCGGTCGTCATCCTTCGGAGTGTATCGGGAGAATGTCAAGAAATTGAGGAGACGTCCGGGTGCTTGAGGCATGGTGCCTCTCCTGCGCGGTCCGGGGAGGCGATCGGGCCTATTGAGGAAGCTTCTCGACCGCGAGTGCGGCGTCCTCGCTGAGGACGTCGGCGTAGATCTGCGTTGTCTGGATCGATCGGTGGCCGAGCTGCTTCTGGACCAATCGGAGGTTGAAGTCCGACGCTCGGTAGAGGAGGGAAGCGTACGTATGCCGGCAGGAGTGGATCGAGAATCGTTGGGGGATCCCGACCGCATCGGCGTGCTTTCGGAAGATCCGGTAGACGGCCGTCCGGGTGAGCGGTCCGCCTCGCGAGGAGACGAACAAGGGAGCGCTCCCGGCTGTCGACTGGCCGACGCGGCCCTTCCAGTCGATGAACTCGGCCAAGTGATCGCACAGCGCCGATCCGATCCGGACCCCTCTCTTCTTGTGCCCCTTCCCGTCGCGGACGATCAGCGAGGCGTGAGCGCGGTCAAGCACGACGTCGCAGATCTGGAGCGCGCAGATCTCCGATACGCGGAGGCCGGAGTCGAGGGCGACGTGCAGGATCGCCCAGTCGCGCACCGGGTCGGCTCGGCCGTCCGGTGACGGGTCCTCGGCGTTGCGCTGACAGTAGGTCTTGAGCGCCTGGACCTGGTCCGGCGCCAGGAAGTCTTCGTGGGTAACCTCGAGCGGCATCTTTTCTCCTCCTTCGTCCGAGG
>Ga0315554_1000962_pt1 | contig 17108 bp, 17 predicted proteins | sample SalMarSW160370MG_FD_202114 | JGI IMG/M metagenome (GOLD analysis project Ga0315554, IMG submission 202114) | Salt marsh sediment microbial communities from the Plum Island Ecosystem LTER, Massachusetts, United States - Salt Marsh Sediment SW1603-70 ... | reverse complement strand
CACGCAGGACATTCGGATGCCGGTTAAGAAAATGAAACTGCCCGACGGCCGGGAAGAAAATACCTCTCCCAAGTTTGATATCGGGCGGAACTTCTGTAATAAGCTCTGGAATGCTTCACGTTTTGCTTTGATGAATCTTGAAGGCATCGACCCCGATAAATTTGACAAAGACAGGGTGACAATCACCGATAGATGGATTCTTTCTCGTTTGGCCAATACCATTGCCGAGGCAACAAAATCTTTAGAGGATTTCAAATACAGCGAGCCGTTGGCGCAGCTATACAGATTTTTCTGGAACGACTTTTGCGACTGGTATTTAGAGTGGATTAAGCCGAGAATGCAGGACGAGCAGCAAAAGCCGATTGCTCAAAATGTACTTGCTTTTGTGCTTGACCAGATACTGCGTTTACTGCATCCGTTTATACCGTTTATAACGGAAGGAATATTCCAGAAGCTGAACGAAATCGCACCAGTGAGAAAGCTCCGGGATTTGGCTGAAGCTGGAGAGGCAAAAGCACTGGTTATCGCCCAGTGGCCGAAGAGACTGGATTCTTTAGTGGACGAGGATGCGGAAAAACAGATTGCAACCATACAGGCGGTAATTCGAGTTGTGCGGGATGTTAGAAGTAATAGAAACATACCGCCGAAAAAAAAGGTCGTTGTGTCTGCAAAATCTCAGCAGGATACCGTTGAAATTCTGAACCGAAATGCGCAGCTCATTCAAAACCTGGCCGGCGTTAAGGAATTCAAGGCTGGAACTGAGATTGTAAAACCTCCAAACGCAGCAGTGGTAGTCGCGGATGCGACGGAAGTTTACGTACACGATGCTATTGATACTAAAGCCGAGAAACGCCGTTTAGAAAAGCAAAGGCAGGAGATAGAAAAAGCCAAAAAAGCGGTCGAGGCCAAGCTGGCTAACAAGGATTTTGTTAACAAAGCCAAACCGGAAGTAGTCACTCAGGCTGGAGAAAGGCTGGCTGAGCTTACAGGACAGTTAGAGGTTGTTGAGAAACATCTTTCGGAGCTGGAAGGTTAATTTAGCAAAGGCGGTGTCATAATGGATATCGAGATGGAATTGTCGCGTATTATTATTAACGAGACTTCCGACCAGCAGATAATTGTCTTGAAAGAGCGCCACGGGCACCGCAGTTTCCCTATTGTTATTGGGATAGTTGAGATATTTGCAATCGACCGCAGGCTGAAGGGCATCAAGCCTCCACGGCCTATGACACACGATTTGTTGGAAGGCATAATCGAGGGCCTCGGCGCTAAAGTCGAAAAGATTGTTGTTAACGACCTGCGCAATCATACTTTTTATGCAAAGATATATCTGAGCATGAACGGGCGGACTGTCGAAGTCGACTCGCGTCCTTCCGATGCGATTGCACTGGGGACGGCATCAAATACCCCTATTTATGTTGCTGAGCACGTTCTGGATGAGGCTTGTCAATGAAAAAGCACGAGATAATCATCAGCCCGACGCCGATGCAGAGCAGGCTGTCTGCGACGTTAAATGCGGGCCAGTGCTTACCGGGCCAGTAAACAACATCGATAAAATCGCGAACCATCCCATCATTAAATATTCTGTCATAAAGATTTCCGCAAACACCGGCAGCGAAAAGTCCGAGAGCAATGTGAACAAGTTTTAGACCAGTTCCACTGAAAAGGAAAATCGAAAAAATTATTATCAATGCGATAATCGAAACTGCAGCCAACAAATAAGGCTTCCCGGAAAATAGTCCAAAAGCGGCACCGTCATTCGATGCCCTTACAAATTCCAAAAAACCATTTATGACTGAAAACCTGTTATTTGGCTGATGCTCCAACCAGTCAAATACGGCCCTTTTGCTCCATAAATCAAACGCTACGCCAAATACAATCAAAAGCCAGAAAGTAAGCTGAGCTTTCAAAGGCGGAAGTACAATGCCTTGCAAAAACGAAGTGCGACGAAATCCTTTTTCGGTATTGGACAAAAATGCCCGACCTGAACTCGGCCGGGCACTTTCTTCTTTCTTGAAATCTGTCATAGCAGGTATTGAGCCGATACTTTATTCTATTTCGAATACGTTTCTATGAATTTAAGTAATCTCTCACGATGGGGCTGGTCGGGTTTAAGCTCCAAAGACCGACGCCAGTGCCGGACCGCCTTGGCCCTTAGATCCGCTTTAAGCTGCTCGTCTTCGGTATTCTTATCGATTACCTTCATCATATAAGCAACTCCAAGCCCCCTGTGCGCTTCCCAATCGCTGTCGTTTATCTCAATCGAGCTGGTATAACTTTCCATTGCCTTGTCCAGCTCATCAAGGCGCAGGTAACAGTATCCGAGATATTGGTGGGCCGTACCGTTATTGGGTTGGATTTGTGTTGCTGATATTAACAGCTCTTTTGCGGGCTCATTGCGATTGGTGTTTAGATAGACGACCGCCAAAGAAATCATAATCTCGGTGTTGTTGCTGTCAATTTCCAGCGCACGCTTATAGGAGCGAACGGCCTGGATATAATCTTTCCGTGATTCGTAAATATCGCCGAGCATCTTTTGGATTTCGCTTACATTCGAGTCAATTTGCTCGGCCCGGGTTGCTGCTGCGAGGGCATTGTTGTAGTCGTTAATTTCATAGTAGCATTTGGCGGCATTGATATGCGCATCCAGATGATTGGGATTGAGCTCACAGGCCCTGGTGTATGCCTTGACTGCAAGTGCGATTTTCTTCATAATCTGGTAGACTCGGCCAAGATTGAAATAGTCTTTGAATGACAGCGGATTTAACTGGGTTGCCTTTTCGTAGGACGCGGCGCTTTTTTCATAATTCTTTTGTTCCTGATAGATATCGCCGAGCAGAGAATATGCCGATGGAAGCCGTTTGTTTAATTTAAGGGCAGAATCGAGCTTTTCGACGGCCAATTTATTCTCACCAAGCTCTTTGAGCATTACACCATCGAGATATAAATCAATTGCCTGCTGCTGCTCCTCGCAGCCGGCGGAAAATGATAAGATTACGCTCGTCAGGCATATACAAATGATAAGATAGATTTTCGTGCCGTAAGACATATATATTCCCTTTCTCTTTATTTCAAGGACCGCCCTGCCGGTACTTTTTGCAAACGCCGTGCAGGGAAACTCTTAATTATCCACCATTATAGCACAGTGACCGTCGCTGTCAAAAAACTTTTAGAAGCCTGCATATTTCATTTTCGACCGATTTTACTAAATGATTGACATATAAAAGGCTGTTTTATATCATACTCACTGTTCCTAATCTATGATGCTTATAGCAGGAAAAAATAAAACGCTCTACACAAGATGTAAGATGATGAAGGTACTTATTATATGGCAAAAAAGAAAGTAACTCTGAAAAACAAGCCCTTTGTCCTGATTATCCGTGACGGCTGGGGCTACAATCCAAACCCTGATGAGGATGAATATAATGCCGTCAAATGTGCCAATACACCGACGGATGATATGCTGATGGCCGAGTATCCGAACTGCCTCATCCATACGTATGGTGGATATGTCGGTTTGCCTGACGGGACTATGGGTAACAGCGAAGTCGGTCATCAAAACCTTGGGGCCGGCAGGATTGTTCCCCAGGAGTCTGTAAGAATAAGTGCCGCTATTCGCGACGGCTCCTTCTTCGAGAACGAAGAATTTCAGAATCTGGTCAAATTTGTCAAAAAAAATAACAGCAAAATGCATGTTATGGGCCTGTGCAGTGATATTGGGGTACACTCACTTTTGGACCACTTGTACGGCCTGCTTGAATTGGCAAAAAGAAACGGTCTAAAGGATATTTTCATCCATGCTTTTACTGACGGCAGGGACTCACCTCCGAACAGCGGCGCAGGATACATAGCCGATATAGAAAGAAAAGCCAAAGAGATAGGGATAGGCACAATCGCAAGTGTTTCCGGAAGATTCTATGCGATGGACCGCGACAGCCGATGGGACCGTGTGCAAAAGGCGTATGAGTGTTTGAGAATCGGCAAAGGCATAAAGGCGGCCAGTGCGGCGGAAGCCGTTGCTCAAAGTTATGAAAAAGATGTGACGGATGAATTTATCGAGCCGACCTGTATCGTCAACAGTGAAAGTGAGCCCGCAGCTATTATCGAAGATGATGATGGTGTAATATTCTTCAATTTCCGGGGTGACAGACCTCGTGAAATCACACGAGCGTTTGTTGAGCCGGACTTCAAGGAATTTGCCAGGCCGACAAAGCCGGATATATATTATGTCTGTCTGACTGAGTATGATGCGACGTTACCGGTACGGGTCGCGTTTCCAAAACCGCCGAAAATGAAAAATATCCTCGGAGCTTACTGGGGTTCCCTGGGCCTGAAGCAATTTCGCTGCGCCGAGACGGAAAAATATGCACATGTTACCTTCTTCTTCAACGATTACACCGAAAAGCCCTTCAAAGGCGAAGACAGGCAAATTGTGCCCTCACCGCGGGTCCGGACGTACGACTTAAAGCCGGAGATGAGCGCCTATGAAGTTGCTGATATTGCCCTGCAGAGGCTGGATTCAAACAAGTACGATGTTGTAGTAATTAATTTTGCCAATCCTGATATGGTAGGTCATACCGGCGTACTTGAAGCAGCCGTCAAGGCGGCACAGGTGGTCGATGAATGTGTAGGCAGAGTGTTAAGTAAGGTCAAAGATTTAGGTGGCAGAGCAATAATCACTGCCGACCACGGTAACTTTGAGAAAATGTGGGACAAGGAAAAAAATCAGCCGCATACCGCTCATACTGTTGGTGACGTGCCGTTGATTGTTTTTGACGATCGCTATAAAGGTACAAAATTGCGAGAAGGCGGAAGGTTGGCCGACGTAGGGCCTACCCTGCTTGAAATGATGGGATTGCCGCAGCCTGAGGAAATGACCGGACAATCGCTGTTTGAGAAATAATATCTGGTGGGGAAAAAACGAAAACCAACTTGTTTTATTATTGCAGGACCAAACGGTGCAGGAAAAACCACATTTGCATTACGCTATTTGCCGCAAATAGCAGGCTGCCGCAACTTTGTCAATGCCGACCTTATCGCTTATGGTATTTCGCCTTTCGACTCGTTATCGGCTCAATATGAAGCCGGTCGTATTTTTCTTCGCCAGATTTACGCAAATATCGACAAGCGGGTAGATTTTGCTTTTGAAACGACATTGGCAGGCCGAAGCCATATTAATCTGCTGAAAAAACTCAGACAGGACGGCTGGAAGATTATCCTTTTTTTCTTGTGGATACCTGATGCGGCTTTTTCAAAAAGCCGAATTCGTGAGCGAGTTGAACACGGCGGACATAATATTCCTGATGATACAATTTTCCGCCGCTTTCCTCGTATAATGCGTAACTTTACAAAGGTTTATATCCCACTTTGCGATAAAGTAATTTGCTATGACAATTCCAAACCAAAGTATGTACCCGTATTTGAGAAGAGTAGTAAAGATTTGTGTATCTTTAATCAGAGCATATATGAGAGAATTGTAGGTCAGTCGAATGAATACAAAAAAACCAAGTAAAATGGCAATTGTTGCCGGCAGATGTCTACAGGAAGCGGTACAGGAAGAGTTGCAGCGAAAAGCACTGCTTGGCCAGTATGTTATTATAAACCGTAATGGCAAGGCCTGCCGCGTATCAGCCAAACAAGCCCTAAAAATGGCCAAAGCCAAATAATTTGCCCTATCTTGACAAAATCTGCGGTAGTAACCGACTGTTTCGCCCCACCATCACTATGGTGGGGTCTTTTTTTCAAACCCTGCGACGTGGTCGCAGGGCTGACCGTCATTATGACTTTCCACATATCTGACTTTATTTTCAAGTTCTTTATTCGTGAAACAGAATCTCTTATCAAATCCCTTTGACCAGATTTTGCCTTGACTGCCGAATTTATGCAGTGCCAGAGTTGCCGAATATTTATATCGATGAACGGCCTGTTCGATTGATTCTTCGGAAACTGAAGCGACTATATGCACATGGTTTGAGCAAACCGCAATCGCGAATATTTTGTGATTTATTCTACGGGCTTCTTCGGTAATTGTATTTTCAACAATTTGTTTTTGTTCCGAATTAAGTTTGACCGTCGGATACTTTCGTTGCCTTTGATTTGCCGATTTTAATTTATCGTTTTGTGCAAGGATTTTACCATTTTTTACATATCCTCTTTTATCGCCCTGCAGCCAGCTTCCGTAGGTAGTCCAGGTAATCATATAACCAATCATTTTCATAATTTTTTGATAATATCCGCCATTTATTGTGTCCACAATCTTTTTCAGATTATTTCGTTTAGCCCTGCCATCACTATGGCAGGGTTATAATAGTATCTCAACAACGAAATATTGGAATTTTCGTAAGAAATGAATACAATAAGGCAGCTATGGGACAGATAAAGGTACTTGACCAGAATATGGTGAATATGATTGCAGCCGGCGAGGTGATTGAACGCCCTGCCAGCGTGGTCAAGGAACTGATGGAAAACAGCATTGATGCAGGGGCAACAACAATAACAGTATCTATCGAAGATGGAGGCCGAAAGTTAATATCTGTTGCCGATAACGGCTGCGGAATGAGTGCCGAAGATTTGGCGGCGGCTTTTGAGCCGCACACCACCAGCAAAATCAAAACCAGCAAGGACCTGCTCGGCATATCGACACTTGGATTCAGGGGCGAAGCGCTGGCAAGCATCGCCTCTGTAGCACAGGTCAGGGCTGTGAGCAGAACACAAACTGAAGTCGAGGCTACCTGCATTGAGATTGATTGTGGAAGTAAGGGCGGCGTCAGCCCGGCCAGCGCGGATTACGGCACAACAATACATGTCCGTGACCTTTTTTATAAAATGCCCGCAAGACGCAAGTTTCTCAAAACCGCCAACACCGAGATGACACATATCACTGAGCACTTCACTCGGTTCGCCCTGTCAAATTGTCATCTCGATATGACGCTTACGCACAACGGCAGAGTGCTTTATCGATTGTCGCCCAGCCAGGGTCTTCGTGAGCGGATAGCTGAATTGTTTTCACCTGAGATTGCTGAAAATTTACTTGAGGTCGAAAGTAATGAGAGAGGATTGGATATTTTAGCTTTGTTAGGCAAACCCGGAATTTCAAGGACGAATAGAAAATTTCAATATATATTTGTAAATGGCCGTTTCATACGCGACAAATTTATATCGCACGCAATTAAAGAGGCATACCGGGGATGTTTGGAGCCGGACAGATACCCCGTCGTCTTTTTGTTTGTTAAGGTGGCCTACGAAAACATAGATGTGAATGTGCATCCTACCAAGATTGAGGTGCGTTTTTATAATTCCAATTTGGTACACTCCCAGATTCTCGGGTGTCTGCGGGAAAAGCTTCTGCAAACAAATCTTGATGTTAGCGCGAAGCTGCCGGCGGCAGCAGCTCCACTCGGAGAACAGCAAGGTGCATCTGAAGCAGGTTATAGAAACCAGAAAATCGCCGAGGCGATGGCTGATTTTTTCAGAAAGCACAGACCAATCCCAACTCAGCAGCAGTCCCAGGGGGGACGCCCCTCGGCATTTGCTCGTGAAGGGACAGGCTCGGCTGCTGAAGCCACGTACCAGAGACGAGAAATAAGGTACGAAGGTCCTCAGTCCGACAGGAAATTCATACAGATACACGACAGCTTTATCGTGACCGAAGATGACGATGGCTTCATTATTATCGACCAGCACGCGCTTCATGAAAGGATAATATATGAAGATTTGTGCAGGCGAATCCGGGAAAGCAAACTCGAATCGCAGAGGCTGCTGATACCTGATAGTTTTGAGATTACCGCCTCTCAGGCCAATGCGATTGAAACCAATACCGACCTGATTGAAAAATTGGGTATCGAGCTTGCGCCGTTTGGCCCGAAGACCATGGCCGTACAGGCGTTTCCAACCTTGCTGGCAAAGGCGTCGCCGAGCGATTTCGTTCAGGATTTAATCGATTTGCTCGACCGAAAGGATGTGAGCCTTGATGCGGAAAGGTTGCTCGATGAGGTTCTGAAAATGGCTGCGTGTAAGGCGGCCATCAAAGCCGGCCAAAAGCTAAGTAACAACGAGATAGAGCATTTGCTTGCCGGCAGAGACGCGGCAGACATATCAAGCCGTTGTCCCCATGGCAGGCCCGCGGTGATAAAATTTTCGTTAAGTGACCTTCAAAAGCAGTTTAAGAGAACCTGATGAGTAAGTGGTCGTGGTTATTTCTCGTTACCTTGTGCTGGATTGGCTCCGGATTGGTAATATCCGGTTTGCCGCAGGGGCAGGACAGCTATGATACCGCCCTGCCGACTCGGGTAAACAGAATTATCTCTATGGCACCTAATCTTACGGAGGTGCTTTTCGCGCTCGGCCTTGGTGATGAGGTAGTGGGTGTAACGCTTGATAGCGATTATCCGCCGGCGGCGGAAGCCAAACCAAAGGTAGGAACATTCTGGCAGCCGAATATTGAAGCGGTGATAGCAGCCAGGCCGGATTTGGTAATTACACTTGGCTTTAGTCGGCAAAGAAGTCTTGCTGAGCGATTGAAACGAATCGGATATGACTGTTTATTACTGGATATTGAAAAGGTCGATGGATTCTTCGAGGCCGTTAGGAAAATCGGTTCAGCGACCGGCAGGCCGGATGAAGCAGACGAATTGGAGGCCGGCATCAGGAAGAGGCTGGATAACCTCGCTGCTTTTGTTGGCAAAGATACATCGGTTAGAGTGCTTTGGGTTGTACAGAGACAGCCTTTGCGAGTGGCAGGTCAGGATACATTCGTTAATGAGATGATTGAGCTGGCCGGCGGCGAAAATGCTATTGGGCCGACGTTACATAAGTATCCGCCAATCGGAGCTGAACAGGTTATCGCGTGCAGGCCGGATGTTATAATTGAACCGGCGATGGGCGAAAAGGACTTAAATGGACAAAGGAAGGAAGCCCTTGAGTATTGGAGTAAGTTCAGGAATCTGCCGGCCGTGAGAGACGGGCGAATTTACGTCATAGACGGCGACACAGTCTCGCGGCTCGGGCCGCGATTATATGAGGGAGTTGAAGCCATCGCCAAGTGCCTGAGACCGCAGCTTTTTGAGAATTTAAGTAATGAATGAACCGCTGACAGCAAAAAAACTAATAGCAAGGCTCATACTTGTTCTTGTGGTGATGATGGCGGTGATGTTCGTGTCTCTTCTGATGGGACCCGAGAGCGCATCGTTGAGGAAAGCTTTCGGAAGGTCTGCGCCACAGGAATTGGTTAATCCTGACTATGAGATATTTGTAAAAGTCAGACTGCCACGAATTATTCTCGCGGCTATTGTCGGGGCCGCCCTGGCTTCTGCGGGAGTTGTCTACCAGGCTCTTTTGCGAAATCCGCTTGCAGACCCATATATACTGGGAATATCCAGCGGAGCAGGACTCGGCGTAATTATTGCAGTTATTAGTGGATTGAGCTGGACACTTTGGGGGAGGTCTCCGATAGCGGTTTTCGCATTTGCCGGTGCGCTGGCGACAGTCTGGATTGTGTGGTTCATCGGCAGCTTCACCGGAAAGTCTAATGTAACGGGCCTGCTGCTCGCAGGTGTTGTGGTTAACGCCTTCTTTTCGGCCCTTATTATGTTCTTAACCTCTGTGGCAAAAAGTGAGCAGGTACATTCGACCATATTCTGGATGATGGGTAATATGGTGGAAGAAAGCTTTCTTGTTCTATGGCTTGGAGGCGGATGTGTTGTAGCCGGGATAGTTGCGCTGTTTTTTATCAGTCCCAAGTTGAACGCTCTCAGCTTTGGTGATGACCAGGCAAAGAGTATGGGTGTAGATACTGCCAGGACCAGGACAATTGCGTTTGCTGTTGCGGCCTTTATAACCGCGATTGCGGTTAGTTTAAGCGGACTTATTGGCTTTGTTGGTCTTATCATCCCTCATGGAGTTCGGCTCGTGTTTGGGCCGGACCATCGTCAATTGCTGCTCGTCAGCGCGGTAATTGGAGCCGCTTTTTTGGTTGCTGCCGATACGCTCGCACGAACAATTGTTGCTCCTGCCCAACTGCCGGTTGGTGTTGTTACTGCCATTGCCGGAGGGCCGTTCTTTCTCGTCTTGCTGGCAAAGTACAGCAAAAAAGTAAGCTGGCTAAAATGAGTGCTATTATAGAGGTTGAAAATCTGAGTTTCGCTTACAGGTCGCGTACAACGATTTTGAAGGGCATCGGCTTTGAAGTAGCACAGGGGACATTTCTGGCGATAGCGGGACCAAACGGGGCCGGCAAAACAACGCTGCTGAACCTGCTTTGTCGATTGCTGACAGCCAAAGACGGTTCTATTAAAATCAATTCGGCTCCTATAGAATCATATTCGGTAAAAAAACTTGCGCAAAAGATTGCCGTTGTTCGACAGGAATTTGTACCGATATTTGACTTTACGGTGGCCCAGGTCGTATCGATGGCCAGAATACCCTATTTAAGTACGTTTGGATTTGAAGGTCAGGCCGATAAGAAGTTTGTAGACGAAGCGCTTGAAATGACCGATACGGCCCAGTTCAGCTCACGACCACTCGCAGAGTTGAGCGGAGGCGAGCGGCAGCGGGTTTTTATTGCACGGGCACTTGCACAAAACACTCCCATTTTACTTTTGGATGAACCGACCGCTTTCCTGGACTTGAAACATCAGGTTGGCATATACGATTTGCTCAAGGCAATGCAGCTTGAAAAAGGTAAAACAATCGTAGCTGTAACGCACGATATAAACCTGGCAGCTCAATACGCTGATGCTACTTTGCTTCTGGGGGCCGACAGCACTTACCAATATGGTTATGCTAAAGATGTTTTTTCGCCGGGGCAGCTCAAAAAGATTTTTGGTGTCACTGGTTTTACAGGAATTATTGGTCGGGAAAGCTTCTTTATCCCTTTGGGCAAATTTGCAAAAGATAGCGGCCGGATAGGCCGTAAATCCGACAGCAGTTCACCATAACAGCAAAAGCACATCATTTGTATCTTCTTGTACGATAAGCACTTACAGCTTTTGGTGGCGAAATTTTCCGATAGGGTTTCATATTGTATGATAAACTCTCAATTTTAATGTAATTTTGGCCGAAATATATGCTGTAATATTTACCTTGATATGTTAAAATAGCAGGTTTCGATAGACATCTGAATAGTATTTCAAGTAAGGCAGATAAATTATAGTGGCAAAAAAACACAAAAAGACGACGAGAAAAAATGTAAGCGCAACTCGGGTCAGGAAAAGTCGTTTGTCTGCTGCTGCTATTGAGCGTTTCCGGCAGTTGTTATTACAAAAACGACGGGAGATCATCTCTAACGTAAATGAGATGGAAGACGAAACACTTAAAAAATCCCGGCTGGATGCAAGCGGAGACCTGTCAAGTATGCCTATCCACATGGCCGACATCGGAACAGATAACTACGAGCAGGAATTTGCTTTGGGATTGATGGATAGCGAGAGGAAGCTGCTGAGGGAAATTGACGATGCGCTGCAGCGTATTGAAGATAAAACTTATGGTATTTGTGAAGGTACGGGCAAGCCAATACCCAAGGCCCGCCTTGAAGCACAACCCTGGGCCAGATATTCTGTTGAATATGCCAGAATGCTTGAACAAGGCCCTGTAAGAGGGAAGGAAAAATCAGTATCGGAGGATGAGGAATATGAAAGCGAGGATGAGCCGGAGCAGGAAATTCTTGACGAGTAAAGTCGGCTTTGATTTGTCCCGGAAAGTATTTATCATACCTGAACAGTCAAGAGATTATCTTTTTATATACGCCTCATCGTTATTCTCATCTTTAGGAATGGCCGGCGGAAATATGTTTTATTTTCCGTTCATAAAGGATAAACTGAAATCCTGGTATGGAGAATAAATGTCCAGTTTGTCACAGAGATGTGGAAGCAACACCACAGGGAAAGTCTGAAGAAGCAAAATACTTCCCGTTTTGCTCCCGTCGATGCAAGCTTTTAGACCTCGGTGCCTGGCTGGACGCCAGTTACAGGATAGGGGCCGGCCCGGTGTCGCAGGAGTCAGATGAGCCTTCCCAAACTTTCCAGGACCGGAGTAATACTCAGCAATGAAATATCAAAAAATCAGTTGAAAACTGTTGACAACGATTATATAGTGATTATTACTTTATGGATTCTGAGGGAAAACAAGTATAGTCTTTTTTGAAAGGGCAAAAAATGGCTGACGAAAAAGAATCCTCCGACATTTATAAAAACATTCTCTTTCTGAAAATTTTCAGGAGTTTCCGAATGGCTATTCAGCCGAGCAAATTGATAATTGCCTTTTTGGCGGTGGCAGTTATTTGCCTGGCCGGCTGGATTATGGACTTCAGCAACACAGTTGTTGCAGTTAAAGGTCCGCAGGGGCGGATTATAGAGACGGAATTGAAGGTCTATCTGGCCAGTCCGAAACATTTAGACTCGTACATTAAACGTGCAGGAGAAAGCGCTGACCACACAGGAGTGTTTTCAACGCTTTGGCATTTTGCAGCAGGTAGGTTTCACGATGCGTTAAACCGCCTTTTTAAATTCGACATTCCCGGCGTGGCTGCTAATATTCGCGATTATGTTAGAGCTTTAGGGTGGGCGTACAGTTACCACACAATCTATTGTATTATATTTGCCATAATAAAACTTGTTGTTATCGCCATTGCCGGCGGCGCTATATGTCGAATTTCGGCGCTGCAATTCGCCCGGGATGAAAAGCCGGGCCTGACCGAGGCACTGCGCTTCAGCGTTGGAAAAATCACGAGTTTCGTAACTGCTCCTTTGGTGCCATTGGCCATAATTATCTTCATAGGTTTTTTCATCTTCCTTTTGGGACTGATTGGCAGCATTCCAATAGCCGGCGAGTTGATAATGGGTATCTTTATGTTCCTGGCTTTGATTGCAGGCGCGTTGGTAACGGTCGTTTTGATAGGAGCAATTGCCGGATTTAACCTGATGTTTCCCGCGGTGGCGTATGATGGTTCGGATTGTTTTGATGCGATAAGCCGTTCCTTCAGTTATGTCTACGCAAAACCCTGGCGGATGGGCTTTTATACTATTATAGCCGCCGTTTATGGTGCGATTTGTTATGTATTTGTTCGATTCTTTGCCTTTTTGCTGCTCTGGGTAACCCATCTGTCTCTACAGTTTGGCGTCTTGGGTGACAACAAGAAGCTTACAACGATATGGTCGGGGCCCGAATTTATGAACCTGTGTGACCCGCCGGACTTGGCAGCCGCTAACTGGTCGCAAACGGTTGCGGCAGTTTTGGTATATCTGCTCTTGTTGGCTGTGGTCGTATTGGTTGTTTCTTTTATCATAAGTTTTTACTTTTCCGCCAATACCGTAATCTATTCGCTTATGCGCAAAAAAGTCGATAATACCGCCCTGGATGATGTTTATTCACCGTTCGAGCAGGTCGATACTGAGCCTACAGTTTTCGAGGAAGCCGATACTGAGCCGCCGGTAACTGAACCTGAGCCGATAGTTTTCGAGCAGGAAGATACTGGGCTGACGGCAGCCGAGTCTGAGCCGGAAGAAGTGAAGCCGAAGACAAAGAAAAAGGCGAAGAAAAAATCGGAGCCTGAAGCGGAATCGGATACGTCGTCTTCGCAAGAGCAATAGATTTGACTTTTTGCGCGAATCGCAAAGCAAATATGCCCCATAGACAGCTTCGAATTGAGTGATTTTTCGTATGCTACATGTAGGATGGTGCGTAGTTGAAAAATTCAAAAAAGCAATGAAAGCGTAATTCTTTAAGCCCTTTTGCGGACATTTTACTCTATACCAACTGCTGTTTTAATTTGGGCTATTTCGTCTTTGAGGGTTTGATTTTCTTGCTTCAATTCAAAAACGCATTGTCTTAACCATGCTAGTTTCATACTCAGATTACTTCTTAATTCCTGATGAGTTTGATAAGTACGTCTGGTTATATTTCGCTCTAACGCCTCATCCCAGACCTCTTCCTCTGTGTATTTATCATAGTCTTTTACAGTAACCCATTTTTGTAAAAATCCGGGGTCGGCATCGTGGTCATATTCTTTTTGGCCGACAGCATTTATTTTTATTGTTTTTGAGCTATCTTCCGTATAATCTAATGCTGTCCCATAAGTGTCCTTGTCATAAAAAGTTGAGTGTTCTGAATACGTATGAGCAGAAACATCATCAGTGACATATAAGTCTTCATAAACTGTAACTAATCCATTTACCACAGAAAAATCTTTACGACCAAATCCAACTGCAAAACTTTCTTCTGCATCGTTAGTGAAACTCCTTCCAATCGCAGTCGTCCAATGTGCTGGACCTGCTCTTAATGAATGCCCAATAGCTGTGCTGTAGTCCCCAGTTGCTATGGCCATCATTCCAATCGCTGTGCTGGCGTATCCACTTGCTCTTGTCCATACCAATGATCCTAATCCCATCGCTGTGCTGCCGGTTCCACTTGCTTTTGTGTGAGATCCCGTTGCTGTGCTGTATTCTCCGCTTGCTTCTGTCTCGTAGCCAAGCGCTACTGCCCTTGTTCCGGTTGCGGTACAGCCTGTGGATTTAAATCTTTCACCTTCTATCACTCCCTCTTTGACTACTACATCTCCCGCAAAAACAAATACTGAAGCAAATAAGATTAGAGCCAAAATATACTTTCCTAAATTGCCTTTTCTTAATATGTTCTCCATTTCTACCACCTTTTTCCTTTCATTTTTCTTATTTATCTATTTGTTCGGATTATTCCCCTGGATTTTGATATAATTTGCCTTTCAGATATAGGTCACCTGAGTCGCTAATATAAGCAACTGGGCCACTGCTGTTTTCGATAATGAATTCATCACTTTCTGCAGATGGACTCTCCCACGTGCTTTGTTGTGATCCGTAAATGTACATATTGCCATTAGTCGTGTTAATTATCATAAGGTTCCCACTTGAATCTTTAAATATGAACTCATCATCGCCTGTTGCTGTAGGTCGCGTCTGACCTTCTCCTTGCGTCAAACTTCCCTTTAAGAAAAGGTTGCCAAAATTGTCAAACCAGGCCACACGGACGTCCGAACTATCTTTTACGCAAAATGCCCTTGCATAATGAGAAGCTGCATCAACGGCTCTATGAATATTGAGCCTGCCTTCTGTTACACAAAGCCCCTCCAACGCCTCAAGCTCATCAACCGTACTGAGGATAATCCCTCTGACTTCAAGGTGGCTCAGCGATGCATTAACCGACCATACAAGTGCACAGGCTCCGGCCACATGTGGCGTGGACTGGGACGTGCCGTTACGAGGCTCATAACCATCTTCGCGCTTGCAGCTTAATATATCGCTTCCCGGTGCAGCCAAATCGACCGATGTAGCCCCGTAGTTCGATGACTTTGTCTCAGTCCAGACCGCTCTTAAATCGCTTTGATCCGTCGCCATTACAGAAATGATATTATCCAAATCGTAACTTGCCGGGTATTGTGGAGACTCACCATCATTGTCATTGCCATTATTTCCGGCCGATGATACAAACAGTACCATGGACGCTCCTGCCTGTCCTATGGTGTTTTTCAGCGACTGACTATAGCTTTCAATGTACCACGAGGCGTTTAAAACCCCGGCGCCGTTATCAACAGCATAGTCTATCGCTTCAATCGCCGCGCTGCAAAATGCATCCCAGTCTAAGGGGACGATGTCAATATTCAGTGCCATCATCTTAACGTTCCAGCAGACTCCCACCACACCTTCCTCATTGTTGCCTACCGCGCCAATTGTTCCCGCAACGTGCGTGCCGTGACCGCGGATATCCATCGGGTCGGGACCAGGGCCTGGGGGGTCACCCCTATTGCCAAAATTCCAGCCATATATGTCATCGATATAATCATTGTTATCATCATCAAGGCCGTTGTCTGGAATTTCGCCGGGATTGACCCAGATATTTGATGCTAAGTCGGGATGTTCGTAGTCAATTCCGGAGTCAATTACAGCTACAATGACATCGCTGTCAGTGGCTATGTCCCACGCCTCGGGTGCATCAATGTCAGCGTTTTCTGTCCCGCCGGTCTGGCCGGTATTGTGCATTCCCCAGAGTTCGTCAAATCTGGTGTCGTCAGGAAATGTCGAGTCGAAGTATATCTTATAGTTCGGTTCTGCATATAAGATGCCATTGACATTTTTGAATGTCACAAGTGCATTTTCAACAGAGAGATTTTCGGGCAGTTTGACCAGTGTTAAACCCGAGACAAGTTTATATGAATGTTTTACAGTGCCCCCACCAATGGAGGCCAAAACCGTGTTGCACTCGGATATTGTTCGCTGCCTGGCATCTGGTTTTGGTGTAAAACGCACAAGTAGCTCACCTGGTCTGTAAGGCAATTCGTCCGCCCAGCCTGGACTAAAAACAGTTAAATATATAACAAAAAACAAAACTGTGGATTTTCTTGACATAGCAAACTTCCTTATTTATTAGCAAATGGACTGCCATCCCACTTATCTTTTCTTATTGCCGATCACGTACGGACTTAAAGTCGACGTGATTTGTTACATTTGTTTGCTTGAATACCAATTATTCCAATAACTAGAAGAAAAATGCTCGCAGGCTCAGGCACAACCTCAAACTCGATTATATGTGAACCAGCCGGTTCCATCCACTCGAATACATACACCGTAAGATCATATCTTCCCACAGATAACCTTCCAATCTCTTCAGAATGCCACCAGGTGCCGATGCTTGTCCAAGGGCCAGTCTCTATAAATATGTCGAGTTGCAGTGAATGATCCAATACAGAAAATTCACTGTATTGTGAAAGAACAGGGGAATTTGCCGTTAGCCCAGAGGCAAAGATTGTGATATCATCCACCACCGTCGGTTGCTCCGGCAATATGTGAACATCTGTGATATCGTTAGCTAAATCCGGCATGAAGGCAAAATCCCCATAGCTATCAGCTATCCCGAAAAGACCGAAGAAGGTTAAGAGGATGATTCCTGATAAACAGATGGCTCTTTTTGACATGATAACTCCTTTTTACTGTTTGTTCCAAATGTCCCATTTTGTGGCTCTTTAGACCACATCAGTACGGCTGTTAGGGATTATTATCCATCAACCAATCGGCAGACCAAAGAAAAGGATAAAACAGGTGTTAAGATAGGCAATAAAAATAGGTGACTGTCCCTAGTGCCGTTTC
>Ga0315554_1000961_pt1 | contig 17115 bp, 13 predicted proteins | sample SalMarSW160370MG_FD_202114 | JGI IMG/M metagenome (GOLD analysis project Ga0315554, IMG submission 202114) | Salt marsh sediment microbial communities from the Plum Island Ecosystem LTER, Massachusetts, United States - Salt Marsh Sediment SW1603-70 ... | reverse complement strand
TCCGCCTCCAGGGCCGTGAGCTCCAGTCTCAGATTTTCCAGCCCTTCGGTGACAGGTTCTACCTCGTCGAACCGTTTGACCTCGGCTTTCCGCCGTTGAACCATTCCCATCAGTTCGGTGACGGGCAGCTGCGCCACGGCGACCTGCTCGTCGCTCGGGGCGAAGAGCAGCTGCAAGTTTCCCCAGTCGCTCAAGTAGCGCTGCTCGCTGTCGAACAGATCCTCCCGCGCCTGTATCAGATCCACCAGTTGGTCCTGGACGTCCTGGAATGAAGCCTCCCCCACCTCCTGCCGGCGCTGGGCCAGCTCGTATTTCCTCTGCTCCAGTTCCTCGGTTGCGCGGACCAGCTCCCGCTCCATCTCCCTGATCAGCAGGTTGAGGGCTGCTTGCTCGGCATCCAGATAGATCTGCCGCTTCAGATAGCGCTCCCGGATCAGGGTGCTGTCGAGGGTTTTCTGCTCCGTATAGGTCTGCCTGGGGGGTTCGAAGGGTTTGAGGGACAGGGATACCGACTCGCCGAACAGCCCCGGTTCTTCTACGGCTGCCGAGGCACCCGCCGACAGCTGGGGGAACAGGCGGAGGGTCAGATTCGACTGCCCGTACCATGCCCCTGCTCCAGATTGTTGCGGCGTATAGCCCCCACCGACGGACAGGCTGGAATCCATCAGCTCCGGCTCCCCGACCAGATCCTTCCGGGCCCGTTCCACGTTCCGCGCCGCCTTGAAGATCTCCAGGTTGCGGGACTGGACCTGCCGGGCGATTTCCTCGATCGACAGGGTTACGGTGGGCTGCGGATCCTGAGCCCAGGCAGCGACCAGTCCCAGGGAAACCAACGCGACTGCTAAAATGGTTCTCTTCATCCTATTCATTCAGGCTTCCCCGCTTTCCCGCTTCCCGGCTTCACGTTGATCAGGCTCAGGATGCTCGGCACCATGAAGAGGGTGAACAGGGTCGAGATCACCAATCCCCCGGACACGGCGATGCCCAGGGGCTGCACGATATTGGATCCCTCGCCCATGCCGATGGCGATCGGCAGCATTCCGAACACCGTGGTCAACATGGTCATCACGATCGCCGTGAAGCGCAAGCCCGCCGTTTCCACCAGGGCGTCGATCTTGTCGGCGTGCTTCGGCAGAATCTTGAGGTAGAAGTCGATCATGATGATGGCGTTGTTCACCACGATCCCTCCCAGAAGGATCGTACCCAGCATGGAGTTCAAGCTCAGAGTCGATTTGAACACGTAGAGGCTGAGCACCACCCCGATGAAACCCAGGGGTACGGTCACCAGGATCACCAGGGGGATACGCAGGGAGTTGAACTGGAAGGCCAGCAGGAGATAGATCAACGCCACCGAAGCGCCGAGCGCCACGAACAGAGAGTGGATTGCCTTGTCCAGCTCCTCCTGCGGATTGTCGAAGGTGATCGCGTAACCGGGCGGAAGCACGAGCTTTTCCTGCAGCAGCTCCCGCACCTGCTGCTCGTATTCGGCCCGGCGGGCCGCGGGGGTTTCCGGCGGCATGCGGGCATAGAGGCGGAAAATCCTCTCCCCGTTCTCCGAAGCGATGCCCGCCACCCCCATGGACTCCCGGAAATCGAAGAAGTGCTTCAACGGCACGGTCCTCTGCCGGTAGGGGAGAAGGAAGTTTTCCAGCTTCTGCCGGCCCTCGATCTCGGAATCCGGGTAGACCGCCGACACGGAAACGGTCTGCCGATTCTCTTCGAACTCCACCGCCGCCGTGCCTCCGAGAATCTTTCGGATCAGGGCAAGCAGACCCCGCTCGTTGAACTCGGGCGTTCCCTCCAGCACCTCCTCCCGGGCGGTCAGCGTGAGCTCGTCGGAGAAGTTGGTCGAGGGATCGGTGAAGGCCCATCCGTACAGATCCGTCTCATTGACCAAGTCCCGAATCCGCTCCAGGATTGTGACCGTCTCCGCCGCATCCTCACCGTGCACGCTGATCTGCAGATCCATGGTCCGCGGCAGGGGCAGTTGAGCAGGGTCCCACATCATGACGTTGTAGTACCACTCATTGTCGGACACGAACTCCTTCTGAAGATCCGCCAGGACCTCCGTAGCCACCGACGAGGAGATCAGATTTATGTAGTAGAGGTTGAAGCGCCCCGACACGTCGGCGTAGGAGCTGACCAGTTTCTCTCCCACGGTTGCTTTGATGCGCTTATTCAGTACGGGTATCACCTCCTCGATAATTTGGGTCCGGTCGGTGATTTCGGAGCTGCGGAAAAACAGCACGATCCTGTCGCTCAACGGCGCGGCAATGATCTCTCTGGGGATCAGCGGTAACACCTCGAGCAACAAGAAGACCAAAAGCCCGAAGGAGAAGACCATGAACAGCAGGGAAGCCCAGCGGCGCCGTAGCAGAGCCCCCAGCACGGTTTTGTACAGATTTTTGAAGAACTCTACCATGGGCACCGAGAGCCGCTGCAGGCCGTGGAGCCGAACAACTCCACCGCTATCAGTATCGCTCTCGAGCCCCGGATGCCGCTTTCGATTGATGCTGTAGAACTGGAAAGCGAGAAGGGGGATCAGGGTCAGAGCCACGACCATCGCAATGAGCAGGGCGAACACCACGGTCCGAGACTGGTCGCCGAGGATCGCGTTGGTCAGGGGCGCGGTGAAAGAGATGGGCAGAAACACCAGTACCGTTGTCAGGGTCGAGGCGATCACCGGCGCCCGAACCTGATCCACCGCCCGGATGATCAGCTCCCGCAGATGGCCGTTTCCTTGAATCGGGGCCTCCTCCATGCGGTGCCGATGGATATTCTCGATCACAACGATGGAGGAATCGATGACCATGCCTACTGCCAGAGCGATACCTCCAAGGGAAATCAGGTTCAGGCTGACTTTGAAGAAGTACATGAGAATGAAGCTCAACACCAGGGATAAAGGCAGGGAAATTCCGATCAGCAGGGTATTGCGCAGCTGCCCCAGACCAAAAAGCACCACCACCATGGCCAGGGCGGCTCCCAATACAGCAGCCCGTACCACGTTGCGAATCGCGCGGTTGATGTATTCCGCCGGATCGATGTACATCTGTAACACCGTGTCCTCGGGGATTATCCCCTGAGCCCTGGCCTCCTCCAGAATCCGCTGAACATCCTCGGACATCTTGCGGACGTTTCCCCCGTCGATCGGGGTGGCGGTGATGCGGATCCCCCGGGTTCCGTTCATGATGACGGTCCGGGATGGAAGGGCATAGCGAGTGGATATATCGGCAATATCCTGCAGCCGGATCGAGACGTTCCCAATCTGGGTAATGACGATTCTGCTGATGCCGAATACTGAATCTATCCCGGTGTGAAAACGCACACTGAAGGAGGTATCCCCCTGCTGTAGACGGCCGACGGACTCGGGCCGGTATCCCGCCTGCAGGGCAGACTCCACGTCCTCAATATCCAGACCGTAGGCCAGCATGTCCGGCTGACGGAGGAGCACCTCCACCTCCAGATCTTCTACCCGGTAGATGTCCACACTGTCGGCATCCTCTACGCCGCTCATCATCGGTCGGACCGCGGTATCCAGGATCCGGTACAGCTCCTCCGGGCTGGTGGAAGCCGAGCTTATGCCCATGATCAGGAATCCCGCATTCTCGCCGGAGAAGAAGCCCACGCGATAGCTGTCCTGCAGATCCGAGGGAAGCAGGTTGGAAATGCTGGTCATGGCCGCATCCACGTCGGCTCTGGCGCCTTCCGGGTCCGTGTTCCATTCGAAGGTCAGCGTGAAGGAGCTGCGGTCGTTCTCATATTCCACCTCCAGCATATCCACGCCGTCCACGGCCAGCAGCCGGGACTCGATCTCATCCGCGTACTGTCCGGAAAAATCCAGAGCGGAGATACCGGTATGGTTGATGCTCACCCGCACCCGGGGCCTCTGGGTCTGGGGGTAGAGTTGGATGGGAAGCTCCGTCACCAGGAAGACCCCGGCAACGCAGAGCAGCACCGCGAGGAGGATCACACCGGTAGCCCTGCGAAAGATCCCGTTGAGCATGACCGTGCCCCTACTGTACCGGCGCACCGACCGATGCACCTTCCCGTTCCCTTCCGGTCAGGTTTCCGAGGTACCGTTCCCCCGGCTCAAGGCCTTCGCGAATCAGCACCAGGTCGCCGAACACCGGCCCCAGCGTCACCTCTCGGGCCTCCAAAACCTGGGATTCGTTCACCATCCAAAGGTAAAATTTCCCGTAGCGGCGGACCACCACATCCCGGCGAACAAACAATCCCCGCACGCGGTCGATCGGCAGATCGATCAGCACGAACTCCCCGATGCCGACCCGCTGGCTGTTGGCAAACTGAAAGGTGAGCTCGAACAATCCCGTGGAATAGTCAGGCTCCGGTGAACGGCTCCGTAAAAAACCCGTGATCCCGGTACCCCCGGCGGTCCGGCCGGTGACCTGCTGGCCGACGTCGATCCGAAAAGCATCCTTGTCGCTTGCGTATGCCTCCAGCACATAGCCCTCGGTGCCCAAGATCACCACGGCGGAATCCCCCGCGCTGACCTCGGCCTCCGGCTGCACCAGAACCTCCGACACCCGTCCCGAGATCCGAGCGATGAGGGGTACCAGTTTGTACAGCTCCAGCACATCATCCTTGCGTTTGACGCTGAGAAGCTCCTGTCCGGCCTCCACCAGCTGTCCTTCGCGAACCGAGATAGTCTGAACGTAACCGCCGGTTGATATCTTGTGAACGATGCGGCTCTGCGGCTCCAGCCTTCCGCCCACCGTGATGCTGTGGGATTGCTCGCTCACCTGGGCGACGGCGATCGGGGACCCACCGGCAGCTCCCGCCTGCGCCGGGTTGGCGCCCGAGCCGCCGCCGGGTCGCCCGCCGGGACCCTGCTGGGCCGACAAGATCACCGTGGACAGCAGTCCTGATAAGATCATTACTACGATTGCGGCTTTCTTCATGCCTGGTTACTCCGTGTAGCCTGTACGACCCGAAGGTTTGCTGATTCTTCTTTATATCCCGCGCACCAAATTCTCGGAATGATGGTAAAGATACTAAATTTTAGGACTGAAGAGGAAGCACCAGTATCTACTACTATTTACGCTTCCCCGCGAAACGCAGAGTACGGGTAGCCAGCTCCGATCCGGTGGGAACCGTCAGCGATTCATAGAGCTCAGGTCGACGGCTCCTGATCCACCGGGAGCCGGTACACATATCGAGACGGCTTGCTTCGAGATCCGCCATCACCATCGTATCTTCCGCCTGCCATGTTTCCGCGAGTATCTCGCCGTACGGATCGAGGATCATGGCATTCCCCGTGCGAACCTCGTTGTCATCCAGACCTACACCGTTGGAGAAGATAAGAAACATTCCGTTGTCATGAGCCCTGGCGGGCAGCCACCGCATGAGCCAATCCCTTCCCTTCGGGCCGCGGAACTCAGCCTCGAGGGCGGCGGGATCCTTGTCCCGATTATCCCACAACTTTGGATCGATCAGCCCCATGCATCGCGGACTGGGCGTATCACATCCGCCCGTTTGATGGGGCGCAAGCAGAATTTCCGCTCCCTTCAGGGCGGTAATCCTGACATTTTCAATGATGTTGTTGTCGTAGCAGGTCAAGACGCCCACCCGTGCGCCCTGGGGGATATCGAAAACCGTGTACGCGTCACCTGAAGCCATGTGCTCGCTGATAAAGCAATGAAGCTTTCTGTGACGGGCCGTCTGCCCGTTGGGCATGACCACAACATAGGTGTTGTAGAGCCTTCCCTCCTTCGAGCGTTCGATGAGCCCGGCACCAAGGGCCAGCCCGTACTGCTCAGACAGCCGCAACAGTTTCCGGGTGGAGGGACCTTCCGGCACACTCTCAGAGAGTGCCTCGATATCCGCCCGGCCCAGCTTGCGCACATGCCAGTATCCGGTAATGCACATCTCGGGAAATACGAGCAGCCGGACTCCCCTGTTGGCTGCCTGCCGAGCGAACAGGCCGATCGTCCGGAGATTGGCCTCCTTGTCTCCGGGGACGTGATTGAACTGCACGGAACCCGCTCTTATGTCTTTCACTAAAACGTTCCTCTATTTTCAACGACTGCTCATGCCAGGATACATGCTCGGGCCCGACGGCTCTTTGCGCCCGTTCCACTCCGTCGGGCTGCCCCAATCCGCCGCTTTCCAGGGCATGTTCTCCGGCTTCACCAGGGGCAGGATCTCTCTGAAGTAGGCGAGCCGCTCCGGTCCGCTCATGGGGGTGAAGCGTTCCGCCACAGCCAGGTCCGCCTCCAGCTCGGCCAGGGTCGAACAGCCGGCAACCACCGTGGTGAGGGGCAGGGAAAGGGCATAGCGCAGGGCGCGCTCGGCCGTATCCGCCAGCCGTTTGTAGGCAAAGATCTTCATCCCGATCACACCTACTTGTTTCGAAGCGGCCACCGGCAGGAATTCTTCCGCGAAGCTGTAGAGGAAGTGGTCCAGGACGGAGACGGCCACCAAAGCCGTATCGAAGGGAAAGCGGCGCAGCGCCTCCACCAGGATCTGGGGATCGGTGTGCCCGCTGATGCTGATGTTACGGACCAGTCCCTCCTCCCGGGCCGAAATAGCCGCCTGCAGCGCACCGTCCTTTGCGGTCATGGCATCGAGCCGCTCGTAGCTGTAGACGTTATGAAGCCTCCACTCGTCGACGTGATCGGTTTGCAGCCGCTGGAGGCTGTCGGCCAACTGCCGACGAGCCTCCTCCCGGCCGGTCGCCCAGGTCTTGGTGGCGATCCACATCTCCTTGCGGCGATGCTTTGCCACCAGCCCGACTCTTTGCTCCGACTGACCCTCGGAGTAGATCCAGGCCGTATCGAAATAACGGATCCCCCGATCAATGGCGGTGTTGAGGATCTCCACGGCCTGCTTTTCATTGCAGCCCTCTTCGTCCACGATGCGCTGAGCGCCGAAACTAAGGATGGGAAAAGCCTGTCCGGTTCCTCCAAAGGGTCGTGTTTCCATCTCAGTACTGCATACCCATGCCGAAACCCATGGCCCCGGGACCACCGGGCAGGACGGTCAGCTTGGGCTCGAAGGTGACCTTGCCTTCGGCGAGGTTCTGCTCGGCCAGCTTGGCCGCATGGTTGCTGGACACCCCTCGAAGTACGACCTGCACCAGTCCGCCTCCGGCCAAAACGCCGAGGCTGGGCAGCAGATCCACGAAGCTCTGGCCTTTCCATGCATCCTCGATGTTCACGTAGGGCTCGGTGAAATAGTTCAGCTGGTCGAACTGCAGCTCACCCGGGAGCAGGAAGTACGCTCCGAGCAGAGTTCCCACACCTGTGAGCAGATCCAGGCTCAGGAACAACGCCCCCATGCCCGGATCATCGTTCATGAACTGACCCAACCCCGGGAGCATGAAGGACATGGCTCTGGATTTGGAAACGTAGGCGGCCTTCTGATAGGCGATCGAAATCTCCCCCAACAGCTCCTGTGCCTCCCCGACGGTCAGCTCGCCGAGCACGGAGCTTTCCCGTCCGGCCATGATGGCTTCCAGCTGCCGTTCGAGCAGCTCCTCCTCGGTGCCCCAAATGGGATGGTGATCCTTCATCTTGGGCTGGCCGGGAGACCCGGCAAAAAGCGTTCCGGCGGCAACCGTCACAATCAAAAGTACAACAAGCCACTTTCTCATGGCAAAACCTCCTGAAAATTTATCTCGGCTCTCTCGATCTGTGTGGGTTAATGTACTCATAGGGTCAGGGAAAAGGAAAGTTAAAGTGGAAACTTGACAGGGAGCCGGCAATGCCATCTAGTTGATCCCTGTAATGAGATACAGACCGATGCGCTTCGATCCGGATTATCGACCCTTCGTCGCGCCCAAGTGCATCTACATCATCCCGTTATCCGGGGATCCGACCCACTACCAGGTACTGATCCCGATCCGCCTCACCAAAAAACTCCTGGACCTTCTGATTCAGGACAAGCTGGAGATCCACCGCTTCGAGGGCTGCCCGGAGGAGGCGGTTGACATCATCAAGGCCCAACTCGGCCGGAGCTGCGCCCAGGGGCTCTCCCGGTATTCGATCCGGATGAATCAGGTGCTGGTCGCGGGAACCGTTCTCGTGGTCCTGGGAATCATCAATATCACATTGCCCGATCCCCTGCCGCTGGCCGACGAGATCCTGATGATCGGCGGCGGTGCGGGTATCGGCATGGTCGGATACCGAAACCGCCGCAGGGTTCTTCCGCTGCTTCGCGACAAGACGGACAGGGCCGTCAAGCAGCTCGAAGGGCTGGAATGCCACAATGATGTCTTGCTCACCCGAATCCACGAAGCGATCCGGGCCAGGAGCGCTCCCATCCCCGATCTTTCGACGAAAGAGCCGGTCGACCCTTTCGAATTGGAATCCCGGTGGCTGGTCGAATATCTCGACCTCCAGAAGCTCATCGATTCGAAGGTCATCACCTTCGAACATCTGGATTCGCTTCTCGAAGTGCTTTCCGACGCCCTCCCCCTGTCCAGATTTCTATCTCTGGAACAGAAGCTGCGAAAAAACCCGAAGGACGTAAACGCCAGAAGAGCCCGGGAAAGGATGGCCGAAAGATATGGACTGTCGCCGGATGCGTTTACCGTCTATGCCGAATTCTATCGCCTGGCCCGGGAGATCGTGTCCGCGGGCAGCACTGGTGGCAAGCGCGGAGGAGGGGGATACGGCGGAGGCAGCGGCGATGGGCGCAGCGGCGGGGGCGATTCCGGTTGAGCCGACAGCATCAGATTTCTAAAAAAGTTGGGACCGAGGGGTTTGGAACATGCGTGAGGACGACCTTTGAAAGGTACAAAAGCCAGCCCCTTTCCCCTCGATCACCAACTGGGAGAAGTGGGATGCCATGAAACGTCTTGCGCCTCTGGCATCTATATATTAGCAACAACCGTGCCACGTGCGGAAAATACCTGACAAATTATATTCCTCGACCCGGCATAGAATTATAGAGGCGGGCTTTTTTCCGATTCGATGGGGTTTGTGTTTCCGGTTACAGAAAGGAAAGTTGAGTCTGGATCAGTTACGATATCGTGACTAATCGGCACCGGCGGTCAAGGCGCCGCTGCGGGCGTCTTTCGTAATCTTACTTGCAAAGGTCGGATCGTCGTGCCGGATAAGCTCCGGAAGATCCCCGGCCACGCCAACCTTGTTTGCTTTGATAATCAGAACTCCGCGGATCCCCGGCAGCGCAGAGATACGCTCGAGCACCCCGGGGACATCCCGGGGGCTTTTTACCAGGTTGCAGGCCAAAGTTGCTGCCGCATCGGCCAGGGCACCGTCAGGAGCGACGACCGTGGCCAAGTCACAATCCCCGAAGCTAAAGCTGTGCCCCATAATGCTGGAGGAGGAGCAGATCGCCAGGGGCATCCGCCCCGGTTGGACCCTGAGGGCCAGCTTCCCGGACAGAGGGCTGTCTCCTGCGTACAGAGCTACGGTGACAGGGTCGGTCGAATACAGGAAGATATCGCCCCCATTTTCCACTATGGCTTCCCCGGCGCCGGCCAGGCGGGCCGCGTCGACGGCCAGGTGCGCCATGGTTCCGGCAACGGCTGCCATGGGTCCGACACCGGTCACCGCCGCCGCTGCCTGCATGCGCAGCGCCACCTCCGGGGCTCCGGCCAGCAGCTCCAGCGGCTCCAGGGATGAGACGAAATCGGGCTGCCTCTTGATGTAGATCTCCAGCGCTCGTCGCTGCCTGCGAATCTCCCGTTGAATGACCTGCGAATGGGTCGAAGCAATGCGGAAGTTGGCGCCCCGGTGGGAATAGCTCTGATAGCGCCTCATTGCTGCATTTTGTTCGATCTTTGTCCGGATTGCAACGGTTGGTTCGGAAACATAACGGTTGGTTCGGAAACATCCTTGCCCTTATGATTGATGTTTCCGATAAATAACCTAAACGATGTTTCACCCGGAAAACAAGCTCAGAACCTCGTGGGATTTCTTTGTTCTGGCGGTTACCGTGCTGGGGGCGATAGTAATCCCGCTCTCGGTTGTCTTTGACCTTTCCTCCTCCCCGGCGGCGGCCTCGGTGCTGTGGATCATCCCCGCCGTGTTCATCGCAGATATTCTTGTCCAATTCAACACGGGCTTCTATCGTCTGGGCAAGACAATCACACGGCGCAGCAGCATCGCCCTTCGCTACCTGAGAAGCTGGTTTGTCCCGGACCTGCTGGCCGCCCTTCCCCTGGGACTCCTCATCAATTCGTTCGTTCCCGCCCCCGGTACCTTGCTGCTTTTAGTCAGTCTCAATCCGCTAATCAAGCTGATCCACTCGGGTGCGGCCCTCTACCGCATCGGCGGCACCCGTATCAATCCCGCGATCCTCCGCCTCGTGCTGCTGGTCTTTTGGATCCTGCTGGTCGCTCATCTTGTCTCCTGCGGCTGGATCTTGATCTCGGGAAATCCGCAAAACCTGGATTCGGCCCCGCTGTACATCCGGGCGTTCTACTGGACCATCACCACTCTGACCACCATCGGCTACGGGGACATTACCCCCACGGGTTCGGTGCAGACGGTATTCGTGATCTTCATCGAGCTTCTTGGAGCGGCTATGTACGGCATGATCATAGGTAACATCGCCAACCTGATCTCCCACATCGATGTGGCCAAATCCCAGTACAAGGACAAGCTCGACAAGATCAACGCCTTTCTCAACTACCGTAACATCCCTCACGATCTTCAGCGCAAGATCAACGACTACTACAGCTATCTCTGGGAGAGCCGCCGGGGTTACGACGAGTCCGCCGTAATCGAGGATCTGCCCATCGCCCTGAAAACAACGGTGGCCCTGCAGATGAACAGGGAGATCATCGAGAAGGTGCCCCTGTTTCAGACAGCAAGCGAGGACTTGATCCGCGAGATCGTGCTCAATCTCACGCCCGTCGTCTTCACTCCCGGAGACACGATCGTCACGGCGGGGGAGGTCGGCTTCCAGATGTACTTCATCAGCCAGGGAAGCGTGGACGTGCTCTCGGCGGATGAGCAGACCGTGTACGCCACCCTGACAGCGGGGCAGTTCTTCGGAGAGATCGCCCTGCTGCTGTCCATGCCCCGGACCGCGACCATCCGGGCCAGGGAGTACTGCGATCTGTACCGCCTGGACAAGGATAACTTCGACCGGGTCATCCAGCGCTATCCGGATTTCGCCGAACGTATCAACGAACTGGCGGAGAAGCGACAAGCTGAGAACGAGGCGATCCACCAGACCAGGGAAAACGAATCCAAGGAGAGCGAAATCCCCGAGGAGATCGAAGAGATTCAAGCCGAACGTACGGGCGGGGCTGTAAGCCTGCGCTGGAACTGGGTGCGGGACTTGAGGTACTATGAAGTGGTGCGCAGGAACTCGGATACCGGCAAGTGGGTCTATGTCGAGAAAAACATCCTCGAGCCCGGCATCACCGATCCCCACCCCGAAACGGATCGCCCGACCGTATACCGCATTCGAGCCATCAAAACATCAGGACCGGGCGCCTGGAGCGATCCTGTAGCCATCGAACCGGCTCCCGAGGAGCAAGAATCGGGAGAGTAGAGGCGGCGCCGTTTCCGCTAGATCGCCTTTAGCGTCAGAAAATCGAAGAGCAGGCTCCGTAGGGACAGTTGGAGATACAGCTCAGGCACTCCACACATTGATCGCTGTCGAAAACAATCTTCATCGTGCTTCGATCGGGGATGTGCAGAGCTTCGGTCGGGCAGTGAGCGACGCAGTTTCCGCAGCCGGTGCAGAGCTTTTCATCCCAACGAACACCCTTGTGCGCCTCGTCTACCTGTACATTGAAGGTCTTGACGAATTCCATTCCCCGGCGAATGTCATCGTCCGTTCCGGTGACATCGAGAACCAGATACCCGTACTCCTCCGGGGTGACCTTGGCACGAAAGATATTGATCACCAGGTTGTAGTCCTTCACCAGGTGATAAACGATCGGTTTCTCGGTTTCGCTCTTGGGAAAGTAGAGCATGAGTTTCTTGGTGATCATCGCCGCACCTCCCTGTTGTTCTGATCGACGATCTTCAGGCTCCCCATACTCTGGTTTCGAGGAAGAGGCTGGTAAGGCCGGGAGAGCAGAAAATCCCCCCGTTTGATCTCGTCCTTCAGCAGGTGGGCGATCTCCAACGCTTTGGAGTAGGAGGACATCGAACCGGTCAGGACCTTTTTCCCCTCGATGTTCACCTCCCCACTCTTGAGCTCGGCGTAGCTCAGGCGGCAAATCACCTTACCCGTCTTCTGCGGATAATCGTGGGCGTAATCAATTACGGGTGCCAGGATATCCCGATCCCGGACCGTGGTGCGCTCGAGGATCTCAGGGGTCAGGATGGGAATGGGGATACCGACACCGAGGGCCAGGGAGACGCCGTAGCCGATCAGGCTGACACCGCGGACAAACTCCGCCTTCATTTCCTTCATGTTCCCGGTCAGCGCAAGGGTACCGGCACCCTCCGTCGGCACGCCGCCCGAGCCCCGCTCGCAGGTCGGGCTGTGCTGAGTCCCTTCAGAATATACGTGCCCCTGGGTGCCGGCCAGCCACACCTTGCTGCCGATGCCGATGGTCTGGTAGAGGGGATCGTTGAGAAGGGGGGAGAGCTGTCCCGCGGAGCAGTAGCTGAGGTTCTGCATGTTCGGCTTGAGCAGCCCCAGGTAGGTGTAGATCGGCCGATCCGAGCAGTTGATCGCCACGTTGTAATTCTGGTAACAGTTGCGGGGATTGACCATGACCGCCTGATTCAGATCCCGAATCGACAGCCAGGTGCGGATCTCCTTCCGGGGATAATCATCCGTGCCGTAGGAAAGCCCGAAAAGCTGAACCCGTTCTCCGGCTACGAGTTTTTCGATGACGTGCCCTCCACCGTAGCGGAACTCCCCCGGATAGTACAGATTCGCCGGATCTCCCTGCCGCAGCTGAGTTGCGCCAAGAAAGACATCCACTGCGGCAATTCCGCAGTACACCGGGACGTCATCGAGCCAGGCTTCGCTGATGCGCATCTTCGGGGTGCTGTGGCCGAAGTTCAAAAAACAACCGGAGGAACACATCGGCCCGAAGGTGGCCGTTGTCACCACGTCCACCTCCTTGGCCGCAGCTTCCAGACCCTTGCGTTCGACGTATTCGATGATTTCCTCGGCGGTCAGGACAACCGCCTTCCCCGATTCGATTTTAGCATTGATCTGCGCGTAACTTCTTATCGCCTCGTTTTTCATCGTCCCCTTTGGTCAGCCGACCCCTTTCTCTTTAACCCCTACAGTAACACCTTTCCATGGAGTGTGAAAAGTTGTAGCTTCCCCTATAGTTATATCATGAACGTGCAGCGCTATCGCATGGAAACCTTCGAGGCGCAGAGCCTGGCAGGCAATCCGTTGGGAAGCCCGGTACGGCGGGGAATCCACATCTATCTGCCTCCGGGGTACTTCGATACAGAAAAGGCACACTATCCGGTCGTCTACTTCCTTCACGGATATGGAGCCGACAACGACAATCCCGTGGTGAACTCGCGGAAGGGCCTGAAGCACAGCTATCCCCTCGTGCTGAGAGTGCCGTTTCGAAAGTACTTCACCCGGGTTATCACCCTTGAACGGCTGGACAGGCTGATCCTGTCCGGAGAGCTCCCCCCGTTCATCCTGGCGCAGCCCGACGGCAGCCTTCATCTGCCCAACATCTACCACGCCAAGGGACTGGACGGAAAGGTCGGTACGAAAGGAAGCCTGTACACCGACTCTCCATTCAGCGGGAATTACGCCACCTACGTGTTCGAGGATGTTCTTGGCTATGTGGAGGAGCGCTATCGGACCATCGGCGAGAAGAGCGGCCGTTACCTGATGGGCGGATCCATGGGCGGCTACGGGGCTCTTCTGGGAGGAATCCTCCACCCGGATCGCTTCCGGGCCGTCGCGGCCTTGAGTCCCAGCATATGCTGCTTGGATCTGCTGGATTTGAAGTTTGTCGTGCCCTTCAATCGAATCCTCTTCGGGGAAGCCAGGGCCGAGGAAATGGGCGGGGAGGAGCTGGGGGATATCATGGATACCTGCGATCTGGTGTTTTCCAAGGATCGCCCCCTGCTGCCCACCATCGAGCGGGACGAGAAGGGACGAGCTGTCCGAATGGACGATCAAGCCCGGGAGAATTGGGCACGATCCGATCTGGGCTACCTCCTGGATCGCCATCCCCACGCCTTCGGCGAGGTTCGCCTGCAGTTCAACTGCGCCCAATCCGACGAGTTCGGCTTTGCCGGACCCGGCAGGCGCTTCCACGCCCAACTCGAGAACAGGGGAATCGAGCACAGCTTCGAGATATACTCCGAGCAGAAGGCTGAGCGAATCTCACCCCACATACTCGGAATCGCCTGGCACGTCCTACCGGCCTTGAAATTTTGTCTTCGAAACGACGATGTCTATCCTGTTTCCAAGGCGGGCAGCACGATCTGATTCGCTTCGTAGAACTGGGGCCCCAGTTCGGTCAGTACCGCGGCAACATCCCGTTTATCCCCGTCGATCCCGAGAACGGCAAAACCTCGCTCGCCCCTGCTCCCTAGCTGGAGATCCAGAATGTTGACGCCGCGGGAGGCGAGCGCCGAGAGCAGGATCAGCAGGACCCCGGGGCGGTTGTTGTGAACCGTAATCACCATATGCGGGGAAATCGGGATGGGCAGATTGACACCGTCGACCTCCAGCAGGTAGGCCGGAGCCGATTTCAGGGGCGGAAGATCGATGCGGGGATCCGTTTCGATTCGATAGAAGCGATCCGAAGCCGTGCCCATGACGAAGTCTACCGCCACCCGGATGCGTTCCTCCGCACCACTCACCGTGAGGTAAGCGGTTGCCGTGCCGTCGGAGAGGGAGTACAGCCGGGTGGTATCCACGTTGATCGCCTCCGAGGCCAGGGTGTTGAACAGAATCGAGAGCGTACCCGGTGTGTCGGTGTGATGGGAATACAGGCAGGTCAGCCCGCTTCCTCCCGCGGCCTCGGCATGTGCCTCATCCGAGCTGTCACTCAAGGTGATGGAGCGATCATCCCGCCGAACCCGCAGGGCATTGTAATCGCCCAAGGACACCGATCCGTCGAAGATCGGAAGCAGCTCTCTGAAAGAACCGCCGAAGGAAAATTGCGGGGTTTTCTGCCGTAACCGAGGCTCAAAGCGCAGTTTGAGTATCTCCACCCCGAGGTTGAGAATCCGGAAATACCCGTCGTCGCTCTCCAAGAGCGGCCGTTTTTCCGTGATTCCCCGGGAGAAGGTCACGTAGTGGCGGTACCCCGCCTCCTGGGCCAGCTCGATACCCCGCCCGTAGTCCCGGCCGATCTCCTCGACGTAATGGGAATCACTGCCGATGGCGATGGGAATGTGCAGCTGCCGCGCCCGCTTGAGAAACTGCAGATCCGGATACAGGCCGCAGCCCTTGCGCAGCCCCGACAGATTGACGTCCAGGGCCAGATCGAGATCGCTGATCATCTCCAGGAGGGTACGCATCCTTCGAGCCAGGAAGTGTGCCGAATGCTCCACATCCTTCATCGTATCCGGCAGAGGCGCGTAGAGCTTGGGAAGATCCAGGTGTCCCACCACGTGGATCATCTCCCAGGAGGTGTCGATCATCTCGATCATCTCATCGAGGTATTCCCCCCAGAAGGGTTCCACCCCTCCCCTGAGCTCGATCAGCCGCTCGGTATCCTGCTTGGAACCGTCGTAGGGTATGCCCTGATAGGAAAAATGCACGGACCCGATAACGAAATCCACACCGAAGGCTTGAAAGAGCTTGGAGCGATTCCACTGCAGACCCAACTCCGGTCCCATCCACTCCAGCTCTATGCCGTAGCGCAGGCGGATGCAATCCCTGTAGCGTCGTTTCATCTCCTCCATCGTGGCGGCGTAGGAAAAGAAAGCCGCATCCCCCCGGATGAACTTGACCTCCGTATCCCGTTCGCTCTGATAGCGGAAGGAGGTCAGCCTGGGAGAATGAATCACAAAAGAGAGGGAGGGAAAACCCCTGGCGATGGCCTGCTCGACCACGGCCTCGACATCGTCTATTCCGTGTTTGACGTGGTCCTTGCCCGTGCCGACGTGGATCCCGTGGGTTTCCCAGATGAAGGGGTTCATGGTTGATTATTTTGACCGCTTCATCGAGGATAGTCTACAGTACCTATGCGAGGAGGCTCTCCATGCGCCAACACTCGAGAATCGTGGTCCTTTCTCTGCTGCTCCTGCTCCTCACTGTCTTCACCGTCCAGGGAATCGGGGTAAGCTTTTCCTACTTCCTGCCCCGAAACGGCATGTTCTCCCACCCCGTACCTCCTCTAACCTTACGGGATATCGGCATAGACATCGGCCGCTACCTGGGTGTAGCAGGTTCCCTCTCCCTTTACAGCATGCGAGGCATGGGCATCAGGGATGAGGGGGGTAAGCCGATCGATACCGGCGGACCGCTCATCGGTCCCTTTCTGTCCGTGCTGAGCTCTGCGGTGGGGAAGGTCAGAGTGCCGCTTCAGCGGCTGGAGTTGGAAGCCAGCGGCGGGCTCTTCGGCTGCTACAACTTCGATCCGCCGCTGATAACGGGGACCCTGGACCGTTACCTGGCCACGGCTGACGGGAGCGCCTACGAAGCGGTGAGCTCTTCTGTCAACACCGGGGGGCGCTGGGCATGGGGGTGGGTGTTCGGCGGCAAGGCCACCTACTTCGTAAAGGGCCAGATCGGCATCGCCGTCGGCGCCAACTACTACCTCGGCGGCGGGAAGCTCAAGCTGTCCGGGAGTTATGATGCGTATGACGCGAGCGGACGGCTGGCCGATGATGCATCACTTCCCGCCAACCTTCAGACAGCCCGGCTCGACTATACGGGGCTGGAGATCATCCTGGGCGTGGAAATCGAGCTTTGATCTACTTTGCCGTGCCCGCCTTGGTGCTCCGCCGGTGCAGGCGGGAAAGAAAAAAGGCAATCAGGAAGAACAGCAGGGCTGAGTTGATGAACACCGCCTTGAAATCCAGATAGGCGGCCAGGACTCCTCCCAGCATCGCTCCCACCGACCAGCCGAGTGACCGGGCGCTCCCCGAAAGCCCGAAGGCGCTTCCCCGCCTCTCTACGGGAACCTGCCTGGACAGAACGACGTTCATGATCGGGTCGATCCCTGCCGATGAAAAGTCCCCGAAGAACACAAACGGAAGCAGGCCCCACAACGTG
>Ga0315554_1000957_pt1 | contig 17150 bp, 15 predicted proteins | sample SalMarSW160370MG_FD_202114 | JGI IMG/M metagenome (GOLD analysis project Ga0315554, IMG submission 202114) | Salt marsh sediment microbial communities from the Plum Island Ecosystem LTER, Massachusetts, United States - Salt Marsh Sediment SW1603-70 ... | reverse complement strand
GGATGGCTCGAATCGATCAGCCGTCGGTCGCAGCTTCGGGGATTCCGTCGCCGTTGTTGCCGACTTCTTCGCCCTCGAACTGGTGGTCGACACCGTCGACGGTTTCGTCGCCTGGCGTTTCCACCTCTTCGGCCTCGCTGTCTTCCACCTCGTCGGCCTCGCTGGCTTCGGGGATTCCGTCGCCGTTGTTGCCGACCTCTTCGCCCTCGAACTGGTCGTCGACACCGTCGACGGTTTCGTCGCCTGGCGTTTCCACCTCGCCTCTCTCATCGGCTGGCGTCATGGCCTGGTTGGGGGCCGTCGCCGGCGACTCCTGCTGGGCCGGTGCGACGGTCGAGGCCGGTTGGGCCGGGGCGCTGGCCGCCGCGGCGACACCCATCGTGCCCAGAGCAAGGCCGATCGCTGCGGCGAGCGTGTAGATCCGCCTGGCGGGTTTCTTCTCAGTCTTCATCAAGGAACCTCCTGGCTCGGTCGACCCCTGGTTTGGGCCGTCGTGGGGACATCGTGACTCAGGGGCCCTGTGAGGAGGCTGAGACAACCTGAGAGACCGAAGGAGTCCTCCAGTGGGATCTTTGGAAGAAGACGTCATCACCAATCGGCCGAGCCTGTTCCGTCGCGCCTCTATCGCGCGAGATGGTGCGATGGGACGGTTGGAAACGCGAATTGACACGAGCCGGAAACGGGCGCTGACCAGGCCTTTCGCGCGTACGTCCTGGTCAGCGACTACCCCGGGTTCGGGCTCATAACCCGAAGGTCGCAGGTTCAAATCCTGCCCCCGCTACGAAGACGACATCGGACCCGGCCTGAAGCCGGGTTCTTGTCGTAGGCCGGGGAATCGGTCAGTCGCCGGGTTCTCTGTGGAATGTCAGCACGGTGCCATTCTGAGTCCATTCCATGATCTCTGGGTCGGTTCCGGAGAAGGTGACGTCGATCGCGCCAGCCCAGATGGAGGCGAGAATGACCTCCTCGGCGTCCATGAGCGGTGACTCGGTGTTCCCTTCTTCGTCGATGGTGCCGCCGGGGTAGACGCAGTACACCGCCGAGTGCATCACATCAGTCAGGACCAACACCCGGCCGTCGAACTCGTAGTCGCCGCGGCCGTCGTTGCAGGGACCCTCAAACCACAGGACGCCGTCCTCGTCGAATCGCGCCGAGGTGAGGACACCATCACTCCCTGCATATTCGAAGGGAAGCTCGTACGGCTCACCATCAACAACCGCCGTCTCCAGTACCCAGGCGCCCTGGATGGTCTCCGGGTCTACCGTGCCGCCGCACGCCGCAAGGGCAAGCGCCAGCACCACGAGGATGATGCCTTTGAAGCGCGACGCCCGGTGAAACATCAATCCCCAATTCGTGCTGATGATTGTCCGCTCGATTTTCCCATATCTGGCCAGAGCCTGGCTCGCCCTGGCCGATTCTTATGTCCCCTCGGTACTTCCTGCCTGGTTTGTTCTTGGAGTCTCATGGCCGTACCCGTAGCCCGGGGTCGCTTGGAGAAGGGCAGTGTCGGTTGCCGTTGGTCTTTCGGTGCCGCGGGTCGCGTTCTGCTCCCGAATAGAGGAGTGCGGGCCTCCTTGTCAACCCCTTGTGCCCGGCTGTCGCCTTTCGCACGATGCCCACGCCGTCCAGATAGGGGTGCACATGCGTGGAGTACTTGTGACCTGGAGCGTCGTTCTGACGCTCGTTCTTGTTCCTGTAGTGACCCGTGCCGCAGTTGCGGAATCGGCCGCCGTTCCCGAGATCATCGCTCCCGCCCAGGACGAGGTCGTCGATCAGGGCTTGTACACGGTGCGGGGGCACATCGGCGCGGCACCGGCCGAAGACATCTGGGTCGTCTTCGCCGTCGACGTCAGCGGCAGCACGTTCCTGTCCGGATTCGACTGCGACGGCTCCGGCACGGTGGACGCGGCGGACGATCTCAACGGGGACTCGGAGCTGGGTGAGGTGCTCGACTGCGAGATCGCCGCACTCATCGCCCTCAACACCTCGCTTGCCGCCATTCCGGGGTCGGTGGACCGAGTGCACGTGGCCGTGGTTCCGTTCGGCAGCGAAGCCACCGTGGCCGACGTGGGCGGCAACGCCGGACAACAGGACTTCGTGGCGCCCACCGACGATCGCGACGACAACGATCGGGATCGCACCGCCGACGTCGTGCAGGTCGCCGGCTCCCTCGATCAGGCCTCGGTCGCTCTCTTCGAGGTGAGGCTGGTCGGGTCGGGCACCAATTTCGACGCGGCGCTGTCGGCGTCGCTCGATGTGCTGGACGACAAGGCCGGTGCCCGCCTGGTTCTTCTGCTCACCGACGGCGACGGGCCGCTGGCGGACTCCACGCTGGAGCGGGTCGCCTCCGCCGGCGTAGAGGTGCGTCCCTTTGCCGTCGGGCCGGCCACGGACGGGTGTGCCCCGGACGGAACCCTCGATCGTGTCGCCCAAGCCGGCGGGTCCACGTGTGTGTTCGCGCCGGACCCCGCCGGGTTGACGGCAGACGTCACCGGTGGCCCCTCGTCGGTTTCCTTGGTGACGGTTGCCCTCGACGGCGGCATCCCGGTGGAGGCGAGTCTTGATCCCCTGGGCAACTTCGCCGCCGAGGTGTTCCTTTCGCCGGGCCCACATGAGATCGTGGTCGCGGTCGCGTACGTCGACGGCACCCAGACATCGTCTTCGCGTGCATTCACGGCTGAGACCACGACACGTTTTATCGCCATGGGCGACTCCTACTCGGCCGGCGAGGGCATCACGCCGTTTGTCGACGTCCCGGGCCCGGCGCAAGGATGCCACCAGTCGATGTTGGGCTACCCGACGCTGCTAGGGACCTCCGGCTTCGAGATCCCCGGGATCTCCGGCAATGTCACCTTGGAGTACGTGGCCTGCTCCGGCGCCGTGCTCTCCAACCTGCTCGCCGTGCCGCAGAACGCCCGCGGCGAGACTCACATCGTCCAGGGCGGCCGGCTCGACGCCTCGGTCGACCTGGTCACCTTCACCATCGGCGGCAACGACCTGGGCTTCTCGGCACTCATGAATCACTGTGCCACCCAGCTCGACTGCTGGGAGGACGGGTTCGCCCCGCTGTCCTCGGGCCGCGTCCTGTCGGCCGACGAGTTCCTGCTGGCGCGCCTGGCGCTGTTTCTGCCCGAGGCGGAGAGCTTCTTCACCACGGCCAGGCAGCGGACCGGCGACAACGCCGCCATCGTTGCCATGGGCTATCCGGAGCTGTTCGACGACGGGACCGCCCTGCGCTTCGGATGCAAAGAGGCGCTGGTGTTCGAGCGCAGCGAGCGCCTCTGGATCAACGGCCGAATCCGCTTGTTTGGTGAAGCCCTGGCCGGTGCGGCTGCCCGGGCCGGGATCTGGTACGTCGACGTCGTTCCGGAGTTCAAGGATCACCGGGTCTGTGACGGCGGCTGGAACGACAACGGCGAGTGGATCGTAGGACACGAGACCTCGGCCAAGTCGACCGGTGACGGCTCGTTCCACCCAAACGCCATGGGCGCCGAGGCTTACGCCCGCCTCTTGAGTGTGTTCCTGAACGATCGGGTCGCCGAGGGTGGCCCTCTCACTCCGGCGGGCCTGCCGGCCAACCCGGGCATTGTCTCCGGGCCTATCGAGGACACGCCGTACCGGCGGGTCACCGTCGACACCCTGCCGAGACTCGATGAGCTTGGGCTCACGGCGGCCGAGCTGGACGAGATCGCCGCCGTGCGGTTCGGGCTGGCCGAAGTCAGCGGGCTATCGGCTCGCAGGGGCGACGGCACCTGCTCCAACCTGGCGGCGCCGGGCGAGCAGCTCATCATCGAGGGCTCGGGATTCGCCCCGGGTTCCCAGGTCGTTCTCTACCTGCAGGCCAGCACCGAAGACGGTCGTAGAGCCGCCACGGTCGTCGCCGACGATCGCGGTCTGGTGAGCGTCTCGGTTGTCGTTCCCCAAGACCTCCATCCGGATCCAAGCGGCGAGATCCAGGCCGCCGTCTCCGTTGGGCTCGAAGGGACCGACGGGGAGACCGGTGGATTCCGCCGTGTGTCGGAGGCCTTGTTCGTCGATGTTCCCGATGGCGAGTGCACCGAATACGCCGGCCGGGCCGGCGACGTCTCCCTCGACGGGGGCCCGGCGCCAAGCGCTGGCGCGACTCCCGGAGCGCCCGGCGTCGTCGTTCTCGCCGGGCCCTCGATCATCGAGACGTGCCTGGCCATGGTGGACCCCGATGACCTGAACGGCGAGGTGATTGTCGGGACGCCGGGTGACGACGTGCTCGTTGGCACCCGCCGCTCGGACCTCATCATTGGGGGCGGCGGCAACGACAGGATCTTGGGGGGCAACGGTCGTGATCACATCTGCGGCGGCGAGGGCGACGACGTGATCATCGGAGGCAACGGGGCCGATGTCATCGACGGCGGTGCCGGTGGCGACGTTGTGCATGGAGGAAACGGCAGGGATCTGGTCTACGGATCGGCCGGTGACGATCGTCTGATCGGCAGCCGCGGCGCCGATCGGCTCTTCGGCGGCCCGGGCGACGACCGGCTGTGGGGCGGGCCGGGCCGCGACACGCTCGACGGGGGAGATGGACACGACACGGTCCGTGGTGGTGGCGGCGTCGACACCTGCACGCTCTCGGAGCTGGTGAGGTGTGAGATCGGGTGAGACTTGGGCCCGTCAGGTCATGGTTGCTCTGACCAGGAGGAAGGCCACGACCGTCCAGGCCGCGACGCCGGCTGCGGTGAGAGCGGCGCCGAGGCGCGGAAAGCGCCTGCCGAGGAGAAACGCGGCACCTGTCACAATTGTGAACGCCAGGCCCGCGACGGCGCCGTACACCGCGGCCAGGTCGGCGTCGTAACCGCAGTCGTAGGGGCCTTGGGCCTGGCAGGGGAGTCCGCTCTGCAGCGACCAGCGCCGGCAGAACCACATGACGGCGGCGACGACGGGGATACTGCCGGCGGTGGCCCCGGCGAGCCGGGCCGAAATGCGGCGGAATCGCTGCGTTTGCAGAGCCTCGGTGGTCATGGTTCGCTTTCTGCCGACGGCCGGCAGCTCCGAACCTACGGGCGACTCCTGCGCAGTTCAAGCCCGTTGATGCTCCACCGCGTGGAGTGTCGGCCGTGTACGCCCGACACGGGGCGTAGCAGCGCGCGAGAATGCGTTCAGGCGGAGTGCGGACCCGGCACGTGTTCTGTTTCATGTGGTGCCGGCCGACGCCAGACCTTGCGAAACATCGTGTCTGCATGCCGCGTCGCTGGCGCCGGGTCGGCCGAGTGAGTGGGAGACCTTGTATGACGACCGAGTCATCGTCCACGAAGAAATGTCCGGACTGCGCCGAAGACGTCATGATCGGGGCGGGTTTCTGTCCCTACTGTGGCTACTCGTTCGCAGCCGAGTCGGCGCCGGTGCAGGAGAAAGAGGAGGTACCGGCGCCACCACCGCCGCCATCCCCGGCTTCGGCTCCGATGGCCGCGCCGAGGGCGTCTGCCCCCGTGGGCGAGATGCGTGAAGGCATCGTGGGGTCGGCCCGGACGAGGCTGGGCGAGGTGGTTCTCGGACTTTCCGTTGCCGCCATGGTTCTGACCGCTCTGTTCTCCGCAGCGGATATTGGGGCCTTGGCTTGGGCACAGCGATCCGATGGTCTGCTGGCCAAGCCTGCGCTCGGGTATACCTCTGGGGCGGTGATCACAGCCGTAGTCGCCGCATTCGGTATCCGTGTTCCATGCCACGCCTCAGGGATGTCGGTGCGGCAGTGAGAAGGGGATACAGGAAGCGGCTGAAGGAGGAGTACGGAATCGCCGCGCTCTACCCACGTCGAGGTATAAAAGGCTCGCTGATCACGGTGGTGATCCTGCTGATTGGGCTCGGAGGGATCGTTGTCTACAACATCAATGATGTGAACAACACCGCCGGCTGGGAACCGACGTTCGGGCTCTATTTGGCGGCAGGCCTCGTGGTCGTCGCGCTCACAGGCGTGCCACTGCTTTGGCCGTCGAAATCTGCCGAGATCGTCTACATGGACAAAGAGGGCAACATCCATCGCTCGGGCAAATAGGCGGCTACGCCATGAACATCCCGCCGGCTTGGCGCTCTGGCCTGGGCTGGAGACCCCTAGCTTGACGCGTCGCCGAGGCCCCCTGCCGTCTCGCTGATGAAGTAGAGGGGCCGTCGCGCCGCCTCGCGGTGGATCCTGGTCAGGTACTCGCCGATGGTGGCGAGCAGCCAGAACTGGATACCGAAAAAGAGGGACAGCAGCAGCATCTGGCTGGCCCACCCTGGCGCGCTGGTGCCGAGGATGCCCACGGCGAGGAAGTAGCCGAAGAGGGTGATGGCGGCGAGCATCGAGATCATGGCGACCCAGCGCATCACTCGGATGGGCAGCTCGGAGAAGCTGATGAAGGCGTCGTACATCGCCTTGATCATCCCGCCGAACTTCCATCCGGAGGTGCCGGCGACACGCTTTCTGCGGTCGTAGGGAACCTCCGCCTGGTCGAATCCGGTCCATGCCACTAGGGCGAAGGTGATGCGGTTGGTCTCGTCGAAGCGGCGCACCGCTTCGAGCACCTGCCGGTCCATCAAGAAGAAGCTGCCGGTGGTGAACTTCGACCCCTTGGGCATGGCATAGCGCCGCAGCAGCCCGTGGAAGAGCTTGCTGGCGGCGATGCGCCAGCGGGAATCGCGCCGGTCTACACGTTTCCCCCAGACGATCTTGGCCCCCTGCCGCCACTCCTCCACGAAGGAGAGCACCGTTTGGGGAGGGTCCTGGAGGTCTGCCGCCAGTGTGACCACGGCGTTGGCGTCGGGGCCGACGTGGTCGAAGCCGGCGGCAAGAGCGGTGTGGGAGCCGAAGTTCCTCGAGAGGCGCACTCCGGTGAACCGCAGATCGCCGGCGCAGAGGCGCCGAATCACCTCCCAGCTGCCGTCGCTGCTGCCGTCGTCGACGAACAGCACCGAAAAATCGGCTTCCGGGCGCTCGAGCAACGTCTCTCGCACCTCGGCCGCGTAGTCCTCGAGACCGTCCTCCTCGTTGAAGACGGGAGTCACAACCGTGACTCGAGGCCGGTCTCCATTCGCGGATTCACCCATCATTCGTCCTTCCATACCTGGGACCGTCCTAGCAGATCCCGCAGACGCCGGTTCGGCTCCCGGTAGCGCCGGCGAAGCCCGGCCATCACCTGCGGCAGAGGATGGCCGCCCGATGACGGGTTCGCCACCCCTACCGACTCCACGTCCTGCGGACGGCTCGGCACCCCGATGAATCGATGGAGCCGCTCGGCGACGCGGCCTGCGGCGGTGGCGATGTCTTCGTAGCGCAGCACCAGGATGGCCTCGGGGCCGAACCGGGCGAAGTAGGGCTCGAGAAGCTCCGCATAGAGGCCTCTGGAGTAGTAGGCGTGGGGCCGGGCGAAGCGCAGATGCTCCGGGCAATTGGCCTCACGTTCCTCCTCGAGCGTCAAGGCCGTCTCGAAATCCTCCTCTTCGAGCCCGTTCATCTTCGACCACAGGTAGTTGGACCACGCTCTAGCGGCTGGCTCCCTCAGGATAAAGACGAGGCGGACGCCCGGGATGTGCTCCCGGAGGCGGGCCGCGGCCACGGGGCTCTCCAGATAGTTGGAGCTCTTCTCTCCGGCGACGGCGCCGGGTGGGACTTCGGAGAACCAGGTGTTGGAGTAGTAGTCGATGCCCTGGCGGTATGTCTCATCGACGAGGAAGAACTTCGGCTCGGGGCGCAGAGGCTTGGCCATGAAGACGTCCGGATGTTTGTCCAGCAGCAGGTACAGCCAAGTCGTGCCCGAGCGAGGAGCCCCCCCGATCACAAAATCGGGGAGCCGCATGTTGGCGCCCGAGGCTGTCGGCGGCGTCATTGCGGGTTCACCCGATCTGCGGCACCAGGATCCGACTCTATGCCGCTCCATCCGCAGCGCCGAGCCGAGGTCCGGCGGCTTCGATGGGTGGATCGTCGCTCGCCTGCGAGACCGGGGAGCCGGCTGATCGAGATGGCGGTCTCCTTGGGCAGGTGACCGGCGAAAGATAACAGTGATCGGCCGGCGGCGGCCGGGGAGAGCGGTCTGCGGCTGGAGGTGCAAGAACCGGTGGCGGGGCTTCCTACACTGCCTCCCGGCGTGCTGCCGGCACGCCGCGACGGAGCGAGGCGTGTATTGGAGAGCGAACGGCAGGGCCGGGCCACAGCGTGGCGTGACTCCATCATCCTGGCGGTGGGGGCAGGCGTCAGCGGTCTGGCCGCCTACGTCTACATCGTCATCGGCACCCGATCCTTTGGTGACGACTTCGCCCCGGTCTCGGCGCTGTGGACCTTCTGGTTCATGAGTGCGGCGATCTTCACGTTCCCGGTCATGCACTGGGTGATTCGCACCATGGCGGCCGACGGCAGCGAGGGACGGGTGCAAAACGCCATCCCGTTGATCCTTGTTGCGGCCGTTGTCGTCTCGGCCCTCTTCGGTGGGGTTTCATGGTTTGCCCGCGAGCGTCTGTTCCATCAGGACGGCTTCGTCTTCCCGCTGTTGACGGCCAGCATCCCCTTCGGATCAGTGGCAATGGGGCTTACCCGGGGAAGCCTCGCCGGGCGGGGACGTTTTATTGCCACCGCCGCCGCCATCGCCGGGGAGAACCTCATCCGAGTGACGGTGGCCGCGATTGTTGTGCCACTGGGCGGAGGCATCGAGGTGTTTGGGCTGGGCATCTTGCTCGGGTTCTTCGTCGCTCTGGGGTGGCCGTCGAGCATGGTGTTCCGGGGGGAGATGCCGGCTACTCGCGACATGCCACCGCTTGCTTTTGTCGGGACGGTGGCCGGGGGCACACTGCTGGCCCAGGTCGTGCTCGCCGGGGGGCCGGTGGTGCTGGCTGCACAAGAGGGGACAAGAGCCGAGATCAACGCGGTATTCAGCTCCCTCGCCATCTTCCGGGCGCCGTACATGGTGGCTACCGGCGTGGCAACCTATATCACCGGCACCCTGACCCGGCTGGTGATGGGTGGACAGCACGACAGGCTTCGAAAGCTGCGCTGGGCGACCGTTGCCGCCTGCGTCATCGGCATGCCGGCCGCCTGTGCCTTTGGCTGGTACGCCGGTCCCGGGTTCCTGAGGCTGGTGTTCGGCCCCGACATCGAGTTGTCAGGCGGTATGGTCGCCGTGGTCGCCGCCGGCAGCCTTGTTGCCCTTGCCGGGCTTTTCTACACGCTTGTGCTGGTGGCAGGAACCCGAGTCGCCGTCGTGCCCACGGCGTGGGGGGCAGCATTTGTTGTATGGGTTGTGTGGTCGCTCTTCGGTCCGGGAGACGCCGTGGTGCGTGTGGTGTGGGGGTTCTTTGTAGCCGAGGTCATCTCACTGGCGATCATGATGGGCGCCCCGATCGAGGGGCTGCGTCATCCGAGCCAAGAGCCGTCTCCGGTGAAGCCCAAGACCTAGGAGTGTCGGTTCGGCGGCGCGGGGTTCAGTGCAGCAAATCGGGACGCAGCTCGGAGTCGATCCTCCTGCCGATCTCGACGGTGGACTCGACGAGCCCTTCGAGCGTGTCCGCCTCGGTGCGGAAGTTCACTATGCAGGTGCGCAGCACGAACCGGCCGTTCACCCGGGCGTTGGAGGGGAAGACCTTCCCGCCGAGCTGAAGATCGAGCAGCAGGCGCTCGTTCAGGTGATCCAGGTATTTCTCACGGCCCTCGCCGTGGGGAAGATCGACGGGAACGTAGCGAAAGCAGGTGATGGACAGCGTCGGCGTGCCGACGGCTTCCAGCTCGGGATGCTCCGACGCCAGGTGATGCAGGTACCCGGCCAGCTCCACGTCGTGGGCGATGCGGCGCTCGTAAGCGTCCCAGCCGTGCGCCAGCAGCGACACCCAGATCTTGAGGGCGGCGAAGTTGCGGGAGAAGTGCGGGCTCAGCGCGTACATATCTGTGCCCCAACCCGTGTACTCCGCATCGGTGTGGGTGTAGGCGGGGTCGACGGCGAACGCGTCGGCTAGATGCTGGGTATCGCGCACCAGGATGCAGGCTCCGACCAGCGGGGTATAGAGCCACTTGTGGGCGTCGAAGCCCACGGAGTCGGCCCTCTCGATGCCGGCGAAGAGCGGCGCCAGCGACGAGACCAGGGCGGCGGCGCCTCCGTAAGCGCCATCGACGTGGAGCCAGAGGCCTTGCTCCTCGCAGATGTCGGCGATCTCATCGAGCGGATCGATGGCGCCGGTCCCGACCGTGCCGGCGGATCCGACCACTGCGATGGGGCGCAGCCCGCCGTCGATGTCCTGGCGGATGGCTTGGCGCAGCGCCGGTACGTCCATGCGCAAACCCGCGTCGACGGCGATCTTGCGCAGGCCTTCATCCCCGATGCCGAGCATCTGTACGGCCCGGTCCACCGTGTCGTGCACCTCGGCCGAGGTGTAGACGACGAGCTGCGGTCCCGCCCTCACGCCCAGGGCGCGCACGTCCCAGCCGGCGCGGGCAGTCCGTGCCACGGTGAGGCCGATCATGTTGGCCATCGCCCCGCCGGAGGTGACGAATCCGGTGGCGCCTTCGGGTAGGCCGAGCCGGCCGGCGAACCAGCGCATCAGGAACTGCTCGATTTCCGATGCGGCCGGCGACAGGCGCCAGCCTCCGGTGTTCTGGTTCAGGGCTGCGGCGATGAGATCGGCGGCGGCGCCGGGCACGGTGCCGGCTCCGGAGATATAGCCGAGGAAGCCGGCGTGGCCGGGGTACATGGAGTGGCCGAATACCAGGTCGTCGAGTGCTGCCGCGAGCTGCCCGATCGGCGTGGGCTCGGAGGGGATGTCGAGGGCGAGAGCGGCTCGCACCTGTTCTGCACCGGCGCTGCGGGCCACCGGCAGGCCTTCCTCGAGACCTTCGAGCAGTCGGGTCCAGATGTCGAGCACGCGCTCACCCAGGTCGCGGGCCTGCCCAGGGCTCCAGGCCAGGTCGGGGACCGGCTCGGGTCGGCGATCGTAGGTCACGGCGATCGATGCTACCGGCGGAGGCGCGCGGCCGGGCCAGAAGAGGGCCTCAATCGGGGGCCGCCACCCGGCCCAGCGCCTCGCCGTACACTTGGGCCACGCGGTCCCACAGGGTGTTGGCTTCGTGATCGATCTCCTGCCGGGACGGGTCGGCGTCGAACCAGGCGATTGTCTCCTTGATGCCGTCGGCGAACGGGACGGTGGCTCTGAAGTCGGGTACCAATGACCGCAGCTTGGAGTTGTCGAACACGGTGCTGTGCACCTTGTCGCCCCAGAGTGTTCCCTCGAGTGAGGGGTCGGCGGCGATGAGGGCTTCGGTGGGGACGTGGAGGATGTCGGGCCTCACTCCGGCCGCCGCGCCCACCAGCTCGTAGATCCGGTTCCAGGTGAGCACCTCGTCCGAGGTGATGTGGAAGTCCTCTCCGATCGCCGCCTCCCGGCCGAGCAGAGGTGTGAGCCCCTTGGCGAAGTCGCTGTTGTGGGTGAGGGTCCACAGGCTGGTGCCGTCGCCGGGCACGATGATCTTGGCCCCGCGGCGCATCCGGTCGATGATGGTGAACGGCTTTTCCCAGCTGCCCACGCACACCGGGATTTGGCTGAGACCGTAGGTGAGCGACGGCCGCACGATCGTGGCCGGGAAACCGGTCCGCTCGTGGGCCTCTAGGGCCACCTGCTCGCAGGCGATCTTGTCCCGGGAGTACTGCCAGTACGCGTTGCCGAGGGGCGCGCCGGCCTCGGTGACGAGGTAGTGGGGCGGGGGCTTCTGGTAGGCAGTAGCCGAGCTGATGAGCACGTAGTGGCCGCAATCTCGGTACAGGTCTACGTCGAGCGCCACCTGAGCGGGCCGGAAAGCCACCCATTGCACCACCGCATCGAACCGGAGTCCTGCCAAAGCGTCGGTGACGGAATCGCGGTCGCCCGCGTCCGCCACCAGTGGATGCACCTCGCCGGGGACCGGCTGCTTCTTAGTGATGCCGCGGTTGAGCACCCACAATTCCTGTCCCGCCGCCAGGCCCTCGGTGACGCAGGCGGAGCTGATGAGCCCGGTTCCGCCGATGTGCAGCACCTTCATGGGGACAACTCTAAGGGCTGGCAGAGCCGCAGGCAGCCGGGCGAGCAGACGGCGGGGACCGGGAGGGCGGACACTGCGGCGGCAGGAGGCCCGGCCATCGGCGCGTGGGCCTCGCCTTCCGGCAGCACGTCTTCACCACGGATAGTCGTGGCGGAGGTTGCGCTGAGGGCCCGCTTTTTCCCCTTGCCGAAGCTCGCTTCGCCTAGCAGTCGAGGATCGAAGGGTCGATTACCGGCATGCTCATCGGATCGGCGTCGACCATTCCGGTGGCCCCGTAGTTCGTGCCGGTGCCGGGGTAGATCTCGATCGAGGCGTAGAGGGTGCCCTCGGTGCCGGCGGGGATCGCCGTCACGTACGACACCACACCCTGGCAGACGTGCACACCCAGCGGGGGATCGGCGACGACCGGAGCTCCTTCACAGGAGCCACCGGGTGTTGGGGCGTTGCTGACATGCTCATAGGCCATGCTGGGCAGCATGATGGAGTTGCCCGGGCACAGGGGGCCCGTCTCCTCGAGGTCGAGCCCGTCGTACACCACTACGTAATTGGTGTCTGTTTGGTACCACTCCGCGGTGAGGCTTCCCAGGTCGAACGGCAGGTCGTCGTTGGTGGCCACCCCGACCTCGTTGCCCCAGATGTAGCCGGAATCGATTACCGCCGTTATCGGGGTCTCCGGCAGTACCGGGGCTGCTGCCTCCGTGGTCATCGGCGCCTCGGTAGTCATCGGCGCCTCGGTGGTCGTTGGCGCCTCCGTAGTCGTAGTCTCGGCCACGGTCGTGGTGGCGCCACCGCCCCCGCCACAGGCGACGGCCACGAGGCCGACGGCGAGAACCACGAGCAGCATGCGGGTAGTCGGCGTTTTCATCCCCTCCTCCTTGACACAGGTCGCTGTCTGATCGGAGAGGAAGTCTATTGAGGCTTGTGCGCTTGTGCGGGGCCGGCGGCGTGCCTCACCTGAGCCTTCGTTCTGCTCGAGCCTCCGGCCAATGCTCGAGATCCGGGTAACGCGCATATTCGGCCCCCCAGGGGCCTGCGCTCACGGCCGGGGCTTGCTCAGCGCTCCGCCACGGTCACGGACACGTCGGTTGTGTTCTGGCCTCGCTGAATGGTGAGCACAAGGACCGAACCGGCGCCGGCGTCGGCGACCGCGGTGTTGACCTGGGCCACCGAATCGATGGTGTCCCCATCGATGGCGAGGATGATGTCCGCGGCAGTCAGGCCGGCGTCGCTGGCCGGGCCCGTCGGCAGCACGCTGATGATGACGACCCCATCAGATGTGGGCAGCCGATATCGTGTCGCCAACCGCACGCTGTTGTTGATGATGGAAACGCCGATGTAGGGCACGCCGATTCCGGCTATGGCGTTATCCACGTCATCCTTCACCGAGTTGATCGAGATGGAGAATCCGATGTTCTGGGCGTCGCTGGCGATTGCGGTGTTGATGCCGATGACCTCTCCGGCGGCATTGAGCAGCGGCCCTCCCGAGTTGCCCGGGTTGATGGCGGCGTCGGTCTGGATGAGGTTCTCGAGCACCGCCTGATCGGTCTCGATGGTGCGGCCCACGGCGGACACGATGCCCACCGACACGGTCAGCGAGGTGGCGTCGAGAGCGAGGGCGTTGCCCATGGCGACGACGGGGTCCCCGACTTCCATGGCGTCGCTGTCGCCCAGCGGCAGCGGCACCAGGCCCTCGGTGTCGTCGACCTGGAGTACGGCCAGGTCGCGGGCCGGGTTGCCGAAGATGACGTCGGCGGACCGATCCTGGCCGTCCTCGGCGACGACGGTGACGGTGTCGGCATCCGCGATGACGTGGTAGTTGGTGAGGATGTGGCCGTCGTTGTCGATGACGATTCCGGTGCCGGAGCCCTGCTGTTCCACCGGGCGCATGAAGATGTCGTATGCGACTCCGGTCTCGGTGACGGCCACCACCCCGGAACGTACCTGTGCCACCAGATCGGATACGTCGTTGAGCACGACACCCGACAGGTCGATCGGGTAGCGGTGGCGGCGGCGGCAGCAGAAGCGGCTGTCGTTGTCGTGGTTTCACTGCCGCCCGAGCAGGCGGCGGCGAGTAGGACGATTGCGAGAGAAGCGGCGATTGTGGAGATGCGTCTCATGATCTCGAAGTGTACGAATCGGCCGTCTTTGTAGAGGCTGCCCGTCGGGGGCCGGGGCGAGACGCGTGTAGCCTCGGTGGCCTACGACCGCCAACGGCCGAGAGGACCTCTTGTGTACTCGACAGCAGGCTTCCTCCGCCGCAGGTTGCTACAGATGCTGGTCACGCTGTTGGTGGCCATCTTCGTGATGTTTCTATTCAGCCGGTTGCTGTCGGGCGACCCCATTCGCGGGATGTTCGGCTGGGCCCCTCCGCCTCCGGATGTGTACAACGCGCTGCGGAAGCGGTACGGGCTCGACAAGCCGTTCTTCGAGCAGTTCTTCGTCTACTTCAAGAACCTGCTGAGGGGTGACTTCGGGTACAGCCTCAGAGGAGACCCCATCAGGGATCTGCTTCTCGGGGGCCTCCCCGTCTCACTGCGGCTGCTCGGCGTCGCTCTGCTCGCCCAGGTTGTGCTCGGCGTGTCGGCCGGTGTGGTGTCCGCGGTGCGCGGGTCATGCTTCACCCGGACACTGGTCCGTTTCGCTACCGTGGTGCTGGTCTCCATCCCCGTCTTCGTGGCCGCCTCGATGCTGCTGTCCATGACCGGGTACCGCAACGCTCTGCTGCCTGTGGGGTGGTTCCTCGGCGGATGGCGCAGGTACATACTGCCCTCGCTGGCCCTGTCGGCTGCGGCCACCGCCTACGTTGTAAGGCTCCTCGAGGCGCAGCTCTCCGACGCCATGCGCGAGCCTTTCGTCAAGACCGCCTGGGCCAAGGGGTTGAGCCAGAGGCGAGTGGTGTGGGTTCACGCCATCCGGTTGGCGATGGGCCCGGTGACGACTCTGATCACGGCCAGCCTCTCGCAGCTCCTGATGGGCCTGATTTTTGTGGAGCTGGTGTTCGGCATTCACGGGCTGGGATGGATGGTCCACGAGGGCATCCGCGAGCGGGACTACAACCTCATGCTGGCGGCTCTCACCGTGGCCGTGATCATCATGATCGTGGCCAGCTTCCTGGCCGACGTTCTGCAAGGGCTTCTCGATCCTCGCGTCAGACCGGGCAGGACCGCCAAACCGGCACCGTCCTAGCCGCCGAGAGCCCGATCCAGGTCGGCGATGATGTCCTCGACGGTCTCGAGGCCCACGGAGATCCGGACCATTCCTTCGTCGATGCCGGCCCGTTGCCGATCTTTAGGCGGCACCTGTTGATGGGTCGTGCTCGCCGGGTGGATGACCAAGGTCTTGGCGTCGCCGACGTTGGCCAGGTGGCTGCACAGCTCGACGCCCTCGATGAAGCGCACCGCGGCGTCGAAGCCGCCGCTCAGCCCGAAGGTGAACACGGCCCCCGGGCCCGCCGGGAGGTATTGCTGGGCCAGCTTGGTGAACGGGTTGTCCTCGAAGATAGGGTAGGCCACCCACGACACCGCCTCATGTCCGGCGAGGTACTCGGCGACGGCGCGTGCGTTGGCCACGTGCCGATCCATCCGCAGTGAGAGCGTCTCCAGCCCCAGCAGCAGGAGGTAGGAGTTGAAGGGCGACAGTGCCGCTCCTATGTCGCGCAGCAGCTCCACCCGCAGCCTGGTCAGGTAGGCGGACTCTGCAAACGTGTCCCAGAAGCGCATGTTGTGATAGGCGGGCGAGGGCTCGGTGAGCAGGGGAAACTTCCCGTTGTTGAACGGGAACCCGCCGCCGTCGACGACGACGCCGGCTATGACCGTCCCGTGGCCGCTGATGAACTTGGTTGCCGAGTGCACTACGACGTCGGCGCCGTGCTCGATGGGCCGGCACAGATACGGTGTGGCGAAGGTGTTGTCCACTACGAGCGGGAGGCCGTTGTCGTGGGCGAGCCGGGCGACGGCGGCGATGTCCAGCACATCGGCGCGCGGGTTACCGATCGTCTCGGCGTACACGAGTTTGGTCTTGGGCGTGATGGCGGCGGCGACGGCGTCTAGATCATGGATGTCAACAAAGCTGACGTTGATGCCCAAACGTCTCAGGGTCACGTCGAAGAGCGTGAAGGTGCCGCCGTAGAGCGACCTGGACGAGACGATCTCGTCGCCGGCCTGGCACAGGTTGAGCGCGGCGTAGAACTCGGCAGCCTGGCCCGAGGCCGTGGCCACTGCTCCCAGGCCTCCCTCGAGGCTGGCCATGCGGTCCTCGAAGGCCGCCGTGGTGGGATTCATGATGCGGGTGTAGATGTTGCCCGTCTTCTCCAGTGCGAAGAGGGCGGCGGCGTGTTCGGTGTCTTTGAACACGAACGACGTCGTGGCGTAGATGGGCATGGCCCGGGCTCCGGTAGCCGGGTCGGGGTGCTGTCCGGCGTGGATGGCCCGGGTGTCGAATCCCAGATTGTCCTTCTCCATGGATCCCCCTTCGGGAGGCGGGCGAGTATAAAGGCTGATCCCCCTCTTGCCGATCATACGGGCGCCAACGGCACCACCGGCGCGGAGTGATCTTGACCGATGTGGTGCAGACGTCTACCGTTGCACGCCATATGTTGGGTAGCAAGCAGATGCTCATGATGGCCGGCTCTCGGGTGGCAAACCCGAGCGCAGCATCTGCCATGCGCTCCTAAGACGCCACCACCCGAGAGCGGGACCCGGCGGCGTCTTCCTCCCACTCGCCGAAGAGTGATCGTGTACGCACAAGGAGCGTGAAGACATGACCCAACAAGCCCCGAACCACCTCGGTTCTCCCGCGGCCGAGGCCTCGGCGCGGAGACGGAGGAAGCCTTGATCCGTCCCACTCCCCCTCGCCCGTCCCGCGCCGGCGCCGGCATCGCCTACGGTCCCGACGAGGAATCCCGCTTCTGGCATGCCGGCCCATTCACACTCGAATGCGGGGCCGAGCTGGAGGTCGAGGTGGCCTACCGCATCTGGGGAAGGCTCAACGCCGACCGGGACAATGCCGTGATCGTGTGCCATGCCCTCACCGGCGATGCCAATGTGGACCGCTGGTGGGCTCCGGCGGTGGGCCCGGGGCGGGGGATCGACACCGACCGCTGGTTCGTCGTTGCCTCCAACGTCGTCGGGGGCTGCTACGGAACCACAGG
>Ga0315554_1000956_pt1 | contig 17151 bp, 13 predicted proteins | sample SalMarSW160370MG_FD_202114 | JGI IMG/M metagenome (GOLD analysis project Ga0315554, IMG submission 202114) | Salt marsh sediment microbial communities from the Plum Island Ecosystem LTER, Massachusetts, United States - Salt Marsh Sediment SW1603-70 ... | reverse complement strand
GCAAGGGCAAGTGTAGTAAATGTAGCGGTGAAAACAATAGTGACCGAAATCATTGTTTGGGGGTGCAATCCAATACTCACAGGCCATGAATAAACTAAGCAAGTAACAACATGACGGAATGTTACCTATACAAAACGTTTTAGCCATCTCTTGTGCTATTGCTTCGCGGAATAAACTATCGAAAATAGACTTCTCATCTAGTCGCACTAAGGCTGCTGGCGCTCCATCCTTTACGGTGGCACTTCTAAATGACACTGTCTCGAAACCTTCTCGGGGTGATTTTGATAATCGCACACAGATTTTGATAGATTGGAGTAAAGTGTATATTATGGGGACGGGAGCCCATGAATAGCCAAAAGAAACAGAGCGGTCATCATTTGAGGTGGGAAAAGATGCTCTGCGGGATATGCCCCGCTGGCTGCTGGGTAGAGGTTGCTATTAAGGATGGCAGGCTGGTCGATATAAGACCTGATGACAGCCATGTTCTAGGGATGATTTGCCGGCGTGGCCAACATGCTTCGGAGATAGTCTATTCCGATAGCCGGCTCAGACACCCTATGAAACGAGTCGGTGCCAAAGGTTCTTTCCAGTTTGAACGGATTACTTGGGATGAAGCCTATGACAGTATCGTGGAAAATCTTAATCGAGTTAAAGCGGAATCTGGCCCAGAGTCAGTGGCTATCTATACGGGACGCGGGGCACAGGAGCTGTCGCTGTGCGATATCTATCAGCCGAAAGGAGTTGCGGTATCCTCGGCGTCCAATGTGCTATTCCCTTACGGTTCGCCTAATACCACCGGGGTTGGCGCCCTGTGTTATGTATCCCTGCACATGATAGCCCCCCACGTTACCATGGGCAGGATGCAGATAGATATGTTCTCCGATATAGAGAACGCCGAGATGGTTCTGGTCTGGGGTACCAACCCCGCTACCGATTCACCCCCCGCCGACATGCAGCGCCTCGAAGAGGCGGCCAAACGCGGGGCAGATATAGTCATTATTGACCCCCGCCGCACCGAAACGGCCATACGTACTAACGCTCAGTGGGTCCCTATACGCCCTGGCACCGACGCTGCCTTGGCCCTGAGCATGATTGAGGTAATGATAGAGGACGACCTCTACGATGAGGATTTCGCCGACAATTGGTGCCACGGCTTCAATGAACTGAAAGATTACGTTCAACACTTCCGATCGGAAGTAGCCGCCGATATTACCGGCGTACCCGCCGATACCATAAGAGAACTCGCTCACCGCATCCATGGTGCTAATGGAGCCTCATTACTGATGTATACCGGGCTTGAGTACTCCAACAGCGGGGTGCAATCGGCGCGTGCGGTGCTGATTCTTTTTGCCCTTGCCGGTCAACTGGATGTACCCGGTGGTGTCGGGCTCAATATGCTTAACAGCAGTTTCCCGATAAACCGCGCCTCTAATCAGGAGAACCCTAACCTAGAGATAGCCATCGGCCGTGAAGATTTCCCGCTTTACAGCCATTATCGCGGAGAGTCACATGCCATTGGACTGGTTAGTTCGGTGCTCAAGGGGGAGCCATATCGAATACGGGCACTTGTCATTCACGGAGCGTCACTACTGACATCATGGCCACAGACACCCATCTGGCGGGACACCCTCTCCAAGATAGAGTTCCTGGTCTGTATTGACCGCCAGCTAACCGCCGATGCCGGGTATGCTGACATCGTACTTCCCGCTACCACCATGTTTGAGAATCTTTCTTACATGACATACGGGCCCATCTTCCGCCTGCGTGAGAGGGCTATCGAGCCACTCTGGGAAGCGCGGAATGATTACCTCATTATGGCGGAACTTGCTAGGCGCCTTGATTACGGTCACCTATTTCCCCAGACTGAGGAAGACATGATCCGCAGTGCGCTTCAGGGTTCGAGCTATACTCTTGAAGACGTGAGAGAAGCCGGTGGTTGGGTGAGAATACCCACCACGATGATGGAGTACAGGAAATGGGAGAAGGGAGCCTTAAGGCAGGACGGTAAGCTTGGCTTTGAGACACCTACGGGTAAATTTGAGATATGGTCCACAGTGCTTGAAGATTATGGCTATGAGCCCCTGCCGAAGTACATTGAGCCAACTGAAGGTCCGATAGGCAGTCCTGGTCTTACGGAGCAGTTCCCGCTGGTATTTAACTCCGGTGCCAGACCCGATAATGACTTTCGATCACAACATCACGCTGTCGAGGGTCTGGTCAAGGATAACCCGGAACCCATGGTTGAGATCAATGCTGATGATGCCGAACAGAGGGGCATTGAGAGCGGCGACTTGGTTGAGGTTCGAACTCCCCGGGGTAGTGTGCCCTTCCGGGCGCGGGTAACCCGAAATATCGTCAAGGGAGCTATTGAATGCAACATGGGTGGCGGGACACCAGTTGGGCCTAAAGCGTGGCAGGAGTGGAATGTCAACGAGCTCACGGACTTAGAGAACTACGACGTAATCTCTGGTTTTCCGGTTTACAAGGCGCTTCTCTGTGACGTAGTCAAGGCGGAATCGCGCCCTCGAAAGAGTTGGTACGACGTTGCCAGCGAAGGGCAAGAATGTGAATCTCGCGCTTCTGTCGTGACAGTACAGTCGGCGAAACCGAAAAGGCGGGTATATCTTGACAATAACGCCACCACAGAAATAGCCTATGAAGTCCGCGAGGCGATGCTTCCTTATCTGGAATCCGAGCACGGTAACCCATCGAGTATTCACACTTTAGGCAGAGGTGCTAGGGAGGCTGTTGACAAAGCCCGGCGGCAGGTAGCGAAATTGATTAATGCCCAGCCACGTAGAATTGTCTTTACTGGTGGTGGCTCCGAAGCAGACAATCTAGCGATTAAGGGTGTTGCCTTCGCTCTGCGCAACAGGGGCAATCATATCATCACGACCAAGATTGAGCACCCCGCTGTCTTAAATGCCTGCCAGTTTCTGGAAAAGCTCGGTTACCGGGTTACCTATCTCGAAGTGGATGAGTTCGGCTGCCTTGACATTGAAAAGTTAGAGGGCGCGATTGACGGTGATACTATTCTTGTCTCTATCATGATGGCCAATAATGAAGTGGGCACCATACTGCGTGTTAAGGAGCTGGCTGCTGTCGCCCATGAACGAGGTGTGCTGTTCCATACCGATGCCGTACAGGCTGTGGGAAAGGTCAAGTTAGATATAGATGAGCTTAAGGTCGATATGCTTAGCCTTTCTGCACATAAGTTTCACGGTCCGAAGGGTATCGGTGGCCTATATGTGAAGAAGGGTATCGCCTTGGAACCACTAATCCACGGTGGTAAGCAGGAAAACGGTCTGCGTGCTGGCACGGAGAATGTTTCGGCAATAGTTGGACTGGGTAAAGCTGCCGAACTAGCCGTGTTTGCCCTGCCTGATTTCGAGCGTGTAAAGGTTCTTCGAGACAGCCTGGAGGCAGGCATCAGAAAACTGATTACCGCCGTGAAATTGAATGGCCATCCGTTAAACAGGTTACCCAACACACTAAACCTAGCACTAGCGGGACTGCGCGGTGAATCAATTGTTATTGCGCTTGACTGGCATGGCATCGCTTTGTCGTCAGGGTCCGCCTGCAAATCGGGCTCGCCTGAACCCACCCATGTACTTATTGCTATGGGGAGAACTGCCCAAGAGGCACACTGCTCAGTTCGATTTTCACTGTCTCGGTACACTACACAGACTGATATCGAGCACACCATTTCTGCACTGGAAAAGGTGCTAAGGGCCAAAGACATCGTCAGACTAACCCCGTGTAAGTAATGAGGATTATCAGCGGATTATCTACGTAACCAAGTACTGTACGCTAAACCATTCACGTGCATCTGTCCATACCCGCTCCACCCGTAATCCGGTTGCCGCCGCCATCTCCCGAAACTCGTCAAGATTGTACTTGTAAGAACTCTCCGTCCAGATACTTTCGTCCTTATCGAAATGGATGGCAGTATTGCCTAGATGCACGGTCTGCTCTTTTCGACTTACAAGATGCATCTCGATCCGGCTCTCCTTTGGATTATAGAAAGCATAGTGTTGGAAGCAATCAACCTGAAAATCGCAGTTGAGTTCGCAATTGATACGCTTGAGAAGATTGAGATTAAATGCTGCCGTTACCCTTTGGCTGTCGTTATAGGCGCGGTGCAGCAGGGTGACATCTTTTTTCAGGTCTACCCCTATCAGGAGCGCCCCTCCAATGCCCAAAACATTGGCGACTTGCTTAAGGAAATGACTGGCGGATAAAGAGTCAAGATTACCGATCGTTGAGCCCGGGAAGAATACAACTTTTCGGCTGAAGTTTCTCTTCGGGTAAGGTACCTCGAGGCTACTTGTATAGTCAGCGCAGATGGGGAGCACCTCTAATGTGGAGTAATCTGACGTAAGCTTCTTGGCAGCGCGCTCAAGCTGCTCCTGCGAAATATCAATAGGAACAAAGGCCACTGGCTCGGACAGGTGGTCCAGCAAAAACCGTACCTTTTTGCAGTCCCCACACCCGTATTCGATGAGCAGCACCCTAGAGCCGATGAGTTTGACCATGGCGGTGATATCAGCCCGCATTATCGATGCCTCCGTGCGGGGTATGTAGTATTCTTCTAAAGAGCAGATGCGCTCGAACAAATATGCTCCGCGCTTGTCGTAGAAGTATTTGGATGGCAGTTCTTTTTGCGGTTTCTGGAGACCATTGAGAACTTCGGTAAGGAAGCGCTCCCGTCCTGGTCTGTAGTCCTGCGGTATAATTTCGTTTCTCTTTTTCATGTCTCTGCTGCTATTATACACACATTTCCCCTTTTAGCCACTTCTCAATAGCGAATTTGAAACGACTTTATGGACATAAAGCTAAGGTTATGATGCTTCAAATATATTACACATTCCTGACTTAAGTGCAATGCGTTTACAGAAGCCTCATATCAGCGCTAAGCGCATGCCCCACGCCCACACTGTTACACAAATCTGCGGCGGAACAACCTTATGGCCAGTGCCATGAAGAGGGCGAGGAAGCCAACGAGCGCCAAGGCGTCAAGCGGTGCCGGGCTCAGGTTGGACTCTAAGGACTGCCTTATGCCGCTCACGGCATAGGTGAGCGGCAGGACGCGTGCAAAGTACTGCAGACCGGTTGGCATGGCCGTAACCGGGTAGATGACGCCGCTAACGAACACCATAATGAAGCGCGGCAGGTTCAGCAGTGTCTGAGCCTCAAACACCTCTTTTACAGAAACGCTAATCATGGCACCTAAGGACGAGAAGGTGAATACCGACAAAATGACAAACAGCACCAAGGAGCCGATATGGGGGTGTAGCCCGAAGACCGATGTGGAGACTACCGTCACTGCTGTGGTCATGATAAAGCCGAAGATAGCCCCACCCAGTATCTTCCCCAGGAGGACACCGCTGAAGCTAACGGGGGCTAGAAGTAGCCTTTCCAGTGAGCCGATTCTCAGTTCGAAGTTGATGACCACGGCTTCGGCAGCGGTGGTGCTGAAGAGTATCGTCATGGCGATGAGCCCGGGGATGAGCTCCTCAAAACCTGTTGGGTTTCTAAGGTAGAAGGCAAGGATCCAGACGACTGGGAAGACCAGGCCCCAGCTTATGGCAGGCGGTTTAAGATAGTAGGTACGAATGTCCTTAAGGGCGATATAGTATACGCCGCGCAGGTTATCACGCCACATTCTGCTTCCCTCCACCCTTTTCCACCGCCATCGCTGTCGGCGCAAGGCCCGTAATCTTGATAAAGGCATCCTCCAGACTTGGCTTGAGGCTGTTCACCGAATCTATCCTGACGTTGTTGTCACGCGCTATGTGAAGGATCGCGTCCAGAATGTCGGCCGTGATACCACCGTAGAAGCGAGCCGTGCCGTCGCTCACCGTTACTATTCTGATACCTGGCAGACTTCGGGAGAGCGACTCTATCATTCCGCCTATGGCCCTTTCAAAGGTGACCTCGGTCACCGGCTCACTTTGGACTATTGCCTTTAGAGCCTGCGGTGTCCCGGTGTTTACTATCCTTCCCTTGACCACTATGGCTATTCGGTCGCAGAGCATGTCGGCTTCCTCCAGGTAGTGCGTGGTCAGGAAGACGGTGACTCCCTGGTGACGCAGGTTACCGATGAGCGCCCGCAGGGAGCGCGCCGCGACGACGTCCAGACCTAGGGTGGGCTCGTCAAGAAAGAGAAGGCGCGGGTTATGGATCAGGGCGGCGGCAATGGTGAGAGCCCGCTTCATGCCACGGGAGAATGTGCGAAACTGGCTGTCTCTTCGCTCGTAGAGGCCGAAGGTTCTCAGCAGCTCCAGGGCTCTGACTTTACGCTCGCGGCGGGGGACGCCATAGAGTCCGGCCATGAACAGTAGGTTATCCATGGCCGATAGCTCATCGTAAAGATTGGAAAGCTCCGGCACAACTCCGATGTGCCTCTTGGCGGTTACGATTTCAGAGGCGATGTCATAGCCCAGGACACGGGCATGTCCTTCGGTAGGACGGCTGAGGCCGGTGAGGATCCGGATGGTGGTTGTTTTGCCCGCCCCGTTAGGCCCAAGAAAACCGAAGACTTCGCCCTCTCCTACCTCAAAGCTGATATGGTCAACAGCGCGGGTATCCCCATAATCCTTGGTGAGGTTTGAGACTTCGATAACAGCGGCCATAGCTATAGTCTATCATATCTTATCTTGACAGGCCTCGCGATTCAGGCAATGGTAATAACCCCTAGCCACCAGTGGTGTTTAGGTATACATCCCTCGGTATTTTAGCCTCACTCGGGTACAACAAACATACAGTTTGTGACGGTTATCGCTTCCTGATCATCTGATTTGCAGTTCAGAATACGCTTCAGAAGCCCGCGAAAACGTTTATGCTACGATTTGGCGAGGTCGAAGCGATCAAGGCTCATCACCTTGTTCCAGGCCGCTACAAAATCATGGACAAACTTCATCTGCACGTCCAAACTTGCATAGACTTCCGCCAGAGCCCGGAGCTGGGAGTTTGAACCGAAGATCAGATCGACACGCGTGCCGGTCCACTTGAGTTCGCCCGTTGCACGATCACGACCCTCGAACACGTCTTTGTCTTCCGAGGTTGCATTCCAGGTCGTGCTCATGTCGAGCAGATTCACGAAAAAGTCATTGGTGAGCGTCTCTGGCCGTTTGGTGAAGACGCCGTGCTGGGACTGGCCGAAGTTAGCATTCAAGACGCGCATGCCGCCAACGAGCACCGTCATTTCGGGCGCCGTCAGCGTCAACAATTGTGCCTTATCGACCAATAACTCCTCGGCCGAAACGGAGTATCGGGCCTTTTGGTAATTGCGGAAGCCGTCCGCGACTGGTTCGAGCACGGCGAAGGAGGCCACATCGGTTTGCTCCTTCGAGGCGTCCATACGTCCCGGCGTGAAGGGAACTGTCACGTCGTGTCCAGCTTTCTTCGCCGCCGCTTCGACGGCCGCGCACCCGCCCAGAACGATCAGGTCAGCCAGCGAGACCTTCTTCCCACCGGGCTGCGAATTGTTGAACGCCTTTTGGATCGTCTCGAGCGTCTGCAGGACCTTCGCCAGTTGAGCCGGCTGGTTGACTTCCCAGTCCTTCTGCGGCGCAAGACGAATGCGTGCCCCATTCGCACCGCCGCGCATGTCGGAGCCACGGAACGTAGACGCCGAAGCCCAGGCGGTCGAGACCAGCTCCGAGATCGACAAGCCCGAGGCAAGGATCTTGCCCTTGAGGGAGGCAATGTCCCGCGCGTCGATCAGCTCATGATCGACTGCGGGCACAGGGTCTTGCCAGATTAGCTCTTCTGCCGGGACCTCCGGGCCGAGATAGCGTGCGCGCGGCCCCATATCGCGATGCGTCAACTTGAACCACGCTCGGGCGAAGGCATCTGCTAACTGATCCGGGTTCTCGAAGAAGCGCCTTGATATTTTTTCGTAAACAGGGTCAAATCGCAGGGCAAGGTCAGTAGTCAGCATGGATGGTGCGTGACGCTTGGACGGGTTGTGGGCATCCGGAGTCGTACCGGCGCCCGCGTCACCCTTCGGCTTCCACTGGTGCGCACCGGCCGGGCTCTTCATCAGTTCCCATTCGTAGCCAAACAGAATCCGGAAGAAGTTGTTACTCCACTGCGTGGGCGTGTTGGTCCAGGTGACTTCCAGGCCGCTGCTAATCGTGTCACTGCCTTTGCCCGTGCCAAAGCTGCTCTTCCAGCCCAGGCCCTGCTCCTCGATGGGGGCCGCTTCGGGCTCAGGCCCAACATGTTTCGCATCACCGGCGCCGTGGGTCTTGCCGAACGCGTGGCCGCCTGCGATGAGGGCCACCGTCTCCTCGTCGTTCATCGCCATGCGAGCGAAGACCTCGCGGATATCTTTGGCAGCGGCAAGCGGATCCGGATTACCGTTCGGGCCTTCCGGATTGACATAGATCAGGCCCATCTGCACGGCAGCGAGTGGATTTTCAAGTTCTCGGTCACCTGAGTAGCGCTTGTCGCCAAGCCACTCGCTCTCGGCTCCCCAGTAGATGTCCTTTTCCGGTTCCCAGATGTCCTCACGCCCGCCGCCGAAACCGAAGGTCTTGAATCCCATCGATTCCAAGGCGACGTTGCCGGTGAGGATCATGAGGTCGGCCCAGGAAATCTTGCGGCCGTATTTCTGCTTGATTGGCCAGAGCAGCCGGCGCGCCTTGTCGAGGTTCACATTGTCCGGCCAGCTATTGAGGGGTGCAAAGCGCTGGTTGCCGGACCCCGCGCCCCCGCGGCCGTCTCCCATGCGGTATGTGCCGGCGCTATGCCATGCCATACGGATAAACAAAGGTCCGTAGTGGCCGAAGTCCGCCGGCCACCAGTCCTGCGACTTCGTCATCAGTTCACGGAGGTGATTCTTCACCGCCGCCAGGTCCAGACTCTTGAACTCTTTAGCGTAGTTGAAATCCTCGCCCATCGGATTGGACTTGGAGGAATGCTGGTGCAGGATATCGAGGTTCAGCTGATTGGGCCACCAGTCCCGGCTCGTCGTGCCCCTACCGGCAACAGTAGTTAGTTTCTTTTTTGTATCATCCTTCTTTGGCATCTTTCTCCTCCTTTTCTATTTTTATTGGCAGTCTTTACACAAACCACGGAATTCCGTTTGATGCGACGAAACCTTGAAGCCAGTTCTTTCAGCTACTTTCTTTTCGATTTCTGTGTTCACTGGCTCGTCTAGATCAAAGACTCGTCCGCATTGCTCACATCGAAAATGGTAGTGCTTATCTTGTTTTTCTTCATATCTGCTTAAGGTACCATTAAGGTTCAACTCTGAGATAGCCCCATCTTCACGCAGTACCTGAAGGTTTCGGTAAACAGTCCCCTTACTAATATTGGGGATCTCTTTTCTTACCGCATCATATATCTGATCGGCCGATGGATGAGAACGATTGCTTCTCAGTATTTTTAATATAGCTTCTCTTTGTTTTGTTACTCTTCTAATCATTATCAGTATTACATCCTGATATTGATTATAACAAATTCGTCGGTTATAATGTCAACTAGTGAAGGAATGAATCCAGGAAAGAAGGAGGTTTGTTTTATGCCTGAGGAGTTTAAGCCAGGATGCCAGAGACCACCTATCAAGAAGCCAACTATTGAAACTGCTCCGACTACCGAGTTGAATGCAAAGGAGGCGAAACAAGCAATGGTAAAGGTAGGAAAACCAGCACCTGATTTTACGGCCCCCGCTTTTTACAAGGATAAGTTCATGAATACCAGCCTCTCTGAATACAAAGGGAAATGGGTATTACTGTGTTTCTACCCGGGTGATTTCACTTTCGTCTGAGCAACAGAAGTTTCAGCAGTTGCTGAAAAGTACGCAGAGCTTCAAGATTTAGGTGTAGAAGTGCTATCGGTCAGTGTTGATAGCGTTTTTGTGCATAAGATGTGGAATGAACATGAGCTTTCGAAGATGATCAACAAGGATATTCCCTTCGCGATGTTATCGGATCAGGACGGCAGTATTGGGAAATTGTATGGCATATATGACGAGGACAGCGGCGTAGAAACCAGAGGCAGGTTCATTATTGATCCTGATGGCAATATACAGGGTTTTGAAGTGCTAACACCTCCAGTTGGCAGAAATGTGAGTGAATCCATCAGGCAAATCAAAGCTTTCCAACTGGTACGAAATTCCAAAGGCACGGAGGCCACTCCTTCAGGTTGGAAACCTGGCAAACCAACACTGAAGCCAGGCCCAGAGTTGGTGGGCAATGTGTGGAAAGTCTGGAAAGTAAGTCAGGCTTTTGAAGACTAATTCAGTTTACAAATAAACATGCATGAAAAGGGCACCTTACTTCTCTGAGGCGCCCTTTTCGTTTCAGACAGCTTAGACGTATGCTTAGGTTGTTATCTTGTAGCACCTTTTAGCGTTTTGGTGCAGTGCTGCCAGAGCTCCCGATTGTCTGTTTACAGCCACGGCGCTATAATGCAATCATACACATGTGATTTTTCGCTTCGGCCCATTGTTAAAGGTAAGAAATCACCGTCAAGTCTGAAAGATTTACGAGCGCAGGGTCCTGACGCTCGCTGCTATTAATATCAGCCATTTCGCAGGGGAGGTCTAGTCATGGGCAAGAAGGGTAGAATCGCTATTCTTACCGGGGGAGGAGATTGCCCCGGCATAAATGCCGTCATACGGGCAGTTGCAAAGAAGGCCATCCTTGAATACGGACTAGAGGTTATCGGTATTGAAGACGGATACGAGGGCGCTATTCGCAGTCGTCATCGAAGACTTCAATATGATGACGTCTCCGGGATTCTCACGCTTGGTGGCACCATACTGGGCACTTCGAACATAGCCAACCCGTACAGGTACGCCGTAAGAAAGGGTGACAGACTAGAATTTGAAGATATATCACAGCAAGCCATTACCAACATAAAGAGATTAGAAGTAGATTGCCTCGTGTGTATCGGGGGAGACGGCACCCTGAGTATAGCCTCCAGACTGTTCAAAGACGGAGTGCCCATCATTGGAGTGCCCAAGACGATAGACAATGACCTGAGAGGAACGGACATCACTGTTGGCTTTGATTCAGCCGTTTCCATTGCTACAGAAGCTATTGACAGGGTACACACCACTGCTCAATCGCATCACCGAATCATGATTGTGGAAGTTATGGGGCGTAATGCGGGATGGATCGCTCTACATGCGGGCGTTGCAGGCGGAGGTGATGTCATACTCATTCCGGAGATTTCCTATGAAACGGACATCATAGCGGACAAAGTGAGGGACAGAGCCAAACGGGGCAAGCGATTTACTATAGTAGTAATTGCCGAAGGAGCAAAACCCCAAGGAGGAGATATCGTGATAAATAGGGTCGTTAAAGAGAGTACCGACCCTGTTCGGCTTGGGGGCATAGGGTTTGTTCTAGCTTCCCAAATCGAGAAAATCACTGGGATTGAAACCCGTGCCGTCATAATCGGACATCTCCAAAGAGGCGGGATTCCGACGCCCTTCGATAGAATACTGGCAACAAGATTGGGTACTAGGGCAGTTGATATGATAGAAAAGGGGAGGTATGGGTACATGGTGGGGGTCAAAGGTAATCTACTTACTGAGGTTGCGTTAGAGGGTGTTGTTGAAGGTACCAGACAGATTCCTCTGGATGATCCACTGATTCAATCCGCCCGGTCGTTAGGGACTTGCTTTGGCGATTAATTAACTAGGATCCTGCTGCGGCTTGTACAAATCCCCAACATGCCTAAATCAAGCAATTGCTTGATTTGTGTAATCCCACGGAGCTATTTCTTTGAACAATCCTCGGGATTGTTTAGCCAAGCAACATTTCACAATCACTCATCTTGTTACCTTCGTAGAGCTAAAGAAAGGGGTGAATCTCAGGCTGTCCTTGGTACCTCCAAATTTAGTCTATTCATCTGATTATTCCTCGGGTTATAATACACTATTATTGCCTTGTCAGTAACAGCTGAAGAAGTATGATAAATAAATTACCACTTACTTGGTTAGAAATAAGACAAAAGTCATTTACAATGGACTTCTCAGTCGTCTAGAATACCTAGTGACGAGGGCAAGAATGATAGGTAAAAATCATAACAGGCTCGCTTATGAGAAGAGTCCTTATTTGCTCCAACACGCAAGTAATCCCGTCGACTGGTATCCGTGGTCGGAAGAGGCGTTTGAGAGTGCTAGAAGTCAAAACAAGCCTATCTTTCTATCGATAGGATATTCGACCTGCCATTGGTGTCATGTGATGGCACATGAGTCTTTCGAAGACTCCACAATAGCCAATCTGATGAACGGCGCCTTTGTTTCGATAAAAGTAGACCGCGAAGAGCGCCCCGACATTGATATGCTCTACATGACAGTCTGTCAAATGATGACCGGCAGTGGAGGATGGCCTCTTACTATCATTATGACCCCGGATAAGAAGCCGTTCTTTGCCGGTACGTATATTCCAAGGGAAACAAGGTTCGGACGACAGGGAATGTTAGACCTTATACCGCTTATTAAGCAGATTTGGTCAACAAGAAAGGATGAAGCCCTGAGTTCAGCGAGTCGGGTCACAGCGGCTCTAATGGAAGCCACAAAACTTGCACCTGGTGAAGAGCTAGGGGAATCTGTGCTCCGTCTTGCTTATGAGCAACTTAGCGACAGGTTCGATGAAGAGCATGGTGGCATTGGAGGGGCACCAAAATTCCCGACGGTACAAAACCTGCTCTTTCTATTCCGTTATTGGAAGCGGACCAAGGACGGGAAGGCTCTAGACATGGTGGAGAAAACCCTTCAAGCGATGCGACAAGGCGGCATATATGACCATATTGGCTTTGGCTTTCATCGCTATTCAACGGATCGACAGTGGCTCGTGCCGCACTTTGAAAAGATGCTCTACGACCAGGCAATGCTAGCGATGGCATACACTGAGGCCTGCCAGGTGACTCGGAAAGAGGAATATGCCCAGACAGCACATGAGATTTTTGCATATGTACTTCGGGATATGATAGCTCCGAAAGGCGGGTTCTATTCGGCGGAAGACGCTGATAGTGAGGGCGAAGAAGGTAAGTTCTATTTGTGGACGAACGATGAAATCAAAGAAATACTCAATCCCGACGAGGCTGACCTTTTCATCAGAGTGTTCAATATCACGGAGAGTGGTAACTTCACAGATGAAATAGTCGGAAGGAAAAACGGGAGGAATATCCCCCATCGACCAAGACGATTAGAAGAAATAGCATCAGAACTTAATATGCCTGTACTCGAACTCCAGGAGTGCCTGGAACTAATTCGGCAAAAACTCTTTGTTTACCGTGACAAACGTGTTCACCCCCACAAAGACGATAAGATTCTGACTGATTGGAACGGTCTCTTTGTCGCAGCTTTGGCCAAAGGAGCTCGGGTTTTTGATGAACCCAGGTATGCCAGCGCCGCCAAACGTGCTGTTAGCTTCATCCTCGATAATATGCTTACTTCAGAAGGGCGTCTACTTCATCGCTATCGCGATGGTGAAGCCGCGCTGCCAGCTAATCTAGATGACTATACCTTTTTGATTCACGGAATGCTGGAGTTGTATGAAACTACTTTTGAGGTCGACTATCTCAAAAAAGCACTGAGGCTGAACGAATACTTATTTCGGCACTTCTGGGATGAGAAGAACGGCGGATTCTATTTTACCGGGGATGACGGTGAACCTCTTCTTATCCGTCAGAAGGAAATCTACGATGGAGCCATACCATCGGGAAACTCGATAGCCATGCTGAACCTGCTTCGTCTGGGACGGATGACAGCTAACTCCAACTTAGAACAGAAAGCTGCTAGCATAGGTCGCGCTTTTTTCGAGAACGTGAGACAATCACCATCAGCTTACGCCCAGCTCATGATAGCGGTCGACTTCGCGGTAGGACCTTCCTACGAGGTGGTTATTTCCGGTGACTCACAAGCCGAAGATACCAAGGAAATGCTGCGAGCAATTGGACGTACATTCATACCTAATAAGGTGGTAATCTTTCTTCCTATAGAACCTGACTTTTCTGAAATCAAGGGCATTGTCCCGTTTACTGCACATCTGACGACTATTGACAACAAAGCCACCGCCTATGTGTGTACCAACTATAATTGCAAACTTCCAACCACAAATATAGATGCGATGTTATCCTTAGTCAACGCCAGCTAATAGCCAAATTTAGGGGTACAGGTCTAGAAGATATACTATGCCAGTTATCTACTAGACAATCGAGGAGTTATGCTGGAAGCATATCGGTCGAAACGGGACTTTTTCTCGACTTCGGAGCCTGCGGGAGAGGTACGTGGCACCGAAGAGAGTCGTTTTGTGGTGCAGGAGCATCACGCCAGCCATCTGCACTATGACTTTCGACTTGAGATGGATGTCGTACTACGCAGTTGGGCAATACCCAAGGGACCTCCACAAAAAGCGGGACTGCGCCGTCTAGCAGTGCAGGTGGAGGACCATCCGGTGGACTACGTTAATTTTGAAGGTATCATTCCGCAAGGACAGTACGGAGCAGGCACAGTTCGCATCTGGGACTACGGCACCTACACTTTAGAAGAATCCATGCCTGACGAGTTGAACCTTGTACTACACGGTAGGAAGCTACGCGGTCACTACGCGCTAATACACATAGAAAAGCGCCCTCAGGACTGGTTATTTATTAAGCTGAAAGAAGACTGAATGTGGGCGAACTTAACAAGGAACGAATATTTGGGAGGATACTAATAAATGGGCGTAACGGTATACACGAGCCCTACCTGACCCTATTGCAGTATGGTGAAGGAGTTCCTATCACAGAGAGGTATAGACTTTGAGGAGCGTGATGTTTCTCAAAACCCATCTTATGCGCAGGAGCTTGTGAGAAGTACGGGACAGATGGGAGTCCCGGTGACGATCATCAACGGACAGACAGTGGTTGGATTTGATCGTGGTCGACTGGAGCAACTAACTCGAACAGAGACAAGACAGCGTCCCTCATTTGGAGCTTCGATTGCGGATGCGAGCAAGATAACGGCAAAGCAGGGCTCAGGGTTAACACTCGGCGCTTACCTTGGGAGGGTCAGACCAGGCTCAATTGCCGAGAGAATAGGGCTGACCTCAGGAGATATTATTACCGAACTAAACATGAAGCGTATCGCCAATGCCAGTGATTTGGAGCATGCTCTATCTAGCCTAAGTAATGGTAGTCGCTTCTCATTGCTTTTCCTCAGGGGCAACAATACAATGTCTACCGAAGGGACATTCTAACCCAGTAATACTTACAAAACCTACGGTGATTACCATAACTGGTCAGAAATACATGGAGTGATAACGAAAGCACGAATGACATATGTTTAGGAGGTACGCTGGATGAAAAAAGTTCTAATTGCCTATTTTAGCTCGACTGGCAAGACAGAAAAGATGGCCGAGTACATCGCAGAAGGGGTTCGCTTCAGCGGGCAAGAGGCTGTGGCCAAAAAAATGGAGGACATCAAGGTGTCGGAGGAGATGGTAGGATATGACGGATATATCTTCGGCTCTCCCACCTATTCCCTTGGCGTGCCTAAGCCAGTGAAGATATTTCTCCTTGTGGCAGAGAAGGCAGGTCTGGAGGGAAAGGTGAGTGGTGCCTTTGGTTCCTATACACACGATGTTTCATACAAACATGATAATCATGCACCCGCTATCATCTTCGATTCGCTGCAACGTATTCTTAAGATGAAACCTTTCGAACTGGGACCTTTCATCTTGAAGGAAGATCTCTTAGAGACCAGCGAAGGCATGAAGACTTGCCAAGATTATGGTAAAGTCTTCGGGGAAAAGTTAGGGCAGTAAGCAATGTTAATTATTGTAAGCGGTGGCATGCGGAGAGCTAAATTACCATACAGTTGCGGTGATACTCGCCTGTATCTGAGAGACAGAATAACAAAGGAGGAGACAAGCTAATGACCTATGTTACAAAAGACTACACCGGGCTAATCGGAATGGAGGGTTTTAGTGAGCAGCTACTGAAGAACCATTTCACTCTTTACCAGGGTTATGTGACCAATACTAACAAACTGCTGGATATTCTCGCAGCCATGCTTAAGGATGGAAAGACTGGTGCCCCGGAGTACGCTGAGCTTAAGCGCCGGATGGGCTTTGAATTCAACGGTATGCGACTCCATGAGTACTATTTCGAGAATCTTGGTAAGAAGGGTAGCTCTATCGATGCACCCAACCTGCTAAAGAAGATAACCGAAGATCTTGGTAGCTATGAGGCCTGGGAGAAAGATTTCAAGGCAACCGGCAGCATGCGCGGTATCGGCTGGACAATTCTGTATCAGGATAGTATTACCGGGAGACTCTTTAACCAGTGGATTAACGAACACGAAACAGGACATCCCGCCGGTGGCATGCCAATTCTCGTGATGGACGTGTTTGAGCACGCCTACATATCCGACTATGGGTTGAAAAGGGCCGACTACATCGAAGCGTTTTTCAGAAACATAAACTGGGAAGTTGTGGAAGGACGTTTCAAGGCAGCTATTCTACTCTGTCAGTAGTGATATCGTAGCCTCAGAGTTAGCTATTTGCCTACCTTGATCTTTCTTTCAGGGGCTTACGGAAACAGACTCAAATGGCAGTAACATTACACGGCAATCTCGAGTCAAGACACCGAGTATTTCCATTCTAAAAGCTGCGGCGGACATAGTCAATTGAGCCATGTTGAGTCGGTCGGAGGATAGTACCAATCTAGATATCCTAATAGTTGTCAAGGGTTTTTCAAGTATTAATTGACTAAATGAGAAGAATCTGTTCCTTCTTTTATGTGCCTTATGTCTATTTTCAATTGTTCTCTAACCACAGCCTATTTGCCTTGAATAAAGCTTGAGACTAATTACAGCTCACTCAAGGTTAAAAAGTTATTAAATAGGGTTACAACTAATCCCACCATGTTCCTAATCGGTAAACTCTATGTTTACCTTTTTGATATCCCAAAGGGATTCTATTTTCTCCCTTATTTCTTCCTTAATGGCGCTGGCAAACTGGTGGTTGGATGGTAGATCAATGGCGATAGTCACTTCGCCGTCTTTCAGTATAACGTCTTTGACGATGTGCGTACGCTCCACGTCTAGGCCAGCCATCGGGTTCATTACTTTATGCAGGCGGCTATGAATGGTATCTATTGTGGTGGGTTTCCTTTCCTTAATCAGCCCGTGTTTCTCCTCAT
>Ga0315554_1000954_pt1 | contig 17157 bp, 17 predicted proteins | sample SalMarSW160370MG_FD_202114 | JGI IMG/M metagenome (GOLD analysis project Ga0315554, IMG submission 202114) | Salt marsh sediment microbial communities from the Plum Island Ecosystem LTER, Massachusetts, United States - Salt Marsh Sediment SW1603-70 ... | reverse complement strand
TCCCCGACACTGCCTCCAACATCCACAGCAACACCTGTCCCGACATCTTTGCCGTCTCCATCGCCTACCCCGTTCCCGTCCGTGGCCCCCGACCTGGTGGACCTGCTCGGATCGCAGCCCACCCTTCTTTATCGTCAAGAGGAGGTCCTTTATGCCTGGGATCAAGGCGCCGAACGAGGGTATCGGCTGATGGATCTGTCCCACAAAGCCGGGCACCTGGCACTCTCGCCCACGGGCTACCTGGCCTACACGCTGGACGGTGTCTCCTACCTGGCCGATCTGTCTACCGGCGTCATCCATCAAATCTACGAGGATCAGGATCATCCCTATCCCGACTGGGACCTGTTCTGGTCCACCGATGGTCGGGCACTGGCCTACGCCCTGGCTTGGAACGAGCCTGATGGATCCCGTACCGTGGAACTGGGCACTCACGACGGTGACGAACGACATGTGGTAGCGATCGTGACGGCACGCTCGGGACCCGTTCCCACTCCGCCCTCAAAGCCGCCGACTCCATCCCATCCGGGCTTTGCCATTCTGGCCGTGCTGGGTTACGACCGCGTCACCGGGTACATTCTCGTCACCCCTGCGGGCGGTGGGGAACGCCACAGCGCCGTCTGGGATTTTGATACCGGCACTGGTCAACAGACTACCCTCCTCGCATTCGACGACCCGGGGACCGTCGAAGGGTTGGTCGCCAGCCCCGACCTGGCCTACCTGGCAGTTCGTCTCACCCCGGCTCGCATCGTTGTCTACGACCTGGCAGCCCTACAGACCGCGCCGCGCACCTTTACCGTACCCGCCGGCATGTATCCCGGCGACTTCCGCTGGTCGCCAGACGGCCGATGGCTGGCGTTTCTACTCTTTGAGGGAAATGAGCCGGGCCTGTCGGAGACATCGGCACTGGGCCTGTGGGTACTGGACACAGTCACGATGCAGGGCCGCGAAGGTCTCTCGCTGCCAAGGCCCGATGCCCCCAAACTTACCAGCGCCAGTCTCATCGGCTGGCACCCTGGTGGAAAGACACTTTTGTTAAGCTGGTATGGCGGCTCTCCGCGCCGGAGGCACTTTCAGTTGGTAGACGTCGACTCGTGGCAGGCTACAGAGTTGGCTCTGGGCGAGAGGGCACGGCCGATTGGGTGGATACAGTTGCAGACCGGGACACGTTGACTCAAATGCAGTCTGACACGCTGAGCACACTTGCCGACGCGGAACTGGCACGACAAGCAGGGACACAGGACGGTCGGGCGGCCTTTGCCGCCCTGTACCGCCGCTACCTGACGCCGGTGTACCGGTACTTTCGTGCGCGCACCGGCGACGCGGCATTGGCCGAAGACCTGACTTCGCAAACGTTCGTCGCCGTTCTGGAGGGGCTGCCACGCTACCGAGAGCGTGGTTCGTTTGCCGGCTGGCTGTTCACCATCGCCGCCCGGCGGCTGGCCGACCACCTGCGCAGTCGTTCGTCCCTGCCCCTGGACGAGGTCGCTGACCTGCCTGCCAGTGACCCGCCTCCGGAAGCCGCAGTCGAGCGCACGGCGCAGGCTGCCAGTTTGGTGCGCGCGGTGCGCGCTCTTTCACCCGACCGGACACAAGCTGTTTCCCTCTACTTTTTCGGCGGGCTGACCTTGAAGGAGACGGCACAGGTGATGAAACGCAGTAGGGTCGCGGTCAAGTCATTGATCCATCGCGGACTGCGCGACCTGCGAGAGAGGCTGAACGATGAACGATAGCTTTTGTCCACAGAATGAAATGGAAGCTGGGCTGGTCGAGCAACTGCACGTAGCAGTTGCAGAGATCCATCCGCCGGAGGCGTTTGCCGACCGGTTAGAGGCGGATCTGCTGGCCCGCCGGGCACAGGTCGTGACAGCCTTGTACCCACAGAAGGCTGCGTGGGGGGCGGTTCAGTTCTTGGCCCGGCATCGATGGGCAGCCATTGGCGCTAGCCTGCTGTTCGCCGTAACCGTGGTACTCGCGATCCTGGGCCCGCAGCGCGTGTGGGCCGATCTGCTGCACCTGCTGGGGTATGTGCCCGGCGTTGGGTTCGTCGACCTGGACGAGACCCGCGTGCTGGTCGCCCCGGTGGCGGTGACGCGCGATGGGGTTACCTTGCGCGTCGAGCAGGTGCTGGCCGGGCCGGCCAAGACCGCCATAGTGTTCGACAGCAATGGGCTGCCAGCAGAGGATCCAGCCCGGACGCAGCGTGCGGCAGCCGGAACCGAGTTCGAACCCACGCTTCGCCTGCCCGACGGCAGCACGTTGTCGCCAAAGGAGTGGGATGTGCTCCGGGGCAAGGGCACGATCCGCTTTCCCTCCCTGCCCGAAGACGTCTACCGCGTCACGCTGGACTTGCCGACGTTGCCGCTGGTCGAACCTGGCGAGGCACCTGAAGGCTGGTCTGTGCCGCTTACCTTGCGCCCGGCGACGGGGGAACTGGTGACCGAGCTGTTCCCTCAACCCTATGTTCCTGCCGGTGCCGCCGACACGCACGAGAACATTACACTGCGCGTGCTGGCTGTTGCGCACACGCCCGAAGAGACGGTGCTCCAAGTGCAGGTGGAATGGCCCGACCCGGAATGGTACTTTCCTCACCTCGGCCTCTACCAGTTGCCGCGCCTAGAGGATGACCTGGGGCACGTCTACCAAGAGGGACCGCCTCCTGGCGTGGGCTCGGAGGCGGCACGCGTGGTGGAACAGATCGGGGTGGACCGGGAGGCCACGCCTACCCCGGCACCCGCGCTGCCCAGTTACGAGGTGGCGATGTCGTTTGCGCCTGTCTCACCCGCGGCGACGCGGTTGATGCTGTGGGTGGACGACGTCGAGTTTACGGTGCCGGTCGAGGAGGCGTTCAGCCTCGACCTGGGCGACAACCCGCAGGTGGGCGATCGCTGGCCCCTGGACGTGGAACTGACCGTCGCCGGGTTCCCGGTGCACGTTACCGGCGCGCGCCTGGTCGAGAAGCGCGTGCCCGATCGCGATGGGACGGTACTGGAGCGGCAGCTCCAGTTCGAGATCGAGCCCGTGGTCGGCCAGGCAAAGCGCGAGATGCACAGCATTCATCTCGATGGGTGGGACGCCGGCTTTGGCGGGAGCGGCGGCAGGGGGCTGCAGCCTCGTCTGAGCGTGCGCGCCGGGGAACCTGTCCCTAGCGGCGTGATCCGCGTGCGCGTCAAGAGCGCGACGGTGGTCACGCGTGGCCCGTGGCAGGTGGGCTGGATGGTGCCCGGTGCAGGCGAGACGGGCGCTGCCCCTGCAACGCTGCGGCCCGAGGATGTGGCTCAGACGCGCTCTGGCGTGACCCTGTCCGTGGACGAGGTGGTGCGCACCGACCGGCTGACGGCGGTGCGGATCGAGGGAGAGACCTCCCTGCCCGGTGCGTCGTTGGGTTGGGACGCCCCCACGTGGGGTGCGCCGGACCTGACGCTGCAGTGGGATCCGGCTGTCCGTGATGCGACAGGCGGGTGGACCGGGGCGCGCTATCTGTACGACGCACAGGGCCGGCACTATGAGTCCACGCGGGGAACGACCTGGCAGGCTCCTGAAGAGGGCGCCGGCGATCCTTCCGCGGCAGGGGTGGTTTCAGAGACGCTGTTCCTGGAGGCGCTGCAGCCCTTCTCCCGGCGCGCGACGCTGCACGTGCCGGCGGTGGCGGTAACGCTGCCCGGCGCGGCGGCCTTTGAGGTCGACGTGCCATCAAGGCGGGCGATGCACCCCGATGCGCAGACGCCGGAGCAGGTCAGCGAGCCGTGGGCAGTGGACGTCCCGCTCGAGATCGGCGCGTACCGGCTGCGCTTTGTCGAGGCACAGCTGCGCGAAATCAGCGGGCAGACGCGCTTGGTGCTGACGGCGGATCCGGTGGAGGGCCGGCGTGGGAGCCAGTGGCTGGCCGGATTCGGGTTGGCAAGCGTGACCGGTCCCGGCGGGCGGACGATCGACCTCACGGACGCCTATGCGACCGCCGGGCCCGAGGGGGAGGCAGGGGGCGCGTACCGCGTCTGGGTGAGCCTGGACGTCACCGACCCGGCGACGGGCGCCTTGCAGCCGGGCCGCTACCGCGTGGTGCTGGGCGGCGTCCTGGTGGCGGTCGAGGGGCCCTGGGAGCTGACGTGGCCGCTCCCGTGAGATCGACGGCTCTTCAACGCAGCGCATCATGCCCGGAGGCGTGATGCGCTGGATCCGGCCAAACCTTTTGCCACCCTTGAGGATAGTATAGGTAGAGGCCGCGCGAGTGGCTATGCAAGAGACGAGGCGGATGGACGAGCGAAAAGCGATCGAGCGGCTCAAGCGCGGAGATATCCAGGGGCTGGAAACGCTGGTCCGGGCGTACCAGGTACAGGCCGTGCGCGCCGCCTACCTGGTCGCGCGCGACCGTGACCAGGCCGAGGAGATCGTACAGGCCGCGTTCCTGCGTTCCTACGAGCGCATCGACCAGTTCGACGCGGGCCGGTCTTTTGGCCCCTGGTTCCTGCGGATCGTGGTCAACGACGCGGTCAAGGCTGTAGCTCGCCGCAAGCGCACGGTGCCGCTGGAAGGCGAGGCCGGGGAGGGTGGTGCATCCCTGGCCAATCTCCTTCCCGACCCGAACCCGGGGCCGGCAGAGCTGGCAGAAGCCGCGGAAACCCGCGAAGCGGTCTGGGCCGCGTTGGGCCAGCTCCCGCCGGCACAGTGCGGGGCGATCGTGCTACGCTATTACCTGGGCCTGGGCGAAGCCGAGATGGCCAAAGCGTGTGGGTGTCCACGGGGCACGGTCAAGTGGCGGCTGTACGCAGCTCGCGAGCGCCTGCGGACGCTGCTGCACAGGCTGCGCCCGCGGACGGCGTCCGGCGAATGAGGCGCGATGGCTGGGCTCGCGTTCGCCTTCTGCATGGATCAAGAGCAGGCAAACATGAAAGAGGGACGAATCACACAAATCCTACAGCGGATTGCCAGGGAAAAGGTGCCCGACAGCATGAACCTGTGGCCGGCGATCGAGGGGCGGCTGCAGCCAAGACCTCGTTTTGGTTGGATGTGGCTCGTACCAAACACCCGCCTGGGCTGGGCTTCCCTGGTTGTGGCCTTGTTCCTGGCTCTGGGGGCCGTGGCCTATGCCGCGTCGCCTGCAGTGGCGCGGCTGTTCCAGCACGAGTCTGGCTTAGAATACGTAGCGCAGGCCGACCTGGTTCAGGAACTCGCCCTGAGCCAGTCAGCGGATGGCGTTACTGTAGCCCTGGAGCGGGCCTACGCCGATGCGAACCGCATCATTGTCGGCTTTATGGTTCAGGATGCCGATGACCAGGGACGATATAGGCCACGCCACCTGACGCTCACCGACGCCGCTGGTACCGTCTTCCGTGGGACGTTTGGCTACGGAGTGACCGACCAGTCCGATCTTTTCGGGGTCTCGCTGTCTCCCGGTGAAGGGGCATACGTGTACAACTTTGACGCTTCCGCCGTGATGGGCACACCGGAGAATCTGGAGTTGAGGCTGGTAGTTGAACTGGAAGAGTCGGCGCTGCCACCCGATGCGGTGCGTCCGTCCGCTGCTCCTACCGGCTCGCCAGCGGAATCACCACAGCCGGGGGTGGCGGGGCACATCGTCGGCTATCTGCGGAACTCGCCGGACGAACCACAGCAGCCAATCGTGGTAGAGCTCCAGCCGCTGCCTGCGGGAGCCATCGTTGGCCCCTTTACCTTTGACTTTAGTGTACCCTTTATCGCCAGCCGCACCATCGAGGTGCAGCAAACGGTCGAGGCTGCTGACGTTGCGATCACCCTGGAAAAGGTGGTGATCGCGCCATCGGAGACGCAGGCCACTCTGTGTCTCGTCCCGCCTGACCGAAGCAAGGAATGGCTTCTGATCAGCGAGGCCGGCGGGGATCGCTACGGCGGGACCGCCAGTGCGCTCGGCGAGCGCAGTGTGGAGTGCCACCGCCTGATCTACTCGGGCGCGCCCACCGGCCGGTTCGGCAGAGGGACGCTCAAGGTGACCGAGCTGGTGGGGTTCGACCCGATAGGGCAGGGCGAGCAGACGCGGCTGACCGGACCGTGGGTGTTCGACTTTCGTCTACCCTAGCGTTCTGAGACAAGGTGATCTGGCGCAGCCAGAGCTGCGCCAGATCTTTTCGCCCGCTCAAGGGGCATCGGGGTACAATGGCGACGGGGACCCCGCGGGCGCCGGACGCGTCTGATGAGTAGAAGGGGGAAGCGTTGTTGCCGTTGTCGCCGGAGGATAGCCGTGGCAGCGCCATCGACGTTGAGTGCAGCGACGGTCAGACCGACGAGGTGAGCCTGGACGAGGGTGGGACGTTCCTCGTCTCGCGCCCACAGACGGTGCCGGTGCGGCGGATCGAGCTGTTGGACGAGAACGGCGAGGCGATCGAGAGCCGGGCGTGGCAGCAGTGAGAGAGATGCTTCAGGTGGTGCTGGGCGAGCCGTGGCCACTGCGCTTGGCCTCCGACGTGAGATAGCAGCCCCGGAGGTGAGACCGGTCGGCATGCACCCTGGCGGGTGTCTTTGAGGCTGCCGTCCTACGCTCGAGAGATAGGAAATCGCACGCGGGTCTCTGTAGCGTTTCCCTTTCGACCGTCAATCGACGGCGTATCGCCATGCAGCCAATGGCGGGGTGTGGTATACTAGGGGCGGGTATTGTGGGGGAGAACAAGGACATAGGGTGGCCGGGCACGACGTCCAGTGTCGTGACCGGCCCGCCCAGGCGCTGAGGCCGAGGTGCGGGAGGTGAGCCGGTGGACGTGCAGCGGACTGGCCCCCTGGTTTTCGTGGTGATCACCACGTTCGTGCTTGCCGCATGCGCACCGCCAGCGGTTCCTCCGGCGCCGACCGCGACATGGACGCAGACACCAACCCTCGCGCCGACGTCCACGTCGACGGATACGCTTGTTCCCACAGCGACAGGTACGTCTATCCCGACCGCGACCGCTACTCCCCGTCCAACCTGGACACCCACCGCGCTGCCCACCGCCACGCAGACGCCGACCGCTCAGCCCCAGATCGAGCTCCCGATCGGACGGCTGGCTTTTGTCAGCCCAGAGCAGCAGATCCTCGTTCGAGAACCAGCAGGCGCGATCCGTGCGATCACGGAGGAGGGCATCGCCTGCAGCCCGGCCTGGAGTCCGGATGGCACGCGACTGGCCTTTTCGTACCAGGCCGGCGACAAAGCCGATCCCGAGCTGCGGATCTATGATTTCCAGACCGGCGATCAAACGACAGCCTGGACGGCCCCGGATGTCGGGCCGCCGTATGCGGATCCCATCCGCGAGATCGCCTGGTCGCCCAGCGGGCGATACCTGGCCTTCGAGCAGGGATGCTGCCCCCTTGGGCCGGTTTCCATCTGGGACCTGGAAGCGGCGGCGTTGGCCGGGTATCGCGGCGCGTACGGCAAGTTCTGGAAGCCGGACGAGGACGTGCTGACCCTATCCATTCCTCAGCCTGTAGGTGAGTTCATCCCCATCGGCTCTGGCGATTCTACAAGCATTGCACTCGTTCGCCCATACGCGATCTCGCCGACGGTCGTCTTGACCGGAACTGCCGAGACGCTTTACAGTGCGCGGGCCTGGCTGTCGAGCGACGAACTCGCATATATGCAGACCGACATGGGCGACGAGGAAAAAAAGACAGAACACACGTGGTGGCGCGCGCGGATCGTCGACGGCGAGGCCTTTGACCGCCGCCAACTCGACGCGCCGCCGCTCAGGCACGACAACGATCCCCTCCAGGAGCATCTCTCTCCCTGGCTGCCTGCTGTCACGGTTGGTGATTACGTATGGTCTGCCGATGGCACGTGGGTTGTATTTAGCGCTAACCAGGACGGGGAGGAGCCGTGGCGGATCTATGCCTTTCACTGGGACGAGGGGCCGCTCGTCGGGCCGTTCGCCGAAGGATTCGACCTGGCCTTGGCGCCGATGGTGCCTTCAGCACCGCTAATAGTACCCGCGATCCTGGCCCAGGGCGAAGAACTTGCTTTCGAGGTCTGCGGCGAGTCGACGACGTGGGAGCGCCCGCCTGAAAGCGAGCAGGATGATAAGTGGTGGCGTTCCGGACGGTACGACGGTGTGGACGACTCAGTCATCCAGTATCCGTGGACGCACGCGTTTTTCGTGACCTATGGCCACGGTAGCACCAGCTATGACATCGAGAACCTTTCCGGGCTGTGGACGCTCCCGGAAGACGTCTGGGCGCGGTGCCGAGAACCGGAATGCCAGGATGCGATCCTGAAGCTGGAGATAGCGGAGGTCTGGGCGCTGTCTCACCGGGTGACGAGCGTCCGGCGGCTGGGCGCCCATACCGTCGTGGTGGTGGAGCCGGTGGAGAGCGGCGTGCAGTTCGTCCAGTTCCCCCGGCCCGAGCAGCAGGTTCCACTTACGTTTCATTTCGTCACCGGAGACGGGCAAGAGATCGACGAAATCGTGGAGGCAGAGAGCATGTACTGGCCCTATCCGGCGCTGGTGCCTACTGCTCAGCCGTAGAGAGTCTGCACCAAGAGGTCCCGACCGACGCTCGCCGGAACCAGGGCAAGGAAACCATGAAAGCGAATGCAGGCACCGCGATGTGGGCCAGGAAGAGGAAGGTCGTGAGCTGGGTCGGCGCTGCGCTCGCACTTGCCGGGTTGGCGATCCTGGTCGGGGCCGGCCTCGGTAGGGCGCGCGTCGATCCGCGGCTGTGGGCCGGCAGGTGGGAGCTCGTCTCCCTGCGCGGCCAGGGGCTGGTCGAGGGCCCCCGGCCGGTTACGTTGCGCTTTTACCGGGACAGATTCGCGGGTTGGACGGCGTGCAACAAGTATGGCGCCTGGCTGCATCGTTTCAGGGATGGGGTTGCCGATTGGGAGAGGTCGGTCGACACTACCGATCTGCTGTGCTTGCGGCCCGAGCTGACAGTACAGGAGCAAGCCTACCTGGAGGCCCTGGACAGCGTGGCCGGCTACGAGGTCGGGCTCAGCCGGCTGGCGTTGATGGATCGCTCTGGCGAGACGGTGCTTGTCTACCGGCGGCGGTGGGTGCCGCGCTTGCTCGACTAGAACTCTCTCGAGAGAGAGAGAGGTGTACGGATGAAAGAGATCGCGATGGTCGTACTGGCGGTTTCGGCCGTTGCTACGCTCGGCCTCTCGGGCACTTGGTTCCACTTCAGCGACTATGGGCAGGTAAGAGCGGGGTTGTCCGAACTCGTGGGCGCGCAAGCCACGGACGTTGGTGCCGAGCCGGATCTCAGGTTGGAGCACATTCACGCCGCCATCCGGTTGGAGGATGGCAGCGAGGTCGAGTTGTCTGGCTTGACGCCTGCGTCCGTCCGCTCGACGGGCGTCATCGGGATCGAGGAGATGGGTGGATGGCGGGTCGCCTCGCGCGGGTGTGATTGCACCCTCGTGCAAGTGAACGCTGCTACAGGCGATCGGCAGTGCATGATGTACATCGGCAGGACGTTCGAGATCGGCAAGGGTGGAAGGCTTGGCGGGCTGGTACCGGTTCCCATCCGCAACGTCCAGGACCTGGTGGACCACTATGACGAGATCGCCAGCCTGCTGGAGAGCCTGCCGGCCCATCCGCAGGTCGGGCACCTGGTGACCGAGAACGGGTCCGAGCTGTATTACCAGCGATACCCTTCCGACCTGGAGCTGTCCGATCGGCCGGACTCGGTGTTCCGCGATGATGCGCTGCGATTCGCCGCGGCTGGGTGCAGCCGGTAGGATCTCTCAGGGGGATGGGCACATAACGGCTGAAGGCCGTTACTACGAACGTAACGATGCCCTGCGAATGAGTTCGCGGGCAAGATCGAAAAACGCGTTAAAATGCGTTGGAAGAGCATAGAGCCTGTTTTCACCAGGTTTTTGGACCTGGGCGTCGGATTCATCCGATGCCGGGGCTCGAGAGGAGTAGTGGGTGAAGCGCGTCATGTGCCTGATCTGCCTGGCATTGCTTGTAGCGGGCTGTGCGGTCTGTACAGTGACGCGGCCTCTGCCGCCGCCCTCTGAGCCGTCGCTGCCAGAGGCGGTGGCATGGGTCACCCTCACCCCGCGGGCGCGCACGCCGGTCCCGACCGTCGTGCCGGCCGAGCAGGTGCTGGAGGGTAGCGGCCTGCTGTGGCGAGAGTGCGACCCGTCCTCCCTGGACCTGCAGCAGGCGGAAGCCTGCCTGGGCCGCCCGCTGCCGGCCCTCGACGAATCGGAGGAGGCGCGCTTTGGAGTGCGCACGGATCGTGGGCTAGCCCTGCAGGACGGGGAGGACGCCTACGAGGTCCGCAGCGGCGAGCTCGGCCCCCTGCTCTGGTCGACGCTGTACCGCAACGGCCGGCCGCTGCGCACCATCTGGGATGGGACGCCCTTTCACCCGCCGGATATCTCGCTCCAGTTGATCGACGGCAAGGTGGCCTGGGAGTTCTACGGCGAGCGCGTCCAGACGGTGATCTATGACGGTCGGGATCTACGGTCGCAGTACGACCTCGATGCCGCCTACCGGCCCTACGAGCTGGATGGCAAGCTGATCTTTGTCGGGAAAAAGGAGGACGCATACGTCATCGTGTACGACGGGGAGCAGGTTGGGCCGTCGTTCTACGAGATCATCATCGCCTACTGCTGCGAAACCTCGCTCTATGCGCCGCGCTTTGGCGAGGGGCGGTACGTCTTCTGGGGGCACCGTCTCGGCTCGGAGGCACGATACGCTTGCCGTCGCCCCTGATTGTAGGAAATAGAGGATCGTGCAGATGGACGCGCAGGGATGGAATCTGAACCACAGAGGGCGCGAAGGAGGCAGAGGAGGAGCAGAGATGAGCAGGACCGTTGCCACGGTAACGCGCGCGACCGGGACGTGCAACGCGGGGTACGAGGTCGGTGATCGGATCGTCGTGGACCGGGACACGGCGTGCATCGACAAGGAAGCGTCGGATCAGCTTTGCATTTTCGCACTCGGGGCGATCCTGTCCAGCATGTGCCGCATCGAGCCGGGGAAGAGAGTGTTTGCTTCGTGCCCCGATCCGGCGACCGGGCTGGGTGGGAACGTGCTGTTCGAGATTGTGGAGGTGGAGGATGGGGAATGAGAGAAAGGTGCTGGCGGGCCCGAGCCGGATTCATGGCACGTGCCCGGCCGGGCACCAGGTGGGCGATGAGCTCGTAATCGACGGAATGGAGGTCCGCGCCCTGAAGGGACCGCTGTGCTATGTCGCGCTGTCGGCGTTCACGTGCCAGGTGACGCAGATCCAGCGCGGGCGGGCGACGAACCACCTGTCGTGCCCGGGCTGTGTGTCGGATGATGGTCAGCAGAACCGGGTGGTCTTTGTGCTGAGCCGCGAGGATGCGTGGGATCTCTCGCGTAAGTACTCGGCGTACAACTGGGCGCGGATCGACGGCAGGGCAACCGAAGCATCCGAGGATCACTGCAGTCGGTGCTGGACGTACACGCAAGCGGGAGACTATGCCCGGGCGGAACGGGAGATCGAGCAGGCGATCGCGGCTATGAGCGGAGGAGAGAGTCGGGGTTGGCGAGAACGATGATGCTTTGCTTCAGCGGAGCAGGTCCGGTGGTGAGGATGGCCTCCGCAGTTGCAGAGGCCAGCGATGCTGTGCGCCAATCAGCCGTCAAGATTCCATTTCTTGCTGTGGCAAGGCATTTGCGATCGCCCGCAAGATCGTTTTGACCTGCTCCGACGTCTTGAACACCCGGGCTAGTTCTGGCTCAAGCACCACGATCAGACTGCCTTCGGCGATATCTCTCGCGAAGCGGTTGGGACGAGCTTTGTTATAGTCAAAGGCATACTCTGGCAGCATATCGTCCTCGGCCTCGTCGTGGCCGTCTTCAATGGTATCTGTTTTCTTCATAGTCGTTTCGCTCTCGGTTCGTTGCACGTCGCGCGCTGATGATCCGGACCACTCCTGGCTCGCGCTCGGTAAAGCATACCAGCAACAGGTGACCGTCACTCGAATGTCCGATGATGATCTCCCGGAGTTCGTCTACCGAATGTAGCTCATCATCAAAGATGTACGCTAATGGGTCGAGAAACACCGTTTGCGCTTCCCAGAAACTGACGCCATGCTTCTGGAGGTTGGTCTCGGCTTTTCTTCTATCCCATTCGAACTGCAGCTGCATCAGGTACCTCTGACCCTAAGGCAAGCATCGTTCGTCAGGAGCAGTATAGCATCACACTGAATGGACAGTCAAATCCACGTGCGCTACTATCCCTTGTGCACAGCGTGAGGCGATATATGATACGATGTGCTCTGGCAAGGCAGTATGCACTTGTCTGAGCGGGGAGGCAATCAGAATTGAGCACGGTCAAACGTGATCGCGGGCCGGTAGCGGACTGGCCGATCTGTTCGCCTGATGAGATGGGCGTGTCGTCGTCGCTGTTGTTGGATCTCACGCGGTGCATCGAACGCGAACTGCCTTATGTCCGCTGCCTGTTGATCGTACGCGGGGGATGCCTCGTCTACGAGCGCTATTTTCACGGGCCAGGGCGGGAGGATCTCCACGAGCTGATGTCAGGGGCCAAGAGCCTCACTGCCACGCTGGTCGGGATCGCCCTGCAAGAGGGGTACCTGCACGACGTGGATCAGAAACTCGTCGCATCTTGCCCTGGCTGTGCCGCCTGGAACACCGATCCGCGGCTCGAGCGGATCACGTTGCGGCATCTCCTGACCATGACGTCCGGCCTGAATTGGGGCAACAGCCCGGCAGAGGTCGACCGGTGGCTGCAATGTGATGGTTGGCTGCGGCGCGCCTTCGAGCTGCCCGTGGTCGACGAGCCGGGCACCACGTTTGCCTACAAGCCCGACCCGCGGCTGGCGGCATGGATCGTCTCCCAGGCGACGGGTATGGCTACCTCTGCCTTTGCGCGCAGGTACCTTTTTGATCCGCTGGGTATCTCGAGGTGGCAGTGGCCGGTCGATGCAGGCCAGGATGGGATGTCGCTGCGCCCACGCGACATGGCCAAGATAGGTTCTCTCTACCTGAATGGTGGGCGTTGGGGCGACAGGCAGGTGGTGCAGGCCGCGTTTGTCGGTCAAGCCGCGCGCCGGCAGGTTCAGGGCGGATTTCCCGAGTACGAGGGATACGGCTATGATTGGTGGGTGACGACGATCCAGGGCCGTAGAGCATTCTATGCCGGCGGCTTTGGCGGGCAGTACATCCTCGTGGTTCCAGAGCTGGACCTGGTCGTGGCAATCACGTCGAATCCGGATCGACCACACCTGGAAAACAGGACGATCGTCGGCGAACGGGTCGTGGCGGCTATAGATGGAGGATAGGGACGGCGGCGTCTGAGATGCGTTGCCGCCCCGGTTCGTCGTTTGCGCTCACCTGGACTAGCGACCTAGGCCAGAGGGAGGGTACGCGAATGGTTGAGGGCACGTCGCCGGAGCGACTGATTCGTTACTGCGGAGCGGACTGCAGCCAGTGCGATACGTACAAGCGTTTCCTGGCCGGAGACGCCAGCGGGGTGGTGAACTCCGAAACCCAGTACCGCTGCTGCTGGCTTCCCACGGACTATCCAAGGGGCAGAGATTGCCCGATCCGGACGTGCTGTGATGAGAAAGAGATACTGCTTTGTGGGGAGTGCGAGCAGTTTGAGGTATGCGACAGGATGCAGGCGTTCTATGCCCAGCCGGGCTATGACAAGCTGCGCGCGACGATGCTGGAAGAGGTGCCGAGGAGACGGGCTGGCGAGGGTGGCGATGCTTGGGCAGAGGAGAGCGAATGACGAGACGGAACAGTGTTGTCAAGTGAGTGGGAGGTCTCGATGTTCGAGTATGACACGCGAGTCTCGCTCGACATAGAGGAGCTTTCGCCTCTGCAAGATCGGGATGGCATCACGGTCCGTGACATTGCCTACGCCAGCCCACGGGGAGGAAAGGTGACGGCCTACCTGGTCGCGCCAGAGGGGAGTGGCCCATTTGCCGGCGTGCTCTACCTACACCCCGGGCAGTGGGACCGCTCTTGTTTCGTGGAGGAAGCGATCGCGCTCGCCCGGCGCGGTGCCGTGGGCCTGTCCGTCGACGCCCCGGTCAAGCGCCCGCCCCGGTTCGCCGTGCGCCATCCCAGGACGGCCCAGGGATACCTCGCGCGATGGACGCAGATGATCGTCGACCTGCAACGCGGCCTCGACCTGCTCACCTCCAGGCCGGACGTCGACCCAGAGCGCATCGGCTACGTAGGGCACAGTTATGGGGCGACGTTGGGCGGCGTGCTGGCCGGCATCGAAGAGCGCGTCCATGCATACGTGTTGATGGCCGGGCTCGTCGCGCACAGCGAGTGGTGGCGCAGCGGCGAACACGAGTACTATCGACACTTTCGAGAGCAGGTGAGCGCAAAGCAGGTGGACGAGATGGTAGAGACGATGGCTCCGCTCGACGCGATCCATTTCATCGGCAGTGCAGCCCCGGCCGCGCTCCTGTTCCAGTTCGCGCGGCACGATCAGTTCATTTCCGAGCACGAGGCGCTGCGGTACTGGCGGGCCGCTAGCGAACCCAAAGAGATCCGCTGGTACGACACGGACCACTTTTTCGATGATCGAGCCCGCCAGGAGCGCATGGCATGGTTGGGCGAGCGGCTTGGGCTGAGCGCGGCGTAAGGTCTATTCATAGCTTCCGCTTGCAGGTGTGAGCGTCACTTGAAGGAGCGTTGCGTATGGCCGATCTCAGAGCGCACATGGTCGCCTTTGTGCAAGAGATGGAGGATAAGGGATACCTGGAACCGGAATGGCTCCGCACGACGCTGTACGCGGTGCCGAGGCACCTGTTTATCGAGCAGTATTATGAGCGAGGCGAGGACGAACGGTGGATCACCGTCGACCAGGCGCACCTGACGGAGGAGAACCTGGCGGCGGTCTATACCGATCGAGGGCTGATGATCCGCGATGTCCCTAATCACAGCGCGGCCTCGCAGCCGGGCCTGGTGTTGGCCATGCTGCGCCACCTGGAGGTGGAAGAGGGCCAGCGGGTGCTGGAGGTCGGCACGGGAAGCGGGTGGAATGCCGGGCTGCTGGCGTACCGGGCCGGTCAGGACGAGTTGGTGCACTCGATCGACCTGCAGCCCGACCTGGTCGAGCGAGCTCGGGCACACCTGCGTGCGGCGGGGTTCCCGGGCGTGCAGGTGCGGGCCGGCGACGGCGGGTACGGCTGGCCCGAGCGAGCGCCATTCGACCGGATCGTAGCCACGGTGGGCTGCCCTGATATCCCGCTGGCTTGGCGCGCGCAACTTGTAGAGGGTGGGCTCCTCCTCGTCCCGTTCAAGATCAGCGGCGTGGGCGACCCGCTGCTGCGCCTGGACAAGCGGGACGGCCGCCTGGCGGGGCGGTTCGTAGGCTATTCCGCGTTCATGACCCTGCAGGGCGCGTTTGGATTCGATGCAGAGGATTGGCTGTTGCCGCCGTGGAACCCGTCGATCGAGGCACTGCTGGAGACAGAGCCGCAAGAGGTTTCCCTCGCTGAACGGGTAGGCGTCGATTGCTTGTTCTACCTGCGCCTGGCGGGCATGCGGTTCCGTGCGCTGCTGGACGAGAAAAGAAAGTTGGGCTTTCCGCGGCGGCTCCTGTACTGTCCCCAGTGGGACGCCCTCTTGAGCCCGGCTCGGAAAGAGGCCACGGTCGAGATCCATGGGGACCCTGGCCTAGGGGAGGCGGTGGCTGCCGGACTGAGGGCGTGGGTCGAGCTGGGACGGCCCAGGTTCACTGACTATCGCGTCGAGGTGTTGGACGGCAGCAGCGAGGACGCGGTCGGGGGTTGGGTGGTTCGAAGGCCAAACGTGGCTCTAAGGTGCTCTCTGGGGGTGTGACATGTGCCGCTCAGCACGAATCCCGGATAAGCGCTAAAGCGCTCACTATGAACCTTGGATGCCAAAGCGCTCACTACGAACCTTGGATGGGAGGAAGGAAGCGTCCGTGAATAGGCTTCCTAGAGAGCGTGCATCGGGTCCGGGAAGATGCCTGCAGGCGGTGATCGGCTTGTGGGTGGTTGTCCTGCTCCTTGCCGGGTGTGCCGCGCGCGCTCCTGAGTACTGGCCTACCGGGGGCTGGCGGACGTCCACGCCGGAGGCGCAGGGGATGGACTCGGAGCGGTTGGCGCGGCTGCTCGAGTACGTCGAGGAGCGGGAGATCGAGATCCGCAGCCTGATTATTGTGCGCAACGGCTACATTGTGCTGGAAGCGTACTATTACCCCTTTGATGCAAGCCTCGAGAACCGCGTCTGCTCGGTGACCAAAAGTGTTACGTCGGCATTGGTCGGCATCGCGATCGCACAGAGCCACATCAAGGGGGTAGACGAGCGGGTCCTCGACCTCTTTGCCGAGCGCGAGGTGGCGAACATTGGCCCGTGGAAGGAGGCGATGACGCTGGCGCACCTGCTGACCATGAGCTCGGGCATGGAGTGGTCACACCCAGCGTCCGTCGAGCAGATGCAGGCGACCGAGGATTGGGCACAGTTTGTCCTCGACCGTCCGATGTCGAGTGCCCCCGGCACCGTGTGGAACTATCATGAAGGTGGGTCGCACCTGCTGTCCGTGCTGGTGCAGGAAAAGAGCGGGATGCGCACCGCGGATTTTGCCGATCAGTATCTCTTTGGTCCCCTGGGCATCGGTCCAGTGCGATGGGGCACCGATCCGGATGAGATCGTCTATGGAGGGCACTGGCTCCATCTCCGCTCCCGGGATATGGCCAAGCTCGGGTATCTGTACCTGAAGGACGGCGTGTGGGATGGACGCCAGGTGGTGCCTGCCGGCTGGGTTCGTGCCTCCGCGGAGGGCAGGCTCAAGACCGATTCGTATCCGTACTATGGCTACCAGTGGTGGGTCTCGGACGACGAGGACTATACCTATGCGTACGGATATGGCGAGCAAAAGATCTATGTCGTGCCGGAGAAAGAGATGGTGGTGGTGATCACCGCCTCGATCGACCCCGACGAATTGGCGTGGGAGGTCTGCCCGGAGTACCTCCTGGAGAAGCTGATCATCCCCGCGATAAGATCGCGGCGGCCGCTGCAGCGGAACGAGGAAGGCGAGGCGCTGCTGCGACAGTGGGTCGAGGCGGCAAGCCAGCCCCAGCCCGAACCTGTACCCTCCTTGCCCGCGCTGGCCGAACAGACCGCGGGCAGGACGTATGTCTTGAAGGAGAATGATGCCGGCTGGAGGGCGTTCAGCCTGGCGTTTCAGGCACAGGAGGCGGCGCTCACCATTGCCTTCGGCGATAGT
>Ga0315554_1000952_pt1 | contig 17170 bp, 12 predicted proteins | sample SalMarSW160370MG_FD_202114 | JGI IMG/M metagenome (GOLD analysis project Ga0315554, IMG submission 202114) | Salt marsh sediment microbial communities from the Plum Island Ecosystem LTER, Massachusetts, United States - Salt Marsh Sediment SW1603-70 ... | reverse complement strand
TGATGCAAGCCTCGACGTACTTGTCGGGAAACTCGGGGGGCAGGTGAACGTCGATGTCGATTCGATCGAGCATGTGCCTCTCCTCGTTTCGCGTCGAGGACAGGGTCAGCGTGACCCCGTCGGTCGCAATGTCTCGCTTCCGACAGAACGCGAGCACGTAGTACCCGGTGCACGTCGCCAACGACGCGAGAAACAGGTCGAACGGGCTCGGCGCGCTGCCTTCGCCCCCCGATCTCCGCGGCTGGTCCGTCTCGATCAGCATTCCGTTCTGCTCCGCCACGACTCGTTTCCCACCCGGAAAGCGGACGATCACTCTCTCTTCCTCCCTTCTCGAAGGCGCAAGGGCCGCCGGGACGATTCTCCCACCCGCACGGCGCGTCCGCAACGCGAGGGTTCGCCTCCTCGCACCCGTTGTGGAGCATCCCTCTGCATGTGGTACGATGGCCCGTTTCAAGATCGGCGTTCCACGAGGAGGCTTCATGGAACTGGCGCGCTTGACGTGGCCCGAAGCGAGAGACGCGATCCGCGGCGCACGCGTCGCGCTGCTGCCGGTCGGAGCGATCGAGCAGCACGGGCCGCATCTTCCGCTCGGAACCGATGACTACATCGCTTCGCACATCGCGCGAGGGGCCGCGCGGCGGGACGACCTCCTTCTCCTGCCGGGGATACGGGTCGGCGTCTCCCGCGAGCACAGACAGTTCTGGGGAACCCTCGCCGTCTCGCCCGCCGCTCTGAGGAAGCAGGCCGTCGACTTGGCCCGCTCCCTCGCATCGCATACCCTCCGCAGGATCGTGTTCGTCAACGGGCACGGGTCGAACTGCGGCCCGCTGGAGGACGCGGCGCGGGATCTCCGGGAGGAAGGCGTCTTCGCGTTCGTCTTCAACTGGTGGCATTCGATCGACCCGATGCTCCGCGAGCTCTTCCCCGACCCGACCGCCCACGCCGGCTCGATCGAGACAAGCCTCATGCTGGCGATCGATCCGGAGCTCGTCCGCACGAATCGGCTCGACGAGGCCGGCTCCGTCGATCGCTGGGGGACGTACGTCGAGGGAGTCCTCGTCGGATTCGACGCCGCCGACTTCACGGAGCCGGGAAACGTGGGGGATCCGAATCTCGCGGACGCCGAGAAGGGGAAGGCCGTCCTATCGGCCGCGTGCGACAGCTTGGGCCGGTTCTGCACGTGGCTCGCGGGCCGAACCGAGGACGAACTGACGGCACACCCGCACCTGCCGTGACGTCGGGGCGAACGCCGCCCCGCTCTGCTCTCAGCCGAGCCGCAGCGCCTCTCCGACGAGCGCGTCAGCTGAGCTCGGAAGGCCTCCTCCCCCCGAGGAGGGACGCGGCGATGTCGATCCGTGTCCTCAGGTCGCGAAGCGCCGCGGGACCGACGCCCCTTGATTCCCTCCGATACGTTCATCGCGCCCGTGCCCGCCCTCGCGCAGTCGCGCCGTCTCGACCTCGTTGACGCGGAGCGGATTGCCCTCGAGAACCACGCCGTACACCCGGCGGGCCGTCTCCTCCGACAGGTATCCGTCGAGGACGTCGTCGAGCACGGCGAGTGGCTCCCGTCGGCGGGGGTCCCCGTACCCGCCGCCGGAGCCGGTGACGAACCGAACGACGTCGCCCTCGGCGAGCATCTCGTTGGAGAAGCGCCCGCGGCGCTCGATCCTTCCGTCGGCCCGGCGGATCTCGGCGACGTTCGGCGCGCCCTCGGTCCCTCCGGCCAGCGCCCAGGGCGGGAACTTGCTCCGCCCGAAGCTCGCGGTGACGCGCGCCTGCGAATTCGCGATCCGGTAGTCCTTGATCAGGCCGCGCCCGCCGACCCACTCTCCGTGCCCTCCGTCCGCCGTGTTCAACGCGAAGCGATCGACGAGAAACGGGTAACGCGTCTCGGCGACCTCGACCGACAGGATATACGTCTCGCCGTCGCTCGTGCAGACCAGAGCGTTCTCCCCGTCCTTCCCCCTCCCGGCGCCCCACCCGCCGGCGTTCGGCTCGACGCAGATGAACCATCCACCTGTCTCGTCTTCAATCCCGGACACGGTGCTCCCGCAGACGCTGAGGAAGTGCCCGGCGGGGATCCGATCGGGGATCGCCTCCGCGAGCGCCCTCCAGACGACGTCCCCCGCGTAGCTCGCCGACTCCCAGTACGTGCTCACCGGGGCCGGCCGCACCGGGTGGAAGACGCAGTCGTCGGGGACGATGACGCGAAGCGGCGCGAAGAACCCCTCGTTCGGATCCGCGTGCGGCGAGACGACCGCCTGATACGCGAACTTCGCCGTGCTAAAAAGGACGGACAACGGGCTGTTGATCGGCCCTCGGCACGTCCGCCCCGTCCCGGTATAGTCGATCTCGAAGCGGTCGTCGCGGATGGTCACCTTGACCTGCACGCGGACCGGCTCGCCGCCGAGACCGTCGTCGTCGATGTATTCCTCCGCGACGAACTCCCCCTTCGGAAGGCGTCGCAGCTCGGCGAGCGCCTCCTGCCGGCCCTGCTCGAGATAGGTCTCGACCGCCTCGAGGACGGCGTCGAGCGAGTACTTCTCGCAGATCTGCCGGACCCTCCTCGCCGCGACGCGGAGCGAGGCGGCCTGCGCCCGCATGTCGCCGAGGGTCATCTCCGGGATCCGACTGTTCCGGGCGAGGATTCCCACCACGTCCCGGCACTCCTCGCCCCGCGAGATCACCTTGACGACCGGGAACTGGATCCCCTCCTGATAGATGTCGGTCGCGTCCGGCGACCAGCTCCCGGGATCCTTCCCGCCGACGTCGTTCCAGTGCGCCTTCCCGGCGGCGAACATGACCGGCCGACCGTCATAGAAGATCGGAAGGACGAGGACGGCGTCGTTCTGATGGGTCGCGCCCCCCATGTACGGATCGTTCGTCATCAGCACGTCGCCCTCCTCGAGCCCGTCGAGGCCGAACGTGTCGAGCACGTCGCGAACCGCGTCGCCGAGGACGCCGATGAACGCGGGGATCCCGTTCGCCTGCGCGATCATCCGGGCCCGCGCGTCGAGGAGGGCGCAGCCGTAGTCGAGCACCTCGTAGATCACCGAGCTCCTCGCCGTCCGCCCGAGGGCGACGAACATCTGCTCCGCGGCCGAGATGAGCGCGCGCTTGATGATCTCGACGGAGAACGGATCGACCGTCCGCTTCGGCGACATCAGTTCACCTCCTCGATCACGAGGTCCCCGTACTCGTCGACGTGCAGGCGCTGGCCCGGGCAGACGATCGTCGTGCAGGCCGGCTCCTCGACGACCGCCGGGCCGTCGATCGGTTCGCCGACCGGCAGGAGGTCCCGCTCGAAGACGCGGCTCCTCGCCGTCCCCGCGTCCTCGAAGAGCACGGGGCGCTCTCCCTTCAGGGAGGACGACAACGTCCGATCCCCCGCGTCGAGCGGCGCGATCCTCGGATGATCGACCGCCCCCCATCCGACGACGTGGAAGTTGACGATCTCGACCGGGTCGTCCTGCCGGAACGAGTAGGCCTGATCGTGGAGGCGGTGGAACGCCTCGACGACCGTCTCGAGAGAACGGTCGCTCAGGTCGCCGGCAGCGACCGGCGTCCGGACGGTGTGCTCCTGCCCTTTGTAGCGCAGGTCGAGGAAGCGCTCGGTCGACACGCGTTCCGCAGGGAAGGATTCCGCCTCGAACCGTGCTGCGGTCTCGCGCTCGAGCTCCAGGAAGGTGTCGCGGATCTCGCTCACCCTCGCGCGATCGCAGGCGATCACGCGGGTCCGGATCGCGTCGTGCCGGAGGTCGGTCATGAGCATCCCCCACGCCGAGAACTGCCCCGGCGCCCGAGGGACGATCACCTTCCGCATCCGGAGCTCCCGTGCGAGCAGAGCGCCGTGGAGCCCCCCCGCTCCCCCGGACGCCACGAGGGCGAAGTCGCGCGGATCGTAGCCCCGCTCGACGCTCACCCGCTCGAGCGCCGCCTGCATGTTCGCGTTCGCCAACCGGAGGATCCCGAGCGCCGTCTCACCGATCGAACGGCCGATCGCCTCAGCGATCGTCCGGACGGCCCGCTCCGCCCTGCCGACATCGAGCCGCATCCGCCCGCCGAGGAAGTACTCGGCGCTCAGCCGACCGGCGACCAGATTCGCATCGGTCACCGTAGGATCCGTGCCGCCGAGCCCGTAGCAGGCCGGCCCGGGATCGGCTCCCGCGCTTCGCGGGCCGACGTGAAGCGCGCCCCCCGCGTCGATCCACGCGATCGACCCGCCTCCCGCCCCGACCTCGACGATGTCGGCCACGGGGATCCGCAGCGGGTACCCCGCCCACGTGGCCGATCGCTCCAGGTGGTACTCGGTGTTGATCTTGACGTTCCCGTCCTCGATCAGGCTGACCTTCGCCGTCGTGCCCCCCATGTCGAACGAGATGACGTTCTCCTCCCCGGCCTTCGCGGCGATCACGCGGGCCCCGATCACTCCTCCGACCGGACCCGATTCGACGAGGTGGATCGGCACGCGCTGCGCCTCCGGGAACGTCGTGGTCCCGCCGTTCGACTGCATCGCTAGCTTGGAGCCGGGCAGGCCCATCTCCGACAGCCTCCGGCCGAGCGTGGAGAGGTAGCGCGTCGTCACCGGCTGGACGAACGCGTTGAGCGCCGTCGTGTTCGTTCGTTCGTACTCCCGCCACTGCTGGGTGATCTCGTGCGACACCGTCACCGCGGCGTCCGGATGGACCCGCTCGACGATCGCGCGCGTCCGGGCCTCGTGCGCGGGGTTCGCGTACGCGTTCAGGTAGCAGACGGCGATCGCTTCGATGCCGAGCGCCTTGCAGCGCTCGGCGACCTCGCGCACCGCACCTTCGTCGAGTGGACGGAGCACGGCGCCCCGATGATCGACACGCTCCGGCACCTCGTAGCGGAACCGCCGCGGGACGAACGGCCGCGGCTTCTCGTACAGGAGGTTGTACATGTCGGTCCGGTTCGCCCGCTGGATCTCCAGCACGTCGCGAAAGCCCTCCGTCGTGATCAGCGCGACCTTCGCTCCTCGCCGCTCCGTCAACGCGTTGATCACGACAGTCGTGCCGTGGACGAACTGCTCGACGTCGCGCGCGTCGAGGTTCGCCTTCCGCATCGTGTCGGTGACGCCGACGGCGAAGTTCGCCGGGGTCGTGAGGGCCTTCTCCAGGACGATCTCGCCCGTCCTCTCATCGAGGGCGACGAGATCGGTGAACGTGCCTCCGATGTCGATCGCCAGCCGAGTTCCCATGCTCATTCCCCGTCTCTCCGCCCGGTCGCCCGTGCCCGCGCGAGCGAGTCACCGGCCCGAACGTCTTCTCGTCAGTCGCCCGGGAAGAGGTGGCAGCGCACGAACCTTCCGTCTTCGAGGGCGGTCATCTCCGGATCGACCTCCGAGCAGATCGGGAGCCTCTCAGGACATCGCAGGTGGAAGCTGCACCCCGGAGGGACGTTGACCGGGCTCGGGATCTCCCCCTGGGAGACGATCTTCTTCGGCTTCAACGACTCCTCTTCGTCCGTGACCACGGGGATCGACGAGAGGAGCATCTTCGTGTACGGATGCATCGGGGATCGGAAGAACGCCTCCGTCCGCGCGATCTCGCAGAGCTTCCCCAGGTACATGATCGCCACCCGCGTCGCGACGTTCCGCATCAGGCTCAGATCGTGGGTGATGAACAGGTACGTCAGTTCGAGTTCCTCGCCGAGGCGCATCAGCAAGTTGATGATCTTCCCCTGCACCGATACGTCGAGGGCCGACGTCGGCTCGTCGAGCACGACGAACCGCGGGTTCGTCGCCAGGGCCCGCGCGATGGCGACCATCTGCTTCTCCCCGCCCCCGATCGCCTGAGGATACTTGTACAGGTACTCCGCCGGCGGAAGCTCGACCATCTCGAGAAGATGGCTCATGATGTTCAGCCGGTCCCGGCCCGCCCCGATCCGGTGGACATCGTGCGGAACGGACAGGATCTGTTTGATCGTCCGCTTCGGATTGAGCGACGACCCGGGATCCTGGAACACGATACGGATCTTCTGCTTCAGCGCCTTGCTCCTGCGGCTGAAGGACATGCCGATCGGCGTCCCATCGAACGCGATCTGTCCCGACGTCGGCGGATAGATGCCGACGACGCACTGCGCGGTCGTCGTCTTCCCGGACCCGGATTCCCCGACGAGGCCCAGCGTGTCGCCTTCGGCGATGTCGAACGAGATGTCGTCGACCGCGCGGACCACCCCCATCTTCGTCGGGAAGTGCTTGACGAGGTGCTCGATCGTCAGGATGGGCCTATCGCTCATGTCGCCCCCTGGTAGAGGTAGCAGGCGGCCCGGTGAACGTCGGTGATGTCGAAGAACGGCGGCGATTCGGTCTCACAGACCTCCATCCGATGCTCGCACCGCGGGTGAAACCTGCACCCCGACGGAGGATCCAGGTAGTTCGGAATCCGGCCCGGGATCCCTTCGCTCACGCCCTCGCCGGTCAGCTTGGGGACGCTGGCCATCAGTCCCTGCGTGTACGGGTGCTTCGGGTTCTCGAGCAGCGCCCGGGTCGCTCCCGTCTCGACGATCGACCCCGCGTACATGATGTTGACCCGCTGCGTCAGGTCGCGGACGACCCCCATCGAGTGCGTGATCATGACGACCGATGCGCCCTTCTCCTCGACGAGTTCGTCGAGCTTCCGCAGGATCTGATCCTGAATCGTGACGTCGAGGTTCGTCGTCGGCTCGTCGGCCAGCATGAGGTTCGCCTCGGACGACAGGGCCTCCGCGATGCAGATGCGCTGCCGCATGCCGCCGGAGAGCTGCACCGGGTAGTTGGTCATGATCCTCTCGGGATCGGGCATCCCCGTCTCGCGGAGCGCCTGGAGGCACCGGGACTCGACCTCCCGTCGCGAGAGGCGCCGCCCGCGACCGATCGCCGAGTCCTTGACGATGTCGCGAAGCTGCGTCCCGATCGTGAACACCGGATTCAGCGACTGCAGCGGATCCTGAAAGATGGCCGTCAATTCGTGGCGGCGCAGGGCCGTCATCGCCCGCCGCGACATCTTGAGGACGTCGCGCCCGTTGTAGCGGATCTCGCCGCCGGTGATCTCCGCCGGGGGGACCGGCAGGACGCGAAGGATCGACTTGACCGTCGTCGTCTTCCCGCATCCGGTCTCCCCGACGAGCCCGACGCGTTCCCCTTCCTTCACATCGAGGCTGACGCCGTTGAGGACCCGAAGGTGTCCTTCGAAGACCCTGAACCCAACGTGAAGCGCCGCGACATCGAGAAGGCGCGTCATCCTTCTACACCTCCTCGACGGCGAAGACGTCGCGCAAGCCGTCTCCGACGAGGTTGAACGCGAGGATGACGACGACGATCGCCAGCGCGGGGAAGATCGTCCCCCACCACTCGCCCGGGAGGCGCTTCGCCCCTTCGGCGACCATCGTCCCGAGTCCCGGCTTCGGCGGCTGAACCCCCAGCCCGATGAAGCTGAGCGTCGCACCCAGCAGGATGACGATCCCCATGTCGAGCGTCATCTTCGTCAGCACCGGTGCGAGGCAGTTTGGAAGGATCTCCTTGAACATGATGTGAAACTTGCTCGCGCCGGTCAGTTCGGCCTCGCGCACGAAGTACTCGTTCCGGAGCGACGACGCCAGAGCGAAGACCAACCGAGAGTACCACGGCCACCAGACCAGCGCGATCGCCATCATCTGGTTCATCAGGTTCGGCGTGAGCATCGCGGTGATCGCCAGGGCGAGCACCAACGGGGGCACGGCGAGGAAGACGTCCGTGATCCGCATGATCGTCGTTTCGGTCCACGTCCCTTGATGATACCCCGCGATCAGACCGAGGATCACCCCCGGCGCGACGCCGATCGCGAGGACGACCGCACCGATCAACAACGAGAATCGGTAGCCGAAGATAACCCGGCTGAAGATGTCGCGTCCGACGCGGTCGGTGCCGAAGAAGTGCGTCGCGCTCGGCGGCTGGCTCGCGTCGGCAAAGTTGGTGTACGCCCTCGCGTGCCCGGGGTACGGGGTGATGTACGGAGCGAGAATCGCCGCCAGCACGATCAGGGTCAGGACGACCAACCCCAGGACGGAGAGCGGGTTCCGCGAGAACTTGTACCATCCTCGCGCCAGACCCCGCCGCCTCTGCGCGAGTGTCGCCCTCAGATCGCTGAGCCGTTCCTCCCGCCTCACCTAGCCACCTCCCCGGCGGAGCCGCACCGTCGGATCGAGCCCCATGATGATGATGTCGACCAGCAGGTTCACCATCGCGAACGTCAGCCCGATGACGAGGACGACGGCCACGATCGCGTTGAGGTCCTTGTTCAGCATCGCCGTCACGGCGTAGCGGGAGAACCCCGGCCACATGTAGACGATTTCGACCAGGAATGCGTTCGACATCAGGAACGCGAAGTCGAGCCCCATCACTGTCACCGTCGGGATGATCGACGGCTTCAACAGGTACTTGAACAACAGCCGCGGTGTCCGGATCCCGTGGACCTTGTGGACGGTGATGTAGTCCTTCTGCATGTTCTCGACGATCGACGTCCGCGTGATCCGCCCCTCCTGTGCGATGTGGATCACCGCGAGGCTGATCGCCGGGAGGACCATGTGCTTGAGCGCGGTGAGCGCCAGATCCGGGCGGCCCGCCAACAGGCTGTCGAGCGTCATGAATCCCGTGATCGTCGGGGGCGGCGTCATCATGATCGGCAGCCGGCCGACGCCCGGCGCCAGCTTCAGTACTTGGCTGAAGATGAACAGGAGGAAGATCGCGACGACGAACGACGGTGTCGCGATCCCGAGATACGAAACGAGTCGCGACAGGCCGTCGAACCAGGAGTTCCGGAAGAAGCCGGCGAGAACGCCGGTCACCTGGCCGACGACGGCGGAGATCAGCGTCGCGAACAGGATCAGTTCGAACGTCGCGGGGATATACTGGACCAGGTCCATCGTCACCGGCCGATGCGTGTACGACGATCTTCCCAGGTCCCCGTGGAGCAGGTTCCGCAGCCAGTAGTAGTACTGAACCGGAAACGGGTCGTTGAGGTGCATCTCCTCCCGAAGCTGCTCCACCTGATTCTCCGTCGCGAGGAATCCCAACGCGGCGCGCGCCGGGTCTCCCGGCATCACCCGCGCGATGAAGAAGATCAACAAGGACAGCCCGAAGAGGACGAACAACGACTGGAACAGCCGTTTGCCGATGAACGTCAGCATGGTCTCCCCGATCGGTCGTTCCGTCCGTGGGGAGCGGGCTCGGTAGGCCCGCTCCCCGCCCGCCTTCCCTCTAGCCTCCCCGAAGGGCTTCCTTCAGCTCAAGGTTGATCCGCCACATGTGCATGTTCTCGCTCGGACCGACGAAGACGATCGTCTCGCTCGGACCGACGATGTATGCCTGATGGGCGAACAGCGTCGGCTTCTCGTACGGGTAGAACGCCAGGGCGTGATCGGCGATCAGCGGCTGGACCTCCTCGTAGAGCGCCAGGCGCGCCGCCGGATCGGGCTCCGCCCGCGTCGCATCGAGGAGTTGGATGATCTCGGGATCGTCGAAGTACCAGTGGGCCTCGAAGATCCACCCGAGCCCGCCGGGAGCGAACATCGAGTAGGTGTAGTAGTCGTGCGTCGGAGCCGCCTGCGGAGCGAACAGGAAGATGGTCATGTTCGGCGTCGATTCCGGGGAAGAGCACTCCGCGGAGTACTCCGGCCACGGTGGGCCGGCGACCTCGACCGTCACGCCGAGCTGCGCCATGTCGGCCTGAAGCTGCAGGCCGACGTCCTCTTCGAAGTCGAGCCCGCCGCAGAAGTGGAAGAGGACCTTCACGTCGCTCAGGTTGTCGGCGTACTTGGAGAGCGCCAGTTCCTGCCGCGCCCGTTCCAGGTTCTGCGCCCGCGGCTGCGGCTCGATTGGGACGTACCCGGGCATGTTCGGCAGCAGGATGCCGGTCTCGCCGTTTCCGAACGCCTCCCAGGGTCCGACGATCCCCTCGTAGTCGAACGCGTAGAGGATCGCCTTTCGGAAGTGCTCGTCGTCGGTCGGAGAGAGCTTCGTGTTCATCCAGACCGTCACGTTCTGGGCCCAGACGCTCGCGAGGCCGAGATTCGGATCGGCCTCGATCTGCTCCAGCTGTGGAAGCGTCCAGCCCCCGTTGATCTCGAGGTCCAGGGTGCCGCTTCTCATCAGCGTCATCAGCGTCGTGTAGTCGGTCTCCATGATGAAGATGAGCCGCTCGATCGGGACTTCGTCCTCCCCCCAGCCTTCGTCGCTCCAGCCCTCGAAGTAGTCGATGAAGCGGACGGCGTCCAGGCGCTGGCCGGGGATGTGGCTCGTCATCATGTACGGCCCGGTCCCCGCGTCGTGCGTGGCGAGCCAGTCCTCACCGTAGTCTCCGTACTCCCCGTAGTTGCCCGGCGTCTTGATGTTCGCCAGGACGAGGTTCTTCTCGACGGGGAAGAACAGGGCCAGCGTGTCGGGGAAGATGGCGCTCGGCTTGTCGAGGAGGAAGTCGACCGTGTACCGGTCGACGACGACCGCTGTTACCTGGCCCAACGGCCCCGAGTTCCCTCTTGCCATCGTGATGAACCGGGTCATCGAGAACGCGACGTCCTCGGCGGTGAGCTCGTAGCCGGAGTGGAACTTCACTCCCTGCCGGAGCGTGAATCGCCAATGCGTGTAGTCGCCACCGACCGCCTCCCAGCTCGTCGCCAGGTGCGGACGGACTCCTCCTTCGGGTGAGGGATAGACCAGAGGGCTGTACAGGTTGTACATCGCCTCCGTATCGTACCAGTCTGACGCCGTGGCCGGATCCGACGTGATCACGGGGTATCCGTTGATGACCGCGACGTTCTCCGCTTCTCCGACGGCGAACAGTCCTACAAAGAGGAGCGCCGCCAGAGAGAGTAACACTGCTTTCGTTCTCACGTTGCATCACCTCGTGGGGTTCCTTGTCGAAGTAATCTCCTGCCGTTCGTTTGAATCGTGGAACACCTCCTTTCTCCTCTCGGGCCTCCTAGTGGGTCGGCGCTGTATCTCCCCGGACGACCCCGCGGGACGTCCGGTCTAGTCCACATCCTTCAACTCCCGCGGGGCCTCCGTCATCGGCACGGCCCCGGCCTCTCCGACAACCACGACGTCCTCGATCCGAACGCCGAACCTTCCGGTGAAGTAGGCGCCCGGCTCGATCGAGAACGCCATCCCCTTCTCCAGTCGCTGTTCGTTGCCCTTGACGATGTAGGGCGGCTCGTGGACGTCCAGTCCGATCCCGTGTCCGGTCCGGTGCACGAACCGCTCGCCGTAGCCCGTTTCGGTCAGCACGTCGCGGGCGGCCGCGTCGACCTCCTCGGCCCGGACCCCGATCCCGACTCGGTCCCGGGCCGCCCGGTGTGCCTTCTGGACGGCGGCGTGAACCCGCTCGATCTCGGGAGTCGGTCCGCCGCACACCACCGTCCGAGTGATGTCCGAGCAATAGCCGTCGACGCGGCACCCGAAGTCGAGGATCACGACATCCCCGGGCCCGATCCTCCGCGTCCCGGCGCGGTGGTGGGGGAGCGCGCTGTTCGGGCCGGACGCGACGAGCGTCTCGAACGCGATCCCGTCCGCGCCGCCGGCGAGCATCGCCGCTTCGAGGCGTCCGGCGAGCTCGATCTCGGTGCGACCCGAGATCGGCTCCGAGGTCACCGCCGCGTAGGCGCCGTCAGCGATTCCTCCCGCGCCCTTCATCGCGGCGATCTCCGCGTCGTCCTTGCGCTCCCTCAGGCGAGCCATCACGGCCGAGGCCAACCCGAACGAGCGCCCGGGGAACGCCGCTTGGACCCGGAGAGCGAAGGAAGCCCACAGCGAATCGTCGAGAAGGACCTCCCCCGGGATGCGATCCAGACGCCCCGCGACCTCGGTCAACAACGCCCCCGGATCCTCTCCGTCCGCCCACACCCGCAGCGCGGCCGGCGGCGAGTGCGCCTCGACTTGAACCGCGTAGAGCTCCGGGACGATGAACGTCGCCTCACCGCTCCGCGGGACGACGAGCAGCAGCATCCGTTCCCCCGGCTCGTCGCTGAACCCGGTCAGGTAGCGCAGGTTGGACGAGAGGCCGAAGACGCCGACGGCGGCACCGGCAGCCTCGAAGCCGCGGCGGACGGCGTCGATTCGGAGCGACATCTCGCCGGAAGAGCTCATTCGACCTCCTCCCTCGACACGGTCACCCTCTCCGCCCCCTCCCTCCAGATCCGCAGGCCGACTTCCTCGATCACCGGCCACTCCTCCTGCCCGACCCGGGCGAACACGTTGACCGGCAGGTAGCCGCGGTGATCGCGCGTCACCTCGGCCCCGTAGTAGACGGCGAGCGCCTCGTGCGCCCCGTCGCCCAACTCCCATTCCTTCCAGTAGATGACGTCGCCGGTGTTGACCGTGCACGTCTGCCGCTCGCGGGGGACCGGGGTCGAGCTCACCACCGGGAAGTTGATCTCCCGGCCGGACCAGCGCGAGTGGTATACGGTCGCCTCGAGCGGCAGCATCCCCAGGACGGCCTTCACCGTCTCCGGCGCGAGCTCGGGGCGGAGGCTCGCCGCGAACCGCCCACCGCGCTCGAATTCGAACCGAAGCCGCACCGTCATTCCCCGCCCCGCCCTTTCCGAGCGCGCATCCGCGCCCTTCGCTCGGACGTCGCCGCTCGATCGACGGTCCGCGAGGCCGGATCGATCACGACGCCGTAGTCCGATTCCGCCCTCTCGATCGAGACGTAGCCGCTGCTCACGTCGGAGAGGACCGCCTCCGGGTCCCGCTCGAGCGGCGACCCGTATCCGCCGCCGCCGCCGCCGCGGAAGCTGACGACCTCCCCCTTCTTCAGCGGGAGGTTCGAGATCTTCCTCCAGCGCTCCTCGCTCCCGTCGGCGCGGGTCACGACGGTGATGTTCGTCTCCCCCGGGCTCCCTCCGAAGACTCCCCACGGCGGCGTGTACTTCACGCGGTCGGTCGTCACCGTGAGGCCCGCGTCGAATCCGAGCCGATAGTCGCGGACCACGCCGAGGCCCCCGCGGTACTTCCCCGCCCCGCCCGAGTCCTGACGGAGCTCGAACCGCTCGACCCGCCACGGGTATCGCACTTCGACGACCTCGGCCGGCACGTTGTACGTGTCGCCCAGCGTCATCGAGAAGAGCGCGCATTCGCCGTCCTCGGTCGGCTTCCCTCCGTACCCTCCGGCGTCCGCCTCGGCGCAGACGTAGTACTTCCCGGAGGCCGGATCGATCCCGTAGATGAAGTTGGCCATCGCGTCGCCGAAGTGGCCTCCGCGGACGCGATCCGGGATCGCCGGCGCCAGCGCCTTGAGGAACAGGTCGGGGATCGTCGACGACGGGGTCGGCCACATCGCGCAGGCGGCCGGAAAATGCGGCTTGAGGAAGCTCCCGTCGGGGATCACGATGTTCAGGGCGTGGAAGAACCCCTCGTTGCTCGGAAGGTGCGGCGTGGTGACGATCTTGAACGCGTAGCGAGTCGCCGAGATCGTCGACGGCTCGGGCGTGTTCATCGGACCCCGGTTCTGAGGCCCGGTCCCGGTGAAGTCGGCCGTCATCTCGTCGTCCTCGACGGTGATCTTCAGCTTCAGGAGGATCTTCTCGTCCAGGGGCGCGTCGTCGTTGCCGTCTCCGTCGAGGATCGCCTCAGCCTCGTAGACGCCGTCGGGGATTCGACGCACCGCCGCACGCGCCAGCTTCTCGCCCTGGACGAGGACCTCGTTCAGGGCGGCGAGGGTCACGTTCAGCCCGAAGCGGTCGATCACCTCGAGGAATCGCTGGCTCCCCTTCCGCACGGCGGCGACCATCGCGCGGATGTCGCCGAGGACGGCGTCGGGGACGCGGGTGTTGGCGCGGATCAGACGGAAGACCTCCTCGTTCGGGGTCCCCTCCACCACCAGCTTCACCGGCGGAAGGCGGAACCCCTCCTGGTAGACCTCGGTCGTGTCGCTGTACCACCCCCCGGGGTAGATCCCCCCCATGTCGACGGTGTGGCCGCGGAACGCCGCCCAGCCTCTGATCTTCCCGTCGTGGAACGCCGGGCAGAGGGCCACCAGATCGGGACAGTGCGTCCCGCCGCCGTTGTACGGATCGTTGCACAGGACGATGTCGCCCGGTCGCAGGTTCTCCCGCCCGATCGTCTCGTACGTCGACTTCACGGCGTAGCCGAGATTCGCCAGGAAGATCGGCAGCCCCGGCGTCTCGGCGATCAGGTTCGCTTCACTGTCGAGGATCCCGCAGCTGAAGTCGACGACTTCGTAGAGAATGGGACTGTACGCCGCCCGTTCGATCGTCCGCCGGATGTCGCGGCTCGCCGCGATCAGGCGGTTGCGAATCACCTCTAGCGTGATCGGATCCGTCCTCATCGCCCCTCCTCGTGGATCGAGATGATCAGGTTGCCGTACGGGTCGACCCGGCAACCCTGCCCCGGCTCGACGACCGTCGTCGCCGTGATTTCTTCGATCACGGCCGGGCCCCGGATGACGTTCCCCGCCCGGAGGAGATCGCGGCGGTAGATGTCGAACGACCGGTACTGGCCCTTCCCCGCGTAGACGTCCCGCTTGCCGAGTCTGGCCTCCGGCGGCGGGGCCTCGCCCCCTTCGGGGATCCGCTCGAGCGCCGGCTTGGTGACGTTCCCCAACCCGATCACCTTGAGCGAGACGATCTCCTTCGGCTCCTCCGGCGCGTTGTGGCCGTAGACCCGCAGGTGCTGCTCGTCGAAGTCCAAGGCGATTTGGGATTTCGCCCCTTCGGTGAACGAAGCGGGGACCGCGACGGCCAGCGTGTGCTCCTGGCCGACGTACCGGAGATCGAGCTCGTGGACGATGGTGATCGCTCCCCCGTCGACGTTCTCCTTCTCGAAGACCCCGGCGATTCGCCCCTCCAGCTCGCCGAACAGCTCGCTGACCGCGCCCGGGTCCGCCCCGTCGAGAGGCGCGATGAACGTCTGACCCAGGTCGTGGCGCAGGTCGGCCACCAGCATTCCCCAGGCGGAGAAGACGCCCGAGTTCGGCGGGACGATGACGGTCGGCACGCCGAGCTCCTTGGCGATCGCCGCGGCGTGGATCGGCCCGGCGCCGCCGAAGGCGACCATCGCGAACTCCCGCGGATCGTAGCCGCGCTTCACCGTCATCGACTGGAGGAGGCCGGACATGTTGGTGTTGACGATCTTGACGATGCCGAGGGCCGCCTCGTCGACGCTCAGGTCGAAGTGGTCCGCGACCTTCTTGATCGCGTCGCGGCCGAGCTGGGGTGAGATCTCCATCTCGCCGCCGAGGAAGTAATCCGGATTGAGAACCCCCAGCTGCAGGTTCGCGTCCGTGACGGTCGGCTCTGCGCCGCCCCGCCGGTAACAGGCCGGTCCCGGATCGGCCCCCGCGCTCTGCGGCCCCACGTGCATCGCGCCGGCCTCGTCGATCCAGGCGATGCTCCCTCCGCCCGCCCCGATCTCGCGCAGATCGACGACCGGGAGGAGGATCGGCCGCCCCTCGACCAGGTACTGCTCCGTCGTCTCGGGGAGCCCGCCGGTGACGATCGACGTCTTGGCCGTCGTCCCTCCCATGTCGTAGGAGATGACGTTCTCGTAGCCGATGAACTTGGCCAACTGCGCCGCCCCGATCGCGCCGCCCGCCGGCCCGGATTCGACCATCGCGATCGGCATGTCGCGCGCGACGGACGCCGCCATCACGCCCCCGTTCGACTGCATGATCTGGAGGACCTGCCCGAATTCGCGCCGCTTGAGCTCCTGTTCGAGGCTGTCGAGATACGCGCGTACGACCGGCATCACGTAGGCGTTCTGCGCCGTCGTGCTCGTCCTCTCGTACTCGTAGTACTTCCGCGTGATGAGGTGCGAGAGCGAGACGGTCGCGCCGTGGAGCCTCTCGCGGAGGAATTCCCCGATCCGGATCTCGTGCTCGGGGTTCGCATAGGCGTTGAGCAGGCAGACGGCGACCGCTTCAACCTCCTCGTCGACCAGGACGCCGAGGATGCCGTCGAGCTCCGTCTCGGAGAGGGGGGACAGGACCCGGCCGTTCGCGTCGATCCGCTCGCTCACTTCGAGCCGGAGGAAGCGGGGAACGAGGGGTCGGGGCTTCCGGTACAGGGCGTCGTACATCTCCGTCCTGTTGCACCGCCCGATCTCGAGGACGTCCCGGAACCCTCGGGTCGTGATGAGCGCTGTCTTGGCCCCCTTGCCTTCGATCAGTGCGTTGATGACGACCGTCGTTCCGTGCGAGAGAAACGACACGTCCCGCAACGGGATCGAGAACTTTTCCACGGACTCGATCGTGCCGATCGCCGGGTTGCGTGGCGTGGAGGAGACCTTGCTGACGACGACGCGTCCGGACTGCTCGTCGAGCAGCACGCCGTCGGTGAACGTTCCTCCCACGTCCGTACTCAGTCTGTACATCACTGCCTCCTATGCCGTGTCTTGGCTGCGAATTCGGATCGACTCTCGGACTCCGCTGCCTTTTCGATCGTCTCGTTCCAGACCGCCTCCGCTTCGTGGGAGCCGGCGCCCATCTGAACCCAGAGGAGCTTGGCGGTCGACGAGCCGTCGACCCGGTACCTTCTGGAGGAGGCCGCCGGGACGTGATAGCAGTCGCCCGCTCCGAGCGGGTACGAATCCGCGTCAACCGTGAGCTGAATCCGGCCTTCGAGGACGTAGCCGAACTCCTCCCCTTCGAAGACCGTGGGCTCCTCCGCCCTGTCCGCCGGAATCTCGGCGACGAAGACCTGCAGCTGGGCGTTGGGCAGGTTGCGACCGCTCAGGAAGCGGTAGCGGACCGCATGCTGCGAGAAGTCGACGAGGGCCGGCCGGCTACCATCCTCGATCAGGGGAGGAGGGAGCGTGCCGACGGGGAGCGTCTCCTTGCCCAGGAGGCTCAGCGCCCGCACGTAGCGGGCCGTCTGCACCCAGAGGACCTTGGCCCCGCTGCCGCCCGCGTTGCACGCGTGGGGCGTCGAGGCCATCAGGTGGTAGCTGTCCCCCGGTCCGAGCTCGTGCGTTCCCTCGTCGGAGACCAGCGCGATCTCTCCATCGAGGACGTACCCGAACTCCTCTCCCTCGTGCGTGTGCGGCTCACTGTGACTCCCGGGGGCCATCTCCCCGATGACGGCCTCGAACCGCCGGCCCGGGAAGCCGGCGCTCAGGAACCGGTACTTGATCGACGAATCCGAGAGGCTGACGTGCGGGCGGTTGTCGCTCTTGGTGATCGCC
>Ga0315554_1000951_pt1 | contig 17177 bp, 17 predicted proteins | sample SalMarSW160370MG_FD_202114 | JGI IMG/M metagenome (GOLD analysis project Ga0315554, IMG submission 202114) | Salt marsh sediment microbial communities from the Plum Island Ecosystem LTER, Massachusetts, United States - Salt Marsh Sediment SW1603-70 ... | reverse complement strand
GAAGCGGAAATGGTCAGATCGCTGGCAGGGGTGTGTTGCCTTCCTTCTTCGCTATCGAACCGTTCCTGATTCTCAGACCGACAAACCGGTTTGATTCGGACGACTCCTCCCGCTTCGACTTTCACCTTCTCGACCACACTGAGAATCTCGGCCGGCGCTCTGTCGGTCATCCCTAACTTTCAACTCCCTTTCTCTGGCCGAGCAAGAGCGTCTTTGGTGCGCGATTCTTGATTCCCCTTTTCTTTCTCGCGCGCGTTGCCTACATTAGCTGGACCTTCCGAGTCGGATTCACAGAGACCTCGGCACTCGTCGAGTTCTCCACCAATTCGGAGGAGATTCCTCGTCGCATCCAACACCTGATGGCTCACAAAGCCGCCGGTCGTCCCGGCGAGCGCGTCATTGGCGCCAACGGTTGAACAGCGACACCAAGACAACCCGTAGGACCAAGAGGGAACCACATGTTCATCGGCCACTACGCAGTTGCTCTCGCGGCGAAAAAGGTCGCCCCACGGACATCCTTGGGGACGCTCTTCATCTCCGTCCAGCTTGTCGATCTGCTATGGCCTCTGATGCTGCTCGCAGGGCTGGAGCACGCGAGGATCGATCCGGAAAACACGGCAGTGACCCCGCTGGATTTCTATGATTATCCGATCACTCACAGTCTCCTCGGTGTCCTTCTATGGTCGGCGGCCTTTGGCGGAATCTACTTCGCCGTACGCCGTTACAAGAGAGGAGCGCTGATCGTAGGGTTGGGCGTACTGAGCCATTGGATTCTCGACTTCATCACCCATCGCCCGGATTTGGGGCTCGGATTCGGCGGAATTTATCTCGGCCTCGGCCTTTGGAATTCGCTCGCCGGCACGCTCGTCGTGGAGGTGGGCCTTTTCATCGGCGGCTTGATCCTCTATCTTCGTTCGACGCGATCCAACGACAGGATCGGCGGCTATGGCCTTTGGGCCCTCGTCGTGCTTCTGGCCGCCATTTACTTTGCCAACGTCTTTGGCCCGCCACCCCCCGACATATCAGCAATTGCGATCGCGGGCAACGCGGCTTGGCTGTTCGTGCTCTGGGCTTACTGGGTCGATCGGCATCGGACGCCCGTCAATGCGGCGGCGCCGGAAACGGCTACAGAGAGCGAATGAAGATAAGGGGGGAGACCGGAGATTGGTTTTCAGACGGCTGGCGATTTTCAAATCTAGTTGTTATCATTGCCTACACGCTTTTTTTCACTCCAGGGAAATCGACTATCTGACGGAGGACAGAGGATGGAATACACCTACGAGCAACTCAGCAAGATGACCGCGGTGCAACTCCGGCACATTGCAGACGGCATCGAGAACGAGGCATTGAAGGGCCACAGCACGATGCACAAGGAACAGCTCCTTCCGTTGCTGTGCAAGGTCCTCGGCGTCGAGTCACACGCGCATCACGAGGTTGTTGGCGCCAACAAAAGTGAGCTGAAAACGCAGATCCGCGCGCTGAAGCTTGAGCGCGCTGCTGCGATCCAGAAGAAGGACTATCTCCAGCTTGCGTCGATCCGCGACAAGATCCACAAGCTGAAGAGAAGAATCCGGAAATCGATCGCTTAGTGCCATTCCAACTAATTTTGCCAAACAGCGTGCAGGTAAAATTAATGTTGGAATGAGCATCCCGCCCGCCTTTGGCGGGACCAGAACAGCAAATGATAATTGAATAGGCACTAGCTGCAGCGTGCCCGGCCTGGGGGAAGGGCGCACCCCGCGCTCGGTCTGTCCGCTTTCAGAAAGATCATCGCGATCGGCCTTGCCCCAGCACTCCACATCGCTCAAGTTGGTCCCCTGACTGCCCCGCACACCAACGTTGAGCCAATCATCATTAACCGTCGTTCGGTTGGAGACCTGTTCATGTCAAGACTTAACTTTTCCCGCTTCACGATCTTCCTGCTCCTCGCGCTCCAGAGCCTCAGTTCCGTCTGCGCCCAGCAGCAGCCGCTTAGGGGCTTCGACGCGTACGTCGCCAGAGCCCTTCGGGATTGGGACTGCCCAGGATTGGCAATCGCGATCGTCAAAAGTGATAAGGTTGTGTTCACCAAAGGATACGGCGTCCGGAAGGCCGGAAGCACGACGCCGGTCGATGCGAAAACGATCTTCGGCATCGCCTCCTGCTCGAAAGCATTTACCGCGGCGTCGTTGGCCATGCTCGTCGACGAAGGGAAAGTCAAATGGGATGACCCGGTCACGACGTACTTGCCGTGGTTTGAGCTCTACGATCCGTATGTCACGCGGCAGATCACCGTGCGCGACCTTCTCTGCCACCGCAGCGGCCTGCCAGCCTTCGGCGGAGATCTGATCTGGTGGGGCTCAACGCGAAGCAGAGAGGAGACATTGCAGCGCATTCGGTTCGTAAAGCCTGCGTCAAGCTTCCGAAGCCACTATGCCTACCAGAACATCATGTTCATCGCCGCCGGACAGATTATCCCGTCGGTGACGGGCAAGAGCTGGGATGAATTTGTCAAGGAGCTCATCTTCAGGCCGCTCGGCATGGTCTCGAGCAGCACCAGCACGCGCGCCCTCGAAGGAGTCGAGGACATTGCCACCCCGCACATCAGAGTCGACGGGAAGACCCAACCGATCGCGTGGAGAAGTCTCGACAATGGTGGACCCGCCGCCGGGATCAATTCGGATGTCCTCGACATGGCTCAGTGGATCAGGCTGCAGCTTGGCCGCGGCACGTTCGAAGGGAAACAGCTCTACGGCACGACGGTGGCCGAAGAGATGTGGTCACCGCAGACGATCGTTCCCGTCACTCCACCAACTCCACCCCTCCCCGCGTTCCTTAATTCTCATCTGTCGGCGTACGGCCTCGGCTGGGGCCTGACGGAATATCGCGGCCGTTTGCTCGTTCGGCATTACGGGGAAACAGACGGCATGTCGTCCGTCGTCGCTCTGCTTCCCGAGGAGAAGCTCGGTGTTGTGATCCTCACGAACCTTCATACCACCTCCCTCCATACAGCCCTCCTCTATCGGATTCTCGACTCCTATCTGGCCGTTCGACCCGAGGACTGGAGTTCAATCTATCTGCAGGTCAGGAACAAGGAAGAGGAGGACGCCAGGGCAGAGGAGAAGAAGCACGAGGATGCCCGGGTCAAGACGTCACAGCCGTCGCTGCCGCTCAATCGGTACGCTGGGACCTATGAGAACGAAGTCTACGGAACCGCCACCGTCACCGATGAAGACGGCAAGCTCGTCGTGCGGTTGGACGCCTCCCCGACATACGTCGGCGACCTGGAGCACTGGCATTTCGACACCTTCCTCTCCCGATGGCGCGACCCCGTCGCCGGAAGAACGTTTGTCTCGTTCACACTCAACGATCGCGGCGAAGTAGCAGAGATGAAGCTGAAGGTCGCAAATTTCATCGATTTCGAAGAGTACGTCTTCAAACGCTCGGAGAAGAAGTAGCGCGGCTGCACCCCACACCAACAACGCATGGTTCAGGTGATATCCGCCGCATCGCCGGCAGAAATTGGGCTCGCCCGAGAGTTGTTCAAAGAGTATCAGGCCTCGCTCGGGATCGACCTCTGCTTTCAAGGGTTCGACAAAGAGCTTGCCGAGCTGCCAGGAGAATATGCACCGCCGACCGGGCGCTTGTTCCTTGCCTATGACGGCGCCGAGCTCGTCGGTTGCGTGGCCCTCCGGAGGATCGACCCGCGAACGTGCGAAATGAAACGGCTGTACGTCCGACCGCAGGGGCGAGGGAAAGGGTTCGGCCGAAAGTTGACCGAGATCGTCATCGAGGCAGCGAGAGAGCTCGGCTACGCGAGAATGCGGTTGGACACGCTGCCCTCGATGAGGGAGGCAACTGCCCTCTATCGAACGCTGGGCTTTCAGCCGATCGGGCCGTACCGGCCTAACCCCGTTGAAGGGTCGCTGTTCCTGGAACTCGTCTTATGAGAGTCGCCGAGACGAGGATCCAGCAACTCTCTCCTCCAGACTCGAAAAGGAATTGCGGGAGAATTGGATCATCGGCGGTGATTCACTCCTGCCCGTCAAACCAAGAATTACCGCAAGCTCAATGCTTTCAAATTTCAAACATTCTCGTTACTTTCGTCGCAGGACTCATCCCGTCAGAGGAAGCGCCTGGATGGTGCTTCCCACCATCGAGGGCTGGAACTCTTTGGAAAAGACTCAGGTTTCGAGTACTTGAGTCTTCGACCATCGTGTAATGAAGAAAGGATTAGTCTATGGCTTCTTTCTCCCTGACCGTCAACGGAAGAAAACGGACCGTCGATGTGAGTCCTGAGATGCCGCTCCTTTGGGTGCTGCGGGATACGCTTGGTCTCACAGGAACGAAATTCGGGTGCGGGATCGCCCAGTGCGGCGCCTGCACGGTGCAGATCGACGGCGAGGCGACGCGATCCTGCATTACACCGATCAGCTACTGCGACGGAAAATCCATAACCACGATCGAAGGTTTATCGACCGACCTCAGCCATCCTCTTCAGAAGGCGTGGATTGAGGAAGATGTGCCCCAGTGCGGCTATTGCCAGTCGGGGCAGATTATGGCCGCCGCTGCCTTGCTCGCCAAACGGCCGGATCCAACCGACAAGGAAATCGACGAGGCATTGCAGGGAATCCTCTGTCGTTGCGGCACGTACCCGCGAATCCGCAGCGCCATCCATAAGGCGGCAAAGAAAGGAGGCCGGCGATGAGCAATCCAACGACATTGACGCGCCGCGACTTCATAAAGATCAGCGCCGTCGCCGGCACCGGACTCGTCCTTGCATTCTATCTGCCGTCGAAGGATGAGGTGCCGGAAGAGGCAGCGTTTATCCCCAATGCATGGCTGAAGATCGATACAGACGGAACTGTAACGGTGACCGTCGCACGCTCGGAGATGGGCCAGGGCGTGTGGACCTCCATGCCGATGATCGTGGCCGAAGAGCTCGATGCCGACTGGTCCAAGATCCGGATCGTGCAGGCAGACGCTCACCCGTCAAAATACGGGAGCATGTCGACCGGTGGAAGCTACAGCGTTCGCGGCTCCTGGCAAACGCTTCGAACGGCAGGCGCGACTGCACGCGAAATGCTGCTCACTGCTGCTGCGCAGACGTGGGGAGTGAACAAATCGACGTGCCGAGCCAAGCAGGGCGCGGTCATACAATCCTCCGGAAAGAAGATGTCGTACGGCGAGCTGGCCGCAGCGGCCGCCAAGGTTCCGGTCCCGACCGAGGTACCGCTGAAGGACCCGAAAGATTTCAAGATCCTGGGCAAGCCCATGCGGAAGCTCGATACCCCGTTGAAGGTCGACGGGAGTGCGAAATTCGGCATCGACATCCGGGTGCCGGGGATGCTCTTCGCTTCGATCGAGAAGTGTCCGGTCTTCGGAGGGAAGGTCGTAACCTTCGATGCAACGAAAGCGAAATCCATGCCGGGCGTGCGCGATGTCATCCAGCTTGACGTCGGCATCGCCGTGGTGGCAGACTCCACGTGGGCGGCGTTCGAGGGGCGGAAGGCGCTCAGCATCACGTGGGATGAGGGCCGATATGCGAATCAATCCAGCGCGGCGATTTGGAAGTCGTTCGAGGAAGCGTCGAAGTCACGTGGCTCCACCGAAAACTATGAGGGGGATGCGGAAGCTTCGTTTGAAGCTGCCCCGACGAAGGTCGAGGCGGTCTACTACGCCCCGCTGATCGCTCACGCGCCGATGGAACCGATGAACTGCGTCGCCGACGTCCGCGCGGATCGATGCGAGATCTGGGCCCCGACGCAATCGCCTCAAGGAGCGCAAAATGATGCCGTACGGATCCTCGGTCTTCCGATCGACAAGGTAACGGTGCACGTCACACTCATCGGCGGGGCGTTCGGGCGGCGGCTGCAGTCAGACTTCGTGTCCGAGGCCGTGAAAGTCTCGAAAGCCGTCGGCGCCCCCGTGCAGGTGGTGTGGACCCGTGAGGACGATATGCGGCACGATTGGTACCGCCCTTGCACCTACAGCGTCTTCAAGGCCGGACTCGACAAGGACGGCTGGCCGATCGCGTGGCTGCACCGGATCGTGGGCCCGAGCTCCCGCGGGTTGGTGGTCGGCGGCTCCACCCCGCCGTACGCGATCCCGAACTTCCAGATCGACTCGCACCTCCTGGAGACCGGCGTACCGATCGGCGCCTGGCGCTCCGTCGGCCCATCGCAGAATGGATATGTCATCGAGAGCTTCATCGACGAGCTTGCGCATGCCGCGAAAAAGGACCCATTCGAGTACCGGCGCCGACTTCTGTCGAAGTCCCCGCGGCTGCGTCGTGCGCTCGAGGTCGCTGCAGAAAAAGCAGCGTGGGGCAAGAGGTTGCCTGCCGGACACGGACTCGGCATCGCCGCGGTCGAAAGCTTCGGCAGCTCGGTCGCAGAGGCCGTTGAGGCATCAGTTGACAAGGACGGAGCCGTGCAGATCCACCGCATCGTCGCAGCGGTCGATTGCGGACCGATCGTGAATCCGAACACGCTCGCGGCGCAGGTCGAGGGTGGCATCGCCTATTCGCTCAGCTCCGTGCTGAAGGATGAAATTACGATTGACAAGGGCCGCGTCGTCCAGGGCAATTTCGATGACTACCGGATCCTGACGATCGACGAGATGCCGAAGGTCGAGGTGCACATCATTCCCAGCACGGAAGCCGTCGGCGGCATCGGAGAGCCCGGACTGCCGCCCGTTGCGCCCGCCCTGTGCAACGCGATCTTTGCTGCGACGGGGAAGCGCATCAGGCGGCTGCCGATCAAGCCCGAAGATCTCAAGAGGCCATAGCCAGAGAGAGCCGCTGAACGATGACAACCGCGGAAGAACCGATCAAAGCGCCGATGCCGGAGAACATCAGCGTGGAGCATCGCGCCGACGGCCTGACGCTGTCCTACCGCTGGTTTTCAGGGAAATTCGTCTTCCTCGCATTCTTCTGTTTCGTGTGGGACGGATTTCTCGTTTTCTGGTACAGCATCGCCTTCACGCAAAACGTCGACTTGATGATGATCATCTTCCCAGTGTTGCACGTTGCCATCGGCGTTGGGCTCACCTACTATACCCTGGCCGGCTTCTACAACCGCACGTTCGTTTTGGTCGGCCGCGGGACCGTGAGCATCGAGCACCGGCCGATCCCCTGGTTCGGCAATCGAACGCTGCAGGCGCCGGAAATCGCTCAGCTCTACACCGAGCAGATCACCACCAGCGGCAAGAATGGCCCGCAGGTTTCGTACCAGCTCAATGCGGTCTCTCAGGATAACAAGAAAATCAGGCTTCTGAGCGGTATGGATTCCCCGGACTCGGCCCGCTACATCGAGCGACAGGTTGAAGATTGGCTCGGAATCCGGGACAGGCGAGTTGAAGGCGAAATGCCCAAGTAACGTTCCAGCCGAGAGAATTTATCGATGATTGACGAGAGGAGATGATGTCATGGCAAACGTGTTGAGAATCGGCTCACCCTCGCCGGGTTTCGCAACGCTTCCCGGCACGGACGGAAAGAAGTACTCGCTGAGTGACTTTTCCAAAAGCAAGATCGCTGTCATCGTTTTCTCCTGCAATCACTGTCCGTACGTCCAGGCGTATGAAGATCGGATGATCGACTTCCAGCGCGCGTACGCTCCGAAGGGCGTTCAGCTCATCGCCATCAACTCCAACGAGACGGTTCATTATCCCGAAGACAATTTTGACGAAATGGTGAAGCGCGCGAAGAAGAAGGGATTCAATTTCCCCTACCTTCGGGACGAAGATCAGTCAATTGCCGAGGCCTTCGGCGCCACGCATACCCCGGAGTTTTTCGTCCTCGATGAACAACGCGCGCTCCGCTATCACGGAAAGATGGACGACAACTATCAAAGCCCCTCCGACGTGAAAGTACACTACCTGCGCGACGCTGTCGATGCACTCCTGACCGGAAAAGATGTGAAGCAGCCGGAGACCTACTCCATCGGCTGCACGATCAAGTGGAGATAAGACGGACCGACCTATGGAAGAGGGATTCTCCTATCCGGACTATTTCGCGCGGTTCTACGATGTCATCTACGCGGAGCTGAGAACGATCGATCGAGACTTCTTTCTGCGCGAGGTTCGCGCGGCGAAGGGTCCCGTGCTCGAGATCGGCGTCGGCACGGGGCGGCTCTTCGTGGACGCCCTCAACGCCGGGGCTGACATCTACGGTGTCGACATCAGCGCCACGATGCTCGACCAGCTGAAGGCAAAGCTCGACCCAAAGGATCATCACCGCATCTGCCGGCAGGACGCACGGTCGCTGCGGCTCGACAAGACGTTCGACCTCATCCTGGCTCCGGCGCGGGTCTTCTCGCATCTGCTGGAGATCGATGACCAGCTTCGTGCCCTCGACAGCGTCTACGATCATCTCAATCCCGGCGGCAGATTCATCTTCGATGTCTTCGTCCCCAATCTCGACATCCTGCTCCATGGTGTCGATCAGCAGCTCGATTTCGACGGCGAGTACGCGCGGGGGAAGAGGGTCAAACGAGTCATCTCGGCGAAAGCGGACCTCGTCAACCAGATCAATCACATCACCATGACGCTGACGTGGGACGAAGAGGGCGGCGAGAAATCGGGGACCTGGCAGACACCGATGAGGTTCTTCTTCCGGTACGAGCTCGAGCACCTGGTCCGCCGCTCAAAGCTCAAACTCGTGAACATCTTCGGCGACTACGAGGAACACGCGTTGGGCCCCCAATCGACGGACTTCGTCCTGGTCTGCGAACGGACAAGGCTGCAACAATGAAAGAACTTCAGGAAATTCTTCAAGCGTTCGAGGCGATCAAGCAGGCGGAGGGAAAAGCCGTCCTCGCCACAATCGTGAAGGTGAAAGGTTCCACGTACCGACGCCCCGGCGCACGGATGCTGATCAGACAGGACGGCTCGACCGTCGGCGCCATCAGCAGCGGATGCCTGGAGGCGGACGTCGCAGAACGAGCGAAGAAGGTCATGGAATCCAACGAAGCCGTCACCGTCGTCTACGACATGACCTCATCGGAGGAGGATGTCTGGGGACTCAACCTCGGCTGCAATGGGATCATTCATCTTCTCCTCGAGCCGATCCCCTTCACCGTCGGTTCGCCGCACTTCAAGTTCCTCAGCGATTGCATGCAACATCAGAGAGCGGGCGTGGTAACGACGGTGTTTCGGGTCGACGGGGAAATGAAAGCGAAGGTCGGATCCAGACTGATGCTTCACGAAGACGGCTCCGTCAGCGAGGACATCAAGAACCCTTCGCTGTCGTCAGCGCTCCTGGAGGACTCTCTCGCGGCCCTTCGCTCGCGGCAGCCGAGCGTCAAGGAATATCGATTCACGGAGGGGGTTGTCGAAGCGTTTATCGAGGTGATCCGTCCGCCCGTCCCGCTGCTCATCTTTGGGGCCGGAACGGATTCGATTCCCGTGGCGCGGCTGGCGAAAGAGCTCGGTTGGAACGTCACGCTCGTCGATCATCGCCCGGCGCTCGCGACAAAGGAACGCTTTCCGCACCTCAACGCATTCATCCTCGCCCGCCCCGAAGAGGTCGCCGAGAAAGTCACCTTGAAGGCCCACCACGTTGCGGCTGTCCTCACGCACAATTTTTCGTATGATCTTCAGCTGCTGAGGACGCTTCTTCCCTCCTCCGTCCGCTACATCGGGCTCCTCGGACCGGCGAAGCGAACGGGGCTCCTCCTCGAGAAGCTGCGCGAGACAGGCTTCACGCCGTCGGCGCGGCAGATCGCGCGGCTGCACAATCCGATCGGTTTGAACATCGGCGCCGAATCACCAGAGGAGATCGCTCTCTCTATCATTTCGGAGATTCAAGCCTTCGTCGAGGGAAGAAGCGGCGGCTTCCTTCGGGATCACGGCGGGCCCATCCACAGTCTGTAGGCACGCCGTCCCTCGAGAGACCCGCATCTCCCTCCCCTCCCTCTTTCTTCTTGCCGTTTCCTCCTTGAACTCGTACATTAATCGTCGTCCCGGTCATTTCCTCCATTCACCCGCAGAAATTTCTCAGGATCACCCACGGGAATGATATCACCTCAATCACCTCACGCCCATCGACTTATGGCTCAGAAAGGATCCTCTATGCATCCGTTTACGAAAGTGACTCTCTCGTTTCTCGGCATTACCCTTGCCGCCGGCCCGGCATCATTCAGCCAGCTGCGCGATCGGGCAAAGATACCTGATCAGTACAAATGGAATCTCGCCGACATTTACCCGTCCGATGACGCGTGGCAGACCGCGAAGGAACAGGCCATAGCGAAGATTCCGCCGATCGAACAATTCAAGGGCACACTGGGGACTTCGGCGCAGAAGCTATTGGCGTGCCTCGACCTCTCGAGCGATCTCACGATGGAATTGAACCGGCTGTACAGCTACGCCAGCATGAACTCGGACCAGGACACACGGGATTCCAAGTACCTTGCGATGCAGCAGGAGATGAGCCAGGTCTTCTCAACCTTCGCGGCGAAAGGGGCCTTCATCGAACCCGAGATCCTCAAGATGGACCAGGCGACCATCGCGCAGTACCTCGGGCAAGAGAAAAAGCTTGAGATCTACAAACAATATCTCGACGACATCCTCCGGCGGAAAGCCCACACAGGAACCGAGGGGGAAGAAAAGATCATCGCCGACGCGGGGCTCATGTCCGACTCGCCGCAGAACATCTACGGAATCTTCGCCGATGCCGACTTCCCGTATCCGGAGGTTACGTTGATCGACGGCAAGAGCGTCAAGCTGACCAAGGCGGTCTTCAGCCTGTATCGCACGCTCCCGAACCGGGAGGACCGCAAGAAGGTCTTCGCGGCGTTCTTCGGCAGATTGAACGACTACCGCCGGACCTTCGGCACGCAGCTGAACGCCGAGGTTCACAAGGACATGTTTTACATGCGGGCGCGGAAGTACAACTCGTGCCTGGAGGCGGCGCTGGACGGAAGCAACATCCCGGTCCAGGTGTACCGCAGCCTCGTCAAAGGCGTGAACGACAACCTCGCGACGTTCCACCGCTACTTGGAGCTTCGAAAGCGCATCCTGGGACTCAAGGAGCTGCACTACTACGATCTCTACGCCCCGTTGCTGAAAGACGTCGAGCTCAAGTACGACATCGAGGATGCCGAAAAGAACATCCTTGCTTCGCTCGCGCCACTCGGCAAGGAATACGTCTCTGTCATCAAGAAAGCGTTTGCCGACCGATGGATCGATCTCTATCCCACGGAGGGGAAACGGTCGGGCGCCTATTCGAATGGGTCGGTGTACGACGTGCACCCGTACATGCTGCTCAACTACAACAACAAGTACGACGACATGAGCACGCTTGCCCACGAGCTCGGCCACACGATGCAGAGCTATTTCTCGAACAAGGCCCAGCCGTATCCGACCTCGCAGTACTCGATCTTCGTGGCCGAGGTGGCTTCCACCTTCAACGAGGCACTTCTTATCGACCACATGCTCAAGACGATCACGGACGACCAGGTCCGGCTGTCGCTGCTCGGCAACTACCTGGAGGGAATCAAAGGCACCGTCTTTCGTCAGACACAGTTCGCCGAGTTCGAGCTACGGATGCACGAAATGGCGGAGAAGGGGAAGCCGCTCACGGGCGACGTGTTAGACAACCTGTACCTGGAAATCACCAGAAAATACTACGGCCACGACCACGGCGTGTGCTTCGTGGACGACGAGGTTAAAGCGGAGTGGTCCTACATTCCCCACTTCTATTACAACTTCTACGTCTACCAGTACGCGACGTCGTTCACGGCTTCTGCTGCTCTCTCCGAGGAAGTGCTCGCGGGGGACAAGGAGGCGACGAAACGATACCTCGAGTTCCTTTCCGCCGGCTCCTCCGACTACCCCATCAACCTGCTGAAGAAGGCCGGGGTCGATATGACGACATCGCAGCCGTTCGAGCTCACGATGAAGAAAATGAATCGCGTGATGGACGAGATGGAGAAGATCCTGGACAGGATGAACGAGTAGCTCCGACAACCAGCCGAACCGCGCGTCCTGAAGGAACGGCCGAAGAGTTTAGTCCATAGATTTTTAGGGAGGACCCGATTATGTACCGCACAGTACAGGATTTCCTCGATGATTGGAAGTACGAAACAGGCGCAACGCTCAAGATCATGCATTCCCTCACCGATTCGTCGCTCGGGCAGAAGGTAACACCTGAAGGCCGCTCGCTCGGCTTTCTCGCCTGGCACATCGTGCTCACGCTTGGGGAGATGGGCGGAAAGACCGGCTTGACCGTCCGATGCCCGGCTGAAGATGCTCCGCAGCCGTCGACGGCGGCAGAGATCGCTGCAACGTACGAAACAGCGGCGAATTCCGTCGCGGAGGAGGTCCGGACAAAATGGGCGGACACCTCCATGCTCGATGAGGTCGAGATGTATGGAGAACAGTGGAAACGGGGCTACGCTCTCTCATCCCTCTTAGCGCACCAGACGCACCACCGCGCACAGATGACTGTCCTCATGCGGCAGGCGGGACTGAAAGTGCCTGGAGTCTACGGTCCTTCGCGCGAGGAATGGGCACAGTTCGGCATGCCGGCACCACAGTAGCCGGGACAAGCTATTGAAGTCGAAGAGAATGGAGCCGCGCCTCGCTCCGATGTCGCGAATGAATGATCAGAGGACCCATCATTGAAAATCCCCTCCCTTGCCGCGATCATCCTTGCTGCGGGCGGTTCATCACGCACAGGCACACCCAAACAGCTTCTGCCCTACCGGGAGAGAAGTCTACTTCGATACGCGGCGGAGATCGCCGTAGAATCCAATGCCGGTGAAACGTTCGTGGTCCTTGGCTTCGAGTTCGAGCGAATGAAGGCCGAGCTTCGCGGCCTGGAGGTTAAAGTCGTCCAGAATCCCGATTGGCAGGAAGGGATAGCATCATCGATCCGCGTCGCGATCTCCTCCCTTCCCTCCTCCTTCGAGGTTGCCATGCTTCTCCTCTGCGATCAGCCGTTAATCACCACGGAGATTCTCGATGAGCTCATCAGAACCCGCGAAAAGTCCGGCCAGCCGATCGTCGCATGCCGGTACGAAGACACCCTCGGCGTGCCGGCGCTTTTTCATCGCTCCGCCTTCCCAGAGCTGGCCTCACTCAAGGGGGACCGCGGAGCCAAGCATCTCATCGAGAGTTTTGGAGATCGCGTCGCGCTTCTCCCTTTTCCCGGAGGGAGCGTCGACATCGATACCCTGGCCGACTATGAGCGGCACATCACGCCTCACGACCGAGAATGATTCATTGCGATGCCTGATTCCGGGGGGTTCTGTCACCGTTCGGGCGACCGCCACCTCCCCATTCACCGACTCTAAACCTCCGTTCGCCGAAAAGACCGTAACAAAAGAACGGTCATTCTGTATCTTCATAGTAGATAATCTACCTATGGAGGTTTTGTATGGATCGACATTTTTCGAGACAATCAACCTGGCGGGTCCTTCTCGGCGCTGTGCTGCTCCTTCTGGGCATCGCTTTTTTGCTGCACAATTTCTATGTGATCGATATAGGACCGGTTTGGCGATTCTGGCCGTTGATCGTCGTGGCTCTGGGGCTGAGCAGGCTGCTGCAGGCTGAAACGCCCTGGGAGCGCCGGCGGGGCTTTTGGTGGACATTCATCGGTTTGTGGCTGTTCGTCTCCGTCGCTCACGTGTTCGGACTCAGCTTCCACGATTCCTGGCCGATCCTGCTGATCGGATGGGGCATCAGTCTGGTCTGGAGGTCGGTCGCGCCTCAACCTCAACGCGGTTTTGTGAAGGAGTAGGAAAATGGAAACAAGAAGTTCATTTCGACTCAGCTCTCAGCTTGTCCTGGGCTTGATCATCGTTCTCCTCGGAGTGATCTTCACTCTGGACAATCTCGGCATCCTGTATGCCGGAGACTATCTGAGGTACTGGCCCGTTCTCCTCCTCGCTTACGGGGTTTGGAAGATCGTAACGTGCACGACGCCGTCGGGAAGAGGGTGGGGATTCTTCTGGGCGTTCCTGGGAGCAATCATCCTCTTGAATCAGCTTGATATCATCTACGTCACCGTTTGGAACCTCTGGCCGCTCATCCTGGTGCTCATCGGCATGAATTTGATCCTGCGCACAGGGCGTCGGCATCGAGAGTTCGCTGCGGGTTCAGAGGTCCGGCTCTCGGACAGCAATTCCACCATCAGTGGTTTCGCGCTCCTCGGCAGTTTCAAGCGCACCAACGACTCTCAGGATTTTCAGGGAGGCGAGGCAACGGCCATCATGGGGGGGTGCGAGCTTGATCTTCGCCAGGCTTCCATCAAAGAGGGAGATGCCATCCTCGATCTCTTCGCCTTCTGGGGCGGCATCGAGGTGAAAGTTCCGGAGGACTGGTCCGTCATTCTTCAGGGCGTTCCCATTCTGGGGGGATTTGAAGACAAGACGCGGCCGCCGAAGGGAGAATCGAAGAAGCGGTTGATCATCAAAGGCTACGCGGTGATGGGGGGCGTGGAGGTCAAGAACTGAGCGATGCACCCCATCCTGGCAAATCGTGAGCGGTTAGCGATCTACATGCTCGGCTGGCTGATTCTCGGGGGCCTGCTGGCCGCCGTGGTCGCGCTGCCGAAGATGTTCACGTGGACCGAGGCCCTAGCCCTCGCCATCCCGCTCACTCTGCTGTATGGAACCATCTGCCTGTCATCGTGGTACCTCTGCCGCGTCTTTCCGCTGGAGAGGACAGGCTGGCCGCAGCTCCTGATCCTCTACGCCGTCGGCGGTCTGCTCACAAGCGCGCTCTGGATCCTCATCGGAAACGGATGGGTCATAGGGCTGGAGCGCTTTGCTCTCTTCGCCCCGATGAGCAAGCGTTTCGTCGCGATCACACCCTTTCTTGTCGGCATTGGCGTCATCCTCTTCACGCTGACGGTTGCTATTCATTATCTCATCATCACCTTCGAAGCGACGAAGGAAGCCGAGCAGCGCGAGCTGGAGTCGAGGATCCTTGCGCAGGAGGCCGAGCTCAAAGCGCTCCGGGCGCAGATCAACCCGCACTTCCTTTTCAACAGCCTCAACTCCATCAGCGCACTCACAACACAGAATCCCTCAGCCGCTCGGGCTATGACCCTGCGGCTGGCTGATTTTCTCCGAAAGAGTATGAAGCTGGGGGCACAGGAAATGATACGGCTGGAGGAAGAGGTCTCGCTTTCGCTGAACTTCCTGGAGATCGAGCAGATCCGTTTCGGATCCCGGCTCAAGGTCGAAGAGAAGATAGACGACCTCTGCAAAACGTGTCTCGTACCACCTTTGATTCTGCAGCCATTGACTGAAAATGCGGTCCACCACGGGATTGCACGCCTCGTGGACGGCGGCACGATCCGTCTCGGGGCGGAATGGCGCGGGAGCGTGCTTCACGTCAGCGTTGAAAACCCCACCGATCCAGATCATCCGAAAGCGAAAAAGAACGGCGTCGGATTGGAAAATGTGAGAAAACGATTGAATGCGTTGTATGGGACAGACGCCCGACTTATCACCGAAGAGAAGGAGGGGTGTTTCCGGGCAGAGATTTCAATCCCGGCACAAACAGCCCCCGAAGGGAACGGGCACCTCAATATAATTTCCCCCGTCGGGTAGCGCTCCAGACCGAACACAACCCCTTTTCTGTTTACCCAGCCTCAATCCGCGTGCGAATAGGCCTATCGATCTTTATCCTCTTTTTCGTATCTTTGAGAACCAATGGAGAAGCTCCGCACCGTTGTCATTGATGACGAGGATCTCGCGCGCAGCATCGTGCGAGAGTACCTCTCGTCTCACCCGGATGTCGAAATCGTTGCCGAATGCTCCAACGGTTTCGAAGCCGTCAAGGCCATCACGGAGCTCCAACCTGATCTCCTCTTCCTCGACGTGCAAATGCCGAAGCTGGACGGGTTCGAGGTCCTGGAACTGGTGGAGCAGCACCCTGCGGTGATCTTCGTGACGGCTTACGACCAGTACGCGGTGAAAGCCTTTGAGGTGCATGCAGTGGACTACCTGCTCAAGCCATTCGGCAAGGAGAGGTTTGACGAGGCGCTCGCGCTTGCCCGACAAAAAATCGCACGCAGGGAGTCCGTGCCACTCAGCGACGTCGTGGCTGCCGCGCGACCGAAGGACGTTCCGCTCGAGCGTCTCCTTGTACGAGACGGCTCGAAGGTGCACGTCATTGCAGTGGAGAAGCTCGACTACGTCGAAGCGCAGGACGACTACGTTGCACTCAAATCCGAAGGGAAGACGCACCTCAAGCAACAACGCCTCTCCGAGCTGGAAGCGCTCCTCGACCCGAAGCGATTTGTGCGCATTCACCGCTCGTACATCCTGAATGTGGAACGGCTGGCACGACTCGAGCTCTATGCCAAAGACAGCCGGATGGCAATCTTGAAGGACGGGACGAAACTTCCCGTGAGCAGAGCGGGATACGAAAAACTGAAGGGATTGCTGTAGTCGAGTACTTGGCCGGTTGATCCGATCTCTCATTTGCACATACGAAAGGAGGCCCACCTATGCTGCGACGGACTCTTCTCATGTTGTCTTTTTTCCTCTCCGCGGTCGCAATCTGCGTCTCGCAGGTCACAGCCATTAGAGCCGGGAAGCTGATCGATCCGAAGAGCGGCTCAGTCCTGACCAATCAGATCATCCTGATCGAGGGTGCGAATATCAAGGCCGTCGGCCCCGCGGTCAGCATCCCGAAGGGGGCGACGGTGATCGACCTCTCGAACTCGACCGTGCTGCCAGGCCTGATCGATTGCCATACGCACATTCTGCTGCAGCCCGAAGACGAGGGGGTCATTCCTCCTGTCATCACCAAGTCCCAGGCGTTTCGAACCGTTCAGGGTGTGGCGGCAGTCCGAAAGGACCTGGAGGCCGGCTTCACGATGCTTCGCGATGTCGACAGCGAAGGTGCGGGATTTGCCGACGTCGCCATTCGGGATGCGATCAACCAGGGCATCATTCCCGGCCCGCGCCTGCTCGTGGCAGGGGACGCGCTCACGATCACGGGCGGCCACATGAATCTCGTCGGCATCAATCCCGACATCACCGTTCCCGATCCTGCATCGCTGACGGACTCGCGCGACGCGATGATCGCGGCCATCCGGCGCGATGTGAAGTACGGCGTTGATCTGATCAAAATCTATGCAACCGGCCGGACGAGTCAGAACGATCCCGTCACGCTGGAGCCCCTTTGCGAGTTCTCAAAGGAAGATATCGAAGCTGCTGTCAGTGAGGCCAAACGCTGGA
>Ga0315554_1000949_pt1 | contig 17177 bp, 13 predicted proteins | sample SalMarSW160370MG_FD_202114 | JGI IMG/M metagenome (GOLD analysis project Ga0315554, IMG submission 202114) | Salt marsh sediment microbial communities from the Plum Island Ecosystem LTER, Massachusetts, United States - Salt Marsh Sediment SW1603-70 ... | reverse complement strand
TGGGAGCTTCGACATATCACTATCACACTGAGCAGACCATCAAGACTCTGCGCGCTACAGCCAAAGGCAAAACTCCTTTTAAAATAATTGAGAAAGACAAATTGAAGGTATTTGCTGGAAGGCTGGGGCTAGCCACCTCGAGCGCGGTGGAGAAAACAGCTCTGGCACTCTGCGATTTTGTTGAAGCTGACTTCAACCGTAAAGCCGATGAGCCAAGTCAGGTAGTGGAAGCTCTGGCCCCCGGCGAACGAAAGAAAACCTGGAAAAATCTGGATTTGTTTCCCGGCGGAATATATGGTGAGATGATGCGTGCGACAAGCTCCTGCCTCACTAACGTGGACGGTTATTATGTCAGCCTGGCATTAAAAGCGATGCGCATGAGTATAGCGATGGCCTACCAGAGTCAAATTGTAAATGAGTACTGCCAGGATATTATCTTCGGTCTACCCCGGCCACATAAGATACGTGTTGACCTCGGAGTTCTGGATCCCGATTATGTTAATGCTCTGCCGAATGGTCACGAGCCCTTCCTCGGTTTCGCGATGGTCCAACTGGCCAGGAAGCCGGAGTGGCAGAATAAAGCCAGAGCGGTCGGGGCAAAGGGATTGCGTGTTATTGCCAACATTGAAACCGGTCAGGAGATGGTTCAGAGATGGGAAATAGATGACGCCTTTTATGGTTTTACCGGTAACTGGATAATGCAAGAAGCTGTTCTCGGCACTGGCTGTGTTGACCTTTTTGCCTGTGATATGAACTGCTCGATGCCGATCGACCCGGCTTATGCTAGAAAGTACAAAATAAAGCTAGTACCGGTCAGCGACCTGGTCGCTTTCGAAGGCATTACCGAGCGTATCAACTATGAGCCTGAAAAGGCGGAAGAGCAGGCAACCCAGCTGCTGCAGATGGCCATAGATAATTTTAAAGAACGCCATGCCTCGGTGCAGCCGGTTATGGGTTTGCCGATGAACGAAGCCATGGTCGGATTCTCTTCGGAAAGCATCGTTGCAGCTCTGGGTGGCTCCTTGGAGCCGCTCTTGAAGGTAATCAAAAACGGTACCATCAGGGGTGTGGTTGGACTTATCTCGTGTACTAGTCTGAGAGATACCGGCCAGGACGTACACAGCGTGCGGATGGCTAGGGAACTGATTAAGCGCGATCTCCTTGTTCTTTCTATGGGCTGTGGTAATGGCGCAATGCAGGTAGCGGGTTTATGCCGCCCTGAGGCAAGTGAGTTTGCGGGCGCCGGTCTTAAGGGCCTCTGCCGGAATCTGGGCATACCACCGGTATTGAGTTACGGAACTTGTACCGATACCGGGCGTATTGCCGATCTGCTGGCCAGTCTATCCAGTGCTTTGGGAAATGTGCCTGTCTCCGAATTACCTGTGGCTGCCGTTGCCCCCGAGTATATGGAGCAAAAAGCGACTATTGATGCTGTCTTTGCTCTGGCTTTTGGTCTTTATACATATGTGAATCCGGTGCCCACGGTTACCGGAGCACCGAATTTGGTTCACTTGTTGACAGAGGACTGCAAGCAGCTAACCGGTGGTATATTGAATGTCGAAAAAGACCCCGTCCAGGCTGCGGATGCTATCCTGGCCCACATAGAAGCGAATCGAAAAAAATTGGGTATATAGGATTAGCGCAGGTAAAAGGACAGCCAGGATTTTTCCTGCCTTCGTGTTATGATTTAGGGATATTTTTGGAAAGAGATATTGGAAATTCATGATAGCATTCGAGGCGCGATGCAGTACTACCGCTATGGGGATAATGCCTCATAGGGATGTTGATCGGGCTCTAGAGCTTGCCTTGAGCCTAGATATCCCATTCTGGCCCCAGCTTCCCAAAGTGAGCTTGTATGAGGATATGTATGTTCAAGCATCGCAGAATTTCCCGGGCATAGCTATTGACTTTGACAAGGAAAGGCTCGTCTTCAACACTGCACGATTTGAGCAAGAACTCGACGAGTATTTCATGAAAATGGATAGCCCGGAGGCTTTTGCCCTCACCGCCGAGTATTCTAGGGTATTCCACAAGTTTCTCTCCAGGGAACTTCAGGGTTATAAAGCTATCAGGGGACAGGTCACGGGTCCGGTGAGCTTTGGCTTGAAAGTATTGGACGAAGACCTGAAGCCGCTCATCTATAACGAAGAGGCGAGAACCATTTTGTTTGATTTCATTCAGAGAAAGGTCAACATCCAGTATCAGGAACTCAGGAAAAAGAATTCTAACACCATTGTCTGGGTGGATGAACCGGGGTTGGGCTATGTGTTCAGCGGGTTTTCCGGGTACAACGAGCAACATGCTAGGGAAGACTATCACAATTTCGTTGGAGGGCTAGAAGGCCCCAAGGGGATGCATCTCTGTGCCGAGGTGAATTTGCCCTATCTGTTAGAGTTGGGGGTGGAAATTTTGTCTTTCGACGCCTATCAAATTGGGTTTATGCCCAAGGAATACGCTGGTAGCGTGGCTGAATTTATCAAGAGTGGTGGGGTTATTTCGTGGGGTATTATCCCCACCGAATCCACGGCTCTGGCGACGCAGACACCGGAAACACTGGCTGCGATTCTCTCAGAATATTGGGAGGTAATCTCGGAGAATACGGGTTTGTCCTTGAATCAAATTGCAAAGCAGGCATTGGTAGCCCCGGCCAGATGCTGCCTCAGCGATTTAGGCCAGGTCGACACAGTCGGTAAGACGGTGAGCGAATGTCAGGTCTCAAGCATTGAAGAAAGGCTTGTTGAGAAAGCATTTGCCTTCTTGCCTGAGCTTTCGCAGATACTTAGAGACAAGTATGGTGTATAAAGAATGTGATTTAATTCTTGCTTGGGGCTCTATTCTGAGTCTCAGCCCGAAGGGCTTGTGCCCAATTCTATTAAGGGCGCTATAATTATGTGGAGGAGAGCGATATGAAAGTATTAGGCATCATGGGCAGCCCCAGAAGAAAAAGCAATACCGAGATTCTTCTTGATAAGGCGCTGGAAGGTGCCAGGGAGGCAGGAGCCGAGGTCGAAAAGGTGCTGGTCTCAAAGCTAAAAATCTCACCATGCCTGGAAATATATGCCTGTCTCAAGGATGGCAACTGTTCCATCAAAGATGATATGCAATTGCTCTACAAGAAGCTCTTGGAAGCGGATCACATTATTTTTGCCTCACCGATGTTTTTCTATGGTATTACCAGCCAGGCGAAGGCCATCATAGACAGATGCCAGGCACTTTGGGTAGGAAGACATGTACTGGGCATGAGCAAAGATGACAAACGGGTGCGCAGAGGGGCGTTCATTTCAGTTGGCGCCACTCAGGGCAAAAAGCTCTTTGATGGCTCAGTACTCACGGTGAAGTATTTCTTTGATGCTATAGGCGTGAAATATTGTAGTGATTTGTTGGTCAGGGGGGTTGATAAAAAAGGCCAGGTTGAGGAATACCCTCTGGCTCTGCAAGATGCATTTCGCCTTGGCCAAGAGCTTGTTCGTGGTAAATAGACACAGTAAATGAAGGCAATAATAGCTGACAATCTAACCAAGATGTTTGGTCATCTTGTTGCGGTAGACCATATCTCGTTTGAAGTTGAAGAGGGGGAGGTTTTTGGCTTTCTTGGCGCTAACGGAGCCGGCAAGACCAGCACTGTCATGATGCTGGCTACGGCGCTAAATCCCAGCTCTGGGACGGCTACTGTATGCGGGTATGATATCATCAGAGCGAGGGATGAAGTCAGGGAATCGATAGGTATAGTCTTTGAGGACCTGAGCCTGGATATCAATCTAACGGCGAGAGAAAACCTGGACTTCCATGCAAGGTTGTATCACCTTCCCAAAAAAGTGCGGGATGAGCGGGTATCTCAAGCCCTGGATCTGGTAGGGTTAAAAGACAGACGAAACGTATTGGTAAAATACTACTCCGGCGGAATGCAGCGCAGACTTGAGATAGCTAGAGGAATGCTCAATGCACCCAAAGTTCTGTTCTTAGATGAGCCGACTTTAGGTTTGGACGTGCAAACGAGAAGATTATTGTGGGATTATGCTAAGAGGTTGAACAAGGAATCGGGTACCACTATATTGCTAAACACTCATTATGTTGAGGAAGCGGACTACCTCTGCAATAGAGTAGCTATCTTGGAGCATGGAAAGATTGCGGTGATAGATACCCCCAAAGCATTAAAAGATTCGCTGGGCAGCAGCGTGCTTTCCATTAAGTTTCCCCAGGGGACCCTGGCCAATGATTTTGCAGGTTTGCTAAACGGAATGAGCTGGGTCAAAAAGATTCACCAGCATGATGCTCAACTGGAGTTAAATGTAGGAAACGAGGGGATGAAGATACCCGAGGTAGTGAGATTGGCAAGGAAGCACGGCTTAGTTATTTCCTCGATCGGCGAACATAAGCCCAGCCTGGAAGATGTTTTCCTGCACTATGTCGGGAAAAAGTTGCCAGACGAGGAGCATGAATAACGCAATAGGAATTGAAGACCTGACCAAGGAATTCGATGGCTTGGTAGCCGTAGACCATATTACCTTGGACGTTGGTAAGGGGGAGCTATTTGGCTTCCTTGGCCCTAATGGAGCCGGGAAGACAACTGCCGTAAAGATGCTCTGTACAATACTGAACCCTACTTCAGGCTCAGCCAAGGTTTGCGGATATGATATCGTGCGGCAAAGAGATGAAGTCAGAGAGTGCATAGGAATCGTGTTTCAAGATAAAGCCATTGACACATTCTTAACTGGTAAGGAGAACCTGGATTTTCATGCCCGAATGTATCATTTGGATAGGAAAACCAGGCAGGAGAGGGTCGCGGAGGTGCTGGACCTGATGGATTTGAAGGGGAAGGAAAACATGAGGATTAGTGAATGCTCCGGTGGCACACAGCGCAGGTTTGAGGTTGCCCGAGGATTTCTGAACCATCCCAAAGTCTTGTTTCTGGACGAGCCGACCTTGGGCTTGGATATCCAGGCAAGAAGGAATCTTTGGGATTACATCAAGCTGCTAAATAAAAAAGAGGGTACAACCATAATTCTGACTACTCACTATATGGAAGAGGCGGATTATCTCTGTCACCGGGTAGCCATTATAGACCAGGGTCGCATAGTAGCTATGGATACGCCGGAAAAACTCAAACTGGCAGTGGGGTTAAATTTGATTTCACTGCAAATAGCTCAGGATAGCAGTGGCAGCCTGGTTGATTCACTAAAGCAGCTTAACTGGATAAAGAAGATTGAAGCACGTGATGGCTCACTGGAGCTAAGTATCGATGGCGGCGAAGAAAGAATACCCGAGCTTATTGATTTTGCCGATGATCGCGGACTTGTTATATCATCCATCAAGTTGTATAAGCCGAGTTTGGAGGATACCTTTTTACATTATACCGGGAAGACTATAAGGGAGGAGGAAGGAAGTCTGAAGGAAATATGGAAAACATGGATGAGGAGTATGGGCAGGAGATAGCATGAGAGCAATCGATGTCCGGCGACTCATAGACCCGCTGCCGATTTATACCATGTGGCTGCGGGAAATGAAAAGATTTTTGAGAGTAAAGGCCAGGGTAGTTGGTTCACTATTGATGCCTATTTTTTTTCTGGTTTTTCTGGGATTGCCTATGAGCTTCGCCAGTCAAATACCGGTGCCAGAAGGCGTAGGTTACCTTGGCTTTCTCGCTCCTGGAATAGTGGGCATGACCTTATTATTTGCTGGTACCATGTCGGGGGCATCGGTTATCTGGGACAAGGAATTTGGCTTTCTAAAAGAGGTCTTGGTGGCTCCGGTTAATCGGTTTTCCGTCATCTTGGGCAGAAGCCTTGGCGGCATGACCACAGCCATAATTCAAGCCCTCATTATAGTAGGAATAGCCTTAGTTATGGGAGTCAAACTATCCAGCGTGCCGGGATTCTTTTTGGCCATACTAGTTATGATTCTTACCTGCGCCACATTCACGGGATTCGGCTTAATTATTGCCACCAGATTAGGCAATCTGGAAGGCTTCATGGCTATAATGAACTTGATAGTATTCCCCATATTCCTCCTCTCAGGTGCCTTGTTCCCTATACAGTCTATGCCGTCCTGGCTGAAATACATAATGTACATTGATCCTTTGACCTATGGTGTGGATGGGTTGAGGGGCACTCTTATTGGCATTTCTGCCTTCCCGCTCTGGCTCGATTTCGTGGTCCTTATCGCAGTGTGTTTAGCTTTAGCAACATTAGGTTCTTATTTCTTCTCAAGGATGGAAGCTGACTGAAGAGGTAGGGGATGGTTCCCAGATTTCTATTTGGTAAGGAATATCTGACGCAGGCGTCAGCTGGCTATCTCTAGACGGTTGAGGTAATTGACGGATTGATGGTTTAATTTGAGCCGCAAAGTTGTAGGATTGATATTAGAATCAAGGTGCTTCTATGATTGAATTGCCGGAAGCTCTAAATCTCGCAGGTCAGATTAACGATACTATACATGGGAAGCGGGTTGCCAGTTTAATAGCGGTGCAAACACCTCACAAGTTGGCCTGGTACTACGGAGAGCCGCAAAAATTTTCTGACCTTCTCGTGGGCAGGACTATTGGGAGGGCCAATGCTTATGGGGGCCTGGTGGAAATCAAGGCTGAAAATGCCAATATTTTGTTAGGGGATGGCGCAGGAATAAGATTTCACCGTAAAAATGAACCACGTCCTGCTAATCACCAGCTTTTAATTGAATTCGATGACCATTCTGCCATAAGCATCTCAATTCAAATGTATGGCGGAATAGGGGTCTTCCTCGAAGGTGAACTGGATAGTCCCTATTACAGAGTAGCAAAGGAAAAGCCTTCTCCGTTTTCTCCGGCGTTTAATGAAGTCTATTTTGACCGCTTAATCTCCGCGCCAGAGGTTCAAAAATTAAGCCTGAAAGCTTTATTGGCCACCGAGCAGAGAATCCCCGGACTCGGCAATGGTATTTTACAGGATATTCTATTTAATGCGAGGATGCATCCGAAGAAAAAGGTAAACACGCTTGCCGAGGCAGAAAAAGAAGTCTTGTTTAATTCTGTAAAAACTACTGTCTCAACAATGGCAACCAAGGGAGGCAGAGACACTGAATTGGATTTATTCGGTTGTCTCGGCGGCTATAAGACTATACTATGCAAAAACACGGTAAATAAGCCCTGCCCGGTCTGTGGAACCATAATCAAGAAAGAAGCCTATATGGGCGGCAGTGTATATTATTGCGAGAAATGCCAGAGGTTATAGATATGAATCCGAACATGAGCTTTATTAGACCTAATATTATCCGACCTCCCAGCGAGTGGAAAAGCTATTTTCTCCCTCTAACCAGTGGGTGCTCCACCAACACCTGCACTTTCTGTATGTACTACGGCTCAAAGCTTCAGATGCGAGACCTTGATGACATCAAGAATGAAATAGATGCTCTGGCCTTGTTCACCCGAAAGGGAATACGGCTTCCTGGTGTTTCTAATGTAGTATACGACATAGCTCAAGGTTGGGACGGCAAAAGGATATTTCTTCAGGATGGTGATGCCCTTGTTTATCCCTTTCCCAAATTGAGGGAGGCCCTTCAATATCTGAATGAAAAACTACCATCTGTCGAAAGGATTGGCACATATGCTACGCCACAGGATATCCTGCGCCGGAGTGTGGATGAGCTTAAAGAATTAAAAAAGCTCAAGGTAGGCATTTTTTATACCGGACTTGAGACCGGTGATGATGAACTGCTCCAAAAGATAGGTAAAAAGGTAAATTCGGGCGAGATGATCAAGGCGGGAAAGAAAGTGAAGGAAGCCGGGATAACCTTTTCTGTGACGATAATTTTAGGGCTCGGCGGTGTCGAGGGTAGTAAGAAACACGCGTTGGAGACAGCCAGGGTTCTCACCGGGATTGACCCGGAATATGCTGGAGCTTTAACCTTGACCTTCATCCCCGGCACTCCGCTCTATGAGCAGCAGGAACGAGGTGAATTCCATCCCCTTTCCCCCTTCCAGTCCTTGGAGGAGCTAAAGCTAATAATAGAGAATTCCAACTTTACCGACTGCTTTTTTAGTTCGATGCATGCCTCGAACTACCTTTCCGTCCGGGGAAGATTGCCGCGAGACAAAGCGAAAATGCTTAGCGAAATAGAAAAGGTTCTGGCAGCCAGAAACCCTTCCCTGCTCAGGCCCGAGTTCCTCAGGGGCCTGTGACAGGGGCAGGTGATATTATTTACCCATGCGCAAAGAAGAAAAGGTGAATTATGCGGCGACGTTGAGGTGGGCACGCTTTAGCCCACGCCGTATAGTCTTTCTTTTAAGAATTTCCTGGCGCCACTGGCGCGCCAACCGCCGCCGCAGACGACAACAGCGACGGATTGATGGTTCGATTCCCTCGGTTCTGGCCATCAGCCCGACGATGCACTGCAACTACAACTGCACAGCCTGCTACTCACGGGGTAGACCTACAAATGACGAACTTTCAACAGATGAACTCAGCACTCTCTTCTCCGAAGCGGAAGAACTGGGCATTCATTCTATTGTCTTAACCGGTGGAGAGCCGTTGCTGCGGGACGATATACTCGACCTCATAGCTCACCACCATCGCCTCCTCTTCTTTCTTATTACTAATGGCTCGCTAGTAACGCCCGAGATTGCCCGTCGAATTGCCCGGAGCGGAAACATCATCCTGCTCGTGAGCATCGAGAGATTTGCCAGCGACACTGACGAGCTCCGCCAACCTGGCGCTCACGAGACTGCCATGCGTGCCTTTGCTCACCTTCGCAAAGCCCGAGCGGTCTTTGGCTTCATCGCGACAAACACCTCTGCCAACACCTCTCAACTCGCCACCGATGAATTCATCGACCAAATGGTCATCTTCGGCTGTGTTGTTGGCTTCTTCACTGAATATGTGCCTTGTGGACCAAACCCAAGGCCCGACTTGGTCCTGGATAAAGCTGCACGAACTGCGTTCCGCAAGCGTATTCTCGAATTCAGGCGTAGCAAACCGATTGTCCTCAGCCAGTTCCCTGACGATGAATATGGCAAGGAGAATCGCTGCTCGGGAGCAGGACGGTCGTCGCTTCATATAAACTCCCAGGGCGATGTCGAACCCTGTCCGTTTGTGTCCATTGCTCACGAAAACATCCGCCAGGGGGGATTGATCGCTGCGTGCCAGTCGCCGTTCCTGTGTGCCATTCGCGAGCAACCGAAACTGCTCCAGCGGCAGCGCTACGCCTGCTCTCTGTTTGAGCACCGCGCTGAACTAGATGGCCTCGCACAGCAATTCGGCGTGCACTGTGGGCAGAAGTTGTAACAATCTGGCTGAATATTTAAGATTGATGGAGATTCAAATCCAATCTACCGGAACAAGTTATACAATACAAAGAATTTTAGCCTAGCCTTTGTCATTCCTTAGTCTGCTGCGGCTTGTGATTTCTCTGAATCATTTGCCCTTTCCTTTCGTAATAATTTTTTATCATGATAAGGATGGGGGCAGGAATAAGTGGTTTTATTAGATAGTTATCCCTTTTCTCTCTACTATCACTTTTAATATCCGAAACCATTTCAGCATAAGCCCTTTTTAGCTTTAAATCAAAGAACGGGACTTTTTTTGTCATCACGACAACTGGTCCCGTCCCTATGCATATCGCAAACCTCCAGTTGAGAGAAAGCCTTCTGCTGAAGTTCTTCATCACTCTGATAGCTTCTTCGTTGGTTTCGGGTCGGGGGAAACCGCAGTTTACAACCATATAGACTTTGGCATCTTTGTTATACTTGTTACCTGCTTCTATATACTGGTAATAATCCTCAAGTAATCTCATAAGTGCGCCTGGAAGCCCGTAATTGTGCAGTGGAAAGACAAATACGATTGCATCGGCACAAGCGATACTTTTCAACATATTTTCGGGGTAGCTTTTCTTTAATTTTGCCTTGACGGTGAGAAAAGTCTTGTTATATTCTGTATCGAGAAGCCTAAGTTCTACGTCATTTAAAAACTCCAAGGATGAGGCCCTCTTGCCTCTGAGGCTTCCGTTCACAAAGCAGATAATTTTCTTATCTTCATCCAGCATGTGTTTTTAATGTTTCGCAAATTATCGTGTTATCTTCAATAGACCTACTTACAAAGACATCCACTTGACTATTCAGGCCAGGATGAATAATGTCTGCCTTTCCGCGGTGTTTGGCTGTAAGGTCAATGAAGGTGCTTTTCTCCTCATCATTGATATCCTCGCCGAATCCGATCATGACTTGCCAATTGTGACTTCCTGTACCCTTAGCAATAACGTTTGCTATCGTTGAAGAGAAATGTCCGAACAACAGGGGGGTCAGGTAAAAGGTCGCAGAGTATTTTTTAACGTTTTTCCTTATTTCGTTTACGATGTCCTTGGTGACGCATTCCCCTGGGTGTTTTGTCAAGCAGAGAAGACATCCGAGACATGGAGACACGTCATTTTTCCCCAGCTCAACTACTTCAACACAGTGTCCTTTTTCTTCCAGAGTTCTTACAACCTTGGCTTTCAAATCCTCCGAAAGCTTCGTTTTTGAATCCTTATCCAGAACCAAGAGAGTGTTCAAAAGTAGACCGCCTTAAACTGTACTACCAGCCAGCTTGACTTAATGTGTGATTATGTCAACTACTCAACTTCTTAATTAAGAAGGCCATATTTTTACCGAAGTTCCAGGCTGTTTCTAGTCCTTCCTCATCTTGTTTCACTTCGCCTTTTTCTCGGCCGATGGCCACATTCCAGTACGTAGAACCAGGAATAAAGAACCCCAGAATCTGAAACCACAAGGTAAGTTGAGCAATCGTGAAATTCCGGCCAGAACGTCGTGCCACTACCAATGGTCCGCCAACCTTACGCTGGAAGGGTTCACCATTCCAGCGTGCGATGTAGCCAACACGCTCCATTAGCCCCTTAATCAGCGAGGTAGCCGAGCCATAATATACCGGCGAAGCTAGAATTATACCATCGGCTTCTTTCATTCTGAGGTATATTGGAAATAGGTCATCCTTTATAGAGCAAATCTCTTTTTCCTTGCATGCCATACATGCCGTGCATGGTCCTATTTTCAGGCCGGCTAACCTAATAAGCTCGGTATCCAAACCTTCTTCAGAAATCGCTTTAAGCGTATGCTTGGTTAGCAGTTCTGTGTTGCCGTTTTTCCTCGGACTGCCGACTATACCTATAACTTTCATCTTGCGAATCCCTGTCCTTGAGGTCAACGACGCTCCCACCAGTCGGGGTAGATCTGCATCAGCACCGGAGAGGGGTCGCAAAGAGGCCCAAGATACGCAATGGGATAGCCAATTCCCCGGCTTTTAAGCGCCTTAAGTCCCTCGACGGCTTTAGCCATCATTCCCGGTGGCAGCGCCATAACCAGCTCGTCCTCGGTGACAGCACCGAAAGCCCTCTCCCCCATACAGGGAATAGCCAGGGCAGGCTTGCCGGTGGTATAACACTGAGCCAAGCCATCGGCACAAGCGCCTTCACCGATGAAGAAAAACTGAAAGCGCTCGTAGTCTTTAAACTGGAGCCCGTTCATCAGCAACATCATCTGCGCCGGGTTACCGTATATTAAGATAACATCGGGGTAAAATTTGCCCGAAGCCAGCGGGGCGAGCACGACGGCCTCTCCGGGTGGAACCAGGGGATATGCCGCCATTTGTTTTCTGGCTTCTTCCACGTTGGCAAACCAGCCATGGGCGAAGCCTTCTGCCTCCCAGGCGACCTCCTTTTCGGTAGTCGGTGCCAGACCGGTGATTCGGGCACAGCGCTCACCGAAGTTGTCTCTGGTGGCAGCTACTGTCCAGCCCATGGTTCGGACCATCGCCGGTAACTGGCAAAAAGTAGCCCGGCGGTCAAGCCGCATCACCTCCGGTATTTTATCCAGCTCCTCCAATTTCTCTAGTCTCTTGTAGGCAACAGGGCTTGCTTTCAGACGAAGCAAACACTCCATATCTCGGCTAAGTCCTGCCCAGTCAATCGCTGATGATTCCTTCTTTACCATTTATTGCCTCCTTTTCCTTTGTCGTTTCCGCGGCCTTTTCTAGAGCGACGGGGGTGAACATTATAAGTCATTCTATCAAGCATGAGAAGTAGTACATAACGGCCACGCCTTTCAGCACATGGTTCTGAGCCATGCTCGTCTAACAAATCCGACACTCCCCCGATGGGAGTCCATCTAATTTGATTTTAGCTCTCAATCTTCTTATAATTCACAGTTGCGGCAAAAATTATGTCTTTTTATATGCCTTTAAAGGCACTCCTTTCAGATGGCAAAGGCCAATCAGACATCCCAAATAAAGCAGTTTCTAAGGAGGCAATTGAATGATGACTAATGATGAGTTTGATAGATTCAGCGGGTCGCCCGATTATGTTATTTCCGAGCCGTTGAAGAATGCTGTTAATGTAGCCATAGCTTTAAAAAGGCCTTTATTAATCAGGGGAGAGCCGGGGACAGGGAAAACCTTACTGGCTCACAGCATTGCTACTGGGCTGGAAAAGAAGTTGATTATATGGAACATAAAATCAACAACCAAGGCTCAAGAGGGGCTATACGTCTATGATACTGTGCAGAGGCTCAATGACAGTCGCTTCGGCGACAGTGATGTTTCCGACATCAAGCAGTATATCAAGCTGGGCAAACTGGGACAGGCGTTCGTTTCTCCGGAGCAGGTGGTGCTCCTCATCGACGAGATAGATAAAGCTGATATTGAGTTCCCCAATGACCTACTCAACGAACTGGAGGAAATGAGCTTCTACATCCCGGAGACTAATGAGACTATCACTGCCAACCACCGACCCATAGTAGTGATTACCAGCAATGCCGAGAAGGAACTTCCGGACGCTTTCCTGCGGCGTTGCATATTCCACTATATCGAATTCCCTAACCTGGAACTGATGGAAGAAATCGTCAGGGTGCATTTCCCGGATATCAAGGATAACCTTCTTCGTGAAGCTCTAAAGGCTTTTTACAAGCTAAGAGAGATTGACGATTTCAGGAAAAAGCCATCAACAAGTGAGCTCATAGACTGGATTCGCGCTCTTATTGCTGGAGGCGTACCTCATGACAAGGTCTCAAGCGAGATACCCTTTGTGGGCACGCTGCTGAAGAAAGAAACAGACTATGATTATTTTGCAGCGCGCATGGGCAGGAAGTATTATCGCTGAAAAAGGATGCCTGTGGAATGCTCCGTTGAGAGCAAATAAGAGGACTGTATGTTCACCGATTTCTTCTACACCTTAAAAAGAAGGAAAGTGCCCGTCTCGATTATCGAGTGGATGACGCTGATGGAAGCCCTTTCTAAAGGTTGCATCTCCAACCTGGATGAATTTTATTATCTGGCGAGAGCCATATTAGTTAAAAGCGAGGCTTACTACGACCACTATGATGTCGCTTTTCAGGAGTATTTCAAAGGGATAGAAACTCCGGCCGAGATTACAGAGCAAATTATGGAGTGGCTCAAAGACCCTATAAATCGGATGACCCTTACAGCAGAAGAGCGGGCTCTATTCGATAATATGGATTTCGACGAACTCTTAAAGGAGCTGGAAAAGAGACTCAAAGAGCAAACAGAGCAGCATGACGGAGGTGGTTACTGGATTGGCAGAGGAGGTAGGTCTCCCTTTGGACATTCCGGATACCATCCCGCTGGCATCAGGATAGGTGGTGAATCAGGAGGCAGGCATGCCATACAAATCGCCCAGGAGAGGAGGTTCCGAAATTATCGTAGTGACCTGATTCTCGATGTTCGCCAGATCAAGATGGCTCTGAGAGGCCTGCGGCAGTTGAGTCGAATCGGCCCCGAGGACGAGCTGGATTTAGAAAAAACAATTAGAGCCACCTGTAAAAATGCCGGGGAGATCGAGATGGTATGGGCAAGAAGCAGAAAGAATGCGGTGAAATTGCTTCTATTGATGGATGTTGGCGGCTCTATGTTTCCTTTTGCCAGATTGTGTAGTCGGCTCTTCTCTGCCGCTCATTCCAGCACTCACTTCAAGGACTTCCAGTACTTCTATTTCCACAATTGTATATACGATAACCTTTATCAGGATATTGAGAGACAGGAAGCAGTAAGCACCGACCATCTATTGCGTATTCTCGAGCCGGACTATAAGGTGGTGTTAGTCGGAGACGCCAGAATGGCGACGCAAGAGCTGACGGAGAGATACGGGGCTATTTACTACTATGAACATAACGAGGTCCCCGGGCTGCTCAGGCTGAAGCAGATTGCGGAACATTTTACTCACTGCGTTTGGATAAATCCAACGGAGCCATATTATTGGAATCACCCTACTGTTCTGATGATTGAAAAGCTCTTCCCTATGTTTGAGCTTACACTCGATGGTCTGGGCCAGGCAGTGAAAAAACTAATTGTTAAAAAATAATTCCCTCCCTCGCAAGACAGCCCAATTTATTCAGTAGGAACAAACCGACAAAGCCTTAAATAAAGATAGCTTACGGAAGAACTTATTTTTGAATATTAATTAGGCAGAGGTATATATTGGTGTCACAGACAGGGTCAGCCGTTAACAAATTGAAAAAAAGTGAGTCGAAAATAGAGTGGCGAAAGGGGCTCTGTGGCATATGTCCGGCTGGTTGTTGGGTGGAGGTTGGGTTTGCCAACGGTAAGCTGGTTGATATCAGGGCTGATAGTGCTCATACGCTGGGTATGATTTGTCGGCGTGGTAAGCACGCGCCAGAGATAGTCTATTCCAAGCACAGACTCAGACATCCCTTGAAGCGCACGGGGTACAAGGGTTCATATGATTTCAAACGTGTTAGCTGGGAAGAAGCATATGAACTCATTACCGGGAATCTTTTAAAAATCAAGCAAGAATCCGGGCCCGAGGCAGTATCTATATACACGGGGCGTGGGGCTCAAGAGTTGTCGCTGTGTGACCTTTATCAACCGAAAGGCGTAGTCGTATCTTCGGCATCCAACATTTTATTTCCATTTGGCTCTCCGAACACGATGGGAGTGGGCGCTCTATGTTACGTATCTCTTCATATGATTGCTCCCCACGTGACCATGGGACGAATGCAGATGAATATGTTCACCGATATAGAGGATGCAGAGATGGTTGTGGTATGGGGCACGAATCCCGCCACAGATTCACCACCCGCAGACATGCAGCGGCTGGAAGCAGCAGCCAGACGTGGCGCAAAGATTATTGTGATTGACCCCCGCCGTATGGAAACGGCAATACGTGCCAATGCCCAATGGGTCTCCATTCGGCCTGGTACCGATGGTGCCCTGGCCTTAAGCATGATAGAAGTGATGATAGACGAAGACTTGTATGATGAGGATTTCGCCGATAACTGGTGTTATGGTTTCGATGAACTAAAGACCTACGTTCAGCACTTTCGGCCGGAAGTAGCGCAGAATATCACATGGGTTCCGGCAGATACCATTCGGGACCTTGCCCGGCGAATATGCAAAGCCAGTGGCGCTTCACTACTCATGTACACCGGATTGGAATACTCCAACAGCGGCGTTCAGTCGGCCAGAGCAGTGCTAACCCTGTTTGCCCTCGCCAATCAACTCGATGTACCCGGCGGTATCGGCCTTACCATGCTTAACAGTGAATTCCCCATCAACCGTTCATGCAACCTGGATAGCCCAGACCTGGACCTGGCTATTGGTCGCAGCGAATTTCCGGTTTACACCAGCTACCGTGGTGAAGCACATGCAATTGCACTGGTCGACTCTGTTCTCAAAGGACACCCCTACCGGACACGTGCCCTCATCATTCACGGCGCTTCTTTGCTGACATCTTGGCCGCAAACTCCGGTTTGGAGAGAAACCCTGTCCAAACTTGACTTTGTAGTCTGTATCGATCGCCAGCTTACGGCTGATGCTGCATACGCCGATTTAGTCCTGCCGGCTACGACGATGTTTGAAAATTATTCATATATGACGTACGGTCCAATTTTCCGCCTGCGGGAAAGAATGATTGAGCCCCTGGGAGAGGCACGCAATGACTATCTCATAATGGCCGAGCTGACCAGACATCTCGGATATGGACATCTGTTTCCTCAGACTGAAGAGGAGATGCTTCGATTCGTCCTGGAAGGTTCGGGATATACCCTGGAGGATGTGAAGGCAGCCGGCGGGTGGGTAAGAATTCCCACACCCATGATGGAATATAAAAAATGGCAGAAGGGTGGTTTACGGAAGGACGGCAAACCCGGTTTTGACACTCCAACGGGAAAGTTCGAAATATGGTCGACGATACTGGAGGAATATGGTTATGAGCCTTTACCGAAATACATCGAGCCGACCGAGGGGCCGCTGGGGAGCCCTGACTTGGCGGGAAGCTTCCCTCTGGTGTTTAACTCCGGTGCCAGGCCCCAAACTGACTTCAGGTCCCAACATCACGGCATTGAGGGTCTTGTAACTGACAATCCGGAGCCCCTGGTAGAGATTAACATTGAAGATGCCGAGAAAAGGGATATTAAAAGCGGCGACCTGGTACGGGTAATCACTCTGAGAGGGAGTGTTCCTTTTAGGGCTAAAGTTACAGATGACATTGCTAAAGGATGTATTGAATGTATGTTTGGTGGTGGCACCCCTGTCGGACCAGAAGCATGGCAGGAATGGAATGTTAATGAACTTACGGATATTAACAACTACGACAAAATCTCCGGTTTTCCCGTATACAAAGCACTCCTGTGCGATGTGCAGAAGGTTGAGTCCGGTACCGATGAGACGCGCTATTTAACAGATAGACAGGTGCTGGACTATCGAAGTGATTTAGCAGACGCCCGGGAAGCGCGGATAAAGCTCAAGGGTCGCATATACCTCGACAACAATGCCACAACGCAGGTCGATGACGCAGTACGAGAGGCTATGGTGCCGTATCTGGGTGCGGATGCCGGTAACCCTTCCAGCATACATCAGACAGGCAAGATTGCCCGGGAAGCTTTAGAGAACGCACGTCGCCAGGTGGCTGCGCTAATAAATGCTCAGCCGCGGCGAATTGTCTTCACCGGCGGTGGCTCTGAAGCTGTCAATCTTGCCATCAAGGGAGCGGCATTTGCTATGCGTGATAAGGGGAATCACATCATAACAACTAGCATCGAACATCCAGCTGTACTTGGCGTCTGTGAGTTTTTGGAGAGGTATGGCTATCGAGTTACATATCTCGGTGTAGATAGAGATGGCTGGCTGGACCCCGAAAAACTACGCACCGCTGTAGCCGAGGATACCATCCTCGTCTCTGTCATGATG
>Ga0315554_1000948_pt1 | contig 17185 bp, 17 predicted proteins | sample SalMarSW160370MG_FD_202114 | JGI IMG/M metagenome (GOLD analysis project Ga0315554, IMG submission 202114) | Salt marsh sediment microbial communities from the Plum Island Ecosystem LTER, Massachusetts, United States - Salt Marsh Sediment SW1603-70 ... | reverse complement strand
CTCGTGATCGGTCCGGTCGAAGTGCATCTCAGACTGGAAGACGCCATCGACGTGGAAACGGAGCGCGAGCGCCTGACCGAGGAATACGCGGAGGTCAACTCCCAGATCGAACGTCTCGAAAAATTGCTGGCCGGCCCGTTCTCCGAACGTGCGCCTGGAGATGTCGTTCAAAAAGAAGAAGACAGGCTTGCCGAGTTCCAGCTGGCTGCCGAAAAGATCAAGACGCAGATGGAACGTTTGGAAGAGATGTAGATTTGAACGGTACTGATCCTCCCGGGACGACGGGGTACGCGGTAGCGGAAAATGGCAAATGGCCCTCGCTGCCGGTGGCTGCCGTCGTCCCGGGATTGTTATTCATCCTCGTCGTCGACTTCGTCACGGTTTTGGGTGCAGGCCATCGCTTCGACCCATATCTTCGTTCGTGGGTTTGGGTCGCCGCCGTTCTCCCATGGTTCACGCTGCTCCTCTTCCGGAAGACTCCGGCCGTCTATGGCTACAGGCGCAGGCGTGCGCTGGCGTTGTTAGGCTGGGGCATGGTGGCCGGCGCCGTGTGGCGCGGTTTGAGCCTCGGGTTCAACGTCTGGGTTCAGAACGATTGGACTCAAATCGGATTGAACGGCACGCCGCTGATTGGATTGGTTTTCTGGATTCCATTTCTGGAGGAAACCTTTTTCCGCGGCTATATCGGCGGCGCGCTGTTGACGAAATACGGTCGTTGGCCGGGCATCGTGACTCAGGCAGTGCTCTTCAGTTTTCACCCGGGGCATTGGAGCCAGGGCTGGCTGGACATCGTCAGCATCTTTGTTTTTGGGATCCTGTCTGGTTGGCTTTACGCTCGGTTCCGATCGATTTGGGCGCCCTGGGGGGCGCATGCCTTCGCAAACGTGCTGCCTTTACTGCTGCGCACCTGGGTCGTGTAAAGCTTGAAGATCTTCCTCGAACTATCTTCCCGTGAGTGATTTCTGACAGCTGCAATCTAGTTGCATGACTCAAAAGCAGCCCTTTTCGGGTGTGATATACTCTCGTTTTTGGAGGAGTGATGCGACGAGGCGGTCCCGATTACCTACGCTGGATCTCGATTGGCTTGTTGCTGGCGGCGGTTGTTTTTTTCTTCTTCGAACTAATCGCCTTCAGCCGCCAGCGGGCACGTCTTCCGGAAGGACTTTCCGTCGGTGGTGTTCCCGTCGGTGGACTTTCCCAAATCGAAGCGGTCGAACGCATCCTGCAGACCTACAGTTCGCCTGTCGAGCTGCACTACAACGATCAGATCATTCTCGTGTCGCCTGCAAGCGTCGGGTTCCGCCTGGATACCGAAGTCATGTTGGCGGCAGCCGAATCGATGCGCACCGGCGATGATTTCTGGTCCGGCTTCATGGATTTTCTGTGGAGTCGTCCGGGGGAAGAAGCGGCGATACCCTTGCGCGCTGAGTATTCCGTTTCGCAGCTCGAATTGGTTCTGGCTGATATCGCTGCCCGATACGACGAGCCTCCGTATCTTGCCGAGCCCATTCCGGGAACGCCCAATTTCAATCCCGGAAAGCCGGGACGCGTTCTCGACATCGACCGGGCACAACGCTTGATCGGGGACATCTTGATGCTGCCCCATTCCCGGGTCGTAAACCTGCCGGTTCTGGAGGACGTACCCCCGAGACCGACATTGGGCACGCTCGAGATCTTGATTAAACAGATCGTGGACGCCACGGATTTCACCGGCCTCACAGATTTGTTTCTGGTGAATCTACGGTCGGGTGAAGAACTGCATATCGTTTACCTGGACGGTGAAGACATCCCTGCGGAACCGGATGTTTCTTTCGGCGCAGCCTCCACTTTCAAGATCGGAATCATGACGGCATACTTCATTGAATTCGACGAACCCTTCAGTGAAGAAGCGGACGATCATATGTTTGACATGATCACACGCTCGGGCAACGAATCTTCAGATTGGCTGATGGAGCAGATTGGCGGCGACCTCGGTCCGCTCTCTATCACGGACACCCTTCAAACGTTGGGTCTGAAAAACACCTTTTCAGGCGGCTTTTATCATCCAGGAGCACCACTCCTGCGTACGTACAACACGCCTGCAAACCAGCGCACGGACATCAACACCCGACCGGATATATACACGCAGACCACCCCGTCCGACATCGGGATGTTGTTGATGGACATCTATCATTGTGAGAACGGCGGCGGTGCGCTGCTCGCCGTCTACCCCGATCGAGTTACGCCGCAGGAATGCTCCCATATGATCGATCTGCTCGCTCAAAACAAAATCGGGAGTTTGATCGAAGCGGGTGTACCGGACGGCACTCGGGTGGCACACAAGCACGGCTGGCCGAGCTCGCCTTTCGACATGATCGGAGATGCCGGCATCGTCTACACACCGGGCGGGGATTACGTGTTTTCATTGTTCTTGTTTCAGGATCAGGAAATGTTTTGGGACCCGACGTCGAAGATGTTCGCCGATATCTCCCGCGCCGTGTACAATTATTTCAATCCCCCCGTCGAGTGAGCATCAGCAATAAACAACTGTCTCATCCCGGTATAATTTGCCTAAAAATAACTAGGGCGCAGAAGTCTCTGCGCCCCGATATGTTAAATTGTTAGTCTTGAAATTTCCTACACGTTATCTTTCTACCGATATGGATTTAATATTCATCCTCTCTTTCGTAGTCGTAATCATCGTCGTATTCGAGCTCCTCGTCATCGAAGGCCCAATCCAATTCCAACGGTGAAACGCCTACGACCATCAAATATGCTCCGCATTGTGGACAACTGACTTGCTGTCCTTCACTGGGGTCTCGTCCAACCGTGATCTTTGCATCACATTCTGGACAAAATGCGTGTGTCATGGAGAACCTCCTGACAAAAATGCGTTTCGCCAGCATCATACGCATAAGGTGTAGAAATTGTGTCTAACTCGTGTGAAAAATCCGTATAAAATGGGCATAATATATATCAAAATGATATTAATGGGTGCCGATATCGAAGAGATAGCCCATGCCGGGAATGGTATGTATGAATTCGGGCGACGAGGGATCGCGCTCGATTTTCGCACGTACTCGGCTGACGAGGCCGCGAACCAATTCGCGGTTCCCTTTTTCGCTGTACCCCCACACCCGCTCGACGAGGACGTCGGTCGGGATTGCTAATCCTCGATTGGTCATGAGGACGTAGAGTAGTTGGAATTCCAACTGTGTGAGCCGCTGTGCTTCCTTTCCATGCACCCGAACGCTGCGTGTAGAAGGATTGAGGGCGATCGTTTCCAGGTCCAACATCGGTGTGGCCAGCAAGGGTGCCACACGTGCTCTGCGAAGCAGTGCGTGGGTATAGGCGGTCAACAAGCGAGGATGGATCGGCATGGGCAAAGCGAGGTCGGCGCCGGCCGTGAGTAGGTCCACGGTTTGTGTGTTGGATAGCGTTTCTGCGATTACGATAATGGGGACCTCACTCACGCCGCGAATGGATTTTAAATCGCGGATCGTGCGTTCGATACCCGTGCTGACGATCACCAACAGCGCCGCCGGCGCTTCCATCCAGTTGCCAATCACTTCTTTGGCTTCTGTCTTCTGTACGATTTTCGTCCCCACCTGGCGCAGGATGAAGGCGATCATGTCTCGTTCCTGTGCGTCTTGACTGATAACAATCGTTTCCATCGACTTGTACTCTTCTTAGCGCCTACTCGGCCAAGGCACTAAATCAAACTCAGCGCGTTGACCAGATATCGAACGCCCAGGTAGGTCATATAGCCGCCGGTGATCACGGTCAAAAACCGGTATGCCCGCTCGCTGAACCAGCGTTGGCCGCTGCTCGTTGCCGTGGCGAGTGCTGTATCCCAGGCGAAATCTGCACTGATGTGGCCCACGTAAAACGCAGCGACTGCTGCCGCACTGATCGCTTTCGCTTGGGTGAGGTACCCCGCTGCAACGGTGACCCACCAAATGTACCAGAATGGATTGGCCAGCGTCGTCATTATTCCCAGGGCGACGAGAGCCCGGGCCGATCCCGTCGAATGGGTTCGACCGGGCTGCGGAAACTGCACATCTTTCTTCCACACGGTGAGAATGTAACTGCTTCCGATCCAGAACAAGATCAAACTTCCGCCGATCGAAATCGCCACAAGCGCCATCGTGGTTTGCATCACAACGGTAAGCCCGAAGCTGATCAGAATAAGAATTGCGAGTTCCAAAGCGGAGTGTCCGAAGGCGATGAGCGGCCCTGAGCGCCAACCTTTGCGGGGCGCCTCACTCAGAATCGCTGCCGTTACCGGGCCGGGGGAGATCACCGCGGCGAAGGATACGAGCAGGGAGAATTGAAAAATGGAAAAGACGTCGTCTGCGGCCATGATCGACTGCTGGATATGCGCGATGATCTATTGTAGTCGAAATTCAGCCCGAAATGGAGAATCTACGAATTTTCCTTGATAAAGCGCGTGAGGTCCGGAAAAATCAGCTTATCGAGACTGTCATTTCCCAACGCGGCGTGATTGACGACTTCAAAATTGCGGTGAACTTCACGCAGCGCACGCACTTGCCAGGCGGGAGGCGATTGCGAGAAGACGCCGAGACAAACCGTTCTTTTACCGGGGATGAGCAGCAATGTCGAACCATCATCGATTTGCGTGGCGAACATACGCGATGTCTTTCCTTCTTCTTCGGCGGAACCGAAAGTTCCCAACAATCCCATCGCGTCTTCGGCAGGTTCGGGCATGTCCCCTTCGACAAATATTCGTTCTCGGGAATTGATCTTGTACAGTCCCACTGAGTGGCAGGTGGCCTCGTTGAGCTGCATCAGGTAGCTGGTCTTCCCCTCTTCCAGCACAACCCGCCAACGGTCGCTTTCCGGATGCATTTTACTCATGCGCAGTGCCACTTCACGCTGCTGCATGTAATGACGCCGCACCGCCCGGTATTGGGATGCGTTAATTCTGCCTTGTTGATAATCTTGTTCAAGCCGGTTGATTTTTTGTTCGAGTGCGGCGAGGCGCTGCTTTAGATCCTGCGGTAAATCATCATCGGCGGGTGCGTCTTCTTCGATCGCAGGTTCGCTGATCGGATCCGTTGCGACGACGTCTGGAGGTAAGGGGTGGATTGTGGAAGGTTCTTCGTCTATGAAGGGCGCCGCTTCTTCGCCTTCCATCTTGGAGACGCGTTGTTCCCATTCACGAAGGAGTTCCCGGGCGGCTCTCAGTTGTCCTTCGCTGATCGACCCGTCGCAGAATGCGATCGCCGCGGAGAGGAATTTCTCTCGCGCACGCTCGAGCCAATCCAACGCGTCTTGGTATTCTGCGTTTTCTCCCCCCGAAGCGGCTCGTTTCGCTTTCTTTTCGGTCTTCTGCGCCTTTTCCGTCATGGCGCTTATAATGGTATCCGAAGCGCCTCCCATACGCAACCATCATAGCATTTGGGTGGTGAAATGTGTCAGAGGACGGTTGTACCATGACCGAAAGTAGCTCTATGACGGAAGGTCAGGGATGCGGTATACTCAACGCTGGCATTTTACACGGTTGTCGATTTTTTTTGTCTATCCAGCAGAAATTGCGAGACGAAAAACGGATCGGAGGGAGTGGTTGATGATGTCGCGGAAAGTGTTCCTGGGGATCCTCGTCCTATTGACGAGCCTTACTGGGGCGTGCACAGGAATCGGCGCAGGGACAGCGACTCGTTCGGCTGAGGACGTGCTTGCTACGGCGGAAACTCTCGCTGATCTCACGCGTGCAGCAACCGTTCAGACTCTGCCGCCGACTCCCGAGCCTCCTACCGCGACGGCGACACCTCCTGGGCCTACGGCAACACCTACCGCAACGGAGGGTCCTCCTGTCGTGGAAGCTGACTACAACGCTTACGTGCGGGAAGGGCCCGATGAATCGTTTGCGTTCGTCGACTATTTCCTCGAGGGACAACAAGGCGAAGTGATCGGCCGCTTTGAAAATACGGAATACAATCCGCCGACCTGGTGGTACATCCGGCGCATCGATCAGGGCAAGGACGGCTGGGTATGGAGTGGCGCCGTCACGTTCTACGGCGAGGAAAGCGGAGTTCCGGTGATCAGCGTGGATTTTACCCCGAGCCCGGAAAGTCAATAATCCATAGCGGACTTCATTCCGCAAATCCGGTTTAGGGTGAAAATTAGACGGGACGGCGATCCGCCGTCCCGTTTCCGTTTCAGTCGGACAACAACGGAAAGAGGTAGGTGAGACCGAGTGCCACCCACGCTGCGACGGCCCAGTAAGCGATGTATTCGAAGAATGAAAACAAGATCACGGGAAAAGGTTGCAATCCTTGAAGAAAGGGGACTTTCTCCAGTACGTGCAGTCCATAGACGGCAAGTACATGTTCGGCAACCCCTTCCAATCCACCGAGGACACAGAAAACGAGAACCGCTTGATCTTCAAGGACGAGAGCAAGCTGCCACATTCCCCATCCGATTGCGGCGTAGAGCAGCACGTTTGAAAGACGGATCGAACGCATCCAATCCGGGTAGATGTAGTGATAATAGATGTCCCAGTAGCGTCCCATCAGGATCAGGGACATGAGGCCCCAAAGGGTGGCTGAACCGAGGGCGGTGGATCTGGCCGCGTTCATGAAGCGCTCATTCGAAAAGAAAGACACAAGCGGGAGCGTAAGGAGAATTCCGATGACGCCGAAGATCAGCGTGCTCAGCCAGACATCTCGATCTGTTAATTTCAGATTCATCAGTAGATTCGTTTCAATCGATCGATAAGCAGAGGGCCGTACAACACTACTTCGACTTCACGAGTGTGCCTGGTTTTGCCCCCAAGAGCGCATCCTCGATCGACCCGGGTGTCTCAGCCGAAAATATTCGCACTTCAATTTGTGGGCTCAGACTGGCGATGGCCAACGCTGCTTCCACTTTCCCGCGCATGCCGCCGGTTACGTCGGTTGCCTGCGTAATTTCCATGCCGATCTTGCCCAGGTCTTTTGCTGTTACCGAAGACAAGATCTTCTTCGACTTCGGGAAATCGGCATATACGCCGGATTCGATACCTGCGATGAGAACGCGCGATGGGTGTAGATGCTGCGCCAGATAAGAAAAGACGGTCTCCGTGGAAACGATCGCCGCGCCTCGTTCGCGATCGAAGGCGACGTCGCCATAAATGATTGGCAGTAAGCCCGCTTCGACTGCCTGTGCGATGGGCTGGTGGGCCATTTCCTTTATCTCCCCGGCAGCGCTGATAACGCTTGCAGAAGGAGGAAAAGCCAGTGCAGGCAGCTTTTCGTTCAGGAAAGCATCGACTACGAAACGGTTCAGACGTTGAGCCGCCGCCCATACTTCGGCAAAACCCAGCCATTCAGCGGGTGTCGAAGCGCCGCGATTCGTGGCGTATCGCGCTGCTGCTACGTGTCCGAACGATCCTGACCCGTGGCCTATAAGAAGACGCAGGTTGGGAATTTTCTGCCGCGCTCGGGCGATTTCCATCGCCGTGCGTTCCAGGATGAGGTACCTGACCGTCTGCGCTTGGTCTTTTTCCGTGATCAACGAGCCACCCAATTTGAGGAAGATCATGGTTATACCTTCGTCATCCGTGTCCAAACCGCTCCGGCGGCGTGTAAGGCTTCTGCGACGGCCTCGCCGGCGGCAGGTCGGATGAGTACAACGATGATACCACCAACACCGGCTCCAGATAACTTCGCGCCACAGGCGCCGCGATCTCGTGCCGTAGAAAGCAGTTTTTCGATCGTCTTGGAGCTGACGCTCAAAGCTTCTAATTTTTCCTGATTCTGGTCCATCAGCCTGCCCAATGCAGAAACGTCCCCATTCGCGATTGCTGACCGGGCGCTTTGGGTGATTTGACCGATCTCTTGAAAGATTGCGTCAAACGACGTCCGATCCCGTTTCCAGGCCTGTCGTACGCTGGCGACGATCTCACCGGTATTCGAGGGCAGACCTGTATCGGCAAGGATGAAGCTGAATTCTGCTCCGATCGAAAGTCGTTCCGGCTGGCGCCCGCGGATGAAATATATCGGCTGGTCATAAACGATGACCGTGTTGTCGATTCCCGAAGGCGTGCCGTGGTGGATTTTTTCCACTTCGTAAACCAACTCCGATTGGCGTGACAGCTCGAGTGGGTGATCGAAATGCCGGCAGAGCGCGCGCAAGACCGCCGTCGAGACTGCGGCGCCCGAGCCGAGCCCGGAAGCGACGGGAATCTGCGCTGAGATGCGTATTTCGATCGCCGGAAATGAACGAACGTGGAGTTCTTCCAGCGCCAACTGGGTGATTTTACGCAGCGGGTTACGCCTGTCGGCTTCGTGTAGCCACATATCGAAATCGATATCCGGGGCGATGAGGTGGACACGGCCTTGTGGTTGATCCGGCAGCTGGCGTATCTGCGCGTTGGCGCGCATTTGACGCAAAGGGAATGCAATCGCCGGTTGTCCGTAGACGACCGCATGTTCTCCAAAAAGAATGAATTTACCTGAAGCGCTTGCCCGCGTCATGATCCCAGATAGAGAATTCCTGCGGATGAAATTCCCCAGAGGACGATTGTCGCCAGGAGGGGCCAATCGGAAAAAACGAGTTCTTCCGGTGCACCGCCGGCGTCTTCGATGTTGACCAGATAGAGATAGCGGAACACTCCGTAGATGACGAAGGGGATAGTCAACATCATGAGGTGGTTGGTGGGGAGATTTTCGGCCGAGAACGTATAGAGCGAATAGGCGATGATCGTAGTGCTTGAAACGATGATGATCAATTGGTCGAGAAAGGTTACGGTGTAGCGGTCAAAAACCCGCCGATGGGAGTTCGCGCCCTCGGCCAGCATGACCAGTTCCGAGCGGCGTTTGCCCAGTCCGATGAAAAGAGCCAGCAGGCTGGTGCAGACGTAAAGCCACGGGGAGAAACGTTCGGTAGTGATCAAAGCCACACCGGCACCGACTCGCAGCACGAAACCCGAGGCGAGCACGAGTACATCGATGATGGGTACGTGTTTTAGCCAAAAAGAATAGAAGAAATTCATGATCAAATAGATCGAGATGACGATCCCGAAAGATATGTCGAGCGCGAAGCCCCCACCGAGCGCCACGACGAGGAGAATGGCGGCGGTAATTCGGCCAGCAGTCAACGAGAGCTGACCCGAGGCGAGCGGTCGATAGCGTTTCGTTGGATGAAGGCGATCCTGCTCCAGATCCGCGAGATCGTTGATGAAATATACTGCGCCGGCGCCAACACTGAGCAGGAAAAAGCCGGCGATGGTCGTCAGGAGCGGTTTCAGGTCGAAAATCTGCTTGTCAAAAATGAGTGCGGCGAAGATGAAACCGTTTTTCGGCCATTGTCTTGGGCGCATTGTTTTCAGGATGGATTTAATCATGGCTGCGATGATAGCAGGAACCAAATGCACAAGCAAGTAATTGCGAAGATGAATGATAACTTGTGTACAATCTGGATATGAGCAGGCAGGACCGCATCGATGTCATCCTGGCGCAAAAAGGCCTGGCCGAGAGTCGATCCCAAGCGCAGCGATTGATCATGGCCGGCCAGGTTCGCGTCGACGGGCAACTGATCCACAAGCCGTCGCGGCGTGTGGCCTACGACGCGCAGATCGAGATCGAATCGCTGCCGCGATTCGTCTCACGAGGTGGGGAGAAGTTGGCGGCGGCCTTGGAGCGCTTTCCGATCGACGTCGTCGACAAGGTCTGCGCCGACGTTGGCGCTTCGACGGGCGGATTTACGGACTGTTTGTTGCAAAACGGCGCTGCGCGGGTATATGCCATCGATGTCGGCAAAGGCTTACTTCATTGGCGCGTGCGAAGGGATTCCCGCGTCGTGGTCATGGAAAAAACCAACGCGCGTAATTTGAAATCGCTCCCCGAACCCGTTGGTTTGGCGACGATCGATGCTTCCTTCATTTCCTTGCGTACCTTGCTGCCCGTAGTCTGCGGCTGGCTTGAGCCACGGGCGGATGTAATCGCCCTCATCAAGCCGCAGTTTGAAGCGGGGAAGAAAGCCGTTGGCAAACGCGGGGTCGTGCGTGATGCGGCGATCCATCGTCGAGTCGTCGAGGACCTGATTGCTTCCGCATCCGAACTTGGATTGGCACCGCTCGGCGTGATGCAATCTCCGCTGCGGGGTCCCAAGGGCAACGTCGAATTTCTCTTCTGGTGCAGAAATGATACTCGCTCGGGGGAATTCGATTTAGCGGCGGACCTCTTTCAAAACGATTGAGTTGCTCCCGGGTTACCTGTATTTACGAAATTGTATTATTGGCACTCGGCCAAAACTCGAATCATTTGATCTTGCGGTTTGATCCCGCCCTCTCGTCTCTTGATACTGTTCCCACGAGTGCCTCTCGGTTATACTACCTTCTCGATGATCATCCTTGAAACCACCTGCGGCAATATCGTCCGATGAATACGGAAAATATCCGTAACTTCTGCATCATCGCCCATATCGATCACGGGAAATCCACTCTTGCCGATCGACTGCTGCAGCTTACCCACACCATTCCCGATCGAGAGATGACGGATCAAGTCCTGGACAGTATGGATTTGGAACGCGAAAAGGGCGTAACGATCAAAGCATCCGCCGTACGCATGGAATATGAAGCGCCGGATGGAAATTCGTACACACTCAACCTGATCGACACACCCGGGCACGTGGACTTCGGTTACGAAGTCAGCCGTGCCATGGCTGCGTGTGAAGGCGCGATCCTGGTCGTGGATGCCAGCCAGGGGATCGAGGCGCAAACCCTGGCCAATTTGTATCTGGCGCTCGATTCGAATCTCGAAATCATCCCGGTGATCAACAAAATTGATTTACAGGCAGCGCGTCCGGAAGAGATCGCGGATGAAATTCACGCCTTGCTCGGTGCACCGAAGGAAGATATTTTACACATTTCGGCCAAACAAGGTGAAAACATCCATGCAGTCATCGATGCGGTGATCACCAAAATACCCGCCCCGTCGTCGGAACAAGATCGAGCGTTGCGGGCGCTCATCTTCGATTCGCACTACGATCCCTACAAGGGAGTCGTCGCCTACATTCGCGTCGTCGACGGATCATTGAACGTGGAAGATGAAATTCGCCTGATGGCCTCGGGCACCAATCTCACGCCGATGGAAGTGGGTATTTTTACACCCAATATGACACAAACCTCGTCCCTCGCTGTGGGTCAGGTCGGGTACGTCGCAACGGGACTGAAATCGCTGCGTGAATGCCGCGTGGGTGATACGATGACCCTGGCGCAGAATCCCGCAAAGGAATCCCTGCCCGGCTATCGTTTGCCGAAACCGATGGTCTTCGCCGGTTTCTATCCCAGTGAAGGGGAGGAATATCACAATCTCAAGCAAGCGATCGAAAAGCTGCAGCTCAATGATGCCGCATTGGTGTTCGAGCCCGAGACTTCGCAGGCTCTGAATTTCGGTTTTCGCTGCGGCTTTCTGGGTCTGTTTCATATGGACATCGTGCAGGAGCGCCTGGAACGCGAACATGATGTCAGCATGATCGCGACGGCTCCATCGGTCGAGTATGAAGTCCTGCTGCGGGATGGTGACGTACTGCGCGTGGCTTCTCCTGCCGAGCTGCCGGAGAGCGGTGAAATCGCTGAAATCCGCGAACCATGGATGCGCATGCAGGTGTTTTCACCGGAACGCTACTATGGTGCCGTATCCGAACTGGTCGCGGCACGCCGCGGCGAATTCGTCGAGCAAGAGTTTCCCACGGCCGATCGGATCGTTCTGCACTTCAATCTTCCCTTGGCCGAAATGATCGTAGATTTTTTCGATGTACTGAAATCCCGTACGCAGGGATACGCCTCATTGGACTATCAATTCCTCGGGTATCGGGCAGGGGATCTGGTCAAGCTGGAAATCCTGATCAACAACGAACCCGTGGATGCGCTGGCTTTGATCGCACATCGAAGCACGGCGTATGCCAAGGGGAAAGCATTGGTTGCCAGATTGCAGAAGCTGATTCCCAGGCAGCAGTTCGCCGTACCCATTCAAGCTGCGGCGGGTGGACGTGTGATCGCGCGGACGAACGTCAGTGCGCTGCGGAAAAACGTTTTGGCGAAATGCTATGGAGGGGACGTCACGCGGAAGAGAAAATTGCTCGAAAATCAGAAACGCGGCAAGAAGCGCCTCAAGCGAGTCGGCAACATCGATATCCCGCAGGACGCCTTCATGGCCGTACTTCGCCTGGGGGACGAATGAGTGCTTCGTCTCGAAGGACAGTAGACGATATTTCGAAACAAGTGGTGTCCGGATGAGAAAACGATCTACCCGGACATACGTTGGTTTGTTCATCGGTCTGGGCATCAGTGCGACTGCATTGCTGCTTGCCTTCCGGTGGGCCGGCTTTGGGGCGTTGGAAGACGCGCTGAGGGCCGTCCGATTGCCATTCTTGTACCTGGCGTTGGCGACCTTCTTACTATCGATGTTTGTCCGCGTCGCTGCCTGGCGCGTTCTCCTGCAGCAGCCCGTTCCACTGTGGCGTGTGTTTGCTGTGTTGAATCAGGGATATCTGATCAACAACGTTCTTCCCTGGCGCTTGGGTGAATTCGGGCGGGCCATCCTGCTTGGACGAAGACCCACGATGACCGCTCAAGGGGTTCTCGCCTCGATATTCGTTGAAAGACTCTACGACATCATCATAGCGCTCGGTTTCTTTGCCGCGCTGATCCCCTTTGCCGTTGGAATTCCGGGCGTTTCACGCAGTGCATTTTTTGCGATCGGCGTGATCGTTTTCGCGGCGCTCGGGTTGTTCATGCTTCTTCGTTATCCCAACATCGTTTTACGGTTGATCGATTTCCTCCCGGGGGGAAGAAAACGATGGGGCGTTCACTTCGATCGCTTCCGGGAAGGTTTGACGACGCTGCACAGCCCGCGAATCATTCTCGTGAGTCTGGGTTTACTCTTGATCAGTTGGTTTCTGGCAGGATTGCAGTATTGGCTCGTTCTGATCTCGATCGTTCCGCAGGGGCAGATTCTCTGGGCCTATTTCATGCTTACCATTACAATGCTGGGCGTCGCGATTCCCTCATCGCCGGGCTACATCGGTGTGTTCGAGGCGGCGGGTGTTTTGGCACTCTCGGCTTTTCATGTGCCCGAAGGCCAGGCGCTTGCAGTTACTTTGATCCTGCATGCAATGGTTTACGTGATCTCTTCTGCGATTGGTGCGCTTGCTTTCATCGGCGAGGGCGATACGATATGGCAAATCCTGCTTCAAGCACGTGAGCGTTTTCTACTCCAGGCGAAGAAACCGGTGGAATGAATGCGTATCCTCACCAGTCTGTATTACTATCGTCCCCATTTCTCCGGTCTGACCGTCTATACGGAAAGATTGGCCCGATCGCTGGCCGCCAGAGGACACGACGTGACGATTCTGACTTCGCGTTACGATCGCGATCTGGCCTCTCTTGAATCGATGAACGGGGTGCAGGTTCGGCGGATCAACGTCGCTTTGACGGTCAGCAAAGGGCCGCTGATGCCAACCATCCCATACTGGGCAATGCGGTTGATCCCCAAACATGACGTCGTTCACCTGCACGTGCCACAACTGGACGCTGCATTTTTCGCCAGCATGGCCAAACTTTTTCGGAAACCAATCGTGCTTACCTATCATTGCGATTTGAATTTACCGCCGTCGCCGGTCAACTGGCTCGCCAGCCAGGCTTCGCACTTCGCCAATACGATCTCGGCAACGCTGTCGGACGTCGTGGTTACGAACACGCGGGATTACGCGGAAGAATCGCCATTCCTGCAGCCCTTCCTGGGAAAACTGCAAGTCATCCCGCCGCCGATCGAAGTATCGCGGGTGGATGCGAATATCGTGAAGGAATTGAGATCACGCTGGAAAATCGAGGACGGCCAGCAGATCATCGGTATGGCCGCGAGATTGGCTACGGAAAAAGGGGCTCAGGTACTGGCGCGAGCGCTCCCGCAGGTCTTGAGGCGCTGGCCGGAGGCGCGTGTGATTTACGCAGGTCAATATCAAAATGTGATCGGCGAGGAAGCGTATGCACGCCGGCTGCAGCCCTTAATGGACGAACTGGGAGGACACTGGCTGTTCGCCGGCTCGCTCTCGCAGGACGAACTGGCGGCCTTCTTTTCACTGTGTGATTTAACGGTGCTGCCGAGCCTGAATTCCACGGAGAGTTTTGGGATGGTTCAGGTCGAGTCGATGTTTCTGGGTACGCCGGTGATCGCCAGTGATTTGCCGGGAATACGGCAGCCCGTGCAGCAGACCGGAATGGGCCAGGTATTTCCACCGGGTGATTCCAGAGCGCTGGCAGACGCCATCGTGGACATGCTTTCCTCGCCCGGGAAATATATCTGCGAATCCGCCGTATTGACTCAACGTTTTGGTTCCGCGCACGTCGCAGAAGAGTACGAAGTGCTCTTTCGCCGGCTGCTTTCAGGTGACAAGGATTCGTAGAGCGGATGGAAAAAGATTTCCTCGGCGAGCATTTACGCGAGCTGCCTTATTTTCGCTCGATCCTGCGAGCGGTTGAAGCCGAACTTCTCCAGAGTGTCGAACTTTCTCACCCGATTCTCGACGTGGGCTGCGGCGACGGTCATTTTGCATCCGTCGCTATGGATCAAGCCATCGATTGGGGTATCGATCTTCACTTACCTTCGATCCGAGAGGCGCAATCTCGCGGGGCTTATCGTGCGATAACCCAGGCCAATGGAAGCCGGATGCCTTTCCCGGATGAGACATTTGCCAGCGCCCTGAGCAATTCCGTTCTGGAGCATATGCCGGATCTGGAGTCCGTCCTCGCAGAGACATCCCGGGTTCTGCGGCCTGGCGCCTTGTTCGTGTTCACGGTTCCAAATCCGGGCTATCGAGATCGACTCAGCTTCCCCCAATTTCTTCGGCGGCTGCGCCTTGGCAGTTTGGGAGATGCATATGAACGATATTTCATGTGGATGTCACGGACTTACAATCTATTTAGTGAGCAGCAGTGGGATGAACTGCTTTCTCGCACGGGATTTGAAATCGAGCAGACTTTTCGATACTTTCCCCCTTCTTCCCTACATGCATTAGAATGGGGACATTATTTTGGTGCACCGTGTTTGATCCCACGCTGGTTGGTCGGGAAATGGATTCTCGTGCCGCAGCGATGGAATCTGAAATGGACGGATCGCATCGTTCGACGCTACGCTGATGCGAGTCCCAGCGAAGACGGTACGTATAGTTTCTATAAAGTGCGTAAACGATGATGGAAGAGAAACGAAGTAATCCTTTGAAGCGCGAAGATTCTGCCGGTCAAACGCAAGAACCAACGGTCCTCGATTGGGTGAAGTCCATCCTGCATTTTAGCCCCATTCCGATACCGGAAAAGCTGCCCAGCGCGGATAAGAAGGCGACGACACCTGCCCGCCGGCCACCTAGATCGCTGCAGGAAGCAGCTTCCAGATCGGCGGAACTGCCAGCGTGGTCCCAATTGCGATTTCCTCTGGCTTTGATCCTCGCCGTCATCGCCCAATTCACGATCGAATCCATTAAGACCAGTCCCGACTGCTGTTCCACCAGGCATTATGCCCTCATATTTATCAGTCTGCATCTGTTCATCGTATCGGCTGCGATCCTCGCATTTTCGCTGATCCGTGGAGATTTTCGCATCGAGCCGCTGCCGGCGGTCCGGGGAACGGCCAGCGTCGTCGCTTTTCGACCGATGCCGCTGTTGTTTGCCGTAGTCTTTTCCATGTTGACGTATCTCACCTCGAGCGAGGACACCTTTCGTCTGTCTACCGTGGTGTTCTGGGCAGCGGCGTTGATTTCCGCTTTGATGGCCTTCTGGGAAGGGGAATTTTCCCTGCGGCCCGCATTCGAGCGTTGGAAGAATCGCCTGCAGGATCGGGATCTTAAAATCACACTCGACACATGGTCGCTGCTCGTGTTGCTCGGGTTCGGTCTTTCGATGTATTTCCGTATCCTTCACTTGAACTCCTTACCGCCCGAGATGGTCAGCGATCATGCGGAGAAACTGCTCGATGTCATGGATGTTCTGGCAGGAAAAACCTCGATTTTCTTCCCCCGCAACACGGGAAGGGAGGCAATGCAGTTCTACATGGCTGCGGCGACGGCGAAGTGGTTAGGCACAGGCATTTCGTACATGACGTTGAAAATCGGCACGGTCCTCGCCGGTTTACTTACCTTGCCCTACATCTACTTGTTGGGCAAGGAAGTAGGCGGTCGGGAAGTCGGTCTGGCTGGGATGGTGCTGGCAGGCATCGGTTATTGGCCGAACGTGATCAGCCGTGTTGGCCTTCGTTTCCCGCTGTATCCCCTCTTCGTTGCGCCGGCCATGTACTATCTGGTGCGCGGCATCCGCCGCAAGCGGATGAACGATTTGCTGCTTTGTGGACTGGCGGTCGGACTGGGTCTTCACGGATACAGCCCGGCGCGCGTCATACCCATCGTGATCGTGTTGGGTGTAGCCCTGTATTTACTGCAACGCGAGTCGCGCGGACAACGCTGGGCTATGATCTCGCGCCTGATTGCCATCGGTTTTATCGCTCTGGTCGTTTCGCTGCCGCTGCTGCGGGTGGCGATCGAACGGCCGGACGAGGTGTTCTTCCGCACATTGACGCGAGTCGGGGACACAGAACGTGAGATCGGGGTATCTCCGCTGAAAGTATTTGCGGCGAACGTCATCAAGGGTTTGGGGATGTTTGTATGGGACGATGGTGAAGTGTGGGTAAATTCGATTCCCCATCGGCCTGCGCTGGATTGGATCACGGCGGCGCTTTTTCTTCTGGGCCTGGTGTTCGTGTTCGTGCGCTACGTCCGTGAAAGAAATTGGGTTGATTTATTTCTGATTCTCTCGATTCCTTTTCTTCAACTGCCTTCGACGCTGTCGATTGCTTTCCCCAACGAAAATCCGGCTACCAACCGGGCTGCCGGTGCATTCGTCCCGGCGTTCGTGCTCGCGGGAATTGCCCTTGCGGCCGTACCGGCCTATTTCCGAAAATTGGGAAAGGAGCGGCGGCACATCATCGCCAGCACCGTATCGATCTCGGTGCTCCTGCTCGTTGTGGCGGTCGAGAATTATCAGCTCGTGTTCGACGAATATGCAGAGGGCTATCGTCGGGCTTCGTGGAACACCAGCGACGCGGGTGAGGTGATCGAGGGCTTTGCCGAATCGGTAGGATCGTACGATACTGCCTACGTCGTCGCCTACGCTTACTGGATGGACACTCGTCTGGTGGGAATCAATGCCGGC
>Ga0315554_1000947_pt1 | contig 17202 bp, 13 predicted proteins | sample SalMarSW160370MG_FD_202114 | JGI IMG/M metagenome (GOLD analysis project Ga0315554, IMG submission 202114) | Salt marsh sediment microbial communities from the Plum Island Ecosystem LTER, Massachusetts, United States - Salt Marsh Sediment SW1603-70 ... | reverse complement strand
GGCCCCGATTGAATACATTATGTCAGAACTTAGGGATATCAGGGCCGATATCCTGCTGATTGTGGGGCATAAGGAGAAGTTTTGCATCAACGCGCCTGGTTCGGTTTTTTCTGTTTGCCTGAGTGTAGTAGTCATACCCATAGCGATAGTAATTGTGTCCGGCAGAGACGTTGCTTAGAACGGTTCCTAACACCTTGACTTGTATTCCAGCCAGTTTGTTCATGGCTTCTTTGAGGTCGGGGGCGGTTGTCCGGCCGGCAAGACTGGTTAGTATCACGGCATCAGCCATTTTTGCCCATATCAGCGCGTCTGGAAAGGCCAGGACCGGTGGAGTGTCAATAATCACATGGTCGTAATTACGGCTGAATTTTTCTATATTCTGTGATGAAGTAGGTAATGCCAAAAGCTCGTAAGGGTCGATGTTTTCATGAGAATCGGAGGTGAGCACATCCAGGCCGGTCGCAGCTAAAGTATAAATGGCTTTCTTGTCAGCCTGGGCCAAAAGCACTTCCTGGATGTTTTTCATTCCCTCAGGGATGCCTAATAAGCGATGTATATCAGGTTTCCTAAGGTCACCGTCAATCAGCAATACTCTCTTTCCTGATTTTGATATGCTGGTTGCCAGATTTATAGCACAGGTAGTTTTACCATCCCTCATTGACGGGCTGGTAACTACCAGTTTTTTTGGTAGCCCGCCTCCGTTAAGCAGTCCCAGGTTGGCTCGAATGTTCTGGTAGTCCTCGACTACAAGGCTGGGCAGAAGAAACTTTTCAGCGGCAACAGGGCTGGTAGTAGTACCGATTATTCGGATGCCAATACGCCTGGTGACGTCTTCGGGAGTTCGAAGACTTTTGTCCGCCTTGTCTGTCAAAAATGCGAGCATCATTCCGAATGCCAATGCGCCGAAAACCAATGCTGCTGAATACTTTGCTCGTTTATCTTTGATTTCAGATATCTCAGCGTTATAAGCCACCGAAATTCTCGCCGGCCTTTTGCGTTCCATTTCCACCTCCTTTATTCGCCGGGCAATGGTTTCGTACATCTCTTTAGTCAAGGCTAACTGGTCCTGGAGGTCCTGGATGGCCAGCTGCTTTCGGCCGACTTCGATAGTCTGCACATCTTCGCTTGACAGCTTTTCTCTAAGGCGATTTTCATATGCCGCGACCTGCTCCAGCTCCAGTTGCATATTTGCGAGCTGTTCCTGGTTGGTCTGACTAATCTGTTCGGACACGACGTCATTAAAACTTTGAGAGGCCTCCTGTCGTTTTTGCTCGAGTACTTTCTTTAACGCTTCAACAAGCTGTTGCTTTTGCTCCAGGGCCGGGTTCGTTGGGGCGAGTACCTGTTTGGCCACTATCAGGTCTTTTTCAAGCTGGACGATATTTCGATTTAATTCCTGAACCATTGGGTTGGAATTGATGTATTCATTGCGCATACCCAGCATCTGTTCGGGGGCAATGGGCTGTTCTGTGGTTTGTTCCGCCAGTTGAATTCGTGTTTCAAGATTAATCCTTTTTGCCTCTGCCCTTGTAAGCTCCCCCAACAAAAAAGCAACCCGCTGCAGCATCATATCTTGTCGGCCGGTTAGGCTGGTGCTGCCGTATTCCTGCGCTAACTGCTGAATTGAATTACGCTGCCTGTCCAGGGTCCCAGCGAGTACCTTTCGCTCGTCTTCCAGCACTCTGAGGTTTCGGTCTTCATCCTGGGCGGAACTCGAGCCCTCAATTGCCATATAGTTTCGTATAAAGGCGTCAACTATTTGTCTGGCCTCTTCGGCATCTGCGCTTTCCATAATCACGCCAATCAGCTCTGTCTGGTTATTAGCAAGGGCCTTGATGACTCCGTTGTTAATAGCGTGTTTCAACAGGGCTGCCGGTTCCTGGTCCGTTCCCTTGCCTTTTAATTCCTCTTTCAGCCTGGTTTGTATGTCCGGTTTGTAATTCTTAAGGAAGCTTGATTTTTTCTCTACGAGTTCATCAGCCACCCTCTCAATGACGCGTCCGCTAACTATCATCTCTGCCTGAGTGTTAACGAAACTTCTATAATTTGATATTATCCCACTATCGGCTTCGCCGGTCAGGATATTGGGAATGATTGGAGCGACTCTTATTGCGCCGGTCATGACATATACGGGTTTGATGCCAAGCCATATTACCGGGATTCCGATTGCACAGGTAACTATAAATACCAGCAGTACAATATACCATCTCCGCAGAACACCTACAGCAATGTTAGCGGAGCTTTCACCTGCCTCAGGTTCTCCAAAGACACCCGCCCCTCGCTCGACCAAATCACCTTGATATTTTTGTAAATCACTCATTCTGACACCGCCTTTATCATTAGTTTACAATTATTTTGAAAAGGACATCTTCAAAGTCCCATACACTTTTAAAGCAGCCATTAAAATGTCCGCAATACCTCGTTAACGGTAAAAGTTTCTCTATACAAATGCCGGACTATTTTATGTTTTGACTTTCCCGGTTATTGTGAAGGGCGTCGAATTTTCCGGAGCCGTGGTCAGTTTTGTTAAAAGCCAAAATTCTCCTACCACCGCCGCCAGGGCCATCGGCATCATTGCATAGCCCCCGAAATCATGGAATATATTCTCCCAATACTCCCCCCTTACGAACGTAAAAGCGATGGCAGTCACGGTCAGACGGATAGTGTTGCAGAGCAGGGCGATAGGCAGGCTGGAAATTAAAACTATGAGCTTTTCCCACCATGCTCGCCTTACCAGTAAGACCACCAGGCCCGTAATAACGAAAAAGGCCATAACCATTCTCAAGCCGTTGCACGCCTCGGCCACAGCTACCGATGCCTGGCCGATATGAATAATGTTGCCTTCCCGAACCACGGCGTAACCTAACATCTCCAGGCAAAATACAGCCGATGACGTGGCCCATTGTTGCATTGGTAGCGCCACAGCCGCCTGAACCCTGTTAGGCCATGGAAGCATTAAGCACAAGTATAAAAGTACGGTTGCCACTTTTTTAAAAAGCTGCCATCCGAACAGCATAAGAACAAGTGCCGCGGTAGTTAAGACGATGGATAATCTTTCAGCCGAGCCATACATAAAAAACAGACCGAAGAAACGTACAGCCTGGGCCAGGATAAGAGCTAACGCTCCCAGCAGACATGGTTTTAAGGGAACTGATGCAATCGTTTTACGTCTGGACCATAGGATATAAACCGCGAGGAAAGGCACTAGAAGACCTGATGAATACTCATCGCTTTTTTGCCAGACGGTCCAAAGGTCCACGATGCCCAGCCAGTATGACCACAGCACGGCGAGTATTACTATCGCAGTTAAGAAACCGAAAGTCATGCCTTCGGGCATTCTTTCGCTTACTCGCTTTAGACTCTGGTTAATTGCCTGGACAAAGCGACCTGTATTTTCCCTGAGGCTTTGGCTTGTTCTGCGGCTTGTTCTGCTCATCATACTCTCCGGTCTGAAAACCACAGCTTTTTCTTCCAGACAAACTCCGGTTCTCACTCTCGCATTATAGTCGACGATACATCTGTCAATAAAACAGCCTTTACCGATTTCGGCACCGTCCCAAAGTACACTGTTTGACACCAAAGTTCCTTCGCCGATAGTGACATTGCGACTAATCAGGGTCGGGCCAAAAATAATGGAACCCTTTGAGATGTGCGTTCCGTCCATTACTGCTATCGGCCCGTGTATTCGAGCCTGCGAATCAATGGTCACATCACCGCTTTTCCATATTTCCTCCGTGCCGTTGTGCCTGCAAAGTTTAAAGACTCCACTCATATCGCCTGCATGTACAAGGCTATCGCCGATAGCGTTAAGGTATTCTCTACGGCCGCGAAAAACGTCAACACGCATGGATAATACTGCAGCCTGAACAACTTTGTCGGCTTGAACTAAAGCCGGAATCAAGCCTTCTTTAATATCAAAGTAGCCGTCTTTGGGGGTGTATCTTAAAACAGAAGATTTGCACACGTAAATACCGACAGGCCTGCCAAACGCCGCATCTTTGCTGCCGGCCGGATTAAACATAACAGTCAAGTCTGCCTTATTTGCGAGGTGAGCACCGACAATTTCATCTACTGTCGGGGCGTCGACTATGTTAGCAGGCAGGACCAAAATCGTATCTTCTTTAGCATCACGGCAGGCATCGCGGATTGCACCTGCGGTTCCAACCGGCAGGGGCTCATCGAGAAAATCCACCTCTATCTGATTGAAAGACTTTATCGATTCCTGAAGCAGCGAAGAGTCGCCGTTAGAGCAAATTGTAACCTTGTTGATTCCCTGCTCAACTAAGTCTACAAGTAATCGCTCCAGTGCGGGGCTACCTGCCACCGGCCACAAAGCTGTTGGCAATCGCGTAGCTACAGGGCATCTGCCGAAATCCCGCCCCCCCGCAAGTACTACGACTTTCAGTCTTATTTTGTTAAATGCCATTTAAAAAAGTATTCGAACCTTTAGAAGAACTGTCAAATGTGAAATCTATCTACTCGTTGAATTTAAAATATTACGAGTCGTGCCTTAAGACACTGTTAATGTGTTCCATATTTTTTAATGCTGACCTGCTTAAGAAATTCGGCGATTCTATCTGCAACTGCCTTCGCTTGATTTTCCCTTGGCTTTGGAACAAATGTTTTCAATTCCCTAAGCTTATCAGGTAGTTCTTCTTCTGTGTATGCAACCAATATATGGCCAAGTTCCTCAAACTTTTTTGCAATGGATACCTGGTGGTCATTAACAACTTCACGGTGTCTTTTCAGTCTTGGCATAACAAGTAGCGGCTTATGATTCTCCAGGGCCATTGTTATTGTACCCATCCCAGCGTGACTGATTATGCAGGACGCCTCACATATATATTTATCAAATACTGTCTTTTCTAATGACGGGATTGCTTTAAAGTTTCGTGGCTGATACGAACTATTCCCGATCTGAGCATATATCTCCTCATCAAAACCGTTTCGCCCCACTAATGTATCAACGGCCTTGACAAGGCGATCAAAGGGAAATTGTGTACCTACTGTCAGAAAGATCATAGTTTTACGTTCTAATCGTGTGATGAAAGCAACCACATACTTATGCCTGGTATCTGTTTAGCTTGCAATATTTGGAAATATTGTTCCAGTTCTTCGGCGTGAAAATTAGGGTAATTCCACGGCCGATTTAATATGACCCAAGATGGTTTATCTTGTCTACTTAAGTACGTATTCAAGCTGGCACAAGTCACAGTTGGGTCCTCACGAAAATAGATGAAAGGCTTATTTACACCGTAATACTGCAGTACACGGGAATGGCATAAGCCAAGAATCTGTGATGAGTCATGTGTATCACTCTTGATGATTTTCGCAGCATTCCTATAATCTTCTGTCATATACGAAGAATCGAAAATTTGATTAGTGCAACTCCAGCCCCAAAGCAGAAACAGCGGTAAAACAAAAGCGGCCTTTGGTAGACACTTATTACCATAAGCTATTGGAAGAACACTTAATACAAAAATAGGACCAAAAAGAAAGGAAAGATGACGTGCATTTATCCTATAGCCCGTGAATAAAACCAACACAGTCAACTCAACGATACATGTAATGGTAATAAAGGTAAGGGTTTGAACTGGAAGATTCCTACTCTGATGTAATACCGCCCTTCTGTCAAAAGTCCGAAAAGACATCCAAAAGGCAATCACGATGGACATTATTGCAAGTATCTCCCCGGCTAACGTAAAGGGTTTACTGCGAACTATCTCTCGTAATGGTAATCGTCGCACTTCATCCGGAGTAGGGCCGAGACTGCGGCCTACGAGAAACTCTTGTGGAATAGCCAAAGTTCTAACTGCATTCATCCCCTTTGGCAGTTTAGAGTAGCGGTCTGACGATTTTACAAAGTGTGTTTGTAAACCGTGCCAGACAAGAGGACTGGCAAGAACCATTATGGATAGTATTGCTACAGTTTCGGAAGTTATGCGCCTAACAAAAAAACTCCAAAAGAATTCGGCTGCCAAAATCATGCCGATGAATATGCCCGCATAAATAGACAGAACACCAGTTACTATAAATCCAACCAAAAGCTTTTTAGATTTCGGTTTAGCGAGGAGTTTTAGATAGCATAAGAGATGAAGTCCTGTAAGAAACATCACCAAGGCATAGGGACGAGCGTCTCTGGAGTACCACATCAAAAATGGACAGACAATAAGTAAGAGGCCGAAAGGCAATGCTCTTTTACCTCCCGTTTGATAGAGTAAAAGAAGAAATATTGTAACTGCGCAACTTCCAAATATGACTGAAGGAAACCTAAGTGCTCGTTCTGAGTTTCCGGTAATTTTCGTCCACCCAGAAAGCCCAATGTAATATAAAGGGTGGAGTGTTTCACTTCCCGAAGTTGCCAAAATGCTATCAAAAGCTTCGCCCACAGATTTGTTTTGTAGAAGAAGTACAGTATTTGCTTCGTCATACCAAAGGCTGTAAAAATCAAGACGAAGCTGCCACAAGCCAAAACTTAACAGAAAGACAAATATTAAAATGATAACTAAGCTTAGTTTTTGACAACTAAATGACTTTTCAGTCGCATTATTATTATCACCAAGCCAAAATTTTGAAAATATTCGTTTCATTCCAAAACTATCCTGGATTGTTAATTTCCGCTAACATCTATATAAGCGTACCAACATACTCAATGCCTTTTTGTTGTTGGGCAAGCTCAGGCCACTGTACCAGAAAGAGGTCCGCGATATATCTGACCATTCTGCCTGAGAGGGAAAGCCGCTCGACATTGGTAATACTGTCAATCCAAATCACCTTTGCTCCTATGATCTTACTTAAGAAACATACCATGCAGCCCGCTGCTGCACCTGTGCTAATTACCACATCTGGTCTTTCTCTGAACACCGCCTTGATGCATTGCACCAACACCTTGACCACGCGTATCGGATGTTGGCGATTGCACTCTCCAACAACATAAACCTTACCACGCTCTCGAAGCTTATCCCACATAACCTCTGTCGTAGTTATGCAAAAAGTATCATGTGCATTCCAGTTATCTACTATCTTGAGCAATTGAGAAATATGCCCTCCTGCCGATGCAGCCAAACAAATTCGCAGCTTCTTTCGCCGCCTAATCATGGGTTTTATCCTTAAAATCACTGGCATTACCAAAAAGCTCTTCCAGTAATAACTGTGCCTTGCTATCCCACGTATCTTTTTTGACCTTTTTCTTTCTGGCGGCAATTCGTTTTGGGTTATCTTCTGCTAGGGCCTTTTTTATGCATTCGGTGAATTCTTCCGCTGTATTGGCGACGTATGCAACGTCAAGATATTCTCGTATTTGTGTGAAAACAGGTGTACTGACAAAAGGTTTACCCAGCGCCAAATATTCTTTAACTTTGATAGGATTAGCCGCCTCTGTCCAGCGGTTCTGAATCCAAGGAAGGATCGCCACATCAAAACACTTGCCATATTGAGGAATCTCATCATAATTTTTCTGTCCTAGCATCCAAACATTTTTTTTGGCGACCAGGCCCGAACAATCCGACGAAACTGTACCAATATAAACAAAGGACATTTCAGGCGAGAGGTCTGCTATCTTTTCTGCAAGAGCAATATCAACGCTATGACCACTAATCTCACCGAAGTAACCTATAATAGGTTTTGGAATATGAGCTATATCTGGAGTAACAATTGGGTTTTTTTCTGCGGACGCGAACATCTCAAAGTTAACACCGTGATCGAGATAGATGGCATTTTTGCATTGGCCAGATTCTTCATCATACAATGCTCTGTTAACAAAAAAAGTGAGGTCCGCATTTGCCTTTAGTTTTTGGTCATATTTTTTGATTATTTCAAAATCGATGCCAGTAGACTCTTCAAAACGGTCGGTTCTCTGATATATGAGCTTGCTCTTTTCCATCTTTATCGCAGCGTCACAAGCTCCAGGGCAGGCAATTAAAACCACGGGGTTATGAATGCCCAGTTTCCGAGAAACCAACCACACCTGAGATCGCAAAATCATCACGTTCAAAGGCCTTAACCAGGCAATATGATGTACTGGCAGCGTAAAGGGACTATATACCCAAAAGCCCACGTCAGATTTTTTAAGTCCAGTGAGTATACTCTTTATTTTGCGAATCAATTTTTGGATAAACCTTCTACGTTCACTAAGATTAAACTTTTGCATAACTATGGAATTGATAAAAAGTGCGGTACCCCTTTTAGCAAAATGCATCGTTAATTGCGGATCTATGTGTGCACGATTGTGGTACCACCAGTCGATGCCGCCGAAACAAACGAAAGAAGGTTTTTTACTATTATCATGTTTCACTTATATGATACTTTCGAGATTAATCTTGTGTTGTTATTTGTGAAACTATGGGCTTTACCTTGCCGCTACTGGTCCGCTTCACAGCCTCAACCTGCCTGAGATCAACATTTAACTCACTCGGCAAATGCTTTCTGATCAGTGCCTTAAAAGCTTGGATGTCTTTTTCAGAAAAGTTATCATCGGGAACATATTCGATTGTGATATGACTAATGTCATCCTGAATAATCTGGCTTTCAATAATATGGCCCGTTCCGTATAGCAGATGAGTAAGAATCGCCGCTCCAAATTCCCTTCCTGATGGTGTTTTAATAACATCAGCTTTTCGTCCAAGTATAGCTTTAATCCCCGGGAACGACCGCCCACAAGTACATTTTTGGTTCGACTTAATTACAATATCGCCCATCTCATACCTTATAAACGGCATAGCCATATTCCAGAATCCTGTCGAAATAACTCTACATCGGCCATCTCCAGAATTATCAAGCGGAATCAATTCAGTCAGGCCGTATTCGGGAATTACATGATAGCTGCCCTTTTCGCACGTGTGGATGTAGCAGCCGCGCTCGGCGCCGCCGTAAAAATCAAACACTTTACAATGGAATGCTTCGGCAATGGTTTTACGCATCGATTCAGTCAATGTTTCTGATGAAGTAAGAACCGAACGCAAATTAAGTTCAATTTTTTTATTCACGCATACCTGGGCTAGCAAATGCACCGCCGAAGGATAGCCGACAAGGGCCTTGGCTTTATATTCTTTTACTATCGTCGCATAGCTTGGTGCTGTTTCTGGGCTGAGATGATATGTCGACAGAATCAATTCCTTCATAACCGGATCATAAGCGTGCAGTTTTCCAGCCTCCTGATCCGGTTTCGCGACCAACCGGCCTGTAAGATAAGCGCAGCGATCGCTCAGCCCTATTCCGGCCCAGTCCCACTGCCTGCGAACAAACGCGTGTTCGCTGCCGATCGAAAATAGGTTCCTGTAAATAGCCATTGGGGTTCCTGTGGTTCCGCCGGTATATGCCTTTCGAAGCAGCAGCTTCGGATATCTTGTTGAGACGATTGAATCACCTGCCTCCAGAACATCTCTTTTATTAATTATGGGAAATTGCTTGATATCCTCCAGAGTCCTTATGCCCTCGGCGCTTATCCCGCGTTCATCCATCATACGTCTGTAGAACGGCACCGAATTGTAACAGTGACGAACAAGGCGGCGCAACAGCTTCAATTGTATTTCCCGCAATTCCTGCTCGCTTAGCCATTGCGATTTTTCCAGCCATCTTTGCCGCAGCCAGAACGGACCAGAATAGCGCCTGACAATCAAATTCAATATTCCGCTTGAAATTACTTTAAGATTCATATGGCTTACCTTGTCTTACCAGTACTCTATGCCTGCAAAAGCACTCTCCTCATACCAGTCAAATAGACTCGCGACCTGTCAAGGGCCCGCTTTCTCCTTCTGCCATTAACCATTGCTATGGCAAGCCAGACAGGAATGCGAATCGCAAAAAACATAATCGTTAGGAAACAAGCAACCTTATATTTCAACCAGCCGTGATGTTTTTGTATAAACTTCAAAATGCTCAAACGCAGTTCAATCAACATCTTCTCAGATATTTGGCCGGTACTTTGCCCACCCAGATGAATAATCTCTCCCGCAGGTGTAAACATAACTTTCCACCCAGTCTGCTTGAAACGATAGCACCAATCTGTCTCCTCACCATACATAAAAAACCGCTCGTCCATCATTCCTACCTGTTCAATTGCTTCACGCCTGACAAGCATAAAACAACCTTTTAGCACGTCTACTTCGCGATCCCTATCACTGTTCCACCAGGTCATTCGTTCACGCCCAAAGAACCTGCTCTTCGGGAAGAGCTTGTAAAGATATGTGCTTGACAGCAGCATATTCAGTATAGACGGGAACATAAAGCAGGTTGGCTGCAATGTCTGGTCGGGATTCAATACCCGGCAACCTGTTACCGCGGCTTCAGGATGTGCATCTGCAAAAGAAACAGTTTTTTCGATAGCTTTATCCAATATCACCATATCGCTATTGAGAAGCAAAATATATCGACTTTTGGCAATGCTAATTCCCTGGTTATTAGCTGCTGCAAAGCCGCGATTTTCCGAATTTTCGATGAGGATTACCTGCGGAAAGTCTTTCTTGACTATTGCCGCCGAGCTGTCTGTTGAAGCATTATCTATGACAATCACCTCGAAATGGACTCCACCTGCTTGCTCATATATCGATTGGAGGCAGTTACGAAGGATATCCTGAGTGTTCCAGTTAACTATAATAATTGACACTTCAACCATACCGACAACCGCTTATAGTCAAAAGACGCATGAACCGTTAAATGAACCCATAGATTTATTGTTACGTAGCAAACCCACTTCAGGTTTCACGTTGCATCTTGTAGTAGAATGTGGCTTAGCTACTATTGCAGGCATTACTCCACAAAAACCAAGCATAATGTAAAAAATTGTTGAAGGTTGTCCAAACAGGGAAACGGAATTCATTGCCACTAATATACCAATTAAGGCCGATGCAAGGCACCATATAAGCCACCTATCTGAATTCGACGTACCAAGCTTGTACGCTTCCCAAAGTTTCTTGAGTGTTGCTACGACTATAAGCAAAAAGGGCAAAAGACCAGCGAGCCCAAATCTGGACAAAATAAATATGTAATGATTCACTATATCTAGGCCCTGCCCACCAATCTGCCAAGCAGGGTCTGCAAAGCCATATCCCGTCATCCAGTGGCCTGACATACCACCTTCGAACAACGCTACCTCGAATATCTTGGTCCGATACCAAGCTGAAGTAGGGTTGATTGTAAAACCGCCGAGAACATCATAAAAGTGTCGATTGCTCACGATTTCCACGATTAGGCACATTAAGACAACTACCACCAGTGCCTCCTTTGAGTATTTGCGGTAAGGATAAAAAGTGATGAAAGTAATCGCTACCAAAGCAGCCAGCCAAGGGCCGCTGGACATGGAGGAGAATGCTCCGATGCCCATCAGGATGACTCCAGCACAGATTAGCATCTTTTTTACTGTGGGTTGTCCCAACAGACCTGCGCATGGGGGACCGAGCATAGCGAAAAAGAGTCCGAACATAATCGACATAGGAAACGTCACGTCTGCTCGGAAAAAGCCAAGCCTCGACAACACAGCGTATGACTTTGGCCCCAATGCGTGATACTGTTTAAGGAAACCCACTGGATTGTCACCCGTCCAACATTGGTAAAAACCCACTATCGCCAAAGGTGCCGCTACGATTAAGATTCCTTTAAGCAAGGCTAAATATTGCTCCTTATTTCGGATTATCATCCGGACCGCAAAGTAAGGTAACAGCAGATCAAGGACTGCTCCAGCACGGTTTTCAACAAGCCTCCCAATCGGAGAATTTGTCGCTCCAGCCGCCAATTGGCAAAGAAAATAGATGATAAGCAATTTGTCGAGCCATATAAGTTTGAATTGCGTGACCAAATCTGTGCGCAGGAAAAGGTTCAGATATATTGCCAAGATAACGATCCTGCAGACGGTAAAATCGACAGTACCTACTTTAACCGAGATGTAGGTCGGATAGAATACCATGGCACCAATGTAAATAGCTAACCAGTGCTTCGGGCGTGTGAAGAATACAGCTATACTTACAGCAACAGCGATTAGTAACGTTATGCCATGCAAGTTATCCTTCCTTTCTTGAGCGATAGCACTCAATCAGCCTCAGCGGCATGAGAAAGTAAGCCAATGGCTTATAATAGTATGCGTCACAGGGATGCAATCGCAAGCAGGCCAGAGCGGTTGACAAAGCCTGCCGATTCCTGCGGGCGCGACGCAAATCGAGCACGCTTTCCATAAAATGCGTTACGATGCCGGTTTCCCGTGTTTTGCGTAGGGATTCTGCTCCTGGTTGTGAGTCAGAAGGCAGGTGTTCGGTTAGGTCGAGGCCGCGTCGTTCACATGCACGTTTCAAGACTTTTCGAATCATTTCTTCTCTTTTGACGGCATTCTGCCTTGTAGCTGAGCGCGGGTGAACGCGATAGGAATACAAACATTCGCCCAGTACAATCATAGGATGCAGTTCTGCCACTCGCAATATGTAGTCCAGACCGGCTCCAATCTTCAAGGTAACTTCATACCGTATGTCTTGTACCATCGACACTCTAAACATTCCTGTTGGATCATGGGCTGGCATACGCAGTCGTTTGTTGTCCAAGTGGCATTTTTCAACATCTTTAGCAGCGAACCGAGGGGCCATACGATACCCACCAAGTATGATGTCATGGCCCGTGAATACTGCGGCCACATCAGGATTTCTGAGCATGCTATGGACTTGACGCTCAATCCTTTGGGGGTAACTGGTGTCGTCGGCGTCTTGAGTAGCATAGAATGTTCCGGTCATTTCCGACAAGCCACGGTTCAAAGCCACAGCTCTGCCAGCATTTGTTTGAGTTATAATCCGTATTCGTGAATCCTCTATATCAGAGATAGAATCCATACAATTGTCGCTGGAGCCATCATCGATGATAAATATCTCGAGGTTGGAGTAAGTCTGGAACAATATGCTTTCTACAGAGGAACGAAGATAATCGTCGCCATTATAGACAGGTATCAAAACAGAAACTAACGGTTTGGTCATGCTAACGCTTGCTATGCCTATAGGCAAGAAAACTTTTTGATAATTTGCTTAAGCGGCTTTTTGCGGATCGCCACTTTCTACGCCAACCAAAGTAGTGATAAGGTTCGTAAGGGTCATCGAGAAGGTTTCTGAGAATTTCCTGACGCCACCGAAGCCGACCTTCGACATCTTTGTATCGTCCGGCTTTCAGACTCACCGTTAGCTTCTCTTGTTTTCGAAAGCTCTCTTTATCTTTGATCATACAATAAGAGCTTTTTGGATCATCCATATGTTCCTGATAGATCAATGGAAAGTAGAATCCGTTTATGTAGCCTGCTGCCGCCATTTTCAGCCAGTACTGAGTAGTGGCCCTGTTCTGTATGGGGCCAAACTTTTCAAATGTTTCTCGCTTAATCAACAGACCGGTTCCGCACGTCCAGGGATGTCTAAAAATCTGATGCTTACCAAATTGCTGTATCTTGTGTTTGGCGCGTTCATAGTCGAAATCATCCTCGAAATAGTGCCAACACGCAACAACTCCAAGTTTTTCAATATCTTCATGAGCTTTCGCCAATATCCTTATCCAACCAGGCGCCACCAAGCAGTCGTTATCCAGCTTACCTAAAAGGTCAGCCTTGGACCGGCTCCATATCTCATTGACCGCCGCCGTCTGCCCGACATTCTCTTTACTCAGTATTATGTCCTGAATCCTGGGGTCACTTATCTCATTCTTTAGATACTCCTGCGTGCCGTCCTCAGAAGCATTGTCCCATATCGTCAATGAGAATTCTTCTGTTGGGTTGGCCAAGATAGACGCTAGTGCGAGTTTTGTATAGTCCAAACGGTTATATGTAATAAATACCAAATCTATGTTCATCTTTTCCCATCACTGTCGTTCAGAAATGAAAAACAATATGGCTCATCTCTTGCAACTCGGTACCCGAGCAAATCACGGCCATATCTAAAAAATGTGAAGAGTTAGACGCGAATAGGCTTGAAAACTAACTGTCCGCTTGTTTTTATATCGTGCAGGACAGCCCGGCCTCCGGGCAGGACAAAATATGCGGCAGGATAGATCAATCCCCCGGCAAAGAAGCAAATCAAAAGAGCCGACCAATTTGGAATTCCTGCACAGAAGTAAAATACAACCCTGCTCGCCAAAACCATTGCCAAAGCCGCTGCGCACGGCAGGATGATCGAAGCGAAGAAATCCTTTACACGAACAGGTGTTCCCCTGAATGCATACGCTAATGATGGTATTAAAAGCAGATAATTGGCAATTGTGTAACCCAAAGCCACACCCTTTGGTCCCCCCGGCAGCCCTGCCACAAAGGAAATGACATACGCAATTGAAGTGAAAACCCCTAACCTGAAGTACCTGTCAGCACGGCCGGCGGAAATCATAATCATGCCGGTTGTACTTGCTGCCGGTTGTATCACAGCAGCCAAGGCGAGTATGCTGAAGATGGGAGCCGCCTGCCCCCACTGGGGACCAAGAACAAGCATTATTACCTGATGTGAATATGCGCCAAGGAACATAGCCATCGGAACGGTTACAAATGCAAGCAGTTGCAGCATCTTAAGATAGTAGTTCTTATAACGTTTGGCTTCGCCCTGAAGTCGGCTAAGCCCAGGTAAGCCTACGCTCACCAGTGGGCTGCGAATCTGCCGTATCGGCATCATTAAGAGTCCATACGCCTTACTGTAAAAACCAAGGGCGGCAGAACCTACGAACTTTCCAATAAGAATATTGTCGGCATTGCGGGAAAAATAGTTAACTATATTAAAGCCGGTGATATTGCCACCGAAGCCGAGCATTTCTCTCACACCTGACCTCCTCCTCGGCCTGCCCGGCAGCCATGGCAAAGCGGTCCACATGCCAACGGCCGCTGTCGCAGCCATCGCCACATACATAATAACCAGCGACCAGTACCCCGCACCTAATACGCCGCTTATAATAGCAGCAGCTACACCCACCACCATCGAAACAACCTCCACAACACCTATGGCGAAAAACCGCATGTGCCGCTGCAGCAATGCCTGATGCTGGACAGTAAGCCCGCCGAAAATAAATGTGGTCCCCAAAGCCATTGTGACAGGTATCAAACGCTGGTCGTGATAAAACCAGGCGACGGCCGGGGCCAAAGCAATAACAGTAGAAGCCACCAAGACACATAGCCCCACATTAATCCAGAATAGCGTGCTTATCTGGTCGTGGTTAATCTCAGCTTTTTGAATAGTGGCATCGGAAAGCCCCAGGCGGCTGAACATCATCGCAAAGCCCGTGACGGCCGTTACCATCGCTATAAGGCCAAAATCATCCGGAGTCAAAAGCCTCGCCAGCACCACCGTTGAGCCGGTTTGCAGGACAAATTTGCAGCCCTGCGAAAAGACCGTTATCGCCCCGCCTCGAACCGAACGACCCTTCAGATCAGCCGTCAGGTATTCAGTATCGAAGAACGAATTCGCTGCTTGGTCGACAAGCGGTTGTGCTGTTTTTTCTGTGACAATGCCTTCCATAATCTATCGAAAACAAACCTTGCGTTGATGCAGGATTGCCCTTTAGTTGTACTCCGTCCCTGTCGGTTACACTTGAAATCTAATGTAACTTCTTTTAATAGCGCCAGTTACGACGCCCTTTTAAGTATTTAAATCACCAACTGGATTTCAACTTATCTCAAAAATCCATATGGTTTGTTTTAGCCCTCTGCTCCGCTCGTACCTGCCCCTCTCTATCAGGGAAATAGTCGAGTAGTAAATCTGTTGTATCAGCCGCTGCGGTAAACACAGAACTCTCCAACACGGAGCTAATTTGTACTTGGGCTACATAACGGGCTGGATCTCCTGCGATGTTGGGAGTTCGCCACCCAACGCCGGAAAAGCCGCTTTCGTCCGACGTAATCTGACCGTTGACTATATAAAAATTCAGTACAATTCTTTGCTCATACCAAGGAGCCGGCATGTGGAAACTATGAATCAGGCAGGGAATCTCAATACCCAATTTAGATACGATTTTAGTTTCCTTGCTGCTGTCATGCACCCATCCACCGGCAGGATAGCATACCTGCGGCCTATGACCCAGCATGGTTCTGGGCCTGGCCGTGTACGCAATGTAAATGTTAGCCCATTTATTACTTGATTCGTTTATGTACAGGCGATTTATAAAATCGTCGTTACCGGCTTCACGCTGAATATTAGGCGGGATGGGGACGTCTTTGCCGCTCCAGGGGCCTATCTCCAGAGGAATTTCGCCCAACGGAATCGGAAGTGAAACAGGGTTTTCTGTAATAAGCTTAAGGCGAGACGCTAAAACACGGTATGTTAAACCAGAGACTATAACCAGAGAAATGGCCGAAAGCCATACAATTAGTGTATAAACTCCTACCACCTGCGTTCGTTTATCGCGAAACACTCTTTACTGTCCCTTTCTTCAGAGACCTTTTCCGGGTATTCCTGCAACCTGTCGTTTAGGTAATCCTAAACGTATAGTCTAAAAGTGGTAGGAATCCCGAAAAAAAATAGAACTACCACACTGTTTTATACTTAAGGCAAGCTATGCTAAATACACCAATTGCACCTATCCTGTATTAAAAAAACAGGTTGAGCCGCTCCCTCGGGCATATTCAGACTTGGCTCCTCCCTCCATGTGAGGTACGCCAAATAATTATTACATAAGGCATTATACCGACAGGCTTCGTGAGGTCAAAGAGTTTTTTAAAAAAACTATGAATACCCGGTTTTGCAATAATTGCCGGATAGCCCCGGGACTTACCCGGCTTGAAGCTAAAATCCCAAGGTTGGTATTATCGGACGTTAAAGGAAGCCGGTTTGATAATTCTTATAAAGAGTCTTTTGCGGGGCGCAAATGCAGAAGATATGGGGGTATGTCCGGAAAAATGCGTTATTTCACTGTTTTTCTTTAGGTGAATACAAGGATTTCACACAACTGAGACGAAAAACAAAAGGTAATTTCCGGATGTTCCGATTTGCCATTATAGGGCTCAATTATTAAAATTTATAGTGGGAAAACATGTGAAAGAGGACAATGTCCGAAAGAGCATTTTTCTTGAAAAAATGAATTCTTACACAAAAAATTTGGTAAGCACATTTCACTCGGCTTCTGTCCCAGTGGGCAGACGGTCATATGCTATTCCCATGTTTTATCTATTAGTAATCATTACCACACTACTGTCAAGTACAAGCTGGGGGGCCAATTCTCTGACCCAGTTTGGAATAACATGGACATTTGACAAAGAACTATCTACCGATGGTTCTG
>Ga0315554_1000946_pt1 | contig 17215 bp, 12 predicted proteins | sample SalMarSW160370MG_FD_202114 | JGI IMG/M metagenome (GOLD analysis project Ga0315554, IMG submission 202114) | Salt marsh sediment microbial communities from the Plum Island Ecosystem LTER, Massachusetts, United States - Salt Marsh Sediment SW1603-70 ... | reverse complement strand
TTTCCGTCCCCTGCCAACGCCCTTCATGACCTCACCTGGCAGTACGAAGATTCGTCCCAGATACCGCGCCACGCGTGCCACGTCGCCTGAAAGTAATGCCTGGCGCACGATCGACGATCGCACCGTTTCGCCGTCGAGTGTGAATGCGGGAAAAATTTCTACTTCAAATCCGTACTCACTGCTAACCGACTCGAGATAGGCGCGATCTCCCGTGCGATCCCGCCCCAGCGTGAAGTCTTCGCCGATCCACAGTCGCTTGAATGAAAGCTGGCGATGGAGGAGTTCCAGGAAATCCCTGGCAGAAACTCGAGACAGGGCGCGGTCGAATCGCTGCGTCACGACGTAGTCGACGCCCAACGCCCCGATAAGATCGGCTTTTTCATCCGGCAAAGTGATGTAGAACGATGGACTGCGGCCGCGGAGTACGACCGAGGGATGGGGATAGAAAGTAAGCACGACGGCGGGAAGATCGCGTTCATGAGCATCTGAAACCATGCCACGGATCAACGCCTGATGACCGACGTGTACGCCGTCGAAGGCGCCGATCGTCAACCCACACCCGGGCAATTGGAGTGATTGGATGTCATGCAGGTGCCGCATGCGTGTTTTACCTTGGGAATACCTTGCGGGGATGCCACTCCATGCCGTCTTCTACAGCTTCGAGAACCGCCACGAGATCCCCGTCTGGTCCAATAGCCCGTGCAATGCCCGTCGCTTCGGATTTTGCCGCAATCCGATGGCCGAAGAGAATCTTCTCCAGGTCTTCCCCCTCGACGTTGACGATGGGAACATCGGGCAGGGCATCTGCCGCCGGACGCACGTACTGCTCCCACTTTCCGGTCAGAAATCCAACTTCCAATTTCGGCAGCGGTATCGCATCTTCCAAGGTAAATGGACCCGCCTTCGTGCGCTGTAGTTTCGCCAGATGGGCGCCGCAAGAAAGCATTTCACCGAGATCGTTTGCCAGGGACCGGATGTACGTCCCGGCCGTGCATTCGACATCGAGAACGACGTCGGGGGGTTTGTAACTGACGATATCGATGTGGTGGATAGTTACCTGGCGCGGCTCCAGTTCCACCTCTTTCCCCTTGCGCGCCAGTTCGTAAGCCTTTTTCCCGCGTATTTTAATTGCGCTGAACGGCGGCGGCACTTGTTCGATATCACCCCGGAAGTCGTCCAGCGCTGCTTCAATCTCGGCGCGTTTGGGCACCTTCCCGGTTTCGCGCACGACCGGTCCTTCCGAATCATACGTCTCGGTTGACGATCCAAAGCGAACAACCGCCTCGTAACGTTTGGAGGATGTCGAGAGATACTCACTCAACCGGGTTGCCGCCCCCAAACACAACACCAGTACCCCCGACGCCCGCGGATCGAGCGTTCCCGCATGACCGACCTTGCGTATTCCCATGCCTCGGCGGACGAGGGATACGATCTTGTGTGACGTCGGACCTACAGGTTTATCCACAATTAACAATCCAAACACACTCATTTATCCAACTCCATTACGCCATTCAAAGCTGCCAATGAGGCGGAGAGCACGTTACGTTTTACCGTTTCGAGCTCCCCCGAAATTATAGCGCCTGCGGCCTGATGATGGCCTCCCCCTCCAAAGGAGGTCGCAAGTTCGGCGACGTTCACATCATCCTTGGAGCGCCAACTGATTTTAACCGATCCACCCTCCTGTTCCACCAGCAGGATGGCAATCTTCGCGCCTTCGATGGTCGAAAGGACGTTGATCAGATCGGCGTCATCGATGCCCGGATAGCCGGCGATGTGCCGGTCCTCGAGGCTGAGGCTGGTAATGACGACGCCATCGCGCCGTTCCAGCCGGGTGAGACCTTGCCCCCAGTAGCGTGCAGCGGCAAAGCTCCTCCGATTCAACGAATTCTGATAGACCTCGGCCAACTCAGCTCCGTGCTCGATCAGCGCAGCCGCGACGCGCAGGGTTTTCGCCGAGACGTTCGACGTTCGAAAACCGATCGTATCCGTCACCAAACCCAGCATGAGATGCGTCGCGATTTGCCTATCCAGCGGAAGATCCAGCTCGAGCAGGAGATCATAGAGCACCTGCGTCGTTGCAGCAGCGGTCGGCTGGACGATGTTGATTGCGGCGAAATTCGTGTTTGTCGGATGGTGATCGATATTGAGGTCCGGCTGCCCTTTGAGCGCAGCCGCATCGACGCCCAGCCTGCCCAGATCCGACACGTCCACTGCGATCAAGGCGCCGTAATCCGCTGGAAATGCCGTGCGGATCTCATCCGTATCGGCGATGAAATGCAGCGTTTGCGGTACGCCATCGACGAGAATCGGCGTTACTCGCTTACCCAGCCGACGAAGACTATGGGAGAGTGCTAGCAAACTCCCAACGGCATCTCCGTCCGGACGGATGTGGCCTATAATGACGAAGTCATCCTTCGCTTCGATTAATCTGCCCGCTTTGAGAATTTCAGACTTCACTCATATCCCCATCGTCCCCCTTTTCATGATCCAGCATATCGAGAAGCTCATCGATTCGTGCGCCGCGCGTTTGGGATGCATCCCAACGAAAACGAAGTTTAGGAAATTGTCGTAATCGGATGCGGCCAGAAAGCTGTTTACGGATATATCCAGATGCTCCTTCGAGCGCTTGCAGCACTTCCCTGCGGCGGTCGTCGGATCCGATCGCCGTGACGTAAATCGTCGCGTAGGCCAACTCACGATCGACATCCGCAGCCGTCACCGTGACCATCGAAAGCCGAGGGTCTGATATTTCACGCTGCATCAGGACCGCCAACTCCTCACGGATGCGATCGCCTATCCGGCGTGCTCTTGCCTGACTCACCATGGCACATCTCTACTCAACCGCGACGGTTTCTTCTGTGAAACATTCGAGCGTGTCGCCTTCTTTGAAATCATCGAAGCCCTTAAGCCCAATGCCGCATTCAAAGCCTTCGCGTATTTCGCGTTCGTCATCCTTACCGTGCTTGAGTGAGGTTACAGTCCCTTCATACAGGACCTCATCTCCTCGACGGACGCGGATATTAGCGTTGCGGCGGATGACGCCTTTCGAGACGATACATCCCGCGATGTTACCCAGTTTGGGGATATGAAAAACTTGGCGGACATCTGCGCGCCCGATGACGACGACCCGTTTTTCCGGTTCGAGCATGCCTTTCAAAGCCTTCTCGATGTCTTCCGTCAAGCGGTAGATGATGTCGTACAGCCGAATGTCGACGCCTTCGACTTCAGCCGCTCGTTTGGCGGCCTGATCGGGAGCGACATTAAAGCCGATCACGATCGCGTCCGAAGCAGCGGCGAGCATGATATCGCTTTCGCTGATGTTGCCGGTGTCCGCGTGGAGCACGTTCACTTGAATGTCGCCCGCACTGAGCTCGCGCAGCGAATTCGTAATCGGCTCGAGCGAACCTTGGACGTCGGCCTTGATGACCAGACGTAGCTCCTGTGCCTCACCGGCCTGGAACGCGTCGAAGATCTGCTCCAAAGACATCGCCGGGGGTTTGGATTTACGTTCCCCCTCGGCCATTTTTCGATCCACTGCAGCGTTACGCGCTTCGCGTTCGGATTCGTAGACCGTGAACAATTCGCCCGCCATCGGGACGTCGGAAAGCCCGAGTATCGAAACCGGCGTGGACGGCAGCGCCTCTTCCACAGCATTGCCCTGGTAATCGAACATGGCCCGAATGCGTCCACAGGAAGTGCCCACTGCGATGAAATCTCCCACCCTCAGGGTGCCATTTTGTACCAGAAGGGTCGCGACGACGCCCTTGCTTTTATCCAGCTCGCCCTCGATCACCGTTCCCAGCGTCTTTCCGTTGGGATTGGCTTTGATCTCGGTGGCATCGGCGACGAGTAAGATCGCCTCGAGCAAATCCTCGATCCCCGAACGCAGTTTTGCCGATACGGGAACTACCATCGTGTCGCCTTCCCAATCGTCCGGCTGCAGTCCAACGTCCGCCAATTCCTGTTTGACGCGATCGAGGTTGGCTGTATCACGATCGATCTTGTTCAGCGCCACCAGAATCGGAACCCTCGCTGCGCGCGCGTGCGCCAGCGCCTCCCGGGTTTGAGGCATAATCCCGTCGTCGGCGGCAACCACCAGAACGGCGATATCCGCCCCCTGGGCGCCGCGCGCACGCATGGCGGTGAACGCCTGATGCCCTGGTGTGTCCAGAAAAGTGATCGGGCGTCCGTTATGTTCGACCTGGTACGCGGCGATGTGCTGTGTGATTCCACCCACCTCGCCTTCGGCGACGTTCGTCTCCCGGATGGCGTCCAGCAAAGTCGTCTTTCCGTGATCCACGTGGCCGAGCATGGTCACGACCGGCGGCCGGTCGACCAATGCTTCCGGATCCTCGTCGTCGATCATGCGCCGCCAATCTGGAACCTGGGATTCATCTGCGGCTTCTTCATGATCGGCGCTGACCACCTGCTGCGCTTCGAAGCCGAATTCTTCCATGACGATCGCCGCGGTGTCGAAGTCGATCTGCTGGTTGATGTTCGCCATGACCCCATTGGCCATCAATTGCTTGATGACCTCAATGGGACTTACTTCAATCTCCGTCGCAAGATCGCGAATTGTGATATTGGAGGGGATTTCTACTACCTTATGGCCATTCTCGCTCATCATAAACCTCCCGCACGAGCCTCTTCGGCTGCGTTAAGCGAGCGGCCGATAAGGCTAGGGGAATAAAATTCTTCGTTTAATTTGCGCCTTGGCGTAACCAGGCTGCTGGCTCGCCTCAGCCATTTTGCTCTTTCACCAAACCATCCATGAAAGCCGTCAACTCCTGCCGGGCTTCCTGTGTGATTTCTGTGTTGAGGGCTTTCGCTAACGCACCGTTCAGTGCGGCTTTCCAACACGAGCGGGAATCATGTACGTACGCGCCCCGGCCTGGCGCTTTACCGCTCATGTCGATCTTCACACCTTCCGAACCTCGTACGATGCGGATCAGCGAACGTTTTGGCAATACCTCTCGACAACCCACACACGTCCGCTGCGGAACGTGACGCTGATGCCGTTTTCTGGACGTCAATTTCACGCCCTCCGCATCCCAGTGGAAGGGATTCCGCTAGTACCGATCTTCCCATTCATCTTGCTGGCGCTTGCGACGACGAGTAACGATCATTTCGCCGGTTTCAGGATCATACTCCACGATACGTTTTTTCCGTTTCTTACGTTGCTTATCGTCTTCAAGATCCTCTTCGTCTTCTTCTTCCTCCACGAGTTCTTCCAGTTCTTTCGGCTCTTCAAATTGAACTGGCGCCTTGAGCTCATCGACGGCTGCTTTGAATGCGGCTTCAAACGCCGTCATGGGTTCGCCCGGTTTGGCTTCAGGCAAGACCGCATCTTCGAGCTCCTGCGCGACTTCTTCCGCCGCTACAGGCTCCGCGGCTTCTGCTTCCACACTCTCCGGCGCAGCGGCGGCCTCCGGTTCGACGAGTTTGGGTTCTTCAGCCGCTTCTGCTTCGATTTCAGCTTCTGCTTCCACGCCTTCAGGCGTAACGGCTTCGATCTCTCCCTCGACTTCAGGTTCGACGACGGGTTCTGGATACTCGAAGGCTTTATGTTTCTCGCGGATTTCCTCGACGGCTTTCGGTCCGATTCCGGAAATATTCAAGATCGCATCTTCATCGAGTTCCAACTTTTCCATCAACTGGCCGGCTGTTCTATAGCCCGCTTCGTCGAGGATATTGTAAACGCGGGTCGAAAGATCGAGCGCTTCGAGATCGACGTCGTACGCCGTTTCCGGAATCGTCGCCCGCACTTCTTCGAGACGCTCCTGCATGACCTGACGAATGGTATTACGGCGGGAAACGACCTCGGATTGGACTCGATCGACGAACTGGCGCATATCTTGATACTCTTCGGGGGTAATCGGACGGTTTTCCGCCTTCTTGGCCAGAATGGCCTCGACCGCTTCGATTCCTTCTTTCTCCCGTTTGGCCAAATCCGCATAGTCGCTATTGGTCTGCAGCAAGTTAACCGAATCCGCCACGGCCTCGGGAAGACTTTTAATATCGATGCGCCAGCCCGTAAGCCGCGCCGCGAGACGGGCGTTTACGCCCGCACGTCCGATGGCCAGGCTCAATTGATCCTCGGGAACCACGACCATTGCCGTCTTGCCGCTTTCCAGATTGTCATCCAGATAAACACCGGAGACACGCGCGGGGCTCAACGCCTTCGCGATGAACGTTGCCGCATCCGGATTCCATTCGATCACATCGATCTTTTCATCGTTCAGATCGCGCACGACGGACTGGATGCGCACACCACGCAAGCCGACACAGGCACCTACCGGATCGACGCCGTCCCGCATGGCGGCGACGGCCACCTTTGCGCGCTTGCCGGCCTCCCGGGCGATGGCTTTGATCTCGACCAGACCCTGGTTGATTTCCGGGACCTCCATCTCGAGCAGCCGACGCAGCATGGCGGGATGGGTACGAGAAACCACGATCACCGGTCCGCGAGATGACTTACGCACTTCGAGAACGTACACCCGGATTCGATCGCGTACCCGGAAGCGTTCTCCGGGAATCTGTTGGTTGCGCGGCAGTATCGCTTCTGCACGCCCCAGCAATCCGACCATCACGGCTTGCGGCGTGATCGAATGGACCGTGCCGTGCACCATGTCCCCTTCGCGCTCGATGAATTCGGAGTACTGCGCTTCACGCTCCGCTTCGCGCAAGCGCTGCAGCATCACCTGTTTTGCGGTCTGCGCTGCCACCCGGCCAAAATCCTCGGGCGTCGACTCGACCATGATGATGCCGCCCAACTCCACTTCAGGATCGATTTTCCGGGCCTCGTCGATCAAGACTTCGGTGGCGGGATTTTCCACTTCGTCGACCACTTCTTTCTCGGCATAGACAACGATATCGCCCGTGCCCGGATCAATCCGCACTTCTACATTTTGCGCGCTGGAAGCGTTGACCGACCTGCGGTATGCGGAGGCCATCGCCGCTTCCAGTGTCTCCATTACCGTCTCTGCCGGCAGACTGAAGCGTTCGGTTATTTCGTTAAATGCGAGCGAAAATTCACTTTTCATCGATCGGTTTTCCTCACCAGGTGCCCTATTACGCAGAAAAAGTGGGCTCCACCCACTTTTACACGTAACTTCTCGATTTGGAACCCTACGGTTAAGATTGTAGCATAGAGACATTTACACTGCAAGCAATTGGATTTTTTCAAAACCACGCGGCCTCCGCGGCCTTATGTGCATTATTAGCCTGGCGATCTCGTCAAGCCACAGCTTTCACGACAGTCATCCTTAACGACCGGTTTATCCATTCGACGTGCGTTTGAATTGACGCTTGCCGCGCCTCCCTTTATCATACCTGCGTGGACGCAACCCCGATGAGGTGAAACATGGAAGTTGGATTGGTAAAGAGAATCGACATCGACAACGAAATGCAGCAATCCTATCTGGATTACGCCATGAGCGTGATCGTCTCGCGCGCGCTTCCCGACGCTCGCGATGGATTGAAACCCGTTCACCGCCGCATTCTCTTTGCGATGCATGCCATGGGCATCCGGCCGGATTCGGATTTCAAAAAATCCGCCCGCATCGTCGGTGAGGTACTGGGGAAATTCCACCCGCACGGAGACATGGCCGTATACGATGCCATGGCACGCATGGCGCAGGAATTTTCCATGCGTTACCCGCTCATCGAGGGCCAGGGAAATTTCGGTTCCATGGACGGAGACCCGCCGGCTGCCATGCGCTACACCGAGGCGAGGTTGATGCCGCTGTCCATGGAAATGATGTCCGACATCGAGAAAGAAACGGTCTCATTCTCAGAAAACTTCGACGGCTCGATGGAAGAACCCTCCGTTCTTCCCGCCGGATTTCCGAACCTGCTCGTGAACGGGGCGACCGGAATCGCCGTCGGCATGTCCACCTCCATCCCCCCGCATAACATGAGCGAAGTCTGCGACGCCTTGATTTACATGCTTGAGAATTGGTCGTCCCTGGATTCCATCAGCCTGGACGACATCATGAAGTTCATCAAGGGGCCGGATTTCCCCACCGGCGGCATCATCCTGCACGGCGGCAAGGGGCAGGATCTTGCGACGGCGTACGCCAGTGGTCGCGGAAAGATCAAATTACAGGCGAGAGCCCACATCGAGGAAATGAGCCGCGGCCGCTCCCGCATCATCGTCACGGAACTCCCCTATCAGACCAATAAAGCCAACCTGATCGAGCGCATCGCCGAATTGGCCCGGACCAGTCATCTCGAGGGCCTGGCCGATCTGAGAGACGAATCCGATCGCCATGGATTGCGCATCGTTCTCGAGCTGACGAAAAACGCCGATCCGCAGAAGATGCTGCGGGAACTCTACAGGCGCACGCCGATGCAATGCACGTTCAGCGTGATCATGCTCGCCCTGGTAGACGATGAGCCTCGCCTGCTCGGCCTGAAACAGTCGCTGCGCGTGTATCTCGAACATCGCATCGAAATCGTTCGCAAGCGAAGCGAGTACGATCTTGCACGAGCGCGGGAACGCGAACACATTCTCGCCGGCTTGCGCATCGCGATCCAGAATCTGGACCAAGTCATCCAGATGATCCGCAGCTCGAAAGACGCTGCGCAGGCGAAGAACCGGTTGATGAAGAATCTCAAACTGAGCGACATCCAGGCGACGGCCATACTCGACATGCCGTTGAGACGTCTATCCAGTTTGGAGCGAAAGAAAATCGAAACGGAATACAAGCAAGTGGTGGCCACGATCAAACAATTGGAAGGGCTGCTTCGCTCACCTAAAAAGATGCGCAACTTGATCGCCGAGGAGATCACGCAAATAAAAACGACGTACGGCGACCGCCGGCGTACGCAGATCGTCGAGACCGGCAGCGGAAAGGGGAAACGCAAGGTTCTCACGGCCGGCGATCTCGCGCCCGCCAAGGAGACGTGGGTCGTGGTTCGCCACGACGGTTTGATCTCGCGCTCCCCGACGGCGCGCCTCCCCCGCCTGGCCAGCCGGAAGGCTCCCAGGTTGGTGATCGGCGCCAGCGTGCGCGACACGCTCTACCTCTTCAACAAAGAAGGTCAGGCCGTCGCCCTTCCCGTCCATACCGTTCCCGAGTGCGACAAGCCGGAAGATGGTTCGGCCGTCGCCGGAATTTCACCCTTCACACCCGATGACGAAGTCGTCACGGGTCTGGCGTTGTCTCCGGAATGGGTTGGACGGGAAAACACAGGCTGCTTCCTCCTGCTTTGCACGCAGCAAGGCATGGTTAAAAAAGCAGATCTGGAAATCCTGCCCGGACCCTCGTCACGCACGTTCCAGGCCATTCGCGTCGCCGAGAACGATCGCCTCGACTGGGTGTGCCTGACGTGCGGCGGGGACGATGTCTGCATCGTCAGCAGCGCAGGCATGGCGATACGCTTCTCCGAAGCCGAGGTGCGCCCGACCGGGCTCGCTGCGGCAGGGGTCATGGGTATCCGGATGGAGGACACGGATCGTGTGGTGGGATTCGGGATCGTCCGGCCCAAAAGGGAACTCTTCCTGATCAGCGAGGACGGACAAGCCAAACGAAGCGCGTTGAGCCAATTCCCCAGCCAGGGACGTTACGGAAAAGGCGTGCTTGTCTGGAAGTCTGCTGAAGCGATCCGTCTTGTCGGCGCCGCCATCGGCATACCCGGCGATCGCCTCGTCGCCCACCGCGCTCGCGGGGCGAGCCGCTCGCTGCGCTTCTCCGATGCACCCCGCAAAGCACGCACGGCGAGCGGAAAACCCATCGTGGACTTGAAAGAAGGAAATCGTCTCACCCAATTGACGAAGGTGCTTCCAAGACCGGAGCTGGATGTCAAGTCCGAACCGAAGAAAGCAAATACTGCACAGAAAAAGAAGTGAACCGCAGCGAAATACGCACCGACGCTGGGCTGATCGACATGAGTTGGCCGCCCCCGCGTTTCTTGCCGATCGGGAATGGAAGAGCTCGGTGTTATTGCGGCACTTCGTAGTAGATGCGAGTATCCGCGGAGGAGTACTCACTGGCGACGACGACCTTCGAACCCTTGGTAAGCGTCCCCTGATACGGCGCATCTCCGTACCCAGCCAGCCAGCCGTCAAGCACAAACGGGATCACACCTGCGGCAGCGATCCACTCGCCGTTGTAGCGGCGTACAACGTGCACGTGCGTTCCCGTGGCCTCGCCTCCTTCACAGGAGGGATGTCCAAGCGGATCACCCTTTTGTACCCGTTCGCCCGCGGCAATGCGATCGTCCGTCGCCACGTGATAGAAGAACAGCACCCAGCCGGTCCGTTCGTCGCCATCCCCATCCAGGTCGAGCACCACGGCGGCTTCAGCGCTGCGTGAAACAATGCCGCCAGCCGGCGCCACGATCCATTCCGCGGAGTGAATACAACCACTCTCTTCAGAGGGAGGTCCGAAATCCAGGGCGCCCAGTGGAAGGGCTCTGCCCCACGAGTAGTGTGGGCCCGCCGTGAAATCCCAGACGCGGTCCGGTGCAAAGGGAAGCGTCAGTTCCGGCTGCTGCAGATTGGCAGGGATGAAGTCCTCTTGCAGGTCGAAGGGGTCGCCCCAAAGCGAGACGTACGTTTGATAGAAACCATCCGGGCTGACGACCTGGTTGAAATCCTCCTGCCCGTACAGGCTGGCGAAGACGTACTGCACTGCAACCGTACCAGCGTTGAGCCAGGGATCGGGCCGCACGAGCAAACCGTCCGTCAATTCCAACTCCCGCAGGCTTCCCGCCCGCCAACCATAATAGCCATCATTGACTTCCTCGGCCACCCAGATCAGTTGCCCGAACAGCCCGGGAAATCGAGGGTTTTGGTATCCGAGTGGAAATCGTTCGTCATCGTCGCTTGGAAAAGGCTGGGTCAGCGCTTGCGTTTGATATTCCAACAAGGCCAGCAGCAATCTGGGGTTCACGGAGTAATTTCGCGCCACTACCTCGACCACGTCCCACGCCTCCCGCTGCTTGCTGTAGGCGTAATCGGACAAGTCGGCGAGGAATCCGGGGCGCTGGCGGATTTCCCCGGAAATGTCGAACCCGACCGCGGTGGGGCCGTTGACGACCTCACTGTCCGGTAATATTTGAAACGGGGAACCCAACAAGGGTTGATAATAGGCCGGGATTCTCATCGGGTAGCCCGGCGGAAGCGTCGTCACGCCGGAGGGCAGATCGGGATTTTCGGCCAGGATCTCTTCCACGCTGGTGTTGAAGTGCGCCGCCAACGCCGGCAGGTTGTCCCCGTTTTGAGCCACGTAATCGAACACTTCACCTGGCGCATGCCTCGTACGCACGGGCAGCGGCGTCGGACCGCTCTGCACGGTCGGACTCGCTGAAGCCGGAACGTCCGGCGTCGAAAGCGGCACGGATGAACAAGCGCCTGTGACAACGAAGATCGCTGCATAAGCCATCAATATGCATGTAGATCGCAAATTCATCTTTGGATCAACGTCTCATGGGAAGCACAGGGGCAGGCGAGCACGATCTGATCGCCTTTGACAAGTGCTCCTTGATATGGTTCCGCGCCCGCCACCGCAACCCAACCGCTCAACTCAAACGGCAGCGGACCATCGGCGAGGATCCATTCACCGTTGTATTTACGGGCGATGTGAATGTGCGTGCCCGTTGCAGTTCCACCTTCACACGACGGATGTCCGATGAGATCTCCGCTTTCGACGTAAGTCCCAGCGCGAATGCGATCCTCCGTGGCGATGTGCAGATACAGCAACACCCATCCCGTTTGCTCGCGGCCGTCCCCATCCATATCCAGTACGACCACACCTTCTTCACTGCGCACGATGTATCCCGGAGCTGCTGCTAACACCCAGCTGTCGGATTTAACACAACCCGATTCGATCGAGGCCGGGGCAAAGTCGAGTGCAGCCCATGCGCTGTCGCGTTCCCAAGCGCCATGCGGTCCCCCAGTGAGGGCCCACACCTGCCCTCGCAGGAAAGGCAGGATCAATTCCGGTTGTTCGACGCCATACTCATACAGCGGGTGTTCGTACGCCCAGGGGTCGCCGAAGAAATCTTGATACACGTCCATGAACTCCTGCAGCGCAATTTCCCACTCCGCCCGGGTTCGGTCAAGCGAGAGGTAGTACTGAATGGCAACGGTCCCGGCGTTCAAATCCGGCGCCAGGCGAATTCTCGTACCATCCGTGAAATTCAACTCGGTGATCGTTCCCGCCCGCCAGCCGTAGTAGCCATTGCCGAGCTCGTTCGCCGCCCAACCCAACTGTCGGAAGAGTCCGGGGGATTGTTCGGCGACGTGTCCCATGGGATACGTGAATTCGTCTCCCACCGGCGCGGACGGATCGGTCACCCAGCCGGATTCGAATTCGAGCAGGGCCAGCAACAGACGCGGGTTGACCGAATTGTCCCGCGCTGCGACCGATAACACATCCGGTCCCGGACGGAAAGGCGATCCAAGCGATTCGCGGTATTTTATGAGATACCCGTCATACTGCCCGGCAAACGAAGCGACATCGAATTCGACTGCATGCGGCGAGAATATGATTTCACTGTCGGGGAGCAGCCGTTCGTTCGGTCCGGTGGTTTCGATTCGATCCGGAATGAACAGCCATTGGCCGGGATTGATCAATCCGCGGGCATCCGGCAAAGGCTCCGTTGAGGTGATGTCTTCCGGGACGACGCCGAAACGAACCGAAACAGAATGCAGGTTGTCACCGGGCTGCGCCTCATACACCAGCGTTTCGGGTTCTTCATCAGATTGGGCCGTAGCCGTCGGCGGGAACGTCGGCGTGACGACCGGCTCCGGCGCCTCCGGGAACACGGTCGGCGGAATCGCCTCGACGGTGTCAGTCGGTTCCACTTCGTCGGTCTGCTGCTCCACCGCCGCAGTCGGACTCGGCAGACTTCCCGAACCGATGGCCACCTGCAAGGGGACGTTTCCGCGCGAACAGGCCAGCGAGGTGATCACAAGGGCAAACACCGCCAGGATCAGGTTTCGACGAGGCTTCCATCGAGCGCGGTACTGCCCAAAAACGTCACCGTCCGATCTGGTTGGTCTCATTTCTACATTCACAAGATTCTATTGTATCCCGATCCCGGTGCAGCGTGCCACTATACGCCGTTCCGTCCCCCGCGGAAACCCATCCGTCCATGACGAACGGAATGCGCCCGTCCGCCGCGATCCATTCGCCGCGGAATTTACGTGCGATGTGCACGTGAAGACCGGTTGCGAAGCCGCCTTCGCAGGATGGATGCCCGATTCGCTCGCCGGCATGGAGATACGTTCCCACCGCCACCCGGTCTCGGCTTTCGACGTGCATATAGAGCAGTACCCAGCCGGTCTGCTCGTAGCCGTCTCCATCGAGGTCCAGGATAACTTCACCGTTCTCGGAGCGCAGGACCAGTCCATCGGCTGCGGCCACAACCCATTCATCGGAATAGCCGCATCCGAGTGCATAACCCGGAGGTGCAAAGTCCAGTGCAGCCCACGCCGCGCCGTCCCCCCAGGCAGAATGCGGCCCTCCGGTGAAGGACCACACTTTGCCATTCTCGAATGGAAGCTGCAGCAGAGGTTGCTCCAGATCCGGCGGAACGAGTGGTTCGATCGCGCGCTCGAAGGGATTACCGAACAATGCTGTATAGGTTTGGATGAATCCCTGTGCAGAGATCACGCCGCGCCACGCCTCGACGCCGTACAGTTGTGCGAAAAGATATTGAACGCCTACGCTTCCGGCATTCAAACCCGGTCCCGGCACGATGACCTTGCCGTCCGAAAAGACCAGCGGTCCCGCCCAGCCGGCTCGCCACAGGTAGTACCCCTGATTGAGTTGATCGGCAGCCCAGGACAACTGCACGAACAAGCCTCCCCTATCCTGTCGCTCATAGCCGACAGGATAGACTCGAGCCAGTGCATCGACGTTCGCGTTGGTTACCCAGCCCCCCTGATACTCGAGGACGGCTAAAAGCAGCCGCGGGTCGACGGAATATCGCTGCGCCACCAATTGTACGATCTGCGCGCCGGTTAACTCTTCAGATTCGACTTCCTCCGTGTAAGCGGAAAGGTACCCATCCCACTTATCGACTTCAGCTTGCAGATCGAAAATCACACTTGCCGGTCCATAGACGAGTTCCGAATCCGGAATGAGTTTATTACTCGGGCCTTCGGGTTGTGGAATGGGAGCCGGTATTTCGAGCAGCTGTCCTACGGCAAGATAATCGACGTTCGAGAGCCGGTTTGCCTGACTGATTTGGAGCACGGACACGTTGTATTGCTCGGCGATCTGTCCCAACGTCTCCCCTGCCTGCACCACGTGATAGATCACGTCCGTGCGCACCGTCGGCGTGTTGCGTACAGGATCGGGTGTCGGGGAAAGAAGTTCTTCACCTGGTTCGCGTGAAGGCGGCAGTAATGAAATCAGCGGATGTTGCGTGGGCGTCGGGGTGATCACCGGCAGGGGATTGGCATCCTTCGTGCTGGAGATGTTGTCTCTTGGGGTAAATATATCAGGGAACGAACAAGCGACCGTGCTCGCCACAATGACAAACACGACGAAGACGAGGTATGCCGGACGTTTGCGAAAAAAGACATTCGTCAACGAGGAATCCACTCCGGACGCTATACGTTAAAACAACGGCCTTCTCACTTCCTGCACGTCGACTTGCGCGATCGGCGTATTGTCGAGTTCCGTCAAACACCGAACAGCGGCTCATTTCTGGGTTCAAGATTCGTGCCACGTCGTTCGAATACGCTTCGTCTCACTGCGGGAACACCGTATCCACCGATTGGATAAAATCCGGCAGCAAGTCCAGAGCCGGTGCCCGGTGAATGCGCTCCTGGAAGCAGGACGCCAGGGAGCGAAAATACCAGGCTTGATCCGCGCGCGGCCGGTTGAAGCGCTCCCATATCTGTTCCCCATCGCGCCGCAAGAAATCGTGAATGGAACACATGTTATCTATCTTATCGGCAAGCGCGAGCACGAGCACGTCATCATCGGCGCTTCGAAGCTTGTCCAGCGTTCCCTGCTTGCGCTGCCGCCAGGGAGCCGAACGGTCGGACTCCGTAACTGCGCAAACGAGTCTCGCCACCCACTCGCCAAATTCTTTTCGAATCTCATCCGGCGTCACTGCAGTATCCTCTACCGTGTCGTGCAGAAAGCCAGCGATGACGATTTCCGGCGCGCATCCCGCTACTGCCAGGATTCGGCCCACGGCAATGGGATGTACGATGTACGGGACGGAAGTCCCCTTGCGGAATTGTCCGGCGTGTGCCTGTACAGCGAATTCGATAGCTTCGAAAAGGGGATCCGTGTTCGCATTATCCTTCATTGACAAGACTCGCTTGGGAAAATCAAGCCGTCATCCGCGAGGCTGTCATTCCGATTTTTCATGATATTCAGCCGCATGGCGCCAACGCACCGTCGGAGAAGCCGGCAACTCAAAGCCACTTCTCGAGCAGCAGAGACGGTTCGTTGACCCTGCGCAACCTTCCCTGGTGGTCGATGAAAGACCAACAGCCCGGATCGGATTTGTATACACGATACCCCAAGCGTTCGTACAACTTTCGAGCGCCAAGGTTTTCCACTGCGGCGGCGATCACAACACGTTCGTACCCGGCATCACGCAGAACGGATTCCGCCGCTTGGATCAAACGCGTCCCAATGCCCCGATTGCGGTAGGACGGCCGGACGCGGAAGGCGTGCAGGTAAGCGCTTAAAGAGTCATGATGGATGTCCGCACGGTGCGCGTTGAATTGGATGAAGATCTGTCCCACGACTCTCCCGTCGCATTCGGCAACGAGGATCAGACGCCTGCCCAACTGCATCTCTTCCATCACGTGCCGGTAGACGCGCCGGTATTGAGTGTACTCTCCTTCCCATTCCATTTCGGGCAGGTCCGCTTCGACGGCGGGCCGGATGCGGCAATCAAGCGCTTCGACCATGGGAGGCTTCCTTTTCGATCATTTTTTGAAGCAAAGCCTTTTCCTCCGCTTCCGAATGCAGCTCGTCGTCGATCCAGGCCGCCCGCAGCGCCCCGAGGATGCGTCGATAGCCCGGACCCGGTGGCAAGCCGAGCGTTCGCAGGGTCTCACCGTCCGTTTTCGGTTCCACGAAACGCCAGGCGCTCAAATAGCGGTCGATGGCATCCTGAGCCTGCGTCTCACCCTGCAGCACAAGCCAGGTAGCTGCCAGCGCCGCTTCGCGGCATTCGTCCATCCGCGCCGTCAGTTCGCTCGCTTTCGCATTCTCCACCAACGCGGGAAGCTCTCGTCCCAGGCTGGCGGCTTCGAGAATCTGGCCCATCAAGCTGGTGGGGAAATGCAGGCGATCACAGACTGCGCGAATCTCCTCCTGCGAAAGGCGAAAGAACAGGAGTGAGTATATAAGAAATTCCTGCTCCGGCGGGTCTTCGAGCCGCCATTCAGGCGGCGCCTTGAAATCGAAGACTTGCAAAGCGCGGCTTTTGAGCCACTCGTCCCAGACGAGTGTGGGATGGATCGCTTTCAGTAAATCCAGCTCCTGCAAGCGAGCCATTATCTGCGGCATGCGTTCTTCGTGGAAAATCTGAACCAGTTCATTACGCAGCCTTTCGCCGCTCACCCGATCCAGAAGCGGGAGCGCCTGGCGGAGCAGCTCCAGGGTACGCGCTTCGATCTCAAAATCGAGCCGCTGCTCGAGACGCACGGCGCGCAGCATGCGCGTGGGATCATCCACGAAACTGATGGAGTGCAGCACGCGTATCTTGCGATCGCGCAGATCCCGCCCGCCGCCCCAATGATCGAGCAACTGGCCGTAATGCCGGCCATCGAGGCGCAACGCAAGCGTGTTGATCGTGAAATCGCGGCGGTGCAGGTCCAGCTTGATGCTGCCGCGCTCGACCGAAGGCAGTGCCGTCGGATGGGTATAGAATTCCGTCCGGGCGGAGACGAAATCTAAACTGACCGGCAGATCGACCCCATCTTCCGCCGGAGCGGAGACAGCTTTCAGGAGTTTCTTGTTTTCGCGATCGAGGTGCCATTTGGCTGTCCCAAAGCGTCGATGGCTGCTGATGCGGCCGCCGTACTTCGAAGCCAGGCCTTTCGCCAATCCGATGGCGTCCCCCTCCACGACGAGATCAAAGTCCACGCTTGGTTCGCGCAGCAGGAGATCGCGCACGAAGCCACCCACGATATACAATGCGGACTTGTGCGCCATGGCCTCCTTGGCGACTTTCTTGAGCAGCGCCAGCCGCTCCGGCTTCAGTGCGCGTTCTAATCGGTCGCCGA
>Ga0315554_1000945_pt1:15000-17219 | contig 17219 bp, 14 predicted proteins | sample SalMarSW160370MG_FD_202114 | JGI IMG/M metagenome (GOLD analysis project Ga0315554, IMG submission 202114) | Salt marsh sediment microbial communities from the Plum Island Ecosystem LTER, Massachusetts, United States - Salt Marsh Sediment SW1603-70 ... | reverse complement strand
AGTTAGAAGCAGATCACCATCGTAAGTGAAAGTGCTGTAAGCCTCCTGAATCTGCCTGGAATCCAAATTGCCATCCTTTCGATAATTATATTCGGCGTTCCAATAAGGACTGCTGTTCTTGTCTATGGAAGCCTGCTTTAACTGTGAACGCATATCGTAATCGAAACCGTAGCTGAAATCAACAGTACCGCTGGTTTTGGAGATGGTTTCGTCGGCGTCGCAGAGCCTGCCGAGACCGTCAATTTTGGCCCAGTCTGACTGAGGGCCGTATGTTCCGCCGAAAGTATAGGTCGGACCACCGGCAGTTGCGAATTTCGTAAGATAGTTGTCGAGGTTATAAGTGTAGTCAACGGAGACTGTGGGACCGGCCTCGCTGCCAGTGCGATAATACATTAGCTGGGAGCGATTACCGTTTTTATCGTAGTCAAAGCCCGCTATATTCTGGTAGCCATATTGTTGTAACGGTTCGCCGACATTCTTCAGCCGACCTGCCACATCGTATTCATACTCCACAGAGTAGATAATGTTATCGGGGCTGATAATATCATTAACGACAATAGTCTGTTTCTGGCCGCTGCGCTTGTGAAATCGGTTGATGTATTGCGAATAGCAAAAGTGCGTTTGCCCGATTGCCTTTGCCGGCGATTCTTCTTTCTCGGGAATTGCGACAAGATGAACGTGGTTCGTCATCAGGCAATAACCTTGTACCCTCATCCCGTATTTCTCACAATTTTTTCGAAGTAGCTCCAGATACACAAGGCGGTCATCGTCAACAAAAAAGACATCTTGACGGTTGTTGCCGCGTTGGGTGATATGATGAGCTACTTCAGTAACAACTATTCGTGCGGCCCTCGGCATTCCTAAAAGCTAACACAAGCAAGCCGGGATATCAACTAAAAACATGTGCATCTCTATCTTTCCTATTTTACTCTTTATTTGCCTTGCTTCAAAAAGCCCTTGCCTTAGTCTCACCCGATGCTCAAGACGAGGTAACAAAGCAGATTCGCAGGCGATTGGAGCTCTATAATCAGGGAAAACCATACACCCTGGACCTAAGCAAGCCCGGAGCACAACTTCCTCCCGACACTGAAAAGATAGATAAATAGCAAAAAACATTGATTTTACACCTCTTTTCCGAACATTTCGCCCTATTCCATCGTAAATCTATCAAAAAGACAAAAAATATCAATTATTATTGAAGAAAATTGCTTGACGACCCGTCATTACATGTATAGAATCGAAAGTAGGTGGGTTGGTTGTTGTGTCTAACAGCCTTATTGAAAAGGATTATTAGGACTTTGAGAAAATTCTTGATAACTTGTGCCTTTTTGCTTTAAACTGCTTGTAATATAAGCGAACGCTTGCAATGACCGCTGGCAGTTTTAAGCAGCGGTTTTTTTTATTGCTCTTTTTTAACTAAATAGGTATAACCGGCGGGCCCTATTAGCTTGTGATTGATTATTTTCGTATTGATGGATGGTTGTAAATTTGCTAATAATCATTTATCAATAATCAATTAGTTTAGGGCTCGTAGCTCAGTTGGTTAGAGCGCACGCCTGATAAGCGTGAGGTCGGTAGTTCGAATCTACCCGGGCCCACTTCCTTTGGCTGAAAGCCAAAGGAAATCCGAAAGTCGAACATCGAAATACTAAACAAATTCGAATGGCCGAAGCTCAAATGTCCAAAACGCAGTTTTGAATTTCGCAAATTTGAATTTTGATATTGTTTAGGATTTAGAGTTTAGGATTTAGAATTTCCACGAAGTGGCCCGGGGACGTAGCTCAACTGGGAGAGCGCCGGCTTTGCAAGCCGGAGGTTGTCGGTTCGAGCCCGATCGTCTCCAGTGTTTTTACAGGCAGAGGTGCATAGGCAATTAGGCAAAACTTTGTCCCTTTGCCGCTTTGGACCTTTGTCCCTTATTTTAGCTCTTTGAAAAGTGAATATGCAGATGCGTGGGATTACAATGATCTCAAAGACTCTTTGTTGAGAAACAAAGAGCTCTCACATATGAGCGCTTATTTAGGCAAAGTTGACCAGCACATTCAATCAAAGATTGATATGGTCAAGTTACTAAGGGTGTATGGGGGATGTCTAGGCGTCGAGAGGCGATGAAGGACGTGGCAGGCTGCGATAAGCCCGGGGCAGGAGCTGAGCATCCGTTAATCCCGGGATGTCCGAATGGGGTAACCCGGCAGGACTGGGCAACCAGTTCCTGTCAT
>Ga0315554_1000945_pt1:0-10000 | contig 17219 bp, 14 predicted proteins | sample SalMarSW160370MG_FD_202114 | JGI IMG/M metagenome (GOLD analysis project Ga0315554, IMG submission 202114) | Salt marsh sediment microbial communities from the Plum Island Ecosystem LTER, Massachusetts, United States - Salt Marsh Sediment SW1603-70 ... | reverse complement strand
CATTTGGGGGATTTTGCAGGAACATGTACCTACGCTTCACGAGCAGGTTAAGATACTACTTGGCCAATAGGTTATGGGGAGTACTTGAGGAAAGGCTTTTGGGTGAGAGTATGTATCGTCCCTCCTTCGCATAAAGCTTCGGAGGGCAGGCAGGATTTTTTTTTGCGCGGGATTAGCCACAGAGAACACAGAGGGCACAGAGTATTCAAAAATGCTTAACTACGGATTACGCAGATTTTGTGGTTTTTAGTATTGAATTGTGGGATTTTGGTAAATATAGGCCGATAGTTGAGAGCTGTCGGGGTTTTGGTTTGGGCAGAATTTCTGTTTGACACAAATTCGAGCAATAAGTACACTGGCTTTTTGTTATCTATTGGAGTATGTAATTATGGACATAAGAGAAATAATACAGGATAAGAGAGAACAAATCCTTTCGACTGCCTCAAAATACGGGGCCTCTAATGTCCGATTGTTTGGTTCTGTTGCGATTGGTACCGCCGACGCCGATAGCGATATCGACTTTTTGGTGGATTTAGAGAAAGGCCGCAGCTTATTCGATTTGGGCGGGCTGTTGATGGACCTGCAGAAGCTGCTCAACCGTAATGTTGATATAGTGACGACTGCCGGCCTGCGGCCACGAATTAGAGACAACGTCGTTAAACAGGCAATTGCTTTATGAGGGATGACAAAGAAAGGCTTAGAGATATTCAAGAAAATATAGCTGCGATAGAAAAATACTCTGGACACGGCCGGGATGCTTTCGAAAGTGATGAACTTATCCAAACATGGATACTTCACCATTTACTGATACTCGGCGAGGCAGCGACGCGGATATCTGATGAGTTCAAAGAAAAACATTCAGAGATTCCATGGCCGAAGATCATCGGGATGAGAAATATTCTCGTTCATAACTATTTTGGTATAGATTTTGATGTTGTGTGGAGTGTGGTTGACAAGGACCTGCCTGAGCTAAAGCTGCTTATTAAAGCTGTTCTTTAGCTAAGCCCGCCGGGCAGAGCAGGCTTTTGGGCGAGAGTAGGCGGATTAGTCGAAAGTTTTCAGTTCGTAGTTCTCAGTGCGTGGCTCGTGGTTTTTAGTATTGAATTGTGGGATTTTCGGATTATGGATTTCACATTTTTGGTGTGCAGGCAAATTCGTGAATCGTATCCCGGAGAAATCCTAAATATTAATCACTAAATCCTAAATTCATCCTTCGTAGTAATACTACGGAGAACGGACAAATTTGAATCACTGAAGTCCCAAAATTCAAAACGAGATTCTTCGCTTCGTTCATAATGACAGTGGAGGAGTTAGAATTATGAATTGTGCAGACTGGGTTCCTACCTGCGCAGAATGACAGATGTGAGATTGATTCTATTCGGTGCCAGATTTCTCCACTTCGCCCCCGTGCTTTTTTTCGAAAGCAAGAACGGGGACTTCGGTCGAAATGACATTGAACGAGATTGTCGCGGTGACTTTTCGGCGTCTTACTTCTAACGGGCTAAATCGCCGGTATTTAGTCGCTTTTATTCAGGTTTTGATGGGTAGGAGAAGTTCAAGTTTGCGAATTCGCGATGGTACTTTTTTGCGGCGGAGTCGTATGCCTTTGCTGCTACGATTTCGTTAGTGAAAGAGCCGAGGTAGATTTTTCGATTGTTGAACTGAATCCTGGCTTTCCATTTTCTTTGAGTCCTGTCCCATTCGAGGCCTTTGTATTTTGAGCGGGTTTTTGATTTTCTCTTTGGACGGTTGCAGAGGTTTTGCGAAGCGGTTGCGGGACGAAGGTTTGCCTTTCGATTGTCGAGGCTGTTTCGGTTTATGTGGTCGCAGAGCAGATTGTCGGGGATGTGAATAATTTCACGGTGCATCCAAATTCTTCTTCTGGTGTTTTTTGATTTGAGACGCTTCCAGCGGACGGCGTATGAGCCGGTCGGGCTTTTGGCGAGGTGCCATTTGTGCTTTGCGATGCGGGGATAGTCTTCGGGGTCGACGATTGCGAATTTGCCCCGGGTGAGCGGGATTTTTCTAAATGGGCAGCCGTAACGGAGACGACGGTAGAAGAGAACCAAGTATACGCAAGGTTGCACCAGCCATTGAGGAATGTTTAGGAATACTTCGATGTTTCTACCCTCCATTGGGTGAAATCCGAAGCACGAAATCCGAAACAAATTCAAATCACCGAAATTCGAAATTTCAAACGTTTCGTTTTGAATCCTTTAGACTTCATAATGGTCAATTTGCTTTGTGCTTCGATATTCGAAACTATGATTTTCAGGCGAGGGGAAAAAGACGTCCCTCTATAATTGGCTCAATGTTCACATTTGATGCGAAAAAAGTGCTCGATTCTCTATGCCCGATTCTCGTAACTCGATGTGAAAAAAGGAGATAAATTTTTTTTATTTTTTTCGATTTTAGCGCCAGCTATGTTCACAAATGATTGAAATTTGTGGTTGTTGAGAGCCGGCGAGATAGTTGTTAATAGCTGGTATTTAGAGCCTATCCAAATAATCCGCTCTATTGCGGCCGGCTGCAAAGCCCGATGCCTGCGTTGTCGGCCAAAAACATTCTCAACGTGGAGAAAACCACGCCTCCGAGCATTTTTGGCCTTCCGCCTTGGCCTCGAACTTTTCGCTCGGCCTCATAACGACCCGGTTATTCGGATAAGCTCTTAGTATTCAACAGGTCAACAGTTGGGAGTCGCCGGCCTTTTGATTGACATGGAGAGTACTATTCATGTAAAATAATGTTATAAAGAAAGAATCGCATGTGACGACAACGCTCAGTGGTTATAAATGCGTACGGTTACATGCCTATTAAGTTTTAATATATGTCTCATAGAAGTTTTGTCGAAAAGAAAAGAAAGGTCTTTAGCTGGCTTTTAGCGATTGCGCTTGGGTTTGTTGTACTTTTCTCGCGCAGCGCGTGGGAAGAGCAGCTTCTAATAAGCGACCTTTTTTTTGTAACGGGGATTGTTCTTGTCGGAGCAGCCATGGCGGGACGTCTGTGGTGCTCGCTGTACCTTTGCGGATACAAGACGGATACGCTTGTTACAGTTGGGCCGTATTCGGTTTGCCGAAATCCTTTGTATTTTTTCAGTTTATTAGGGGGGATTGGCATCGGATTGACGACTGAGACTCTGATTATCACATTGATTATTGTCGTTTCATTCGCCCTCTACTATCCTTTAGTCATTCGAGCGGAGGAGAAGAAGTTACAGAAATTACACGGGGAGGATTACGAGCGATATGCCGCCAAGACGCCGCGGTTTTGGCCGTCGTCTGCCAACCTTTATGAACCACAAGAATACACAGTCAAACCGAGAATATTCAGAAAGCAAATCCTTGACTCTCTGTGGTTTGTCTGGATTGTGGGCATATTAGAGCTTGTGGAAGCTCTTCACGAATACAACCTGATTCCGTGTGTCTTCAAGCTGTATTGAAACGCGACGTGTCCATCATTGCATCCCAACAAATTGACGGAAGGGACAAGTTGTAAGCCATGTTGAAAGTAGCTATTCGATAGTATATACGTGGTGTGGAAGACGCGGAGCGTCGCGTGGAAAGATGTGATATCGTGCACGAGGTTGCGATGAATAGAAGCCGCCAATAAATTTGCGGGCTAAATATGTGTGGTTTTTCGCCGGAACTGGTATGACCACTCCTATAATTATGTCATGGGGCGATTACGAAAATAACAAACTTACCAGGTCTTTTGTTTGCGTTTATCTTACAATGTCATAAGGTTGTTTTTGTTCGCCGTGAATCCAAATCAACCTGCCCAGATTTTCCGGGCGGACGATTTCTACGTGGCTATCCACGAATCCGATGACGTAAGCTCCGCGTCCTCTTGGTCTGTGGGGCAGCAGCTCTCGTCCGCCGGCGGGAGGAGAAGCCGGCCCGGCTTCGAAAATAAGAACGGTCCGATGGGGCATCTTAATATCGCGAATTCTGCGGCCGTCCAAGTACGCGTTCATTGCCCATGCCCGGCCGGTGTGCGGGGCAAAAGGAGATTCGAGGATTTTTGTGTCGCCGAGATAGGGGGCGAGTGCGGCCGGCCAATTGTCAGCAGGTGGAAAACGTCCGTCATTTTCATCGCAGTACATTATCATTGCAATACATATCTGCTTTGCCTGGTTTAGTGACACAGAGGTTCTGGCCTGCATTTTTGTATGAGTAAGTACGGGCATGAGGATGGCCATCATGAGTGCAATAAAGGGCAGGATAACAATGGTGATAGCGGAAACAACGATGCCGGCTATTGCAAGGGCCTTGCCCTTTAGCTGTTCGGCCCTTTTGCTGATGACACAGAGAGCTATGATGCCGAGAATCAGTCCGGCGATTGCAGTCAATCCGCAAGTAAAGATGCCGCACACAGCCAAGATGAGACTGGCTATAGCAAGGCCGGATGTCTTGACAGAGGGCAACGGTTCAACTACTGATTTGACATTATTCATTTTACAGCCTCCTAAAAAATGAACAAACGCCTCAATCACACGGGATGAATTATACAGTCTTCACATTTATAATTATAAAGACAAGCCATAGGTCTGTCAACATTTCGGAAGTTGAAAAGATAATTTTATGCCCAAAGCCGGAGTTTCTCTCTGGTGTACGTTATTGCATTTTGGCCGGTTGGCTTGCTCCCGATAGCCAGTTCTACGAGCTCCAGGATTTCACTGACATTTATTCCGTATCGGGAACACGCCTGGCGGTCTGCTAAAGCCAAGGGCTTCGATGTCGGTTTTACAGGCTTTTCAATCAGGTGCATGTAGAGGCTTTTGAAACGATTCTGATGATAGAGAAGACCTTTGGGACGGAACTGAGAGACTATGCGGTTAGTATTAGTAAGGAGAGATATGCGTTGAGGCAGGAGACAATAAGCAGCATCTTTCAATCGGCGTCGACGGCTTCTCAGCAGTGAGTAGGTAACACCACAAACAACCGCGAATACGAAACGCCGCGCTCATCGACCTGCGGTTGCAACAGTCGGTGTTCACTCCTATACGGGCGACCTTGATTTGCCAGCCGGGCTGGTCGGAATCCATAACGTCTGTTTCGCTTAATGTACGTTCACCGGCGGTCAACTCCCAGAACACATACTCTCCAGAAACTCGCGGTTGGTAGGGTACTGCTTGAGTAGCTTGAACAGAGAATCCATAGCCTCCCGTGCTCCGTAGTTCGACAACACACGCCGGAGCGTGGCCAGACCACGGCTATGGTCCTGATTGTAGAGCTTAGCTTCCTTTCGTGTACCACTGGCCGGGATGTTGATTGCAGGAAAAATCCTGGCCTCGGCCAGGGTTCGGTCGAGAACTATCTCACTATTCCCCGTTCCCTTGAACTCTTCAAAAATCAGCTCATCCATTCGCGAGCCGGTGTTAATCAGGCACGTGGCGATGATGGTGATGGAGCCGCCGTTCTCAATGTTACGTGCCAGCCCGAACAGGCGACGCGGTACTTCCAGAATGCCTGCTTCCAGTCCACCGCTCATGGTGTGGCCGCGAGGTACATGTCGCTGCCGGACCCTGCTATTGAACGCTCTTCCCAACCGCGTGAGACTGTCGATAAACAGGACCACTTCACGTCCGCATTCCAGTTCTATTTTTACGTGGGCGAGCATCAGTTCGGTTAGTTCGACGTGTTCGTCGGCACTGTGGTCGCTCGTATTGGCCACCACTTCCGCGCCTTCTACAGCTCTTCGAAAGTGAGTGACTTCCTCTGGCCGCTCATCTATCAACAACACGATGATACGGCTTTCAGGGGAACATTGTCGAATGGCCTGGACGATTTGTTCCAGGAGAATGGTTTTTCCTGCCTTGGGAGGCGAGACAATCAGTTGACGTGTGCCCTTACCTATCGGTGCGATGAGGTCTGTTATGCGCATGCTATCCTGGCCACAAGCGCCCAAGTCAAATCGTTCATGCGGGTCGATAGCCACGAGATCGTTGAAGCGTGAGCGTTCGCGGAAGGACTCCGGCGGCATGTGCCCTATGGACTCGATGGACACCAACATGGGTTTGCCTTTCTCTCGCTCCACCTGACCGGTGACGACGGCTCCTTCAGTGAGGGCAAGCCTGCGACTGAGATCCTGGTGGACCATCACTTCGACCGGTCCCGGCCGATAGGACCGGTCGGCTGTTCTGATTGCAAACTTCAGTTTGCCGACACGCTTCAGTATTCCAGTAGCTGTTTCTGCCATCCAAATATTCCGTGTGAATTGCTACCAAGACAAACAGTGATTAAGAAAACGCTTGTATTATAGCATATTGGCCGGCATTGGCAACTACTGTCCGTCAAAAGTAGAGCTACACTTTTCCCCTACACTTTTGGTAGTTGTGTTTGCAGGTATTTAACGGTATCAATTGTGTTTGGAGTTTTCTGATACTTCGTAAATCCCGTAGAAACACGGATGTTCCCTGTGAAGAGCGCGTACAATTTTTGCGATTTTATGAGATATTTGGGCTTTTGGTTGTAAGGTGGTTGTAGATTTTGGCTGGGTATGAAACACAAAAAAGGGCTGCAAGTTTCTGTTCACAGCCCTTTATAGTAATTAATTAAATAAGATTCAAGACACTTTATTCGCATCCTAAGTCTACCATAAATGCCTCAATCATAGCTGCCGGCTCTGGTGCTGCCGGGCCTGTAACAAAGTCCGGAGCGCTTTCGGGCGGTATGGTTTTGTATTGACATTCATAAGATAATAATGTAGATTACTCGGTTCGCACGACAAGGATTAGAGCAAACCTTACTGATCCCTAATTCTTTTTTGAGAGTTTGTTATGTATTCAGATTATATTCGTAATGTAGCGATAATCGCCCATGTTGACCACGGCAAGACGACGCTGGTCGACCAGCTTCTGTACCAGTCGGGGATGTTTCGTCAGGCAGAGCTTGATAAGCTGGCCGGCGGTGAGCATGGATTGATTATGGACTCGAATCCCCTGGAGCGTGAACGAGGTATTACAATTCTCAGTAAAAACTGTTCAATTGATTACACGGATTCTAAAGGCACTGAATATAAAATTAATATCATCGACACACCGGGCCATGCTGATTTTGGCGGAGAGGTTGAACGTGTTTTGAAAATGGCGGACGGTGTGCTGCTTTTGGTTGATGCATTTGAAGGGCCTATGCCGCAGACAAGATTCGTGTTGAGTAAGGCCCTTAAAAACAAGCTAAGACCCATAGTTGTGGTGAACAAGGTAGACCGCACAAACAGCAGGCCGGATGATGTTGTGAATGAAGTATTCGATTTGCTTGTATCACTCGGCGCAGATGATGGGGCTCTCGATTTTCCTCTTGTTTACGCATCGGCGAGAGAAGGATGGGCGACAATGGATATTGAGAAGAGAGGCGGGAATATGCAGCCTGTTTTCGATGCCATAATAAAAAATATTCCCCCGCCGCAGGTCATCCTTGATGCTCCGCTGCAAATGCTCGTAACAAACCAGGAATATTCGGATTACGTGGGAAAGATAGCGATAGGCAGGGTTTTTTCAGGACAGATAATTGAAGGCCAGAGAGTAACTGTCATTGACTCGGAGGGCCTGCATACCCAGCAAAAAGTTATGCAAATTCACCAGTTTCACGGCCTTGGGCGAAAGCAGGTTTCAAGCGTTCGGGCCGGTGACATATGTGCGATATCGGGTCTTGACCCCGTTGATATTGGTGATACGATTGCCTGTGCGGACAAACCTTCGCAGCTTGCGGTTGTCCCTGTGGATGAGCCGACGATGACTATGACGTTCAGGGTCAACGACGGGCCTTTCGCAGGCAGGGACGGCAAATACGTAACGGGCAGGCAGATTGGAGACAGACTGCAAAAAGAGCTTGAGCAGAATGTTGCTTTGCGTGTGGAAGCGGGCCAGAGTCCTGAAGAATTCAATGTGTCGGGCAGAGGGCTGATGCATCTGGGGATTTTGCTGGAGAATATGCGGCGTGAAGGGTATGAGGTTTGTGTTGGCAAGCCGAGTGTCATCCTGAGAATAGTCGACGGTCGGCGTCATGAGCCGATAGAATTACTGGCGGTGGACTGTCCGTTGGATTGCCAGAGTTCCGTGATGAGTCTTCTCGGCGACCGCCGAAGCGAAATTATTAAGGTAGATGCAAAAAGCGGAGCCAGCGGCTTTATTCATATGGAATTTTTGATACCATCGCGGGGACTGTTCGGTCTTAATGCCAAAATGATGAATGCGACCCAGGGAAGGGCGGTCATGCATCATACGTTTGAAAGATATGAGCTGATGCGCGGAGCGATACCCCAGCGCAAGGCAGGCGTTATGATTGCGACAACAACGGGGCAGGTAACAGCTTATGCTCTCGATGCTTTATACGACAGGGGAACCTTTTTTGTTGAGCCCGCCGAACAGGTATACGAAGGACAGGTGGCAGGAGAACACTGCAAGGAAAAAGATATACCTGTTAACGTCGTGAGAATTAAGCAGCAAACCAACGTTCGGGCCTCGAGCAAAGACGAGGCGGCGCGGGTCCGGCCTGCAAGAAAAATGAGTCTTGAGGCGTCGATGGAGTATATTCAGGAAGACGAGCTTGTTGAGATTTGCCCGTCTTCGATTCGAATCCGCAAAAGGCTGTTGAAAGAGGGGAACCGCCGTCGTAACGACCGCAAAAATCGTTAGTAAGGGGGGAGAGAGCATGCCATCAAACACCGTTTTTGACGACCCGCGAGTCGTCCGCTGGCCTCCGCGAGTCATCCGCTGGCCTCCGCGAGTCATCCGCTGGCCCCCGTGGGTCATCCGCTGCCCTCCGCGGGGTCATCCGCTCCACGGAGCGAGTCATCCGTTCCGGGGAACGAGTCGTCCGTTCCGGGGAACGAGTCATCCGTTCCTTGCAACGAGCCATCCGCTGCCCTCCGCGAGTCTCTCGCTGTTGTCAAGAGGGCTGTTTTTAGCTTGTAATGGCTGATTTTGCCACAAAAAGGGCCTCATTAAAAGACCAGCCGCGAGGAGTGCAATTAGAATACCGGGTAAGGGCCGTTAATAAGGGGGGAGAAAGCCCCGCGTCAAACTCCGTTGCTCTGGTTCTGTAAAATCCCCGCTCAAACGCCGCGGGGGCGGTAGCCTGATATGTAAGGTATGGTTTTCACAGTTCTCGAATCAAATCCCCCGATCTTTTAGCCTGAATATATCCGTCACGACAGTTTTTTGTCATGTTTTTGCCCAGAAGTATATTTGTGTTAACTATCAGACCATCACAAACTATAAGACCTCTAAATGGCACCAATGCCGTCTCAATAATAGAAAAATCTTCGACCATAGTCTCTATAGGTGATGTTAATCCCAATGCCGCAAAATACTGATTAGTTGCCACGTGTTGAAATGCATACCAGCTTTTGTATTTCTTAAGGAAAATAAACTGCCCATAAATGGATTTACTGAGGGCGTTCTTAAAATCTTCCGCAATGCTTGTATATTCCGCTATTGATACCGAATTGGAATAAAGCGATTTACGACATTCCGCAAACTCATCTATATCCTGAGGGCTTTTGCCGCCGTTAACTTCAGCAAGTACAGCCTTGTAAGAAGCTAAAAACTCATTTGCTATAGTACTATTTACCAACATTATCATTCCGGACAATAATTATACAGTCTTTATAACAAGTTCCCGTTGCTTCTTCAATATTTATCCGCCTACTTGTCCGGCGTAGCTTTAGCGAAGACGGATGGCGGACTCGCCTAATCTCTTGCGTTTCTCCTATGGAGTCCTTAGGACAACGAATTACGTCTTTTCGTTGACCTCCAATATCCATTCTCTTTCTAATCTCAGCAAAAGTCTCTGCACTGCTGGGATTTGGCTCTCCTTATATAAAGTGTTCTAAAGTTTATTGATAGGTTATGCGCCATTTCTGAGAGATTTCAACAGTTGTTTTACTTTTTCGTATCTCAGTTTATTATCAACCGATAGTACCTTTTCGAAGACCTTTAATGGCGAAACACCCGGTCGATTACGAAGGACAAGGTTTATCATATCTAAAAGAACATCTT
>Ga0315554_1000944_pt1 | contig 17234 bp, 13 predicted proteins | sample SalMarSW160370MG_FD_202114 | JGI IMG/M metagenome (GOLD analysis project Ga0315554, IMG submission 202114) | Salt marsh sediment microbial communities from the Plum Island Ecosystem LTER, Massachusetts, United States - Salt Marsh Sediment SW1603-70 ... | reverse complement strand
GATGCAAGAGACCGCTTCGCTTATGTGAACCATCGAGGTGGACACGTTCTTTTTTCGGCGTGATTAACGTACGTCTACGGGGAAATGGCTGCCAGCAGTGCGGCTTGAATCGCATCTCGGTCCGGAATCAACACCGCTGCGCCGCTGTAGGGAACGCGGAAGGGCGTCACCAAATCGGGACCGATCGTGAGGCGGTGGATTCGCGAGGTGTCGGATGCCAGTGAAGTCCCCAACGGCACCAAAGGCAGGATCTCCTCGAGGGTAATATTGGTCTGAACGAGATAATTGAATTTGTTATACAGATCGGGCACACGCGACAACCCGTCCAGGCTGAGGACGCGGCTGAACATCGCCTGTACCACTTCCTGCTGCCGCCGCAAACGATCGAAGTCGCTCGTTCTCTTACGCATGCGCACGTAGCACAGGGCGGTGAAGCCGTCCATGTGATACGTTCCGGGATTGTACTCGTAGTTGAAATCACCGCAGCGATCATAGACGTACTTGGTCACCTGGACGTCGATTCCCCCCAGCGTGTCGACGGCGGTGGTGAAACCGTTGAAGTTCACCCGAGCCCAGTAGTCGAGTTTGATCCCGAAATTGTATTCGACGGTATCGAAAACCCATTCGGCGCCGCCGCGCACGTCTGCCGTGTTGATGCGATCCACGCGCCAACCGGGAATGTAGACGTAGAGATCGCGCGGCAGCGAAAACATGGTCGCCATCTTGTTGTCCGGATCCAGCATCAAGATCACCATCGTGTCGGTGCGGAAGCCGCCGTCATCGGGGCGTTGATCGGAACCGAGCAGGATGATGTTGACCGCGTTTTCGGATTGGGGAATGGAGGCCATGGGCGGTGGGATCTCGATCGCCGATGGTTCTGCAGGCGGGTTAAAGGGTCCCCACGCATAGGGGTACGTCGGCGAAGGCAGTGCCGTCGGGATGTCCACCGGGTTGTCCTGTGTGGCCTCGGTGGGTTGAATGGGCGAGAAAGGAGTTGCGGTGGTCGTCGCCAAAGGATCCGCGGTCACGAGTACACCCGGATAAGAAACGGCGCTCGAAAATAGCCCGCCGAGGAAATTACAACCAAGTCCTACGAATACGACGAACACGAGAATCGGCAGCAGCAGATTTCGTCTGGGACGTGGTTGAGGATCGCCTAAAGGTTGTTTCATCGCTCGTTTAACGTTGCTCCCGGATAGCGAGTTCCCCCATTTACCATCGACTCGCTTCGTAATTCGATATTTCACGCTCGCCGTTCAGGTTGCATTTATCATGCCGGAGTTGATTGTATAACCGCTTTGCCGTTTGCGGTAGTGCGTTGCGAAGCAACCGGGCGGCTCCGCCGTATCTTGGGCAGGTAGCTCAGAGGGATGATATGGATCGAGGTTAGGAGCTGGAAGCTCCTTCAGCGCCGTCGTCAATCGTTTTGAGCGTTCCAGCCGGGTTGGATGTCTGTATAGGAGAGGTCATGATTTGGCTGGATCGAATGGATGGGTTTTTCCGTTCTTCGGTGGTCTGGGTCTCGTGGGCATCGGCCTTCAATTTACGGGGTTTGTACCCAACCCAGCGGATAGCGATCAATCCATACAACAGGGTCAGCCAGAGTGTGAACCCTCGATAGGCGAGTGAGATTACGGCGGCCGTCGCCAGGGGAACGTTCATCTCGGATATGTACACCGTCATTGCGCCTTCCACGAATCCAACACCGGAGGGTGTGATCGAGGCGATGGTGAAGAGATAGCTGGTTGTAAATCCTGCAAAAAGGGTTTGGAAATTGAACGGATGTCGAAACGCCATCGATGACATCCACAGGATCAGCATCATCGCGGCTTTTCTGGCCAACGCCAGGATTGCGGGCACCAGAAGGTTGCCAGGAGAATGGCGGATGTGCTGCAAGCCATCCGATACGTCGCGTGCGAAGGATTCGGCTTCGGCGTCTTCGATCAGTTCACGTCGCAGGACCGGCCTTAAAATCCTGTTCAAGGTCTTGATCAGCCAGATGATCGCTTTTCCCAATTTCTTATTGGATTGTATGCCGAGGATCGCCATGATGATGAGGGTCACGCCGATGGTCGCGGCGAAGATGGACGCCGCGATGATCACTGTATTCAAAACGCCGTTTCGATACAGGATCACCAATCCGATCGGCAGAACGATCATGAAGCCCAGGTAATCATAGACCAGGTAGAGGATGGCCGCAGTGGAGACTTTCGCTGCGGGCTTTTTCCGTTGTCGTCCATCTGCGATTAAAACGGCCATGGCGCCTGCGCCGTAGCTGGGGGCGATAACGTTGATTAAATTCGCCGCGGTCGTAAGCGGAACGAGACGAGTCAGACTCTCGCGGATCCCAACCAGGCGGTATGTGGATTGGAACGCGGCCGCTATCACGACGAGCCAAAGCAGATGCGCTCCGAGAGCTGCGAGCATCCAGCGCCAATCGGCCTGTTTAAAAACATCCAGCACCGATCGAAGTTCCACTCGGTGGGTAAAGATGTAGTAAACCGCCAGGGTTATGATGATGGTATAGAAAGCTTTACGCATAGGATCCGATCACATCCATCTCGCGGGCATACGGCGAGATTATAACCGATTCTCTCGGAAGGCCGGCGGAGATCGACAGAAGCATGATTTCCCCGGTACCGCTCATTGAAGAATTTCTGCCAGGGCGGCGAAACTCTCCGGGCTGTTGAGGCTCAGACCCTCCGCCTCACGGCCGATCCGGCGTAAAAGTCCTGTAAGGACGCTTTTCGAGCCCATTTCGAAGAAATGGGTTATGCCGTTGTCCAGCATGTATTGCACGGATTCTGTCCAGCGCACGCGCGAGATGAGCTGGGCGCGTAATTCTTCTTTTACTTCGCTGGCCGAGTGGAGTGGTTTTGCACTTACGTTGCCGATGATGGTGATTTTTGGATCCTGAATCGGTGTCGATTGAAGGACGCGCTTGAAGGAAATTGCCGCCTGGTGCATCAATGGGGAATGTCCGGCGATGCTTACGGCGAGACGGACGAATTTCTTTGCGCCATTTTCGAGCAGCATTTCACCCGCAAGGTTCAAGGGATCTTCGAATCCGGAGATGACGATCTGGCCGGGACAGTTGTCGTTGGCGATCCACACGCCAGCGCCGCTTTCTTCCGAGGCCCGTTCACATATCTGCTCCACAAGATCGGTTTCGAGACCCAGGACGGCAGCCATACCGCCCGGATTTTCGACTGCGGCCTGATTCATACAGCGGGCTCGTTCTTCGACGAGCTTCAATGCTTCGGGAAAACTCAGCGCACCGGCTTTCACAAGCGCCGTGAATTCACCCAGCGAATGGCCTGCAGTGATGGCCGGTGTGAAGTTCGAATAGCGGGATTCGAAAACCCGCAGCACCGCGATGGAGTCGGTGAGCAGCGCAGGTTGTGTGTACAGCGTATCGTTGAGTGTTTCCTGCGGACCTTCCCAACAAACCTGGGAGATTGAATAGCCGAGGATTTTATCTGCGGTTTTAAACACTTCTGCAGCGATGGGGTCTTCTTGAGCAAGAAGGCTACCCATGCCGACGGCTTGAGAACCTTGGCCCGGGAAAACGAATGCGCTTTGCTTTGGGTCTGAGGACATGGGAATCAAAAGGCCGCGCTCGAAAACACGGCCTTCACAAGTTGTTAGCCTTGTTCGATTTCAATCACTTCACGCCCAGCATAATGGCCGCAACTGGGGCAAACGTGATGCGGCAGACGTTTCTCTCCGCAGTTCGTGCAGACCAACAAGTGGCTTGCCTGCAGGGCGTCATGTGCGCGCCGGCGATTTCGCCGTCCCTTCGATGTTTTCCTCTTCGGAAGTGGTGGCATATTACTTTTCTCCTGAGTACACACAATACCGCCTGCCCATCGGGCAGGCGGTATCATTATAGCAGGCCGTATGTAGGTGTCAAGTCGGCCGGTTTTCGAATGGGATTCTGCTGCAGTATCGGCCGATTCGTGGCGGACAGATGTGGGCCAGCGCTCTTCCTGTTGTTCGCTTTTATGGCTGGGTATAATGATCTGGCTGTGAATTTGGCGGGATTCGCAGTAGCGGAAGTTCTTATTTCTCAAGGGATGGGAAACGATGATTTGTGAATTTCGAGTCCGGCGTTGATGCAGCTTTCGGTGCTTTATTTCGCTACACTGCGCCAGCGAGTGGGCATTCGCCAGGAACAATTGGAACTGGCGGCGGGCTCCCGTGTATCGGATTTGCTCACTGCGCTTCAGAAGCGCCATGCAGACCTGGAAGATGCGCTTCCTACTACATTGGTTTCCATCAATCGTGAGTACGCGTCCCGGGATGAAGTCCTGCACGATGGGGATGAAGTAGCCCTGTTCCCGCCGGTCAGCGGCGGGGAGATTTCCCCAAAGCCGACGCTCTTTCGCGTGACAAATACCGCGCTGGATATGAACCAGATTCTGGCAGAGTTGAGCTCTTCAGAATGCAGGGCGGCGTGTGTTTGCTCCGGAATAGCGACTGGCGGTACGATATCGGATACGGAAGTCGATCAAGTTGCAGGTGAAATCCGGGCGCGTTGGCCGGCGGTACGAGGTATCGCCGTCGTCCAGCATGCCGGCGGCGGAGAAACCGAAGCCCCCAATGTATTGATCGCATGCACCTGTGGATACGACGGCCTCGACGTACTCCATGCGGCGAGATTTGGAATCGAGCGTCTGACCCGGACGAGCCTTACGAACGGGAACGAGGACGTCCATACGGCATAACCGACCCTGAAGTTGCCCCTCATTCCTGGAATACCCCGGCGAGACGCAACCTGTTGAACGCTAATGGGTTGTATCTAGAGTACAAACACGTAATAGTATGGACAATTTCTTGAAACATTGAGCGTAAGTTCCACACCTGACGCCGTAAATTTGAAGCACGCCGCAGGGAAAGTCGTTTCGTCGTTTCTTGAGCTAGGAAACCTCATTTGGCGCTGGAGGGGAGCATGGAAAACGATACGCGAGTGGTTGTGACCGGAATGGGAACCGTCAATCCGCTGGGAATGAGTGTTCCTGAAACCTGGCAAAACGTATTGGCCGGAAAATCGGGCATCGGCCCGATCACGCGCATAGATACTTCTCCTTACACCGTTCACATTGCTGGCGAAATTCTGAATTTCGATTTCGAGCCGTACATCAACGCCCGCGAAGCGAGGCGCATGGATCTATTCGAACAATATGCCATCGCTTCTACCCACCAGGCGATCGATCAGGCGGGCCTCGATATTTCCGCAGAAGATCCGACACGCGTTGCGGCCGTCGTTTCCGCTGCGGTCGGAGGGCTGCAATCGATGCAAGAGGGAATTCTCATCATGGATCGACAAGGACCTCGTCGCGTGAATCCCTTCCTCATTCCCATGTTCATGTCCAACGGCGCTGCGGGGTTGATCGCCATTCACTTCGGTGTGATGGGACCGTGTTTTTCCATCGCTTCAGCCTGCGCTTCCGCTGCGGACGGGATCGGCCAGGCAGCGATGATGATCCGCTCCGGATATGTGGATGTTTGCATCGCCGGGGGCTCGGAAGCTCCGATCATCGGCATCGGGCTGAGTTGTTTCGATCGATTGGGTGCGTTGTCGCACAATCAAGAAGAACCGTATGTCACACCAAGACCGTTCGATAAGGACCGCGACGGCCTGGTGATGGCAGAAGGCGCTGCGGTGTTGGTGCTGGAAAGCCTGGAGCATGCCCGGGCCAGGGGTGCGGAGATCCTCGGAGAACTCGCCGGGTATGGATCGACGGCAGACGCTTTCCATATCACCGCCCCTGCCGAAGACGGCGCGGGGGGCAGTGCGGCGATTCGAAAAGCACTGAACGATGGGAACCTTGCACCGCAGGATGTGGATTACGTCAATGCGCACGGCACGGGGACGATATTGAACGACGTGGCCGAAACGAGGGCCATAAAGTCGGCGTTGGGGAAACACGCGGGTGCCGTTGCGGTGTCCTCCACGAAATCTATGACCGGGCATATGATGGGCGCCACGGGCGCTCTCGAGGCCATATTCTGCATCCTGGCCATTCGGGACAATCAGATCCCGCCAACGATAAACCTGGATGAGCCAGATGCGGAATGCGACCTGGATTACGTTCCCAACCAGGCACGAGAAGCGGAAGTGAACGTGGCCTTGAGCAATGCATTCGGCTTCGGCGGGCACAACGCAGTTCTGGCATTCCGCGCTTTCTCGGGTTAGAATAGCGATAATTGACCATGGGGTTTGAACGAGTGGTACGCCGATAACTCAAGCACACTTGAGTTCCCGGCGTTCCCCAAGTTCACGGAGAAACCTGTGCAACCGGATGAGTTTGCCCATCAGGCGGGGCTGACGTTTGTCGATTCACATTTGCTGCGCCGCGCATTGACTCATCGTTCCTTCGTCAACGAGCATCCAGAAGCGCTCGAAGATAACGAACGATTGGAATTTTTGGGTGACGCCGCGCTCGATTTCCTCACCGCGGCCTGGCTATATCGTCATTTCCCGGAAATGAATGAAGGCCAACTCACACGCTTGCGCTCGGCGTTGGTGCGCACGGAGCAGTTGGCGGCTTTTGCGGAAGAGATTCACCTGGGTGATGCGCTCTTGTTGGGGCGAGGTGAAGAATCGACCGGGGGGCGCGAGCGCCCCGCGTTGCTCTGTGCCGCATTTGAAGCATTGATCGGTGCGTTATACCTCGATGCCGGATTCCCGGCGGTGATCGAGTTCATGGAAGAACGGCTCAAATCCGCTTCCGAAACCGTCCTGGAGGACCAGACTTTGTTCGACGCTCGCAGTTTGCTGCAGATCTGGGCGCAGGCAGAACTCGGGCAGACGCCGCGCTATAAAACGGTCGGTTCGAGCGGCCCCGATCACTCGCGCGAGTTCATCGTCGAGGTGGATGTCGGGAACGGTATGTGCGGTCGAGGATGCGGCCACAGCAAGCAGGAAGCCGCCCAAGCGGCTGCGGCGGATGCGATCGATCAAATCGGAAATACCGACTATTGGGGATGAGGTAGTATTTTTTGACTTCAGTTAACGGTGGAACTGCGCGGCTGCAGTCGTTGGATTTGCAGGGCTATAAGACTTTCGCGCTGAAGACGGAGATCGCGCTTGCGCCGACCATCACCGTGGTCGTCGGCCCGAATGGATCGGGAAAATCCAATATCGCCGATGCCATCCGTTGGGTTCTGGGGGAGCAGTCCTATTCGCTGCTGCGTGGTAAAAAGACCGAAGACATGATCTTTTCCGGTTCGGAGAGCAAGCCGCGCGCCAGCATGGCGGCAGCGACAATCGGTTTTGATAACAGTGACGGCTGGCTGCCCATCGATTTTTCGGAAGTCAATATCACCCGCCGGGCCTATCGCGACGGCCAGAACGAATATCTCATCAATGGTCAACGCGTCCGACTGCGGGACGTGACTGAACTGCTGGCGAGCAGCGGACTCGGACAACGAACGTATACGATCATCGGTCAGGGCCTGGTCGATGCGGCACTCTCGCTGCGGGCAGAAGAGCGTCGACGCCTTTTCGAAGAAGCGGCGGGGATCGGCTTGTATCGCAGTCGCCGGGAGGAGGCACTCCGGCGTCTGGAAAATACCCGCAGGAATCTCGAACGAGTTCAAGATATATTATCCGAACTCCAACCGCGCCTGCGCAGCCTGAAGCGGCAAGCCAAGCGCGCCGGCGAGTATGAGCAAGTGCAACGCGATCTCAACTCCGCCCTGCGCATCTGGTACGGCTATCATTGGTATCACTTGCTGGATCGTGTGAGCGAAGTTACGCTGGAGGCCGAAGAGAAGGCCCGCGATCGAGATGAGCTGCGCAACAAACAAGAAAGCGGTGAACGGGACCTGGCGACGACTCGGAGTCAGATCGAAAGCTTTCGCACTCAAATCCGAACGTGGAGCCAGCGCGTTTCCGATTTATACAGCGAACGCGAGGTCATGGGGCGCAATTTCGCCGTCACGCAAGAGCGGCTGCGCTGGTTGGCGGAACAAGACGACCTCATCCAGGCTGAGATTGGCAACCTCGAGCAGATGCGCGAGCGAATGGCGGATCGGCTCGCCCACGCCACGGAAGATGAGAAGGTCAGGCAGCAGGCACTTGCGGCAGCGCTTGAAGAACTGCAGGATTTGGAGCAAGGAACAGTGGAAAGCGTTTCGCTGCACGCGCACCTCGGCCGTGCAGATACGATGCGCAAGGCGTTGGAACAACTGGCCGCGGAGCAAGCAGCATGGCGTACACGTTGCGCCCAGATCGAAGAGCAGTTGAGTAAATTGTCGGCTCAGCGAAGCGAACTGGAAACAGCTATACAATCACAGGAAGCGTACGTCGATGAGAAAACGCAGCGTGACCGGTTGTCGCTCCAGCAGCAGAATGACGCGGAGGAAAACCATCGCCGGGCTTCAACCGCTTTTGCTGATGCGCAGCGGGATTTACGCGAAGCCGAAGAAGCGCACGGTCGACTACGCGAACAAATATCGAGTCTCGAAACGCAGCAAGCGAGGTTCGATGCACTGCGGGAAGTCAAACGCTCGGCCCTGGATGCATACGACGCATTGGCAGATCTGCTGCAGCGCGGGAAACGAGACGGCGTTTCGCCCGGTTTCGCAGGCGAAGTAGCGAAACGGTTGAAAATATCCGCAGAATACCGGCGGGCGATTCGGGCCGCCTTGGGCGAATTCCGCCAGTCGTTTGCTTTTGAAACGGTCGACGATCTTCTCGCAACTCTGGCTTGGCTGGTTGAGAGAGGAGAGGGGGGTGGTGCGGCGCTTCTCCCGCTAAGCCCGGGATCTTCGCTGAACCTGTTGGAAGCGCCGTCAGATCCGGGATGTGTGGGAAACGCCGCCTCGCTGGTGGACGTGGATCAAGCCATACGCCCGGCGATCGATGTCTTACTCGGGCAAACCATCATCGTACGCGACATCGCCGCGGCGAAGCGTGTTCTCCCTGAATTGCCGCCCCAGGGGCGCGTGGTGACTCTTAAAGGCGATCTCATCCTCGAAAGCGGCGCCGTGTTGTTGGCGCAGGACTCGGAAGAAGAGTCTCTCGACGCGTTGAGCCGCCTGGAAACCAGGAGCGCTGATGTGCGTGAACGCCTGGATTCGGCGCACGTCCAGGAAAAGCAACTCGTCGAAAGACTGGACGCGGCCAGGCAAGCGCTCGAGTTCGCGCAGACCGAAACGGAGCGAACCCGAGACGATCTGCTCCAGGCAAGGCTCGTTCGAGAGCAGTCACAAATGCAATTGACGGACGCCGGGGAAAGACGTTCCGGCCTGCAGGAGCAGATCGAGGCGCTGGATCGTACGCTTTCCGCGGTCGAAGTTGAAAAACTGGAGATTGCGTCGCAGGGAGAATCTTTCGATGAACGGCACGCAGAACTCGAAAAAGAACTGAACGATGCGGTCGGGGCGGCCGAGAGCGCGGATCCGAACGTAGGTTTGGCGAAAGCGCAGGCGCGGCTCGATCTCGCCCGCAGCAGTCTGGCGGAAGGGCAAAGCCGCCGAGCGGAAGTCGAAACGCGCCTTGCAGACATCGATGGGCAGCTGCAGGAATGGCGGACCCGGCTTGGCAGCAACGAAAACGAACGCAGCGCGGCGAAAGAGGAAGCGGTTGAGATCGAACACGGCATGGAAGAACTCGAAACGCAGTTGGCTGAATTGCAGGAGAAGCTGACGCCCATCGAGCGATCCCTGCAGGATGCCGAGCGGAAACGCAACGAGATGGAGGCGGAGGGGAATCGCTTGCGCAATGCGTTGCAGGCTGCCGAACGAGCCAACTCACAAGCACAGATCGACCTCGCCCGCCGTCAGGAAGAGTTGACCAGTTTACGCCGCCGGATCGAAGATGACTTTGGGTTGGTTTCCTTCGATTATGCTCCCGGCGAGCTGGGACAGGAACCGCTGCCCTTGGATGGGTTGGTCGAACGGCTGCAGCGGGTAGACGAATTGCCTGAGGAATTGGAGTCCCAGGTCAATCACCTGCGCGCTCAGATACGACGCATGGGATCCGTAAATCCCGACGCACAACGCGAATTCGTCGAGGTCAACGAGCGCATGGAATTCATGACCTCACAGCTCAAGGATTTGAATCAAGCGCAAGAACGCATTCACGAAGTGATCGCCGAGTTGAACCTGCTGATGGAGCGGGAATTCCGCAAGACGTTCGACGCCGTCAGCAAAGCGTTCAAGGATACGTACAAACGGCTTTTTGGCGGCGGCAGCGCGCGGCTGGCGCTCACCGATCCGGAAGATCTGACTGAAACCGGCATCGACATCGAGGCGCGCTTGCCCGGACGGCGCGAACAGGGTTTGGCGGTATTATCTGGCGGGGAACGAAGCCTCGTGGCCACTTCACTGATTTTCGCGCTGTTGAAAGTCTCCCCGACGCCGTTCTGCGTGCTGGACGAAGTCGATGCGATGTTGGACGAGTCGAACGTGGTGCGTTTCAACGACATGCTGCGTGAACTCAGCGAGGAGACGCAGTTTGTGGTGATCACCCATAACCGCCTGACGGCGCAGTCGGGGGAGGTGATCTACGGGGTTAGCATGGGCGCCGATTCCGTCAGCCGAGTGCTCAGTCTCAAACTCGAGGACGTCGAAAAGGAATTGGCGATCTGAGCCGGCGAAAGAGAAACAGGAGAGATGACCGTCCTGCGAGATGGATCGGCTCGACCTCTTTGACAATCCGTTGACATCGGGTAGAATAGCGACGCACGCCGAAGTGGCGGAACTGGCAGACGCGCTACGTTCAGGGCGTAGTGAGCTTTACGCTCATGCGGGTTCGACTCCCGCCTTCGGCACCTGCAGCCCTCGACAGGGCTGTTTCATTTAACCAACACTTGCGAGACGATAGTCCCTCAGGTAAGATGACGCTTGAGATGCGCGAAACCGAGCCGGAAAAATCACGGCCTCCGATGATCTGGATCTTGATCATTCTGGCAGCGGCCATCCTGATCCTGGGGGATTTGAACAGCCGGATGGCGGAGACGCGCCGTCTCGAGCGCGATGCCGAAGCGCTGCAGACCGAAGTTGTGGTAATGAGGACGCAAAACGCCGACCTGGCGACTCAGGTTGCGGGTGCGACGAGCGAAGCGAGCATACAGGAATGGGCCCACGCACAAGGCGGAATGGCGCTTCCGGGAGAAGTGCTCGTCGTACCGGTAGCTCCCGAGGGAGAGCAGGGCGGGGCGGTTGCTACACCCGGAACGCCGTTCGAGCCGCCAAGTAATTGGGAAGTGTGGTGGGCACTGCTTTTTGGGGGCTGATTGCTTGACGCTCGCGAGTCGGACTGATATAATCCCCAACGCACTTAAAAAAGTGTCATACGCTGCGGGGTGGAGCAGTGGTAGCTCGTCAGGCTCATAACCTGAAGGTCCTTGGTTCGAATCCAAGCCCCGCTACCTTTTGGAGGAGAAGGCACCCAATGGGGTGTCTTTTTCGTTGCAAATCCTTTCATTTCGAACTAGCATCTGGAACCTGACGGATACGGGTCCGCCTTTTTTCTTAAAGACTTCGTCTCTCTCTGATATCTTCACATTGAAATACCGATTGCTCATAAGCATTCCTCACTTCATGCCGCATCTTGACGAACCCTCAGTGTATGGAAAGAATCGATTTCTGCCCGACTCAAGCTCCGGATGCCTGTTCGATTCAGACTTTCGTAAAGCCGAGGTCGCTATTTAAGGTGGTATTAACCACGGGATAAGTAGGGCATAAGGACACGGGATAATCCAAGGGCGTATTCTAATTTTTAACGATGTCCGTATCGCCATCGGCATGGCTGCAGCCCGCCTTTATGAAATCTTACGGAGGACTTGGATGATCGGAAGGCCGGAATCTATAAAAGACAAAAAAAGAAAAAATGCTTGGTTGCGGGTGTTTCTGAGTGGATTGGTTCTCTATTTTATCGGAATAGCCGTCCTGGTGGTAACCGGCAATCCCAACTTGTTCCCGACTGCAGTCATGATCGGGAACTTTCTTATGCCTGTTACCTTCGTGGCCTTTCTCTATGAACGGCGGCATTGGAGCAGACTTTCACTCCCAACGACGGCGCTGAGTTTCATCTACGGCGGGATAGGCGGCGTGCTGGCCGCGTCGATCCTGGAGCCCATCTTCATCCGCCAATTGGATTTGGCCAACATGTTTGTGGTGGGATTGATTGAGGAATTCGTCAAGATCATTGGGGTGGTACTCATCGCTCGTCACTACAAACACAATGCTGAAATGGACGGCCTGATCCTCGGCGCCGCGGCCGGGATGGGTTTTGCGGCATTGGAAAGCACTGGCTATGCATTCACCGCATTCCTTGAAAGTGGTGGCAGCCTGACCGCGACGGTGGTCGTGACTTTGCTTCGAGGGATACTTTCCCCGGTCGGCCACGGTACCTGGACGGCTATTCTATCCAGTGTACTTTTCCGAGAGAGCGGCGAAAGACATTTCCGTATCAATCTTAAGGTATTGGGAGCGTACCTGACCGTTGTGGCCCTGCACGGGTTGTGGGATGTCGTACCGGCGTTGATCTCCGTAGCGAAGTACCCCGGATTGGATGTATTGATCGGTCAATCGGGCGTCGGCGCTCTGGGGCTGTTCATACTCTGGCGGCGCTGGCACGAAGCCCGGCGGCTGCAGATCGAACACGGGTTTCCTTCAGCCGAATACGCGCCAGCAGAGGAAAGCACTCTGGGGAACCTCCAGTAGGCCTTCGTGCGGGTTGGTCAACTCCTGGTATGAGAAAAGGAGGAGTTGGAATGCTACGATTTTTTACAACGGCGCACCTTGGGCCTGGAAGGTGGGACCAATGAGCTCCTCTCGACGGACTCTCATCCTGGCTGTATTCGTTATTCCTGCGCTTGTGCTGGCCTTTATTTTGGGCGCATGGGCGGAAAGCAGAACGCTGGTCCTGAGTTCGAAGATCCCTTCGAATGCCCGGAACGAGTTCGATTTGATGGTCGAAGCCTGGAATCTCATTCAAGAGAACTACGTTGATCGGTCGGCAGTCCAGCCTCAGCGGATGACGTACAGCGCGATCAGCGGGATGGTTGACTCGCTTGGCGACACGGGTCACAGCATATTCCTCAGCCCGGAAATGGTAAAGGAGGAGCAAGTCTTCATGCAGGGTCACTTTGATGGGGTGGGGTTGGAAGTCCAGATGAAAAACGACCAGATCGTTATCGTGGCACCCATCGATGGTTCTCCGGCACAAAAGGCCGGCCTGAGGCCGGGAGAAATCATCACCAAGGTCGACGGTCAGGATTTGAAGGGGCTGACGCTTGTGCAGGTGGGGCAGAAGATCATGGGGCCGTTGGGAACGAGTGTGACGTTGACCATCCAGAATCCTCAAACCGGCCTGGTGCGCGAGTATACGTTGGAGAGAGCTGAGATCGAAATCCATAACGTGATCTGGCATGTTGTGCCGGGCACCAACATTGTACATCTTCGAATCGCCGGTTTCAGCCAGGGAGTGACCCAGGACCTGCAGCAAGCCCTTCAAGACATCCAGGGCCAGGGTTATACCAGGCTCATCCTCGACTTACGTAACAACCCCGGGGGTTTGTTGGGGGAGGCAGTTGGAGTCTCCAGCCAATTCCTGTCTTCAGGGTACGTGCTGGAACAGCGCAACGCACAGGGGGAGGTCACGCCTGTTGCCGTTCTTTCCGGTGGCATCGCGACCGAGATGAAGATGGTCGTACTCGTCAACGCTGGGACCGCCAGCGCGGCCGAGATCGTTTCCGGCGCCCTCCAGGATGCCCGTCGGGCGGAACTCATCGGGGAAACCACATTTGGCACGGGAACTGTACTCAATCAATTCTCCTTGTCAGATGGGTCTGCCTTGATGCTGGCTACGGAGGAATGGCTTACGCCGGACGGACAATCAATATGGCACAACGGAATCACGCCTGACATCCAGGTAATGCTTCCGGATTCGGCGCTTCCGCTGTTCCCGGAGGCAGAAGGGGACATGACCTCGTCGCAGTTTGCGGCAAGTGAAGATACGCAACTGCTTCGTGCTGTTCAAACATCAAACAGCATGCAGGACCAATGACGAAGACCACAAGCAGTTGCCCAGGCCATCCTGCATCGTCACACGGTTTTATGCTGAGGGATTGGGTTGGGAAGTGAACCGACTTGCGGTCCAGCCACAGATCGGACGTTTGAGCATTTCAATGGTGTTTGCGGGGCTGCGGAAATCGGCCGCGCACTGTTTGGCAATTTGGACACTCGACTCCACCGGAATCTAACTTTGCAGCTGGATGGCGATGTGCATATCACACTTGCGGCCAACGCAATCCGCTTTGACGTGGACTTACGCAGCCGTTAATCCGTTACGCAAATAGGATTTCTGCCCGAAAAATCCTTTGTTAATGTTCCTTTAATATTGGGATAATGCTGTTTTAAAGTCCGGCCGGATCGTTCCTTGTTAGACTTTACTCGATTTCTCTTTCAGACAGAGAACTATTTCCATATAGATTCAATTTTAGAACAGCAGCTTCTATTTCGTGGTGTATCATACATATGTGATTCATGCAGAATCCAAGTAGAGGACCTCGATTTAGTGGGGATTTAACTCTCATAAAATCGGGTTAATTTCATCAAGAATTCGCGTTCGCCAGGGATCTTGTCGAAAGCAAGCACTCGGGCAAAGATAGATTTAAGGCACGGAACCCGGTTCTGTTCGATTATATCCAGTTTGTGCGGGGCCTGACGGTCAAGGAAACTGAATGAAAACGATTGGTTATCTCCACATTGGGAATGTACGATGTTTCTGCGTTGTTCCGATCGAAACAGCGCAGAAGTGTTTAAAGACAATATTCATCATAATACATTTATATGCTATCGCTTTGGAAAAGGGGTTTGGTAGAACATCTTACGACCGTTTGAAATTAAGCTGGTTTCGCAATCCGTCCGTGCAGCAAACATAGATATAAGGAGGTGGATGATGCTATCGAAGGACAACAGTGCCTCGAGGAATTTCATCCTGAGCGCCGCCGCCTGGCTGGTGCTGGGTGTAACGATGGGATTCATCCTGGCCCTGCAGTTCGTTTTTCCGGACCTGTTCCGGGGAATTCCGGAATTGGTGTTCGGACGGCTGCGCCAGGCGCACACGAATACCGTGATGTTTGCCTGGCTTTCGGGAGGCATGATGGGTATCTGGCTTTATATGGTGCCCAGACTCACCGGCCGCAAATTATACAGCGAGGCGCTTGGAAACGTCACCATGATCCTGTGGAACATCGCTGTCCTTGTCGGCATTGTCGGTATCTTGCTTGCTTATACCCAAAGCCGTGAATACGCCGAATTCATCTGGGCCGTGGACGTAGGAGTTATGGTTACCCTGATTCTGAACCTGATCAACATCTGGGCCACCGTTGCCAAAAGGGTCGAGAAAAAGTTGTATGTCTCATTATGGTATATCTGCGGTACGGTGATCTGGATGCCGATGCTGTACCTCATTGGCAATGTGATGTGGAACCCTGCCACCGGAGCGCTGACCGGGATCGATGATGCCATTTTTAACTGGTTCTATGGTCACAATGTGCTCGGACTCTGGTTCACGACCGGCCTGCTGGCAGTGATTTACTACATCGTGCCCCGGGAAACCCATACTCCTTTATACAGTCACTTCCTGTCACTGATCGCTTTCTGGGGTATTGCCCTGTTCTATACAGGCGTAGGAGGGCATCACCTGGAGTGGGCGCCTATCCCATATTGGTTGAAAACCATCGCCGTGGCGGAAAGCATCGGCATGGTACTGGTGGTGGTGGCTTTCATGATGAACATATATCTCACCATGCGGGGAAATTGGAATCGGGCCATCGCCAGCATCCCTCTGCGTTTCGTCCTCGTAGGCTGGGCGGCATACATCCTGGTTTCCTACCAGGGATCGCATCAAGCCCTTCGCAGCATCAACTTGATCACACACTTCACCCAGTATGTCCCTGGACACGCACACCTCTCACTCCTGTTTTTCGCAGCTTCGGTCATCATGGGAGCGGCCTATTACATCATCCCTCGCATCGCGGACTGCCAGATTTACAGCCTGAAACTGGCCAAAATCCAATTCATGCTGTATGTCATCGGTTTTCCCTTCTTCTTCGCCGGTTTCCTGCTGACCGGGCTGGTGCAGGGGACGGCCTGGCTTCACCAAGGTCTCCCGGTTTGGGCGGTTCTGCCCGGATTGCGGCCTTACATGGCATTGCGAGCTGCGGGTGGTTCCGTCCTTTGGATCAGCTTCATACTCTTCGCCTTCAACATCTTTGCAACAGCATTGGTACGTAAGCCCGTCGCAGCGCCTCAACCTCCTGTGAGGTTGAGCGCGGAAATCGTACCGGAGGTGACATCATGAGGATGTCGTTCACGACCGTTACCGTAGGAGCGATCTTGGTCTTCCTGGCCGTGGTGATAACCGTGGTTTTCATCCCTGGATGGATCTGGGCGCCGGAGCAAACCTGGATCGCACATGAGTATACTGAGCAAGAAGAACGCGGACGGGAAATATTTTTCTCCAACGGGTGCAATTACTGTCACACCCAGTACGTGCGTTACTTCGACACCGCCGCCGGCCCCGTATCCATGGGCGGCAACTACGTCTTCGACAACCCTATGATCCTGGGTTCTGAACGCACGGGGCCCGATCTTTCCTACATCGGGCGCAAACGCAGCGAAGCCTGGGAAATCCGCCACTGGAAGGATCCCCGGGAGATGTCGCCTCTATCCATCATGTCCAACTTCAGTTTCTTATCGGATCAAGAACTGGAAGACCTGGCAGCCTATATCAACGCGCTCGGCGATCGAACGGCGGCGGAATACATGATCCAGCCGCCCTTTCCATATGTCGGTCAAACCGATCCTCGCCTGGTTCCATTGTCCACACCGGCTGCTGATGGCACACCCCAGGGATGGGATTTATGGACGGCAGCCGGGCTGCAAGCCGGGAAGGAAATCTTCATCACACACTGCCAGACCTGCCATGGGGACGCGGGTAACGGCCTGGGAACCTACGCCGGCACTATGACGATCACCCCGGCGGACTTCAAGCAGGAACCTTACCGCAGTATGCCGGCCGATCAGTGGTTCTGGCACGTATCGGAAGGCATTCAGGGAAGCTTGATGCCGACCTGGAAGGAGAGCCTGACGGAGGAGGAGCGTTGGCAGGTGATCGACTATATCCGCACCATTTTCGCTCACCCGGTCGAACGTGATCCCGAGGAGGGGGATCCGAGCGGTGATTACGCCAACCTGACAAATCCGAT
>Ga0315554_1000939_pt1 | contig 17254 bp, 14 predicted proteins | sample SalMarSW160370MG_FD_202114 | JGI IMG/M metagenome (GOLD analysis project Ga0315554, IMG submission 202114) | Salt marsh sediment microbial communities from the Plum Island Ecosystem LTER, Massachusetts, United States - Salt Marsh Sediment SW1603-70 ... | reverse complement strand
AAAAAGAAGTAAACACAGTTGAATACACGATAGATATTTTTCAAAATATGGGATATACGCTCGAGGAAAATATAGATAAAATAATTTTTGGTTTGTATAATGTTATGCAAAAAGAAAACATACTAGTGTTCAAAAAACCTTGAGAACTATTTGCGAATTCTAGAATAAGTATCTACAATTAGACATGTTAGCTCAGATAGCAAGATACCTGGTAAATCGATGTTTTTGGATTGAAAGATATCTATTAATGCTGTTAGAATCGTTTTCTGATTGATTTCTAGACCTATTAAAGAATTTTGGATATCTTTTAAGATATAGGGAGGAGAAAGCGAAAAATCTCCTGATATCACAATATCAGCTATCTTATTTTCATCAAAATAGACAAAAAGCTGTACTAAACCACCTTGAAATTTTTTCTCAGTATAAGAAAAATATGTATCACTTTTGATTTTTTGTTGAAATAACTCTTCTTTGTCTTTTTCAACATAATAAAGCCAGTCTTCTTGTTGATACATATATTTAATTTCATCAATTTTCTTCTTTTCTTCCTCTGTAAGATCTGATTCATAGAATTGAATATCTAAGTTTTTTTGAAAATTAAAAAGGTATTTTTGCATGACTTCTTCTTTACTTGGAATTTCTTTTAAGAAATATTCAAAACTACCCATTCTTTCAACCAAGGACTTAGCAATTTTATCTCGGAATTTCTCATTTGGAACTTTAAGAATCTTTGACATATGTTCTGCTGGAAAACTAAAAATAAAATTTCCCACTAAAACTCTTGATCTGTCATAAGATACAGCTCCATTTCCACTTATTTTCTTACCTTCAGCTACTATATCATTAATTGGAGAATAAAGAGCTGGAATACCAAAATCATTAAATGTTTTTACGGTTGGAGTTAGGAAAAATTGGTAGAAATCTTTTAGATTTTGATTATAATCTTGTTTATCACATATAATCTGATAAAACAATTGATTACTGTCAAGATAAACTGAACCACCACCAGTACCTCTTCTAACCAAAGGAAGTTTTGTAGCTTTAATATAATCGAGTTCAACAGATTGTTCTATTACTTGATGTAAACCAACACAAACAAGCGGTTGATCTGGCCAGGTGATTATAAGGGTATTAGGTGTCTGATACTCATTTTTAACAAGAGCTAAAGCGTGATAGATTGCTTGTGTATCTAACCAATTCTGTTCTCCAAGATTTACTAAACGCCATTCCATCGAGCATCTTCCAATAAGATGAAATTAATTGACTGTAACCCAATCTTTCTCGTTAGATAAGAAGAATATTACTAGATCGTCATCGTTAATATACAACAGTCTAGAAAACTGAGTTGTTTTTTGTACACCATTAATTTCTATGTTAGCATTAAAATGAACGATAATTTCATATTCAATCGTTTCTGCTAAATAAAGCTGTTCAAGAGTGTTGTTTATACTAGGTGAAGGATAATTTGGTTGACTGTAGTGAGATGCATTCCAATCTTCAATATTCCACATCCAACTTAAGAAAGTTCCATTAGAATTACCGAAAAGATTGGCATAAGAATTCTTTGCACCATCAGCTGTTACAGGGGCAGTTTGAATTGTCATCTCTAATTCAAAAACATGAACCTTATCACTTAAACCATCATAATCTAGAATAGAAAAGTTTTCCATAAATTTCGTTTCTTCTATAATTAATTGAGATATGTTATTGATATAGCTTAGTTGCGGTAATCCCGATATTGTTATCCAATAATCAGGTGAGCTACCATTAATATTAGCAGTTGAATTAATTAGATTTACACTATTAAGATCCCCATCAATTGTATTAATTATTATCGAACTATTAAACTGATCAATACTAGGAGGAGCAGTAGTTACTGAAATTAGAATTATAGGTAAACCTAGTAAACAAAAACCAAATAATACAAGGAATACATTGAACATTCCATTACCATTAGCCATATTTGTGAAAAGGTAAGAACATTATTTATAGGTTTTGAAATAAAAATAAAAGAAGGATTATTTTTTACTCTTTATTCTCTTTGTATACACCAAATATGATGGATAGACAATTGCAAATAAACCTAAAGTACCAATAACAAAGTAAGTTCCTAAATTCATAAAGAGACCATAATCACCTATGAAATTATTTGTCCAAGTATTTCCATCTGCTGAAAAAGCAAAAGCTACACTAGGATATCCCTTTCCTCCGAATCTATCTCCTCTTCCAACAATGAAAGTTAGGAATAATCTACCTTCATATACTGTCAAACTAGGTTCTCGACGGTAATAACCATCAAAATTACTTTGGCTTTTAATTATCAAATGATTTTGTCTGGTGCCAGTGACTTCTTCTAAACCAAGGAGTCCTTGAGTGACTTGGAAAGATACTCCCCACAAAAATGTTTCTGATTTAATAATACCTTGAGCTTGATTAACTACATCTGTTAAATTGTCTTGAGCAATTACAAAAAAACTATTTGACCAAAAGGTAACTGTGGGTTTCAAAACTGTTATGGCGTTATATGGTGGATCAATTGAAGCTATTAAACTGACAGTGTTGTAGGTTGCTCCTAGCTCTTCAAAATGAACTGAACTTGTCAGACCTTGTTCTTCAGTGTAAATAACAAGAAGTTTATTATTATAGGTGTAAAACTCAAAATCCTTTCCAAAACCACTTGACACATAGTAAGTATTTGTAACTTCTAATGAATCAGGATTGATTTCTAGAACATCACTTACTGTAACAAAGTATATATCTCCACTAACATTTACTTCTTGTTCATATCCATAAGCTAGAACTAACTTATTTCCATAGTTAATCGCATCAAAATTAAAGTAAGTATCTTCTGAATATACTACTGAAGTGTTGTAAACTATTGTTGGTTCGCTCCAACTAACACCATTATTGTCTGAAGTCAATGCTAGAAATGTCACATTGTGTGATGTCATGTCTTCAGCACCTAAGAACAAGTAGCAAATTCCATTTAAAATCACTACATCAGTCTGATTAGTATAAAATGTAGTCCCGTTGAAATCAAAAGTTTGATCTATGATTACTGTATCGTTTATTTCTTCAATTTGAAATTCTGTTGGAAGCTTCCTCATGGTTCTAGATTTAATGTCTTGAGAAATAGATTGTTCATTTGATATAGTATCTTGGATAAAAACCATCACATACTCACCACTATTTGCTTCAGAAGTTACTGGTCCATAATCGGAATATGTAATAATTGCAGAACTATAATTTGGAATTGAAGTAAACATTATAGAAAATACAATAACAAAAACTACCCATTCTTTCTTAACATTCATTTAGGAGACTCCTGTTTTTTTTCTCTTTGCAAAACATAGTTGAGGAATATATAAATGTTGCCAAGAGAGGTTAGTTGACACCTACATATCACCTCTAATCTAATTCTAAAGAACTGCGAATTGTTCTCAGTTCTTGCATTGTTTTTCCTTTAGTATCTTTATCTGTAGTAGAAATATCAAGTAAAACAAGAAAATCATTATGTCTGAAGGCAATTAACTCGAAAATTCCTTTAGTATGCTCTTTTAAATTATCCCATAATCCTGAGAGAAAATGTGTCTCTTTGTCCTTGAAATCGGTTATATAATACTCACTTACCTTCATAATATCACCGACATAATATTTGTCAACTAAACGAGAGCGTAATCCAGTCAGATAATCTAAAGTCAATGATTTTTCAGTGCAAGGTTGCCAATAGATAAAAAATAATCTGTTAGGTTTCAACCTAATAAAAGGTAAAAAAGTGGTATAATCAAGCCCTGGAAGCAAGTGTGGAAAATAATCCGAAGGAAAATTTATAGAACCAATATAGTCTATGAATGTTTTCTTCTGTTTATTTGCTAAATCCAGAGATATACTTATCATTATAACATTTAAAGTTGAAACACTCATATAGCTTACGTAAGATGTGTTAGATTATTGTTTTGACATTGAAGAACATTAATAAATGTCTAAAAAATCAAATAAAATTTCTTAATTTTAAGAGAAAATTTTATATTATATTTTTTGTAAACCTAGAAGTTGTATGAATGATATGAGTATAAAAAACAGGACAGAATCTTATGATGTTTTTGAAGGGATTTCTATATTAGTCATTTTCCTCTATCTAGTAAATGGATCCTGGTGGATATCTACAACTAATAGAGTAGCAATTTTTTTCTACAGTGGGAACTTTTATTTAGGGAGTGCATTTATATTCATTCCAATTCTAATTTTAGGTATTTCACGTGTTAAAAAATCAGTATTTCAAGACGATACTATTAGAAATCAGTTTGTAGGTATTTGTTTAATAATTGCAGGATTTTTATACTTGGTTTCTTCAGGTATCTATACGACTATTGTTTATGAATACAATTATAGTAATTATGACCTTATTAATAATTTAGCTATTTCAAATATAGTTATACAATATGTTGGTAATGCAGCTTTGTTTAGTTCACTGTTAGGCATTAGAAATGTTGAAAATCGCTCTAACTTTGTTTCTATCTTGGCTAGATTGAGATATTTATTGTTGATGTTTTTTATACTTGTTTCACTTAACTTCCTGTTCAATGTACTAATATTTTCTGAAGCAATTGAAATTGAATACCTAACTTACTCGATAATCCTTTCAATTTTCATAGCATTGCAAAGAATAACTATGGCGATTTTCTTAGTTATGTTTTGTTTCTTACAACTTGTTCAATCCAAAGATAATCTAATTTACAGATGTGGAAGAATAAGTGCAATAGTCTTCGTAAGTTCAGCAATAGTTAATCAAGTACTCATAAATATAAACAAATTTGCTTTAGATTCAGGATACTATTATTATATGGGAAGTTTATCACCTTTCCATCCTTTAAGTAACATTGTACAAATTATCAATACTATTCAAACAATATCTCTGTATCTAACTTTAATTGTTATCGGAATTCAACTGATATGTTCATCAATCCAAGAAAAGTCTTTAAGATCCTTTAACTTCAGTTCTTTAGCTAATGATCTGTTTAAAGGCTCTATTTTTGTTCTATTAGTATTTTTCATTATTGAAAACAATTATTTCTACAGTAAACCAAAATCTGTAATACTAGGAGTCTTTTTAACAATTTATCTAAATGAATTTACAGGACTTCCTCTTGATGCTATTCAGTCACTCTATTCAGCCTGTTATCTTATTGGTACAATTCTAGTAGTACTAATTATAATCAGGAAGCATTTTAACAAGGAGTATAGAGATATTCAAGAACATAATAAAATTAATTTAAATGGTCCCATGGTATCTTCAGTGGTTTTTATTTCTCTTAGTATGGCATCGAATTTCATTTTCAGGATGATAATTTATGGATCTGGTTATCTCGATGATATAACTATCTTTGCTTGTCTTACAGTGGTTAAAGGATTTGAAGTGCTTACACTAATTATTCTAGGATCAATTTTCATAAATGACGAATTTAAAAGATATTTTTCGAAGTTTATAGGAGATAGAAGTAAACTTCTGACTCTAATAGGTACTTCTTTGATATTACAAAGTATTGCAGGAGTAGGCACAATATTGGAGAATTATTATAATCTTATAGCTTATGGAAATACAGATGAAATCTCATATGCAGTGATTTCTAACATTACAATGTTATTATACGAAATTTCAACAATATTAATACTTGTATGTACAGTTTTACTTCTACTTGATTCAGTAAGAAATAAACAGATTTTACATAAGATTAGCAAGATTCTTGGAATAATGTTAATAGTTGTTCTTTCAGTGTTCAAGTTAATAACAATTATAGGTGGTATTGTGCCAGAAATGGAATTTTTAGAAGTTTTAATAGAACCAGAATTTGTAACAGCAGCAGGTGTTTTTGATGGTTTTGCAGTTATTATCTTGTTTTATATATTAATGATAATAGGTTATGGAATCATATCTAAATTATTTGCAAAATCTAATATAAGTGCAGATATCTTACATACTGAGGAAAGAATTTCAGAATTCCGATACTAGTCCTTTTGTTTGTTTTTAACAAAAGGATTTTTGTATCTTTTTAATAAAAGAGAATTTGTAACTACTGAGACAGATGATAGCGCCATTGCTAAACCTGCGACAACAGCTGGTAATAGAAATCCTGCAGGCACTAAGATTCCAGCTGCGATTGGTATACCTATCGAATTATATAATAATGCCCAAAATAAACCCATTTTCACTCTCTGGATTGTTTTTTGACTTAAATCGATAATAGTAACTGCATCTCTTAAATCATCTTTTACAAGTACAATATCACCAGCTTCAATTGCTACATCAGTACCTGAACCAACAGCTACACCCACATCTGCTTGTGCCAAAGCAGGAGCATCATTAATGCCATCACCCTGATACAGTACAATATGATTATCTTGTTGATATTTCTTTACAACATCTACTTTCTGGTCTGGGAGAACTTCCGCATGAATTTCATCTATACCCACTTGTTGTCCTACAGCTTTTGCTGCTCTCAAATTATCTCCACTGACCATAACCACTTTGATCCCCATATGTTTTAGAGCCTCTACAGCTTCTTTTGAGGTAGGTTTGATAGTATCAGAAATAGCTAAAACACCAATAATTTTCTTACTATCTAAAATCATCATAACAGTTTTACCTTCTTGCTCTAATCTTTCCATCTGGGACTCGATTTTATCATAAACTTTAACTTTCATTAACTCAGCAATCCTACGATTCCCAACGAGATATTGAGTGTTTTTAATCATAGCTTCTATTCCTTTACCAGGATAAGCTTTGAAATCAGAAATTTCTTGAACTGCAATTCCTTCTTCTTCAGTTTTTTGAACTATCGCTTTTGCAATTGAATGTTCAGATCCTTTCTCTAAAGAGCCAGCAATTTGTAAGATATCTTTATCATCGAAATTTTCATCGAAAGAGAGAACATCAGTTACCTGCGGTCTTCCTTCAGTAATTGTTCCTGTTTTGTCCATCAGAACTGCACTAGTTTTTCTGGCTATTTCTAATGAATCTCCGCTTCTTATTAAAATACCATTTTTAGCACCTATTCCGGTTCCAACCATAATAGCAGTTGGTGTTGCTAAACCTAAAGCACAGGGACAAGATATGACCACAACAGTTATTCCAATTAAGAAAGCAAAAAGAAATGGTGAGGAAATACCAGCAGCGATATTTTGAGGGAGATTTGCAAGAGAGACTACGTTGGTTTTTAACAGTGAATACCAGATGATAAATGCGATTAAAGCTATAATTAACACTGCAGGAACAAACCATGCTGAAATCTTATCAGCTAATTTTTGTATTGGTATTTTTGATGTTTGAGCTTCATCAACCATCTTAATAATTTGATTTAAAGTAGTATCAGCTCCTACTCTTGTTGTTTTCATTTTAAGAAAACCATTTTCATTAATGGTACCACCTGTTAGAGCTGCACCTTTTTCTTTGAAGACTGGAACACTCTCTCCTGTAATCATACTTTCATTCAAATATGATTGACCTTCGATAACTATTCCATCTACAGGAATACTATCTCCAGGTTTGATAAGACAGATATCATCTACTTTAACATCATCAATAGGCACTTCTAGCTCTTTACCATCCTTTTCAATAATTGCAGTATCAGGTCGAAGCTCTATGAGTTTTTTTATAGCCTCTGATGTTCTGCCTTTGGCTATTTCTTCAAGATATTTTCCTAGAAATATGAATGTTAGTAGTAGTGCTGAAGTTTCAAAGAAAACAGCTCCTTCATATAATACGTTAAAGTAACTATAAATCATAGCAAATAAGCTGTAAAAATAAGCTGCACTTGTTCCCAGAACAATAAGAACATCCATTGAAGCACTTTTATTAATTACACTTTTCCAAGCTGCTTTGTAAAAAGTAAAGGCAATTATAAATTGGATAGGTGTAGTAAGTAGTAATTGAAGAAAATTAGATAAAAGCATACCAGTAAAGATTTCTTTAGTCATTAACCAATGACTGAAAATAGGAAACCAAGATCTAAATGGTTCCATATGTCCCATAGCAAAAATGAAAACAGGTAAAGCAAGAATTAAACTTGCATAAAATCTATTTCGCATATCTTTTAATTGTTTATTTTGCATGAAAGAAAGTTGATCGACATCAAATGATGCTTTATAACCAGCTTTTTCGATTGCTTTTATAATTGATTTATCTTTGACTAATGAAGCATTGTAGAGTAATTTAGCATTATGACTAACAAGATTTACAGAAGCTGATTCTACACCATCAACAGAGGTCAACGCCTTCTCAACTCTAGTAACGCAAGCTGCACAATGCATTCCTTCAACCGAAATAGTTCTCTTCTCCAACTCTTCAGCCATTTTCAAACCTTTATCCTATTTGTACTTCTGTCAATTATTGTTTTAAGCAACAGTTGCTTTATAACCTGATTCTTCTACTGCTTTTATTAATTGTTTAACTTCTACTTTTCCTTCTTTGTAAAGGACTTTTGCTTTATTAGTCTCAAGATTTACTTCGACTTCCTTAACGCCTTTAACATCCTTCAAAGCGTTAGCAACAGTCATTTGACAATGACCACAAGTCATACCTTCAATGTTAAGAATAATTTCACTCATAATAATCAAATAACAGTACTAAAAAGAGATATTTAATATCTCGCCTTGAACAAAAAAATAAGACAAATTTTGAAAAAAGCCTAGTTTTAAAGGGACGGATTCAAACAATTCTATTTGAGGTAATGAAAAATGTCAGATCTTATCAAAGTAGCAGCAGCACAAGTCGCACCAGTGTATCTTGATATTGTTAAAACTGTGGAAAAAGCTATAACAATAATAAAAGAAGCTGCAAAGAATAAAGCAAAATTAATAGTTTTTCCAGAAGCATTCGTTCCAGGTTATCCTGATTGGGTTTGGGTGGTTCCTAGTTATAAATCAACTATTCTTAATAAGCTCTATACAAATTTAGTAGAAAATAGTATCTCAATACCAGATAAATATACAGAACAATTATCTCAAGCAGCAAAAGAAGCTAATATTCATGTAATGATAGGAATTCAAGAGAAGAATTCAGAGGCAAGCAGTAGTAGTATTTACAACTCAATACTCTATATTGATGATAAGGGAAAAATTGGAGGAAAACATAGAAAACTTGTGCCAACTGGAGCTGAAAGATTAGTATGGGCACAAGGAGATGGAAGTACTTTACAAGTTTTCAACACTTCAATAGGAAAAATAGGGGGATTGATCTGCTGGGAGAACTTTATGCCTTTAGCTCGAAACGCGATGTATGTTGAAGGAGCTCAGATTCTTGTCGCTCCAACATGGGATAAGAGTGAGAAATGGTTACAAAGCATGCAGTATATAGCTCGAGAAGGAGGTTTGTTTGTAATAAGTTGTTGTACTCCTTTGAATAAAGAAAATATTCCTATCGAATTAGGTTTCAAAGAATTTTACCCAGATGATCGTGAATGGATAAATATAGGAAACAGCTGTATCATCAATCCTAAAGGAGAGATAATAGCTGGACCACTTAAAGCTGAAGAAGGCATACTTTATGCAAAATTAGATCTAAGAGAGATAAGTGCTTCAAAAAGGCTTTTTGATGTAACAGGACATTATGCAAGGCCTGATGTTTTTAATTTCAATGTGGATCACGATTAACAAATACTTCCTAAATTTAGTAATTAATATAACAAAATGATTTAGACAAGCATAGCTGAGAAACCTAAAGCGACAATAATAGCTTTTATTTTGTTTTTAGTTATTTTATTTGGATCTATCTCTACAATAGCTCGTTTTTCTTTTAAGCTAATTTCGGATGAATCCACTCCTGATGTAAACCCTAGTGCTAGACCAATTTTTCTTGCACATTTAGCACAATGTATATCAGGAATATCGTAAACACATTGCATTTAATCCACTTCAAGATTATCATTGTGTGCACCCTTTTTAAAGTAAGTGTTGTACAATTCTTGAGGAGAATTACAAAAGAAATTTAAAGTATAGGAAAATCCAGAAATCTATGCAAAGGAAGCTTACTTCTAGAACCATGATTTCTATAGCATTACTAACGTTTGCTGGAGAAATTGCTTGGGGAGTTGAAAATCAGTACTTTAACGTTTTTATGTATAACGAAATAGCTCCTAATCCAACCTATATCTCTTGGATGGTTGCAATGAGTGCGATAACTGCAACATTTACAGCTATTTTCTTAGGAGCTCTCTCAGATAAAATTGGTAAAAGGAGAGTATTCTTTATTGTTGGTTTACCCCTTTGGGCTATAACAACAGCTATTTTCCCTCTTTCTGGATATCTAAAACCAATAATTCTTGCAGTTTCGATAGCAATACTATTTGATTGTTTAATGACGTTCTTTGGTTCGATGTCTAATGATGCATCTTTAAAAGCATATTCAGTCGATGTTACAACTCTAGATAATAGAGGAAAGCTAAGTGCTTTAATCGAAGTTGCTATGTTAGTAGCTACTTTAGTAGTTTACGGAACTTCAGGTTTAATCATTGATAAGTTAGGTTACTTTTCTTTATTCTACATAATTGGTGGTGTAGTAGGAGTATTAGGAACATTAGGAGCATTTTTAGCAAAAGATCCTGATATTAAACCTACAAAAACAAGTTATTGGCAAAATTTGAAATCTACTTTCAAAATCGATGAATTAAAACAAAATAAAAGTGCTTTACTAGTATTTTTAGGAATAATGTTTAGAGGAATTGCCTTTAACGTTTTCTTCCCTTATTTAATTATCTACTTACAACACTATCTAAAATTCTCTATAACTCAATCTAGTATAATTGTATTTATAGCCATATTAGTGGCGATACTAGGAGCTATACCAGTTGGATTTATTGTGGATAAAATAGGCAGAAAAATAATAGCTTTTATAGCTATTCTAGTTGAAGCAATTGCATTAATCCTTTTTGCGATACCAAAGAGTAATGATTTTTTTATTATTTTAACTATTATAGGCTCATTTATGATGTTAGCTATGATGCTTTGGGACATATCAGTTAATACTTGGGCAAAAGACCTATTTCCTGAAGAAAAACGTGGGCAATTCGCAGGATTATTCATGATATTTTTTGTTCTAATTCCAATGATTATAGGTCCATTTATTGGTAGTTCAATTGCAAAAACAACAGGTCAAACTTTTATCGATCCCGAGACTGGACAAGAGGGATTTATACCTCCACCTTTACTATTCATTATAGCAGGGATATTAATGTTGCCTTCAGCTATTCCTTTATTCTGGGCTAAAGATTTGAAAAAGGAAAAAAACAATCTAAAAGAAACGGTTTAATCTTTTTTCTCATCATCTTTAATTAGCTTTTTTGCAAAATCTTGTGCTTTGATAAAATCAATTTTGGGAACTTTCCTATCATAAGTAATTAAACCATTAATTTCTCTTTCAACATCAACAAGCTGTGTATAAATAGCAGCACTCAATCCCTTATATTTTAAAACTGATGTTTCAGTTAAAATCTCTGAATAACTAGATTTTAACTCTTCATTTGTGTTAAATTCTTTATAAGCCCAACTTTTTTCAGAATTCCAGATATGTCCATTTATTTTTAGTCCTAAACCTCCGAACTCCCCTAAAACAGCTACTCTGTTAGTCTCTATTGGAGGTATAGCTGGACCTACATATTTGTGAATATCTCTGATATCACCTGTTTTTTTATCAACCCATCCACTAATACTGTCAATTAATCTAGAATTATCAAGAGTACGAATAAAATCTGTAACTTGTTTGGTTTCAAACTGCCCCCAAGCTTCGTTAAATGGTACCCAAACAATAACTGAAGGATGGTTGTAAAGAAAATCAATCATCTCTTTGAGTTCAGAATAATATTGTTTTCTAACAGATTTCTTATATCTACCATACTTAGAACTAAGTTTTTCACCTAATAAAAAACCGATAGCACCTGCCCAAAAACTACCACCATTTGGCATATCTTGCCAAACGAGTATGCCTAATTTATCACAATGATAATACCATCTCGAAGGTTCAACTTTAACATGTTTTCGAATCATGTTAAAACCAAATTTCAGAGCTAGTTCAATATCATATTTCAGAGCTTCATCTGTTGGAGCAGTATATAATCCATCAGGCCAATATCCTTGATCTAAAACTCCATATTGGAATAAAATAGTATTGTTCAGAGCAAGTCTTGGAAAACCGGATTTGTCATTCATAATACTTATTTTTCTCATTCCAAAGTAACTCTCGACTTTATCAATCGTCTCATTTTTTCGCTTAAGCTCTATAAACAAATCGTAAAGAAAAGGATTTTCAAGGCTCCACAATCTTTGATTTGGAATATCTATAACAAAAGGACCTTCGTCCTCGAAAATTGCCTTTGTAACTAATTTTCCTTTAGATTTGATGTTAACGATTATTTCATCTGTGCCCTTAAAATTGTTAAAAATCGGTTTGATATTCAACTTGGAATTATCTATATCTGGAACTAGAAAAATTCTGTCTATTCGAGATCTTGGAACAGGTTCCAACCACACTGTACCCCAAATACCTGAAACAGCTGTATAGAAAATTAATTTCGGATTTAGTCTCTGTTTACCTCTCTCTTGTCTCCCTTTGTTAGTAGGATCCCATACTGAGACAATAATCTCATTTTCTCCTCGGAATTTTATGTATCTTGAAACCTCAAAAGAAAAAGGAACATATCCTCCTCTATGTTCTCCAACATATTCTCCATTTACCCAAATCTTTGTATCCCAATCAACAGCTCCAAAATGTAGAATAATATCTTGTTCCTTCCATGCATCTGGTATATCAAAAATTCGACGATACCAAATTATCTGATTAGGTTTTAGTTTTCGTTTAACACCAGATAACGCCGATTCGACAGCAAAAGGAACAAGGATCTTTCCTTCATAATTTTCTGGTTTAGAACTAGCTTTTGATAGGATGCTGTAATCCCATAAACCATTAAGATTCAACCAGGTTCCTCTCTTAAATTGTGGTCGAGGATAGTCTGGTATAGGTGATTCTGGATTCACATCATCACACCATTGAGTAGCAAGTACTCCTTGAACTATCTCCCAGGTGTATTTCAACTCGTTTGACATTAAGTAAAAAGTAATATGTATATAGAAAAATTTTGTGGAAATTAAAAGAGAGTTTAGTTAACTTAAAAAATAAATCACTTTATTCTTCTAATTCATATGAAAAATCTAAATTACCTGTAAAAATGTTAACAAATTGATTACTTCGTTTTTCTTCAGGTACTTTTTCACTGTCCATCTCTTCTTTAATCTCTTCTTTTAATTCTTCAAGTTGTTTAATAAAACTAAATATTAGTTCATTTATTTTGAACATATGTTTCCATTTACTAATCTTCAGCTGATTGACATAAATACTAATATCCATAGGTGACAAATTAGTCTTTTTAATAAGCGCTTCTTTATCTTCTTCCTCATCGTAGATTTTCTTATATTCATTTATCTTATTTATAGCTTCATTTATCATAACATTTTGAAGATTGGAAACAAAGTAGAAGTATTTTGCTGTTACTGATATTTCCTCAAGTTTTCCTTCTGAAATTATTCTTTCTACAACATAAGATGCTAAGTCCTTTTCAGAGAATTTATCTAGATCACCTAGATCGCTTGAGATTTTTTCAACTTGTTCATCTAAAGTATGCATATATTCGTCATAAATTTGTTTTACAGCAGGTGACAATTTGTAATACTTCCCCCAACTATCTTCAGATTTTTCACTATCAAACACTATAATACCTTTATCTTTTAGTTTTCTAATATATCTCAGAGTAGTGCTTTCAGGTTTATTGAGCATTACAGCTAGTTTCTTTAGATTAAGTGATTCATACCAATTTAGAGCTGTTACAATCCCATATTCTATTTCATCTGAAACCAAAGTAAAATATTGCTGTTTGATTCTCTCGTATTCTTTGGTTTTACTCATGTTTATTCACAAAGAACAACATATCAAACCACTTAAAAAGTTTTTCCATTATGAAAGAAATTTCAAATTGACAGAAAAGTTTATAAGTCAAAGAATACACAAATATTTCAGAAAGGAATTAATTTCATATTGAAAGAAATTCAAAAATGGAGGAAACAAAAAATGAAAACAAACACAAACACAAACACAAGAAAAATCCAAACTGATAAAGTTGAATACTGGTCTGTTGGAGGACAATTCTGCGTATCAATTGCAAATAAAGTAAGAAAGTAAAGCTGAAAGGAAGCAATAACAATGGTAACAGAAGTAGAAACAACTGATAAAGTAGAAAAAAAACCGAATGCATTAAGTCTCCTCAAGAATAGAGACTTCTCTGCTATTTTTATTGGAGGTTTTATCTCGAATCTTGGAATTTGGTTTACTCAAATAGCAGTCTTATTTTATGCATTAACACTAGTATCACATTTACCTCAAGAAGAAGCAACACAAGAAGTAGCACTATTAACAACTTTTGCATTATTACCAATGTTAATACTAGGTCCTCTTGGAGGAGTAATTGCAGATAAATATGATAGGAAGAAGATTATGATTATTTCTGACTTGCTAGGTGTATGTGTGACAACAAGTCTTGTATTTGCCAATGAAATGTGGCATCTATATTTGCTTCTAACCTTAAGTTCATCGATTAGACAATTCTTCTATCCAGCTAGAACAGCAGCATTACCTATGATGGTCAAGAAAGATCGACTACTTTCTGCTAATGGATTTATACAAACAACAAATCAATTATCAAGGATGCTAGGACCTGTAACAGCGGGATTCGTTATAGCAGCAGCAGGGTATCAAGCTGCATTCATTATCGATGCAGTTTCATATGCCATATCAGCAATTATGATATTGACTATCAGACATAATCTTAAAGCACCTCAACAAGAAGAAAAAGTGAGTGTTAAGAGTGTATTTGTAGGAATGAGAGATGGTGCAAAAATTACATTTACAGACAAAATAATAAAATTTGTAGTAATCAGCTTTGCAATTACAATTTTCGCATTGGGTGCCATAGATCCAGTAGCTGTCCCATATCTAAATTTTGTTTTTGGATTAGGTGAAAAAGATTTAGGAATGATGATGACTTTCTCAGCTTTAAGTGGAGTTATAGCAGCAATTGGATTGTCAATTAAAGGAAAACTAAATAAAAAACTAGCTTTCATGTCTTACGCTATACTTGCATTAGGTATTAGTGTAGCTTTATTGGCACTTGCACCTTTCATGGCAGGACCAGTAGTATGGTTATACATGGGTATGGCTCTAATAGGGTTCACAAATGTAGGATTTAATGTCCCCTTCTCAACCCTTCTTCAAAGAATTGTAAAGAATGAAGATCTTGGTAAAGTTAGTGGTATAATAGACACTTTTATGACAGGAGCCTCGCTCTTAGCTTCAGTTCTAGCAGCAACTCTTGCAAAGTATATTAGCATTAGTCTTTTACTTGGTATAGTCGCTTCTACTATACTCGCATCAGGAATAATCTTCGTAATTGTGACAAGAATAAGGAAAATGGATCAAACTGCTTTAAGAAGAGAAGAAGAAATGATGGCTTTAGAAGACATAAAGGAGAGGAAAATTGAGAAAAATAAAGCAGTTGTTTCTTTTGAAACTGAATCAAAACAAGAATATCCAAATTTGAATCCTTCATTAGAATAACCTCTCTCTTTCTTTTTTTCAGCTTTAACTTTTCAGCTTAAGCTATTCACTTTTCACTTGAAGTATTCTACTTAAAAATTGACTAATTCAAAGATTCCATTTCTCGCTTAAACTTGAGTTTCAGCCTCTTAAACTTGTAATTTTTAAAATTCCTTAATAAAGGTGTGTTTTACTGTAGTTCATCAAACAAGGAGAACTGAAAAAAATGAAAACAATCTCAAAATCAAAGAAAAACCTAAACGAAAAAATTGACTATTGGTCAGTTGGTGGTCACTTCTTCTCATCACTCTCAAATAAGGTGACCAGTAATAGTTCAATTAGAAAATAAAGGTGTAATAATGAAATACGAAGAGGCGGAAACTGAAATTCAAGATGATTTCCAAGCAAAACAGAAGAAATCCAATCCTCTTACTCTGCTGAGGAATTGGAACTTTTCTGCATTATTTATTGGTGGATTTATTAATAATGTTGGATCTTATTTTACTACTGTTGCAATAATTTTCTTAGGTTTAGTATTTACTAGTGGATTACCTGAAAATGAAGCAACAAGAGAAATTGCTCTTATGACAACATTCACTTTGGCACCTATGTTAGTTTTAGGACCAATTGCAGGAGTACTTGCTGATAAATTTGATCGTAAGAAAGTAATGGTAATCGCTGATTTTCTAGGAGCTGGTGCTGCTTTTAGTTTGATATTCGCGACACAAATGTGGCATTTATATTTGTTCGCTCTCTTCAATTCATCTGTTAGACAATTCTTTTATCCTGCTAAAACAGCCAGCATTCCTAGATTGGTAAAACAAGACCAACTACTCACCGCTAACGGTTTCATTCAGACTACCAGTCAGTTATCTAGATTAATTGGACCTTTATTAGCAGGTTTTCTAATTGCCGCTTTTGGATTCGACTTAGCTTTCATTATTGATGGTTGTTCTTATGTGATTTCAGCTGTCTTACTTATTACTATCAGAACAAATCTTAAACCAACAAAAACAGAAGAGAAACTTACACTTCGAAGTGTTGGGACTGGATTAAAAGAAGGCTTTCAGTTAGCATTTACAGACAAGATAATAACCTTCGTAATCATACTATTCTCCTTTACAATACTCATGATAGGAATGGTAGATCCTCTAATTGTGCCTTATATGAATTTCCAATTTGGCGTAGGAGAAGAGGAATTTGGTATGATGATGAGTTTTGCAGCTATTAGTGGATTAATACTTGCAGTAGCTCTATCTATAAAGGGACACATTAAGAAAAAGTTAACTTTTATGACTGTAACAATCTTAATAGCTAGTTTCTGCCTTGCTTTTCTTGGATTAGCTCCCTTTTTACCAGGAGGTGTAGCATGGATTTGGACAGGGATGATCTTAGTTGGTTGTATTAATGTAGGATTTAACCTGCCCTTTGCTACCCTCATTCAAAGAATTATTCCTGATAAAGACTTAGGAAAAATTTCTGGAGTTGTGGATACTGTTATTACAGGTGCATCAGTGACCGCATCAGGTATTGCAGCTGCTTTAGCTGGGGTAATTTCAACCAGTTGGATATTTATTATCTTAACCATAGCTATTGCACTTGGTGGTGTAGTAGGATTAGTAA
>Ga0315554_1000937_pt1 | contig 17272 bp, 17 predicted proteins | sample SalMarSW160370MG_FD_202114 | JGI IMG/M metagenome (GOLD analysis project Ga0315554, IMG submission 202114) | Salt marsh sediment microbial communities from the Plum Island Ecosystem LTER, Massachusetts, United States - Salt Marsh Sediment SW1603-70 ... | reverse complement strand
ATCGGTTTGAGTCTTGATGATCAGTAAGCGAAAGCCCGCAAACATGACCATCAGACAGGCATACATTCCCATGTCGATCAAGATCCTTGTGAGCGCGATGCCTCGGATATCGGCCAGAAATTGACTATGCCCCACGACGTCATGGATGAGCGGCGGCGTGCCGGGTATGATCCAGAGAGGTATCTCGAGGGCGAGCAGGAGTACCCCCATCAATCCAAACCAACCAGTTCGATTAATGACTTTGATGTCGTTCATGCGTGCCCTCGATTGCCGTTCTACCTTCTCTTCAGACTCGATAGGCAGTCAGCGCCAGGATTCCCGGGCCACCGTGCACGGCCAGCGACGAGACGAGATCGGCGAAGAGAATTTCGTTTACGTTGAATCGATCCCGGACTTTTTCGAGAAATTCCTCGCCTTCTGTTTCAGCGTTAGCATGGAAAACGCCCAGATTGACCGGATCGTCCGTCCCGACGGCCTCCTCGGTCAACTCTAGAATTCGATTGATCGCCTTCCCGCGCGTACGCACGTTTTCTTTCACCGATAATAAGCCGTCCTCCAGCGTGATGATCGGCTTGAGATCCAATACGGACCCCAATGCTGCTTTCAACAGACCGACGCGGCCGCTCATCTGCAAATATTTGAGCGTTGCCGGGGTAAAGATCAAGCTGCTGCGGGAACGGATCTGCTCGAGACGGGAAAGGATGGATTGCATATCTTGTCCGGCCTCGATGGCACGGGCCGCCTCGAGAACCATGAAACCCGTGCCGAGGGAGATCGTAAGGGAATCAAATACTTCGACCCGGGCTTCTTCTACCATCGATTTGGCCAGGATCGCCGAATCGTACGTGCCGCTGTGTTTGGATGTGATGGTGATGGCCAATATACTGTGCCCCTCCTTCGCCAACTCACGGTAATATTTAGCGAACCATGCCGGTGTGGGTTGCGAGGTGGTGGGGACGATTCCCAATTCTTCGATTTTGCGATAGAAGAGACTTCGATCGATGTCAATGCCTTCTTCATAGGTCTCGTCGTTGAATTGGATCGAAATGGGGGCAACGCGGATGTCATATTTCTTGATGATCTCTTCGGACAAGTTACAGGTGCTGTCGACAACTAGTTTTATCATCAGATGTCATTCTCCCGGGTGGTACATGATAGTTCCACCTGCTTTCAATCTCGTGACGCTCCCCTCGGCTCGAAAAGCTTAATACGGTTAACACGGAGAGCGGTGGTTGGCCTCTGTTTTCATCGTCGAGGGCAGGTCCTCGAATTTGGGCGTGAGCCGGTCCATCGACCATATTTTCCCACCATGAAGTATCGAAGGATATGACGCAGGAGGTGGCGGCCATATTTTTAGAGTAACGAAACCGGATCGATGTCCACACTCCAACGATCGGGAATGGTCTCCGGGATCAGCCGGAGTGGGTCGGACGCCCGCAGGATGAAATGCCAGCAGTACGCGCCACGCAGTTTGCGGAAGAAACACGGTGCCGGGCCGATGATGTCCGCCGGCACTTCCAATTTGGCAATCCTGTCCTGGATGGATCTCGAGAGGCGTCGAGCTTCTTTCTCGGCGGAGGATGCCGAGTATTCCCTGATCGTAAAGCGCACCAAGCGTTTGAACGGGGGAAATCCCAGGCGTCTGCGCTGCTGGATTTCTGCTTCATAGAATTCCCGGTAATCGTGTTTGGCGGCAGCTTGGATCGCGTAGTGCTCGGGTTGGTAGGTTTGCAGGATGGCATGGCCGCCGAGCAATCCGCGCCCGGCCCGTCCGGCGACCTGGGTGAGGATTTGAAAGGTGCGCTCTGCTGCACGATAGTCGGGAAGATTCAGCCCTGTGTCGGCGGAAATCACGCCAACGAAAGTGACCAGCGGTAGATCGAGGCCTTTCGCCACCATCTGGGTGCCGATCAACACGTCCGCCTGATGCTCGGCGAATTTGGCCAGAATGGCTTGATGAGCGCCTTTCGTGCGAGTCGTGTCCCGATCCCAGCGGATACTGCTTACATCTGGAAATGCGGCTTCCAGCTCGCTTTGAATTCCCTGGGTGCCCGTGCCGAAGTGTTTGATACGCGTGCTGTTGCATTGCGGGCATGTCTTGGGGAGGCTGCGTGTGTATCCGCAATGATGGCACATGAGCTGCTGATTGGTTCCGTGATAAGTGAGATTGGTTTCACACCTGGGGCAGCGTAAAACCCAGCCGCAGTCGCGGCAGAATACGTAGGTGGATGAGCCACGGCGGTTGAGAAAAAGGATCGCTTGCTGCCCGGCGGCGAGTGTCGTTTCGAGTGATTTCTGAGTAGCCCGGCTGAAGATCGAACGATTTCCGGCGCGCAGTTCTTGACGCATGTCAACGATCTTGACGGGCGGGAGATCGATGTAGCTGGCTTCCCCCTCGGCTTCTTTGTATGTGGGGGTTATTCCTAAACGAGAGGCTTGCTGCCTGATCCGCTTCTGATGCCCCAGGATTCGGTTGGGCAGGTGAAGGCGAGTGAGCAATCCTTGCGAGGCGCGGTAGGTGGTAACCACATCCGGTGTGGCGCTTCCGAGAATGCAGGTCGCATCGAGGATCGATGCATAATGGAGCGCCGTTTCGCGGGCATGATAGAGAGGGCCTCGTCCAAATTGCTTGTAGGATTCGTCGTGTGATTCGTCCAGAACGATCAGACCGATGTCCGGGAGCGGCGTGAAGAGTGCGCTGCGGGGGCCGATGACGACGGGGATTGATCCCTGCCGGGCGCGGCGCCAGGTGTCGTATCGTTCCCCGTCCGACAATTGGGAATGGATCAGTCCGACCTGTCCCGGGAAGCGTGCCAGAAACCGCCGTACGGTTTGGGGGGTCAGGGCGATTTCCGGCACCAGTATGATCGCTTGACGACCCAGCGCGAGGGTTTCGGCGACCGCACGCAGATACAATTCGGTCTTTCCGGATCCCGTGACTCCGTGGAGCAAAAAACGTTGCCTGGCACCCGCTTGATTCAACGCGGCTTTCAACGTCCGCCACAGCGCGGATTGATCGCTCGTGAGTGGGGGCGGGCTCGTTGGGACGAACTCGACCGCTTCGGTCGGATCGCGCCAGATTTCCGTCTCTCCGAAGGCGATGAGATCGCGCGCTTCCAGATAGCGCAGATCGGCCAATTTTGCCCCCAACTCGGCGTAAATCCAGGTGACTTCGGTCGGCTGTCCCTCCTCGATGAGCATTTTGAGCACCGCTTCCCGCCGCTGAGCAGCATCGCTGCCGGGCCGCCCCAGGTTTCCAAAGTATTCCCCCGCGGCTTCGGGCGCCACGGACAACCGGACCGTACGAATCCTGCGGGCTCCGACACTCGGGGGATCGAGAACGGACACTCGCTCCAATGTGCCCTCTCTAACCAGGGAATCGACTGCGGCTCGCCAGGTTTGTCTGGGAAGGGCGCGGGCGATCTGCCTGCCTCTCAGGGGACCCCTATGGCGCAGCAGTTCGAGCACCCGACTTTGCGCTGCGGAGGCGCCTCGAGCGTCCTGGTCGAGGAGTGTGTATAGGGAATCGGCTTTCTGGCTCAATCCCGGCGGCAGCATCAACGTGATACATTCGATCAGTGGAGATTTGGTTTGCTCGCTCAACCAGCGGGCTAATTCCAGTTGATGCTGCGTCAATACGGGAAGTGGATCGAGCAGCGATTCGACCGGTTTGGTTTCGGGTACCGAAGATTTCTTCAATAAACGGACGACGACACCCTGTACGCGGCGCTTCCCAAACGGAGCGGTCACCAAATGGCCTGGGGAAACGCGGCCGCGCAGCGAAGGCGGGAGGTGATAATCGAAGGTGTCCCGGACGGGCGGTAGATTGACGGCGACCTCGACAAACATGGGCATCAATCAACAGGCTTTTGATGGGATTTCGATGGGTTGCGAGTATCGGAAATTTTACGGATCGAAAGACGGGCGATGCGCAGCCCGTCCATGGCTTCCACTTGAAAACGCAGTCCTTCGGCATTGACAACGTCACCGACCTGCGCCAAGCGTCCGAGTTTGCCGATGACGAAACCCGCCACGGTATTGTAATCGGGATCATCCAGGGAGAGGTCGAAGCGTTCGTTGAAATCTTCGATGGGCATCAAACCATCCACGAGGCTGGAGCCGTCGGGGAAACTCTGAATTTCGGGTTGGGTATCGAAGGGATCGCCCACCTCGCCGATGATTTCTTCCAGCAGGTCTTCGAGCGTTACGATGCCGGCCGTGCCTCCGTATTCATCTAACACAATGGCGATGTGCTGCTGGCGGTCACGGAAAAGACGCAGCAGCCCGCTCACTCTGGCGGTCTCCGGAATAAAGATCGCCTCGCGCATCAAGTCCTGCGCCGAACTGACGTGCTGCAGTTCGCCATGCAAGGCGCTCAAGAGATCGTTGAGATGGACGATGCCGAGTACCTGATCCAGGTTCCTGCCGTAGACCGGAAGTTTGGTGAACGAATGCTCCAGGTAGAGCTGGATGATGTCTTCTAGCGTCGCGTTGGAAGGGACGGCGATCATTTCAGTGCGCGGCACCATCACGGAGCGGACCAAGGTATGCCCCAGGTCAAACACGGCGTAGAGCATTTCCTCCGCATCGTCTTCCACCACGCCGATCCCCGCACTGTCCGAGACCAGCATCTTGAGTTCTTCGATGGAGTGCACGCGTTCGTGGCCGCTGGCGGGTTGGATCTTCAGCAGGCGCAGGAGCAGATTACCCGCCCCATTGAGCAGCCATATCGCCGGCCGGAAGATCCACTCGGCCCAGAGGGTGGGTCTGGCGACGGTGAGCGCGGTTCGTTCCGGGTTTTGAAGGGCAATTGACTTTGGTGTGAGTTCCCCGATGACGACGTGCAGAAATGTGATGACCACGAAAGCCAATCCGGCGGATAGGCTGTGGGAGACTTCCGATTCGATCGCGGGTGGAAAGAGTTGGATGACGGGCTGCAACAGGTTGCTGAGGGCGGGTTCCCCGATCCATCCCAACCCCAGGCTGGCGAGCGTGATGCCGAGCTGTGTTGCGGCGATGAACCGGTCGGGTTCTTCGATCGCCTTCTGCACCCAGTGCGCGGAGATGCTGCCTTTATCGATGAGTTCGGCGATGCGCGTTCGGCGGACGCCGACGAGTGCAAACTCGGCCGCAACGAAAAATCCGTTCGCCAGGACGAGTACCGCCACCCCGCCAAGTCTTAATAAATCGAGCCAGACATGATTTTCCATGAGGTATCCATTTGGTTCGCTAGAGACATAGTTCTTGTGGATAGGATCTGCATCAGGAAGGTTTAGAACTGCGGTAGATCACAGCGGCGCCGTAACCGACGACCGAATGATAATCACCCGTCGCGTCGCCGGAAGTGGCGTAGTCAACGACTTCGACGCGATCAGCACCGAGTTCCCGGCACGCCCACAACGTTGCAGCGATGGCGCCGCGGCCGCAGGCAAATCCGACACCTTCTTCCTCGGCGGCGATGACGCCCGAGGGGTCGAATCGCCCCACGCGAGCGAGGATTTCTTCGTCCAGGCGTCTTGCAATTTCCTGCGAATAAAAGTGGGACAGATCGCTGCTGCCGATGATGATGGACGACGCGCCCCGGAGAGTTTTTGCCAGGCAAGTTCCAACAGCCTTCGCCGTGGCTCCGCTTTGATCGCGCAACATGACGGGGAGCAATTTAAATGTGTGCGGAAAACACCTTTGTGCAAAGGGCAGTTCGATTTCCAGCGAGTGTTCCTGATCATGACGGACGTGCTGGATTTCGATTCCCCAGCTGTTTAATAACTCCTCTTCGAATTGGTTCATTCGCTCGACATCGATCTCGATCGTTCCCAATGGCGTTGCATAGGCCGTGTGGGCGGATGTGAGAATTTTTGCCGGGTAGGGATTGTGTAGCGGCGAAAGGACAGCGACAACTTCCGGCTCCAGCCCCTCGAGGCAGCGAAAGGCATGCGCGGCTACGGGTCCGGAATAACGATGTCCGGCGTGGGGTGTGATGATGCCGATGATCTCGCCATCGATTTGCGCACGATCGGCCGCGCGCAAGTATTGATCGATGGACGAGGCCAGTGTCTTGGGGTCGCCGGGATACCAGGTGCCGGCGATTGGTGAGGGACGAATATCTTCCATCCGCTTGAGTCGTTCTCCTGTTCAAAATTGTAGCATAGGTATCGATGTTTCCGGGTAAAGCGTTGGTGGTCTCCACTGTCCCTTCCAATGTAAATTTCGCACTTGACAAAAGAACAAATGTTCTGCTATGATGAGCGCGTAGAACGGGCGTTCTATCTATTAGCGTCCTAGGAGAAGGGAAATGGAAAAGGCATATATCAACCGGACCTATCTCGATCGACAGGCAAATCAAATCGAACGTGCACTGACGATGATGTCCATTCCGGTGCGAGTTCAGGGGGGACAAGTGACAGATCGGTGGGTTCGTTATCACCTGGAGCCAACCGGAGAGACACGGGCCACTCACGTCGTACAGGCTGCCGAGGCGGTGGCGGATGCGATCGGTGCAGAAGGGATTCGGGTGGCTGAACGTGGCGACGGTATTGCAATCGAAGTGCCGCGCATCCGTAGGAATGCATTGCGCTTGCTGCCCCTCCTACACGCCATCGACGGGATCCCTGCAATGAGCGCTCTGATCGGAATGCAGATATCCGGACAGCCCTTGATCCTCGATATGAAGAAACAGCGGACCTGGCACTTGATGGTGTCCGGTAGAGCCGGCTGTGGCAAATCCGAATTGGTGCGCACATTACTGGCATCGATGTGCCTGACGAGCCGACGTTCGCAGCTCAATGTTCTGGGGATCGATATCGGCGGCCGCGAGCTTGGTCTGATCGAAGCTCTTCCCCACATGCTAACCGACCTGGCGACGGACTCTGATTTTGCCAAGGAGCTCATTTTCTGGCTGGTCCGTGAGATCCAGCGACGTTTGGAATACGGAATCTCCAAACCGCATCTCGTACTCTTTGTGGATGACTTCGCTGGATTGGCCGCGGAGAAAGATCGATCAGTCGTTGTGGCCTTGAACGAGATCGTGATGAAAGGATTCGAAAGCGGCGTACACGTCATCGGCGCTTCGAGGGATCGTATTTCGCTGCCGGTGCACAGTGCCCGGCAGCGAGGAGGGCTGGTCACGGCCGTCCCGATAGAGAACAAGAACGACGGTTCCGGCGCCAAGAACGGCAGATTTCGGTTGAGCACGAGCTCGGTTCGGCGCGACGTGGATGTGGCGTATCTGAGTGTAAAAGATTTGGATACCGTCGTTCAACTGGCGAACTCCGGATGGCGTCCGACATCAAGGTCTTGCAGTTTGGACGCCAGGGAGAGATCGTGAATGCCTGCGACTTTTTCACTGCATCGATCGTTCCCTTTGAGCGAAGCGGCCTGACCACAGAGGAGAGTCCGTTGGCTGGATTGGCATTGGCGCTTTTTGTTGCATTCTCGACACTGGTGCTGTATGTGATCCTTGGCAGGATTCTTGCTCTCTTTCTGGCGGCGACACGCCGTGAAGTACCACTTCTCGATTGCACAGCGCATGATGCGGATACGCTCGACATTTGGATGATGTTGGAGGGCTTGTTGCCGAACAACTCGCAGGCAAATGAGGCGGTCTGTCCGCAGAAACGTAAATTCGAGTGGATCGATACTCCGCCTGAGGATGAATATGCTGAGCGTTTGTATGGTTGATTTTACAGCTACGGAAGTATCGTGAATTTGATTTCAAGGATGACCAGCGTCTTTCTACTGAGGGTCGATGGATGCAGGAGTGGTCAAGATATACGAATTCGAAAGGACGCTTTTCTGCGGATGCCTGGAGGGTCTAGATGAAGATCGGAATGTTGTGGTTCGATGCCGATCGGGAAACCGACTTGAATCATCGTATCGAACGTGCCGTCACGTACTATCGAAATAAATATGGCGCTACGCCTGAAATATGCGTTTCCCATCCGAACACGATCGAGGACGGCACCACCAAACGTATCGCGGGGGTGCGCATCGAAAAAAGTCCCTCTGTACTTCCGGATCACTTCTGGTTGGGAATCGAAGAAGAGTGAGTGTGCTTCTCGGGGAAATAGGCATCGAATTTGACTGCGAATGACCGCTGCTTAAGTTAATCGCAGTATTTTGCAATGAATGAATCGAGTGAGATGGACAGATCGAGACCCCCAAATTTGCTCGACAAATCGATCTCGAGGAGTTCGTGGTATATCCGCTCTAGCAGGTCCATCGAAAATTTCTTTGCCTGTGCACTGATTTTCTTAACTACAAAATCGGGCGTATTTTTAGGAAGCGATTGCTTTGGTGAATCACCCACATCCAATGCCTCGCGAGAGAGCATGAGCAATCTGAATTGGCGCACGATCATGGCGAATACGTAGCGAATATCCTCTTCGGCGATCAACCCATGAAGATATTTCTGCGCTGTCTTCCCACGGCGCTGTCCAAGCGCATCGACCATGGCAAAGATGTCTTCCTGACCGCGATAGGGGGTTAATTGCTGCACATCCTCCACCTCTATGGGACGGGAACGATCGACGTAATCGAGTAATTTTGCGAGTTCTTCATTTGAAAGATACGGATCTTCAGAGACCCAATCGGCAAGGAGTTGAGCGGCAGCCGGTTCAATTTCTCCCCCCATCATCTGGCAACGGTTCCGCAGCCAGGAAACGAACGACGCAGCCTTTGGAACGAAATATGCCTGAACGTATGCAGATTCCGAGTGATCTTGTGCCCATTGAAAAATCGGTGAGGATGATTCGTATTTCTTCTTCTTGTCCCGATAATATTCACTGTCTTCGATGAAGACAAGTGCACACGTCTCCGGCAGCGTATCCAGAAATTCGAAAAACCGGGATTGCCATTGGAGATTGGAGGGAAGACGTTCCGCTTTGTCGACGATCGTTAGGCGCCGATGAGCGATGAATGGTGCAACCGTACAGCTTTGAATGAGATCGTTCATTTCGAGTTCTGAACCCAAAAACCGCTGCAGATTCATGTCCGCAGTAGAGGGATCGCCAAGCTTGGATCGCATGGACGCGATGGTTTCGTTGATTGTGAATTTATCGTTGCCGTAGAAGAGATAGACTGTAGGTGTGCTGCCCTCCATGCTAATCACTCGTCAGGACACGTAAATAAAAACTGGAACCGCGAGCGATGCGTCGCGTGGAAATAATCTCCAGCGTACCGATGTCCGCATTTGTCGTAAAACGTCTTTGAAAGTAATTGCCCAGGGGTTGGGAAACAAGTAATGCAAGGAGAGCAAATATAATTGCCGACGGAAGCCTTTCGAGCCGTTTGCGCCAACCATCGTCTTTACTTCCAAATAGCGAAAGGAACGAGGTGGATCCTGCAAGCAAAGCCGAGGTGACGAGATTTGTACCGCAGTTCGGATGGATCGCCAACTGGGCCTCACCGTTTCGAAGCCGCATCAGCGCTTCATTGGCAACACTCTGCAGCGTATCGGCTGATACATCACCGTAAATATAGAATCCCCTGTAGTCAGAACGGCCGATCAACGATCTTCGCGGATAACGTTGACTGAGAAGATGGACGGTAGCGTGTTCCAGGGCATGGTTCTTCCGTATTCTGGCAAAGAATCGCTGTACTTGATTGCTGTAAGAATGAGTACCCATTGATCACCTCGTAACAGGCTATATGCGATTATACCTTGTTCGATTCCCCATACCTCCATCGATCAGTGCTTTGCTGGAGGTCCTGCTTAGCAACAGAAGAGCCAGTCGGCGTTAAAGAAATTAATAGGCCTGGCTGGGCTGCTGAGAACCGAACAAGAGAAGGGGTTCGGATGGCCTGGAAAATCCGGCACGTGCAAGGAGCTTCAAGAATGTTTTATGATCGTCAGCGGTTAATAATGCGTAACGTAATTTATCCACTCGTGGTGCGTGGGCGAGATAACTGCAGAGGTGCTTTCTGAAACGCAGTAATCCGAGTCTCTCACCATACTTAATGCGCATTCCTTCGTAATGGGCGTAGATAACAGCAGACAATTCCGAAAGCGACACTTTTTGATCGTGACGCTCTTGAAAGATCCAGGGATTGCCAATGGCCGCCCGACCGATCATGACTCCATCGCAGGCGGTGTGAGCAAAGAAACAGCGGACATCCTCGGGTGACCCGACGTCGCCATTACCGATCACGGGAATGGATACCGCTTGTTTGATTTCGGCGATCGCATCCCAATCAGCTTTTCCTTTATATGCCTGTTGGCGGGTTCGGCCGTGTACGGCGAGCATGGCGCCGTTATTTTCCTCGACGATTTTTGCGACCTCGAGATAGTTGCGATTCAGATCGTTCCATCCGAGTCGAATCTTAACCGTCACCGGGACGGGCAGACTTGCACTCAAGTCTTCGATGAGGGCGGCAATCTTGCGTGTATCACGCAGCAAACCAGCTCCCGCCCCATGTCCTGAAACACGCCGGTTAGAGCATCCCATGTTGACGTCGATGATGTCTGGTTTCAAGCTTAATAGGCGCAATGCCGCTTTGCGCAACCGGACGGGATCATCATCGTACAACTGAAGAGCGATGGGACGTTCTCCTGGATCGAAGTGCAGCTCGTTCCTCAATCGTTTGCTATCTTGAAGAATTGCTCGCGCGCTGATGAACGGAATGTAACTCATCGCAGAGCCGAACTTACGACAAATGAGACGGAACGGCGAATCGCCGAATCCGTCCATGGGCGCAAGAATCATTCTTCCGTGAATTGGAACGCGGCCGACATAAAATGCTGCATTTTCACCTGGCATGATCGTTTTATACCTCAAGCAGTACATTGTCGACAAGAAGAATAATCGACTGGAGGGGAGGCGTTTTTGGTATGTGAGGCAAGAAACCTATTGTGGGACGATCAGCATTACGAGCGTGCTCTCTGAGCGCAGACCTTGTGAACCCGGACGAAGGTCGGCTACAATGAGCGTATGCCATGGAATATTATCGGACATGATTGGGCAGTGCAACTGCTGATGACACACATCACCAGCCGACAAGTCCGTCACGCATACTTATTCACGGGTCCGGATTCGATCGGCAGGCGAACACTCGCCTTGCGTTTCGCGCAAGCCTTGAATTGCCAGAACGCTGCACAGCCCGGATCGGCTTGTGGGGATTGCCGCACATGCCGTTTGATTCAAGAGGGTACGTTTCCCGACACACACATCGTCGAAGCGGAGGAAGGCGCTGCAGTCATAAAGGTGGAACAGATCCGCGCCTTACAGCGTGAATTGGCGCTCACGCCGTACGAGGCACAGTGGCGTATTGCGATATTGCTTCGCTTTCATGAAGCGCATGAGAGTGCAGCAAATGCCTTGCTAAAAACTCTGGAAGAACCGCCGCCCCGTGTTGTTATTTTACTTACGGCCCGTTCCGTCGAATCTTTGTTGCCCACGATAGTCTCCCGTTGTGAACTGTTCAATCTGCGAGCGCCGACTCGTGAAAAATTGGAACGAGCACTGGTAGAGAGAGGCGAAAGCGAAGACAATGCTCGTTTGTTGGCGGAAATAAGCTCGGGGCGGCCAGGATATGCAATGCGCGTGCTTGCAAGCCCAGAGTTGCTGGATCAACGCACAAAGATCCTGGATGATTTCGTCAGTTTATTGGGGCAAAATCGTGCGATGCGTTTTGCATACGTGGAAGAGGTAACGCGGGGAAAAGACTTGCAATTACTACGTGAACGCGTCGAAGATGTGTTGGTGAGTTGGGGGAGTCTATGGCGCGATGTACTTGTGCGGACTTCGGGAGCCGTTTCAGCGACACAGAACCCGGACCGTGTTGATGATATCGAACGCCTGGCGTCCATGTTGAACCCCGATCAAGTGTTCCATGCCCTGCAGAAAACGATGGAAAGCATCGATGCGATCCATCGCTTCGGTAACATACGCATGGTGCTGGAAACCCTCATGCTCGATTTACCAACGCTTTCACTCTAGCTTGTCTGCACTTCGTGACGGAGCGGGGCGGCTCCCCACTCATAACCGACGGAGCGGTTGGCTCCATCAGCGACAATTACTAGTTTGTATGCCGGGAAGTATCGATGTTTAGGGTTGATCTATGGGAATATTCTAAGCATTGAATGGCTCGGGGAATTCGAACGAATCGGTCATTCGATCCGAAAAACGCCAGAACCTTCAACCCCAATTTCGAAGCACTACGAAATTCACAAATTCAGCGCGGTTCGATGATCAGCTTTATTGCTGTACGTTCTTTGCCGTCAATTTCAACGGAGACGAACTCCGGGATACAGATTACATCAATGCCGTCTTCTTGAAGATATCCCCTGGCAATGGCGATAGCCTTAATGGCTTGATTCACGGCGCCTGCACCGATCGCTTGAGCTTCTGCGCGGTTGTGCTCACGAACGACGCCTGCAATCGCACCTGCGACAGCTGAAGTACGTGACCCGGATGAGACTTTGATGATGTTCATCGGGCTCTCCCTTGGCAGTGGCAATGCTATTGCCCGATTCCACGTACGGACTCAGTCTGATTTTACAGGATTCACAAGAGCGAAGCAAGCAATGTGAAATCCAATGGCGGATAAAGTACCTAATTTGGCTAGGATATATATTCTTGGGCGGTTTGGGAACACTGCTTTTTCGATGCCACGTAATGACTTCATTTCGGAGATGTTGAGGATGTGACGCAAAGCTGAAGATAAAGCGAAGTCTCGTGGTGAAACTGATCAGGTTTCATTGGCGCCGAAGACAACTTCCTCTTTTCCAGCAAGCTTGTTGTTGATTTTGGATACGATAAAGTCAAGATGTTCATCGTTTTCGACGTAGTTGAGGTCGTCCGCGGGGATGGTGAGCACGGGGCACAAGGAAAAAATTTTGATCCATTCTTCATAAAGTCCGTTCAAGCGGCTGAGGTATTCTTTCGGAATTCGTGCTTCGTAATTGCGTCCACGGTTTGCAATTCGCTTACTGAGCGTGGTGAGTGAAGCGCGAAGATATACGACAAGGTCGGGAGGAGGAACGAATTCACAAAGCACTTGATAGAGTTCGCAATAGGTTCGGTAATCCCGATCCGTCATCTGACCTTGAAGAAATAGATTGCGTGCGAAGATTTCAGCATCCTCGTATACCGTGCGATCCTGGATCACGGAAGTTGGGTGGTCCAAGATCTGTCTTTGATCTCGTAATCGCCTCGAAAGGAAAAAGATTTGAGAGGGAAATGCCCAGGCGCGCATATCCTGGTAAAAATCTGACAGGTATGGATTTTCCCCTTCGGGTTCGTAGAATGGTTCCCAGTTCAACCGTTCTGATAGCAGACTGACCAGGGTTGATTTTCCGACGCCGATGTTGCCCGCGATAGCTACGAATTTCTTCACTCGATGCTCCTACGATCGCAGATCACACGCCGACTTGTTCGGCCCAGGCACTCAATAAGTGCTCGATGGATTGAAGATACTCTTCTAGTTCTTCGACCCGGGAATTCATGGCTTTTGGGTCGAGCCGCAATCGTTGGAGCACAGAATCCCAGACCGCCTGGTGTGGAGCTGCTTCGTCAGCTTCCATCAACGTGCAAATTGCACGTTCCCAGGTCGTCAATAATTTCCAGAGGATTGCTTCCGGCTTATCAGCGTCCACCAGAGCCTGAAAACCTTTTAAATAGTACATGCGTCTGCAAGGATTGAGTTCAGGCTCTTTGGATATAGCCGCAGCAGTATCGAAGGCATATCCCCATGCAGACAGCCATTGAGGGATCAATGTGGTGTTGAGCGCGTCTCCTCCAAGCAACTGGAGGAACCGTTGATACACTTCAGGATACCCTGCATCCCTAGTTGTTTGCTCGATTTCAATTGCGAGGCGTCGGCCGGCCGCAGGTTTTCCAATGAGTGTGAGGACTGCGTTGGCCGCCTCGAGGGCGATGCGTGCGTATGTCTTCAACCAGCGGCTGGAAAGCGATAAAAGTGACATCGCCTGACGAGCGCGCTTGAATAATGCACTCGCTCGACGATAGACATGATCGGAGCGAAAAAATTGGCCTCGGGCGCCAGCCTGAGCCCATTCAAAAAAATGCTGCGGATCGTAGATAAAGACAGGTGCGCTGAGTGAAGGGCCAATCCACGGATCGATGCGAAGTTCACGGGGCTGCATGTACCGTTTCTTTGGATGATGGTAAATGTCTAAATGAATGTACTCGGATAGACGTTGGATTTCTCGCCGAGCAGGCGGTTCATGCTCATGGATCAATATTAAATCTACGTCCGCGGTATCACCGAGGATTGGATTTCCGGCAGCAACAGACCCGATTAGATAGCTTGAAACGAGTCCACTATTTTCAGCACGATTTTTTGTCTCTAACTCGGCCAACTCGATCAATTTATCACGGGTAACTTCCAAGGTCACGCGCCTCCGTCAAGAGGTAATTCCGGTTGAAAGGGCGGGATGCCCAGCGCTGTTTTAATACGTTTGGTAATGAAGGAAAGATCCTCGGGATACAAAACGTAATTCAATGAGTTGGTGTCGATAGTTATAACGGGGACGTTAGTAAAGTCTGAGAAGAAAGCGTCGTAGGCCTCGTAAAGCGCCTCGAGATACTTGACATCCATCTGCCTTTCGTAGCTGCGATCACGCATGGCGATTCGCTGCATCGCGATTTCAGGCCTGGCCTTTAAATAGACGACTAAATCAGGCGGCACGATCCGTTCGATCAGGGCATCGTAGACGAGCCGGTAGGTGGCGAGCTCGTCGTTGGAAAGATTCAATTGGGCGAAAAGCATGTCTTTTTCGAAACAATAGTCTGCAATTATATTTTGCTCGCTTGAAGCCTCAGCAGTGAACGATTGCTGCTGACCATAGCGACTGAGCAGGAAGAATATCTGGGTCTGGAAAGCATAACGACTGCGATCGCTGTAGAAGTCTGCGAGGAAGGGGTTTTCATCGAAGGCTTCCAAAAGCAACTTCGCATCGAAAACCGGCTGGAGAAGGCGCGCCAGGGAAGTCTTCCCCACACCGATGATGCCGTCAATAGCAATGTACATCTTCGATTTCCATTCGAGTTTGTAATCGTGACTGTACCATCAAGGATACTCGCAGAGCCATGTAGATGCAAATGTGGGGGTCATTTTCTAATGGCACCCTAACCGTGGGGTATTTTGTGTCCCAGGTCTTGCATTGTGCATAACCTGGCTTACGTAGCTGTAAACTGATTCTTAGAAGATCGGAAGAGACGGACCGTCGATGCAATCTTGCTTGACTTGAGCGAAGCCGAGACGTAAATGGATGGGTTCCTTAATGCGCGTGCCAGTAGATGGGACGGGAACTCCAATCTTTCGTAACGAGCAATACATACACTATCTTCAGATTTGAACACGGTGTCAGCGCTGGAAGTGGAATTATTTCGTCTCGAGTCCGGGTTCGTGACGGAACTGCAAGCAGTAATGATGGAACGTGTTGCTCACCCAGGCGTTCCCAAGGCCATAGGGTGCAAGGCGGATATCATCCTGACACCAGATTTTTTCATCTTTAAGGGTGTAAATTTCCCGGAGTCGCAGCGCGAGATCCCAGGCAAGTGGATAAATTCGCCCACCCTTTTTTACATTCTTGACGATGATCGTCAGGTAGGCCCGTAGGCGGAGAACGGTTTTTAAATCGGCATAAATCGAGGTGAGCCTGTCAAGGAAGTGGTCGTAGTCTTCTATGTTTCCGACGTCTGCAGGATCGTCGGAGTAAACGACGTCGAGCTTGGAAGATTCACGCCGTTTACGTTGGGTTTCCGCGCCGCGGGCGTGTAGCATGTTCCAATACGGCGGCGAGGTGATTACGTAGTCAATGCTTGGGAGATCGAAATCCGTGAGTGAGGCTGCATCTCCGGTAATGACATCGGCACGCAATTCCGAAGCGTGTTTGCCCAGCGTTTCTCGCTCGTCGGCTACCATCTTGCGGGCGATCTCGGCATACGCTGGGTTCAGTTCAATGCCGATGCCGTTGCGACCCGCGCGCAAGCATGCGACGAGAGTAGATCCTGTTCCAAGCATAGGATCGAGAACGGTCTGATTTCGTTTGGTGAAAAATTCTATGAAATCCTGTGCAAGGGTTTCCGGAAATTTCGCCGGATGAAGCAGCACATCCTTTCGACGGGGAGGTGGTTTGTGGGTAAACCATGATTTTTGAAATTTGAGCCATTCTTTGGGCTCCAGGTCGTTTAATCGATTCCGAAAGGGTCGTTTTTTGGTCATGGTGTCCCTGAGGTGTTGTGACAATTTATGGATTTACCGTGGCTGTCGGAAGAGGCTGGATCGCATGCAGCGCTACATCGTCGAAGGAGATCGTGATTTGCTGGCTGCGTCTCGAGCGGACGAACAGCCCGAATCCTCCTGAGTCTATTTCTCTGTCCTGGATTGAGAATACCTCAAGATCGTTAATAAAGAATCGAAATTGGGTACCTGAAGCCCAAACGGCGAGATGATTTTCGATTCTTAAGCCAGGAAACACAGCATACGTCTCTGTCGGGGGAATCAAAACCACTTCCTGGTCATCGAGGACGCGTGACACTCGAGCAAGACCTTCGCAGGTCAAAGAAAAGCGGTAGTGGTTGTAAAGCGGACCGAGGCGAAACATTATGCCGTATTCATCGCCGTCCTCACAGACATCGCTGCGGATGTTCACTTCGAAATAAAAATCATCTTGCTCCGGCGCAGGAGCACGGATGAAGAAAAAGGAATTGGGCTGCCGGACAGCCAGATTGAGCTGGCCGTTATAGATACTCGAGCCGCCGCGATCCGTCTCGCGCAAGTCCCACGATTGACTCGATTCGAAATTAGCAAAGAACAGCAGGTCTCCAATGCCGAGCAAGGTCGGCGGAGTGGGTGAAGATGTGGGCGCGCTCGTTGAAGTGGCGGTTGGAATGAGCGTGGGGAAATCGAAGGTCGGTGACGGAGTTGTTTGTTGTGTAGGTGTTGGGTTCGAAGCAGCAGGCGGCTGGAGGGACGTGCAGCCCCAGAGGATGAGGGACAAAAGACACATCAGCATTACCTTCGAGATGACGCGGAAGTGCACCAAAGAATGTGATGAAAATAGCTGATTACTCACCAGGTCCGAACGGCGCAAGATTGATGGCCTCCGAGTGGAAATTCCCACAATCCTCGCATACAATCCATCGGAGCGAATTGCGTGCGATATCTTCGATATCGGATTTGTTTGAATGGTCTATTATAGAGGATACAACGGATTGTGTGTTGCTGGAAAATGTTATGCCGTTTGGTGAAGGTGGCTCTTACGGATTCAGCAGCCAGAGCTTGAAATCGTCGAAGTACGCCGTAACGC
>Ga0315554_1000935_pt1 | contig 17282 bp, 14 predicted proteins | sample SalMarSW160370MG_FD_202114 | JGI IMG/M metagenome (GOLD analysis project Ga0315554, IMG submission 202114) | Salt marsh sediment microbial communities from the Plum Island Ecosystem LTER, Massachusetts, United States - Salt Marsh Sediment SW1603-70 ... | reverse complement strand
TTCGGGCGACTTCATCTCAACCACCTCCTCACCCCACTCCACTCCCTACGCGCTCATCTCCACGAACGCGACCATCCCGCAGTCGGTTACAGGTCCGACACTGGACTTTTCAGCCGCGACACCGACAAAGCTTGAATTTTACACCGCCCGATCATCCACGCACACGGCCGGATTGCTGGTGGAAGCTTCGACGGACGACGGAGCTACATTCCCGATCGCGTTGAGCGACACGATCCGAAACCCCGGAGCCACCGGCTACTTTTTGACCTCCCTCCCGCTGCCATCATCCCTGACGAACGAGGCAACTGTCCGCATTCGTTGGAGACTCATTGGAGTCCCGAGCGGCGGAACGAGCGGGACCTTCCGCCTCGATGACATCTCGATCACAACCGCAGCGGCGTTTGACCTCGCAGTCACGAGTCTCGACATCATCCAAATGAACCAAGAGGGTACGCCGCCGTTCACGCAGCCAATCGGCCTCCGGGCAACCGTTCAGAACGTCGGGACGCTGGCAGCTGCCGGGTATGAAGTTCAGTTTTTCAGTGATTCAAACCATAATGATAACGCGGACCCGGAAGAGCGTTTCACCACAATCGCTGGTGGCTCTCTGAATCCGTCGGACTCAGCCTTCGTCGAGGCAACCCATCCGCCGCCAGGCTCCGGCACCCATCGTTTCTTCGCCGTCCTTTCCTACGCACAGGATGGGAATCCCGCGAACGACACGGCAAGCGCCGTGGTCAGCATCGGGGCTGAGAAGAATTCCGTCGTCATCAACGAGATCATGTACGAGCCTCTCTCGGAACAAAATGAATGGATCGAGCTTTACCATCGCGGGACAGCTCCGGTCGATCTCGCACAGTGGAAGTTCTCCGACCGGCCGACCGCATCGGGCGTCAACACCTTCACGATCACGACATCATCCGTCACAATCCAGCCCGCCGACTTCGTTGTAGTGGCGGCCGAATCGACCATCCTCTCACTGTTCCCCTATCTTTCTTCCTCGAGTCCGACCGTTCATCTCTTCATTCTGAACCGCTCCGGCGGATTCGGATTGAACAACGACGGCGACGACATCGTGCTGCGGGATGCAACCGGACAGACGATCGACAGCGTTTCGTACTCCCCGAGCTGGCATCATCCCGACGTGACCGACACGAAAGGCCGGTCGCTGGAGCGGATCGACCCGGACATTGACTCAAACGATCGCCGTAATTGGAGCACGTCACCCGTTCCGGCCGGCGGGAGTCCAGGCAGAGCCAACGCCATTTACACCACCAGCCTTCCCAGCAGTGCCTCCGTCTCGATCAGCCCCAATCCGTTTTCTCCGGACGGAGACGGATTTGAGGATTTCTGCATCATCCGATATAACCTGCCGACGAGCACATCGCTCATCCGCATGACGATCTTCGATATCAAGGGACGGTTGCTCCGGACGCTTGCGAACGCCGAGCTGAGCGGCCCCCAAGGCGAGATCGTCTGGGACGGGCTTGACGACGGCAAGCAGCGCGTCCGGATCGGCCCCTACATCCTCTTCCTCGAAGCAATCGACAGCCAGGGTGGAACGCTCGCCACTGCGAAGGCGGTGGTTGTGGTCGCGACGAAACTTTGATCCTTGCAACCTCCCCCACAGGCCTTTCCGAAAATCACCGAACGCCTGCGGCAGTCGTTTTGAAACCTCCGCTGCTTTCCGTATATTGGCGAGCAAAGCGAGTGAAATCGCGCACGCACAACGGGAACAGGCCTCGTCTTCCTGCCCGCCGTGCTCCACCTTCTGGCGGGCGCTCGGCCTGACGCAGGTTTCTGAATGAAAACCACCAGGGAACAATTCGCACAGCAGCTTCAGTCCATTATCCGGCTTCATCGCCGGGGAGCAGGAGGAGTGCGCGTCGCGCTCGCCCTCACGGAGCGGCTCGATTCGCTCATCAAGTCCGTCTACACATCACTCCCCCATTCCGACAAGAAACTCCTGGCCATCGTGGCCCTCGGCGGCTACGGGCGCCGCGAGCTCTGCTTCTCGTCCGACACCGATGTCATGTTCCTCATCCAGAACGAGGATGAAAAAGGGGACGCTTCCCCCATCGCGCAGGAAATGCTGCACCGTCTGCTCGACTACGGACTGACCGTCGGGCACAGCTTCCGGACGATCCAGGAATGTCTGGAGCTCGCGGGATCCGATTCCGAGACGTGGAACTCGCTTCTCGAATCACGCCTGATATGCGGGAACCGGAAGACGCACTCACGCTTCCGAACGGACCTGGTGAAGCAGATTCGCTCATCAGACAAATCCGCCTACGTCCGCCAATTGATCAACACCGCGGAGTTAAGGCACCAGAAGTACGGCGACTCGGCGAAGCTGCTCGAGCCGAACATCAAGAACAGCGCCGGCGGCCTGCGGGGTCTCCACAATGTCCTCTGGCTCATGCGCGGGACCGGCCTTCTCACCCTCACTGCCGTCGATCGGAAGAACCAGACTGCCTGCCTGGCCCTGCTGCGGTCTCCCTTGCTGCGCAAACGCTTCAGCCAGAGATTCCTGCGTGATGTCGAAAAGGGGTTCGATTTTCTTCTCCGCTGCCGGAACGAGATGCACCTGCAGGCCGGGGCGCTTCACGATACGCTCGAGTTCAACCTCCAGCGGCAGGTAGCGCAAGCATTACGTTACCGTGCGAGCCCTACGCGAACGAGCGTCGAGCGATTCATGCAGGACTATTACGTCGCGGCACGGTCGATCGCCCAGCTGGCCCAGCGCACCAGGAACTGGGCCGAGGATCGCTTCGTCGCGTCCTCATCGAAAGAAGCCGCTCGGCCGCTGACAAGCGTCTTCGTACTGCAGGATAGAAAGATCGACCTCAGGCGTGCGGCGAAAAGGCTTTCAAGCGAGGATGCTCTGCAAGCGTTCCTTCTCACCATCGAGCTGGACGCGTCCTTCTCGCATCGGCTGGATGATCTCCTCAGCCGGAGCGCGGGGAGCTACGCCCCCATTCGCTCCGAACGCGAGACGATGCTCTTTCGCGAGCTCCTGAGCAAGGACCGCGGCGTCAGCCGTGCGATCCACAAGATGAACGACCTGGGCCTGCTGGCGCGTTGGTTCCCGGAATGGAGGGGCCTCGTAGCGTTCTTCCAACACAATCAGTACCACTTCTACACCGCCGACGAGCATACGTTGATGGTGCTGGCGAACGCCGAGGCGCTCGCGGAGAACCGGAACACGTTCGGCCAGGTTTTCCAGTCGCTCCCTCGTCGCGATACGCTCTATCTCGCCGCACTTCTGCACGATATCGCCAAGCCGAAGCGGATCGGCGACCACGAGATCATCGGCGTCGATATTGCCCGGACGGTCCTGAAACGGCTCCGCTACACGGACGTAATGGAGGACGTGCTCTTCCTCGTCCGGCATCATTTGCTGATGGAGCAGGTTGCCTTCCGCCGGAACCTGAGCGATCCGCAGACGGTCATCGATTTTGCTGCGAAGATCAAGAACACGCACCAGCTCGATCTCCTCTACCTGCTCACGTATGCCGACCTGAACGCCGTGAACAAGAACGTCTGGACCGACTGGAAGGGGATGTTGCTCTATGAGCTCTACCGCCGCTCTCGCCAAATCCTCGAAGGAAAGCTCACGTCGGTTGAAGTTAAAGAGGCAGAGGCAGTCCGCCACGAGGCGGCGGTGAGGGAGCTGGTCAACCAGCTTGCCTCAGCGCTGCCGGAGGAGCAGGCCCGCGGCCACCTCGATGCGGTGGAAAGTCCCGATTACCTCGCAACGTTCGATGTGCAGGAGATCGCCGAGCACATCCGCCGGATCGGCACAGACGAGGCGGTCTCCGCGATCTTCAAGCGGAAGGAGGACCACACCGAGGTCACGGTGATTGCGCGGGACGCCCCGTTCGCCCTCTCGAGGTTCTGCGGTGTCCTCTCTGCCAACGACGCCAATATCTTCGACGCTCGGATCTTCACCCGGAACGACGGGATGATCATCGACCGCTTCCGCGTCATCGACTTCGTCTCCAAAACCGCCTTGAGCGGCGAGCAGTGCCGCAAGATCCATCAGGAGCTTAACGACGTCTTCAACGACAAAGCCGACATCGAGCAGCTCCTCCAGCGCCACCGGATGAAATGGAAGCGGCGCAGAAGGACCCTCAACCCGAACATCCGGATCGATGTTGAGTTCGAGGACCACCCGCGCTTCACCATCATCGACGTCTACGCACCCGATATGCTGGGGTTCCTGTACAGGATTACGGGAACGATGTCGCTGCTCGGCCTGAACATCACGTTCGCGAAGATCGCGACGCGGGTCGATGGGATCGTCGACTCGTTCTACGTGCTCGACCTGACCGGAAAGAAGCTGGAAAAGTCAGGGCAGCAACCGTACGTGAGGTCGGAGATCTTGAAAGTTATCGCCGATCTGACGGAGTCCGAGCTGGTGATGCAGTGAAGCCATGCTGGGAGGGAGCTTCGCTCCCGACCTTCGACCAGACAGGTCCGGCTCCTAAGACAATTCTGAGCCAGAGGCTCACCTGTCCGCCGCTCTTTGTGGCGGATGCGCCTTTGGCGCAGACTTTGCTCACTGTGACTTCGTCTGATTCCAGGGGTAGAAATCATGTCCAACTCGAGACCCATTGGCGTTTTTGATTCCGGCATCGGCGGGCTGACCGTCGTTCGGGCGTTGACGCACCGTCTCCCAAACGAGAACATCATCTACTTCGGCGACACGGCGCGGGTACCGTACGGCCCGAAGTCCTCCCAGGTGGTCCGCGAGTACGCGGCCCAGGATACCGATGTGCTCCTCCAGCAAAATGTCAAAATGATCGTCGTCGCCTGCAACACCGTCTCCGCGGTTGCGCTGGATGTCGTGCAGAAGCGGGCAAAGGTACCAGTGACCGGCGTGATCATCCCCGGGGCTCAGGCGGCAGCAAGAGCCACAGTTAAGAAACGAGTCGGCATCATCGGCACGGTTGGCACCGTCAGCAGCAACGCTTACACCAACGCCCTCCGCCAGCTTGATGCCGGCATTCAGGTTTTCGGTCAGGCCTGCCCACTGTTCGTTCCGCTTGCGGAGGAAGGCTGGACCGATCATAAAGCGACGGAGCTGATCGCAAAGGAGTATCTCTTCCCGCTCACCCTTGAGAAGATCGACACGCTCATCCTCGGATGCACGCATTACCCGCTCCTCAAGGACGTCATCGGCCGCGTGTTGCACAACGCCGTAGCGCTCATCGACTCGGGTGAAGCGACAGCGGAGGCCGTCCGCATTTTGCTTGACGAGCAGGAGCTCCGCAACACGAGCACGTTGAAACCGAACCTGCAATTCTACGTGAGCGACGTGCCGCACAAGTTCACAGAGGTCGGAGAGCGATTTCTCGGGCAGAAGCTCGGGAGGGTCCATCGCGTCTCGGGGTTTGCAGCGTAGAATCCGGGACGTAATGGAATCTCAGGTTTTCACGCGGGATCGGACAATCTTCCAACTGCAAGAGTCGGCAGGCCGGACGCGCGAGCCGTCGTTTGCATCCACTTCCGAGATTATGTACATTGCCCCGGCACGTCAGGAGGTTTCCCCATGGCCATCAAAGAAATCCTGCTTTTAGGCAACCCGATTCTTCGTCAGAAATGCACTCCCGTCAAATCACCGACATCTGCTGAAATCCACTCCATCGTCGACGACCTGTGTGACACGCTCGCAGAGTTCCGCTCACTGCGGGGCTTCGGCCGCGGCATCGCGGCGCCGCAGATCGGATCCAACGCCCAGATCATTTATGTCAACTTCGAATACGCCGGCGCGTTGATCAATCCGAGAATCGTGAGGCGGAGCCGGAAGAAATTCCGGCTGTGGGACGATTGTTTCTCCTTCCCCGATCTCATCGCCTACGTCGAACGCAACTACTCCATCGAGGTCTCGTTCCTGAACGAGCGGGGGAAGCAGAAACAGATCAAGGCCTCGGGCGCCCTCTCCGAGCTGCTCCAGCACGAGATCGATCACGTGAACGGGATCCTCGCCATCGACCGGGCGCTCGACTCACGGCACATTGTTTTTCGAAGCGAATACGAGAAGCTGGCCCACAAGACGCCCATGATGCTGTAACTCCCGTCACACCGGGAGAGCCGGGAAAGCTCGAACGTACTTTCAACGGTCGTAACCTTTCAGAGACGATCGATCACGACGAATGGAGGATCCCATGGATCAGCCCACCGGCACCGGACCACAGCCACCGGCACAGCCGCCTCACCCTACTCCGCAACCGCAGCAACCACCAGGCCAGCCACCGCAACAGCAGCCCGCACCGCAGGCAGGGCCAAAGCCTCCCCCGCTCGGTTATGAATTCACGCCGCCGCAGAATGAGAACATCCGCCGCCTCTCGAGCAAAATGAAGTTCGTGGGCATTTTCTACATCGTCGCCGCCGTTCTGTTCGGCACCCTCGGCGTGGCCGCACTGTTCGTGATGCCCCTCGCCGGAATCATCTATATCATCGCCATGATTCCAGAGCTGCTCATCGGCATCTGGACGACAAAAGCGGCCTCATCCTTCCGGATGATTGTGGACACGAAGGGACACGACATCCCCCACCTGATGAACGCGGTCGTATCGCTCCGGAAACTTTATACCCTGCAGTATTGGTTATTAATCATAGCTCTGATGCTGATCGTCGTTTCCATCGCGGTTGTCGTGGTCTTGTGGATGTCCGGAATGCTGCCGATGCCGGGTGGAAGCGGGACCTACACGCTGCTCGCACAGTAATATGCGGCAGTGCAGGCCGAGAGCTCGTCGTTGAACCTCTTACAATCGCGTGATCCTCCTATGCCACCGACACTTCTCACCGAAGAGCAGATTCAGTCGAAGCTCAAGGAGCTCAAGAGCTGGACGCGGGCCGGAAACGAGATCCGCAAGCTCCTGGAGCTTGAGGACTTCGTCCATGCAATGGGGATTGTCAATTCCGTTGCGCTGCTGGCGGAAAAACAGAATCATCATCCCGACATCGACATCCGCTGGAACAAGGTCACGCTCGCCCTCTCCACCCACAGTGCCGGCGGGCTGACGGAAAGTGACTTCAAGCTTGCCAAGGCGATCGACGAGCTGTGAAGCGCGCACGTTGCCAGGCGAGCGGGCGATTCCGACGCGAAGAGCGAGACGGAAGGGCGCTCGGTGAACTTTCGAATTGAAGATTGCGCGTTTTGTGTTCCGCTTCCCTGAATCCCGCTTCGTGAGCGGAATCTCCCGCTCCTTGGATCCCGCCAATCGAGCGGGATCCCAGAAAGCGGGACAGGAGCGGGACGTCCCGCCGTTTTGTGGCGGGATGGATTGAACATTCCATGGCAGCAATAGTTCTCCCCACCGACGGCCCACCCGAATTCCAGTCGCGGTTCGTTGCACCTCAGGCGACTTCTTGCTATCTTTCCCTGTCAAACGGCCCGAAAATCACCACTTAACTATCCTTACCGTCTCCCGTGAACCTCCCAAGAGACCAAGTTCTCGACATCTTTCGTGAAACCAAGGCCCTTCTCGAAGGGCATTTTCTCCTCACATCGGGACTACACAGCCCCCAGTATTTTCAATGTGCCCGCGTTCTGCAGTATCCCAAATACCTTCACCTCTTCGCCGGTGAGATTGCCAAGCACTTCGAATACGCCGACGTGGAGGTCGTGATCTCGCCTGCGATCGGCGGCATCGTCGTCGGGACTGAGGTGGGCCGGATGCTGCGCGTTCGCACCATGTTCGGCGAGCGAAAGGACAGCAAGATGGAGCTCCGCCGCGGCTTTGAGCTCCTCCCGGGGGAGCGTGCTCTGGTCGTGGAAGACGTCGTGACGACGGGGGGATCCGTCTTCGAGGTCGCCGAGCTCGTAAAGAAAGGCAACGCGACACTCGCCGGCGTGGGTTATATCGTTGACCGGAGCAATGGCCGGATCAAGTTCGATGCAAAGCATTTCTCCGTGCTGCAGATGGACGTCGTCACCTACAAGCCCGAAGAGTGCCCGCTCTGCAAGGAGGGGATACCGGTCGTCAAACCGGGAAGCAGGGGTAACTACTGACCGGTTCATCGATGAGCAGAGATCAAGATCCTATCCCTCCATCAGGCAATTCACCTCTCCACACGCTACGAATGCCAAACTTCAAAATCCTCAAGTCGGAAAAGCGATACACCGGCAAAGTCTTCAACCTGGTGATCGACGAGATTGAATATCCCTCGGGCAACCGCGCTCTGCGCGAGGTCGCGGAGCATCCCGGAGGTTCCGTTGTGGTTGCGATGCTGAGCGACGGGAATATTCTCCTCGTCCGCCAGTTCCGCTACCCGATGAAGAAGCACCTCTATGAACTCCCAGCCGGGAAGCTTGACGCCGGTGAGGACCCTGCCGTGTGCGCGGCTAGGGAGCTGGAAGAAGAGACCGGCTATATCGCCGGTTCCCTGAGAAAGCTGACTGCGATCTACACAAGTCCGGGGTTTTGCAGCGAGCTGTTGCACATCTATCTCGCAACCGACCTCAAGACGTCGTCCCGAGGTCAGCAGTTGGAAGAAGGCGAGCTCGATCTGACCGTTCAACGGATGCCGCTGGAGCGTGCGGTCGAGATGATTGAGCAGGGGGAGATCGTCGACAGCAAGACGATCTGCGGGATCCTGCTAGCACAGAGAATGTTATCGAGATAGGACACGGAAGATGCCGATTGAACGGCCTTTCGCTGATGCATATGAAGAAGTTGTTGAATTTCGGTAGGAAACAAGAGCTTAGACGGCGAATCTTCTCTAACCCTAAAAAATGATCAGTCCCCATCCGCCTTTGTTGATTCTTCCGCGTCCCATTCTGACCGTCCGCCGATGACCGCCGTTGAGCTCATACGAAAGAAACGCGATGGCGCGTCGCTCACCGAGGAAGAGCTGCGCTGGCTGATTAACGAATACGTCCAGGGCTCAATCCCCGACTACCAACTGTCCGCTTTCCTCATGGCGTGCTTCTTTCGCGGGATGAACGTGGAAGAGACGCTGACGTTTACGAAACTCATGCTCCGCTCCGGCGAGATCGTCGATCTCTCCGAGATCCCCGGCGTCAAAGTGGACAAGCACTCAACCGGCGGGGTCGGCGACAAAGTGTCCCTCATCCTGGCTCCCATCGTGGCAGCCTGCGGCGTCCCCGTGCCGATGATCTCCGGCCGCGGCCTCGGACACACCGGCGGCACGCTCGACAAGCTCGAGTCCATCCCCGGTTTTCGGACCGATCTCACTATTTCCGAGTACAAGAGGGTTATCAAAGAGATCGGGCTCGTGATGATCGGCCAGACCAGCCAACTCGCCCCGGCGGACAAGAAGATGTACGCGCTTCGGGATGTGACCGCGACCGTCGAGTGCATTCCCTTGATCGCCGGAAGCATCATGAGCAAGAAGCTCGCCGAAGGAATCGACGCTCTTGTCCTCGACGTCAAGACGGGCCGGGGGGCGTTCATGCAGACCAACCAGCAGGCGGTCGAGCTGGCCCGAACGCTCGTGCGCATCGGAAACGGATTTGGGAAGGAGACGATCGCTTTCATCACCGACATGGATCAACCGCTCGGGATGACGATCGGGAACTGGCTGGAGGTCGTCGAATCCGTCGAGTGCCTTCGAGGAGCCAGGGGCCGCACCGGCGAATCGACGGACTTGATGGAAGTAACACACGTTCTCGCGGGCGCGATGCTCATGCTCGGCGAGAAGGCCCGGACGGTCGCCGAAGGAATCGATCTGTCGAGGCGCTCCATCGATGACGGCTCTGCCTACCGGAAATTCCTCCAGCTTGTCGCAGCCCAGGGCGGCGATGTTTCTGCAATCGAGAACCTTGAGAAGTACCCCCTTTCAAAGCACTCCCTCGAGGTCAAAGCAGCGGCAGGCGGTTTCGTCGGAGAGATTCATCCCGTTGAGCTCGGCCTGACGAGCATCAGTCTGGGAGCCGGTCGCTCCCGACTCGACGACGCCATCGATCCCAAGGCAGGCATCGTCTTGAAAAAGAAGGTCGGCGATACCGTCGCGGTGGGTGAAGTCCTCGCTGTATTCCTGACCGACAACGAGAGTGTCGTTGAACTTGCGCGCAAACGGATCCAGAATGCCTTCCGTATCCAGCGCGATTCCCCGAAGCACAAACCCCTGATTCTGAGCTACATTGACAAAGGCGGCGTGAAAACCTGGATGTAAAAGGCCCCTCAGATACGAATCAACACCGCTGTCCCCCTTCCCCGTGCCAAACTTCCTTGCGTCGAATTTCAAAAGTCGCTAATTTGGGCAACCCGTAAGGCAGGTTCAGATCTTTTCGTCTGAATCTTCGATTGGGATGAAGGAGACCGCGTGAAACCGATCAGCGAAATCGTCGGCGAGAGGCCGCTCTACGCCATCACGCCGCACGTCACAGTGACCGAGGCCGCCCGATACATGGTGGAGAAAAACATCGGCGCGCTCCCCGTTGTTCAGGAAAACAAGCTCGTCGGCATCTTTACCGAGCGAGATGCACTCGTGCGTGTTATCGCCAAAGGCATGAGCCCCAGCAAAACGAGGATCAGCGATGTGATGACGAAGGCAGTGATCGTCGCGAAAGCAGATGAGGACGTAGAATCCTGTCTCAGGAAGATGAAGGAATCACACTGCCGCCATCTGCCGATCCTGTCGGGTGAGCAGTTGATTGGGATGGTATCGATACGTGATTTGGTGTCGACCGTGGGAGATGAAAAAGAAGCGGACGCCGATTACCTGAACGCGATCCTCAGCATCCTTCAGCGGGAGCCCCCCAAGCGCTCGGAGAGTCTCTAAAAGCCTAGCCCGGGGTCCTTCGTTGCGCCTCAAACCCTTCCTTCAACACTTCAACAACCTTGTCGTGAATCAGGCCGTTGGTGACGAGCACCTGTTTTATATAGACCGTTGATGCACGCCCGAGAAAATCCGTAAACCTTCCGCCTGCCTCCTGGGCGATGAGCACCCCCGCTGCCATATCCCAAGGGCTCAGCGCGACCTCCCAGAATCCCTCGAACCTCCCGCACGCGACATAGCAGATATCGACTGCCGCGGAACCGAGGCGCCGCACCCCCTGCGCTTGCATCAGGAAATTGACGAAATGCTGAACCGCGTTATCCGGATTCTGTTTGATCGTATACGGAAACCCCGTCACCATCAGGCTCTCGATGAGGGCGGAAATTTTCGAAACGTGGATGGGACTCTTGTTGAGAAAGGCCCCGCGGCCCTTCTCTGCAGTGAATAACTCCTGCAGGTTCGGCTCGTACACTACTCCCAGGGCAAGCTCCCCCTTCACCTCAAGTCCGATTGAAACCGAGTAGAGGGGCATCCCATGTGCGAAGTTCAGCGTCCCGTCGAGCGGGTCGATGATCCACCGATACTCCGAGCCTTTCTCGTGGCTGCCCGACTCCTCCGCCAGGAAATCGTGATCAGGATACTTTTGCCTGATCTTGTTGATGATGATCTCTTCGGATCGTCTGTCGATCTCGGTCACCAGATTGGTCTCCTGGCCGAGCTTTCGCTCGATCTGCTGGATCTTTCCGACGCTCGATTTCAGAAACGCACCTGCCTCGAGCGCGGCATCGATGGCGAGCTGGAGCATAGTGTTCTCCTTTTTCGGTCCCAAGATACGGAAAAAACGACGCGAACTCCAGCACCCGAGCTTCACTGGCAAATCCCCCGCGTGGGTCGAAAGGGGGGAACTGTTCCTGGTCAAGGAAGATTCTGCGTTGCGATACAGACCAAAAATCTGTAAGTTGAAGGCACGAGATGTCAACCGGCAGCGCATATCCTAATGAGCTGTCTCATGCACACATCCACTTCACCAAACCATGGAGGTTCCTATGATCTTCGTCATCAGTGTGCTGATTGCCGTGGCCGCCATCTTCGTGTGGCTAGGCGCAAAAAGGCAAGTGCGGCAAAACAACATCGCCTTCCAAACTGTCAGCAAAGTGAGCATTCTGGCTGCAGGCGCGTTTGGAATTCTTGCCTTGCTCCAGTGTTTCACCCAAATCCCCGCGGGCCACGTTGGCGTGGTAGATTTCTTCGGCATCGTGTCAGAGAAGACTCTTCCGGGCGGAATCAATCTGGTAAATCCGCTTGCACGGGTGATCAAGTATTCCATCCAGACGAAAGAGCATAAGGAAACGATGGAAGTCCTCTCACGCGAAGGACTCACCATCGGATTGGAGGTCAGCGCTCTCTACAGGCTCAACCCCGACTCTGCGGCTCGCGTCTACAAGACCGTTGCCGGTGGCGACTACGAAACCATCATCCTCATCCCGCAATTCCGCTCTATCTGCCGCGCAGTCACGGCAAGCTTTCAGGCAAGCGCGCTGTATTCAACCGAGCGGGAGCAGCTCGGTTCATCGATTCAGGAAGAGCTTGCCAGAACGGTTGCCCCTCGGGGTGTTACAGTTGAAAGTACGCCAATCCGCAATGTTGCGCTACCCACACAACTCACGGAAGCAATAGAACAAAAGCAGCGCGCCGACCAGGAAAGCCAGCGGATGGAGTTTATTCTTACAAAGGAGAAGCAGGAAGCAGACCGGAAGCGGATTGAAGCAAAAGGTATTGCCGACTTCCAGACGATTGTCGCCGCAGGCATCAGCGAACAACTGCTGCGGTGGAAAGGAATTGAAGCAACGTTGAAAATTGCAGAATCGAACAACGCGAAGGTGATCATTATCGGAAGCGGAAAAGATGGGCTGCCGATTATTCTAGATACGAAGTGAACAGCGGATGAAGGGATAAAGAGATGAAGAGGACGGGATTGATGGCTCTCTTCACTCCGAATGTGGCATGTGAAGCCGGGGGAATCCCTGAGCCTTGAATCGAAAGAAAGATAGCCTTGACCGATCCCGCTTGGCAACTGCAGGAGGAGCCGGCGAGGAGAGGAAGAAAAGGAGCAAGTAGAACACGATCTTTTGACTTCTCGCCCCGATCGCGTTCGGAAGCACCAAGCTTGATCGAACACAACAACGTTGAGTTTGACGGCCGCTTTCGTTCGTGGTGTGCCAAGCCCATTTGGGGAGCAAACGCACAAATTGCAAGGAGGACCCGTGTCGCTCGAGATTCGCGAGGTAAAGACGGACAAAGACCTGAAGCGGTTTATCCGCTTTCCCTTCACGCTCTATCGGAACAGCCCGTATTGGATCCCGCCACTGCTGGCCGATGAGCTCCGAACGCTGCGGCAAAGTACCAACCCGTCATTCCAGCACTGCAAGGCTCGCTACTGGCTTGCCTATCGAGGGAAGGAGCTCTGCGGCAGGATCGCCGGAATCATCAATCACGCTTACATCTCCGCGTGGGGCAGCCGCTATGTCCGCTTCAGCTGGATTGATTTCATCGATGACGAGGAGGTCTCCTCCGCGCTGTTTGAGGCTGTCGAATCGTGGGCGCGATCGGAGGGAATGACGGCGGTTCATGGCCCTTTGGGCTTCACCGACATGGATCCCGAAGGAATGCTCGTCGAAGGGTTCAAAGAACTCGGAACGATTGCGACGATCTACAACTACCCGTACTACCCAGCGCATACAGAAAAGCGAGGATATCAGAAGGATACCGACTGGCTGGAATACGAAGTCAGCGTCCCTCGCACGATCCCCGAGAACGCAATGAAGATCGCCGCCTTGGCGGAGGAGCGCCGGCACGTGCACGTGCTGCCCGCCAGGAAGAGCAAAGACTTTCTCCCGTACGCAAACCAGATTTTCGACCTCATCAACACGACGTACAAAGACTTCTACGGATTTGTACAGCTAACGAGGGAGCAGATCGATTGGTATGTCAAGGCGTATTTCCCGAACGTGGTCCCAGACTACGTGAAGGTCATCCTCGATGAGGAGAATAAGGTCGCCGGGTTCGTCATCGGCATGCCCTCGCTCTCCAGGGCTTTCCAGAAAGCACGGGGTCGGCTTTTCCCGTTCGGGTTCATCCATGTCCTGAAAGCCCTCCGGAAGCCCACGCAGATCGATCTCTTCCTGGGAGCTGTCAGGCCCGATTTGCAGGGGAAAGGGGCCGACGCACTGTTGATCACCTACTTGGCACAATCGTGCATCAAGAACGGAATCCTCTCTGCAGAATCAAATCCCGAGCTGGAGAACAACCTGCTGGTCCAGGGACACTGGAAGCACTTCGAACGACGGCAGCACAAGCGCCGCCGCTGCTACATCAAGCACCTTCAATGACCATGATGTGCCACGCACCTTAGAGGTGCGTGGCACGTTGCTGGCACCTTCCTACGAAGCGCGATGGCGAGCCTGCGTAAACTTGCCAACGCCCCAAATCACCAACGCAACGAGCAGCCCGGGATACATCGGCTCCACACCCAGCCAGTACGACGGTTGGCCATTGGCTAGATGGAGTTGGCCGTCCAGGAGGCTCGCCGTTGAGACGAGCCACCCGAGCAGCATTGCCCAAAAGGCGTAGCGGGATGGAATGCGGAGAGGTTCGAAGTAGCTCGCCATCAGCGGGATCAACAGACCTGGAATGATCGCTGTGCCGATGGTATACCAGATCTTCACCACTGAGGGGACGAGGAGTGAGAGAAGCATGGAGAAGAGAGCGGAAATCACCAGCCCGATCTTCGTCCACCGATTGACGGTTGCCTCAGCGTCAACAGGCTCTGATGGCCGTGTCATCCGGCCCACGATGTCCCTCCCGATCGTCGTTGCCGAGATGAACATCAGACTACTGAGCGTGGACATGATCGTAGCCAGCATCCCGATATAGAACAGCCCTTTGGCGATCGAAGGAAGGGTGATCTCCGCGAGAAGGGGGTAGGAAAACGCGGGGTTCGGAATGTTCGGCAGTGCCGCGCGTGCATAGAGGCCTGCCGCGCTCGTCATGAAGTCGAAGCAGAACCAGAACACGATCGAAAGCAGAATCCCTCGCTGCGCCGTCTTGCCATCCTTCGCCGCGTAGCACCGTTGATGGAACGCCGGGTCGACGAGCGTCCAGAGAGCGATGAAGAACCAGACAAGGATGTACTGCCACGAGTTCCCCCCGTGCCAGGTGAGATGCAGTGGGGGGACATTCCGCTCGATGAACCCCAGGCCTCCGAACTTCGAATACGCGAACGGCAGGATCATCGCGAACCCCAGGAACATCATCACAAATTCGAACGCGTTTGCCCAGATATCCGATCGAAACCCTCCCCAATAGAGGTAACAGACCGTCAAAATCGTCGTCACGAGAACGCTGGTGGCGAGATCGACTCCGAACACAAGCTGCGCGAGGAGGCCGAGCATCAAAACATAAGCAGCGGGAGTCACCAGAACGAACGTGAGTACGCCGCCGAGCATCGCCGTCCGCTTATCGTATGACGCTTCAAGTTTATCGGGAATTGTAACGTGGTTCGTCGCACGAACCCTCTTCGCGAGGAACAGGGCGAAGAGGAGCGCAAAGAGGTAGTACGGAACGCCGAAGACGACCCAGTTGGAGATCCCGTACTTGTAGGAGAACTCGCCTACTCCGAGAATACCGCCGTACCACGTCGATACCAGCGTCGCAACGAACATTGGCAGCGTGATCGTCCTGCCGGCGAGGAGGTAGTCATCGGAGGCCTCCTTCGGCCTGCGGGCAGCCCGGAAGCCGATAACGACGACGGCCGCAAAATAGAGGATGATGAGAAGTGAGTCGATGAGGCTGAAATGGACCATCATCGGCCAGCTCAGGGGCGGGCAGAGAGTTTGAAGAGGAGCAGATGGCCTTTCTTGACCTTGATCGTGACGGGGCTCGCGAGCACGATGTTGCTGGTTCCTTCCCTGACGCCGAGCTCGAGCGTCTCGTCTTCCAGCGCGTAGCGAAGACCGGCGGTGGTGATTCCCTCGCAGCGGTTGAGCGGAATCAGCGACACGACATCTCCGCGTCTCGCCTCGACGGTCAGCTCCTTGCCGACGTACATCATCTCGCCCAAATCATCGACAAAGCGCACGAGGGCATCGGGATAGAACTTCGGGAGGACGCCCAGATTTCCTACCGTGTGGTCCAGGCGCTTGCCTGAAGCACCGACCACAGTGATATGATCGTACTTCTGCTTGACGGTCCAGGAGATCGCCTTTTCCAGATCGGTGGTCTCATCGTCCGTGTCCTCGTATGTCGGGACCCTCTGGAACTTCACCAGTGCTTCGGCATGGACCGAGTCAAGGTCGCCGACGATCGCGTCCGGCCTGATCCCGAACTTGAGGGCCGTGTTCGTCCCCCCATCTGCACAAACGACGACGTCCGCCTGTTTCGACAACGATTGGAGGAGCTGCTTCCTGGGCGGCTCGCCGTTCGCTATGATGAGCGCTCGTTTCATCATTGTCTCGGGGGTGAAGAATCGATGCCTCCTCCGTGAGCCCATATTACAAATCAATTCGTAGAGAGGCAAAGGCGTTCCTCTCTGCGGCAGGATAGAACTGGTCGCTTTCACCGTTGCTTGCGTAGATGGCGTTGAAGAGGTTGTTCACCTGTACGCGCAGCTCCAAATGTCGAAGCGACGCGATAACCGGCAGTCTGTACGCAAACCAGGCATTCACAACGGTGTAAGCGTCCACCGTGCGATTTGGATCCTCGATCCCTTTTCCGGGATTTTGGAAATTGTCCGTATAGAATTTTCCGACGTGCTGGAGGGAAAGAGAGAGCGTGAGCTTCTCCGTCCGGTACGTTGCGCGGGCGTTGGCGAGGAAATCCGGAAATCCAGCGATGCTGTTCCCGTCGAGCGATATGGGCGTCGATCCGTTGTACACAGCGTACTTCTCCAACCGGTTCCTGCTGAACGTTGCGTTCCCCTGGAGCTCAAAGCCCTCGAGAGGCCGCGCAGCCGCCGTCAATTCAATCCCTTGGTGCAGGGTTCTGTCCGCATTCCCCGTGACTGGAATCCCGAAACGATCCAGCTGCCCCTGTTTGATGATCTCGTCTTTGAAACTCATATAGAACAGGTTCGCCGTCACGTGTAAGTCTTTGTCGACATACCCGCCTCCGAGCTCGATGTCGATCAGAGCCTCGGGTTTCACCAGCGGATCCGAGAAATCATAAGCGCCGTTTGGGAGGGTCTTGAATTGCGGCGTGACTGGTCCCCAGGATGCCGGCGTGCTCGCTTCCCCCGCGTTGTACAGGTTCGTCAGCCTCGGCTCGCGGGACGTCCGGGAGATCTCGGTGTAGACGTTGATCTTTTCGTTGATGTTGTAATTGAGTCCGATGCGTGGGTTGAGAAAGTGATACGGGACGGAGAAATTTGTGTTCAAGTACTTCTCATCATAGAGCCGGTAGCGATTGTATACATATTGAAGATCGGCCTGCAGCGTGAGGTCGGGTCGAAGGTTATACAGCTCGTGGGCGTACAG
>Ga0315554_1000934_pt1 | contig 17283 bp, 17 predicted proteins | sample SalMarSW160370MG_FD_202114 | JGI IMG/M metagenome (GOLD analysis project Ga0315554, IMG submission 202114) | Salt marsh sediment microbial communities from the Plum Island Ecosystem LTER, Massachusetts, United States - Salt Marsh Sediment SW1603-70 ... | reverse complement strand
AGTCGCACACACAGATGACGTGGTCGGCCAGCGTCTTCGTGTCGGGACCGAACATGGGGTGGATGCTCGTCACCGAGAGCCCGGACTCGGCGGCCCTGGTGATCGCGGGACGGAGGTGCTCCTTGAGGCTGGCGATATCGAAGGCGGTGCCCCGGTAGCCGGAGGAAGCGAGGCGGTCGAGCACCCCGGGGACGGCATCCGGGGGAGTGGCGATGACGGCGAGCGATGTGCCGGCCGTCGCATTCTCGAGGGAGGCGCTGTCGGGATCGGCGGGATCGCTTACCGAGACTCGGTGACCTTGGTTGCGAAAAAAATCGACGAACCAGCGCCCCATGCGGCCTTCGCCGCCGATGACGGCGATGCTCTCGGCTGAGCCTTGGTAGGTGGAGTACGAGATGCGCTCCTGCTCTGCCCGGGCCGCGGCGATGAGCACTTGTATGAGCGAGCGGACCGTCGTTGGGGAGAGGCCAAGCTCGGCAGCGGTCTGGGCGGCTCGGTCCAGCACTGCCCGCTCCACGTCCCAGTCGCGCAGCGGCACGCCGGCTTCTCGCTTCTGACGGCCGGCGGCGCGCGCCGCCTCGAGGCGCTCGGCTACCAGGCGGAGTATCTGGTCGTCGATGCGGCGGATGCGTTCGCGCAGCTCATCGAGATCCTTTGGCACGGCCCCATGATGGCGCGCGTTTGGGTCGGCAGCGTCGATCCGGGCCGGAGTGGGCCGTGCGAGAGGGCTTTTTGTGTGTGCCGACCGAGCCGGGGGTGTGGCTTCCGGGGCCCGGTGGGGGTTTCGACTACACCCGTGTGGCGTGATTCGCGTACTCTGTGGCCATGGGAAGGAGGCTGAGGAGGATCTTCCCCGCCGTCGGAGCGGCTTTGGCCCTGGTCGTTGCCGCCTGCTCGGGCGAAGCGGCGCCCACGACCGTTGTGACGACCACGACCTCCGCGACGACGACGACGCTCGGCGACGTCATCACTCTCGAACAGAACGGGCCGGCTTTTGTCATCCAGGGCCAGCGAGGCGGCTACGTGGAGGCACTTCAGCACTATCTCGTATGTGACGGCTACGGCGAGCCGGTGCCCGGGGAGGGAGAGGTGAGTGTCGACGGCGTGTTCGGCCCCATCACCGGCCGCGCCGTCGCCTACGTCCAGGCCTCGGTGCGGCGCGTTCCGTCCGGCAATCCCGATGAAGGCACTTTTGCCATGCTCGCTCGGGAATGCAGCGAGGACCGAGACGTGGTCTTCACCGACAGGGACACGATTCAGCAGATCGCCGGGAACGTGGACGACGGGGACGACGAGGTCTTCGCCCTCAGCGGCGTCGAAGGCCGAGTGTTCTCCATCATCGTCTCCGAAGGTGAGGTCGAGGTCACGATTGAGAGGGACGACGGCACTCAGGTGCGCTATCTGGGGCCGGGCGGCAGTTGGGCGGGCCAGCTTCCCTCGGAGAGCGCCTACAGCATTCGGGTATCGGCGTCGGTGCCCACCTCGTACCTGATAGACGTCGAGGCGGCCCGTCCCCACGTCGTCAACATCGACTTCGGCGACATGTACCTGGGTTCGGGCGGGATCGGGATCGCCGCGTTCGACGATGATGCCGACGCAGTCATCGAGTTGCTGATTGATCTGCTCGGGGAGCCTTCCGCAGATACCGACTGGCAGACCGGAAACGCCGGCGGCCGAACCTGCCGGGGCACCAACCGACACATCACCTGGGTGATCCAGGCCGCCGAGTCGGGCTCGGAGAACCCGGCGGTGCTCACCATCGATTTCAGCGACGTGGCCGACGGGACCCGGGTTCTGGCCCAATACACCTACGAGTCGGACGATCCGCGTGCCGTCGACATCGGGGCCATGGCGCTCGCCACCGCCGAAGGGGTGACCATCGGTCGCAGCCGCGACGAGTTCGTCGCCATCTATGGGCAGCCCAACTTCTTCGACGCCACCAGGGGCCTGGCTTGGGGCGGTGGCATCGTCTTTGGCATCACCGCCATCGAAGAGGGCGAGAACCTCATCTACTACGTGAGCGCCGGCTCGGACGGCTGCGACGACTTCTCCTGAGCCGGTTTTGCAGTGGAACTATCTCCGAGCTCTGCGGCTCCTGGTCTCTTGGAGCACGCGCCCCGGATTACTGTCACGAAACGCCCGCGTCTCTGGTTGAATTGAGGTAGCGACGTGTGGGGGACTATGCGTTGGCTGGAGCCTGACTTCTGGCACCGTCGGCCGCTCCTCGCGCTCGCGGTGGGCGTCCCGGTGGCCGAGGGTATCGTCCTGTTGCTTCTCGGCATGCCGTCGGGACTGAGCCTGGCACCTCAGGTGTCGGCACTCGGCCCGTTCGGCGCGTTCCACGATCTCCGCTGGCTCTTCGTGTTCCACGGCTCGATTCTCAGCTTCGCCTTCGGCCTAGTCGCGCTCGTGGCTCTGCGGTCGCTGCTGACCGCCATGCTCGTGCGATCGGCCTGGCCTGCCGGGGAGGAGCGTCCCGGTTTCTGGATCGCCTGGATGCATTCGGCTGTGGTCACCGTTGCCGCCGTGGTTCTGCTGTCGCCGTGGGTCACCCTCCTCTTCGGTGCTGCGGTGGTCCCGCTGTCCTGGGTGTTCTTCGCCGCGCTGCCTCCCGCCATTGCAACCATCCTCCTCATTCACCACGGCGGCATCGATTGCGAATGGTGGCGGCGCCTGCCTCCGGCCCGGTCCGTCGGCTGGATGGCGCTCTCCTTCCTCGTGCTCAGCCTGGCCGCGCTCGCCGTGGCCGGCCGCGGCGCCGTGCTGGATCTGTCGGTCGTCGCCGTCGTCGGCCTGTTCAACGCCTGGGCTTGGCATCACAGTGTGCGGGCCATCGTGCTCGGGCTCCCCGGACGGCGGCTGCGGGTGGTGCCGGCAACGGTGGTGGCCATCGCGGTCTTGTTTGTGGTCGTCGTCGGAGGCACGCGGCTGGGTTTTGTCGCCTTCGCCACTGAGGATCCCGGGGGAGCGGGCCAGGTCGAGACGCTTCAAGGAGGCCACACCGTGCTGCTCGTGGCCGGTTTTGCCAGCGGCTGCTGCGACGAGGCGGACGATCTGGCGGCGATCGCGCCGGATTTGGCCGTAGAGCAGTTCTCCTATGTGGGTCTCGACGCCGAGGCGCGTCCCCTGTCGCATCCCGGCGTGGCCACCGATGCCGACATAGCCGATCTCGCGGTTCTCATGAACGAACAGGTGACCGCTTTGGCCCGGCGCCATGGAAAGCCGGTGGCGATAGTGGCCGAGAGCGAGGGCACGCTGGTGACGATCGCTTTCCTCAATCGGTATCCCGACGCCGACATCGATCGGCTCGTGCTGTTGAGCCCGATAGTCGAACCGGGCCGGGCCACGTACCCGGATTGGGGTGAGGAGGGGAGGGGCGTCGTCGCCGGCTATCAGCTGCGGGCCCTGGGAGCGCTCATCGATTCGTTGGCACCGATCGAGCTGTCCGCGGATGGGCCCTTCACCGACTCGTTGCGCCGTGACGCAGAGGAGCTGGCCCGCACTCTGTACGACTGGCCCGACGTGGAGGAGGTGGTGATCCTTCCTCTTGCCGACGCGGTCACCAACCCGAGCGATCTCGAGTACGGGAGCGTCGACGTGGTTGTGGTTCCCGGATTCCACGGCGGTCTGCGCGGCCGGCACGACGTGCAGCAGATGATCGCGACCTGGCTGCAGGGGGGAGACATCGCCAGCTCGGAGGTGTGGGAGACGCTGGGGCGGATCATCGCGGGGACGGCGTCGGCGTGGCAGGTTCCGGAAGTCGCGAGCTTCTAGGGTCGGCCTGCCGAGGCGCCAGGGTTTGGGGACACCCTGCTGGTTAGGCTGCGGGTCTCACGCAAGGGGAGGGAGCGCAATGCGCCGGCTTCTGATTCTGCTCGTGGTGGTGGCGGTGCTCGGCGCCGCCTGCGGCGACGAGATGTGACGACGACCGAAGCGCGAACCACGACCGTTGAGGCCTCGACGACCATCGAGTCCACCACGACCGAGGCCACGACTGTGGAGGAGACCACGACCGCCGTGTCGGAGGCCCAGCTTGCCGTCATGATGGCGCAGGCCCTCGTCGGCGACTACACGGGGGAGTGGTCCGACACCACGTACGGCTCCAGCGGATCGATCGAGGCCGAGGTCTCCGTCGACGCCGCGACCGCAACGGTGACGGTGGATGTCGATCTCGGCCGCTTCGTGTTCGGGATGGGCGATCCGCCTGCTGAGACGTTGACGTTCGAGATCGGGGGTGAGCCACCGCTCACAGGCACGAGCGCGGTTGTCGGCGATCTTACGCTCGACGTGGCCGTGGATGACACGTTCGAGCTTGTTGCCGATGCAGTCCCGGGTCCGTCTGGCCGCATCACCGCTCTCACGGTTGCCGGGTCCATAGGCGCCGACGGAGGTATCGAGGGCGACTACGTGGTTCAGTTCAACGACGGCACCACGGCCGAAGGGACCGTCTCGGTGGCCCGCAGCTAACCGGGTCGCGCCGTCGAAGAGCAGGCGGGGTCGGACCTCAATCGGCCCGGCCCGGCTCGGCCTCGGCGCTGGCCCCCTCCGCCGAAGCGTACGGCCGTTTGGCCCTCGCTGCCGTGCCGAGTTTCCGCTTGTATAGGTGACCGTGCTCGTACTGGAAGGACTCCACAAGCGCTACGGCGACGTGGTTGCTCTCGATGCCTGCTCTTTTGGAGTCGGGCCGGGGCAGATGGTGGGGTTCCTGGGTCCAAACGGCGCAGGCAAGACCACGGCGATGCGTTCGGTGTTCGGGCTCGTCGGCCTCGACGCCGGCGTCATCACCTGGAATGGCAGGCCGCTGGATCGTGGGGCCTGGCTCGGCTTCGGGTACATGCCGGAGGAGCGGGGCCTGTACCCCCGGATGAGGGTCTTGGAGCAGGTGACCTACTTTGGGCGCCTCCACGGCATGAGCCGCTCCGACGCGGGTACAGCGGCAGGCAGGCTGCTGGAGGCGTTCGGTCTCGCCGATCGAGCACAGATCCGGCTTCAGGATCTCTCTCATGGAAACCAGCAGCGGGTGCAGCTGGCCGTCGCTCTGGTGCACGAGCCGAAGGTGCTCGTGCTCGACGAGCCTTTTTCTGGGCTCGACCCGGTGGCCGCCGAGATGATGGCGGCGATTCTCCGTGATCAGGCCGCCGGCGGGGCGGCGGTGCTCTTTTCCAGCCACCAGCTCGATGTGGTGGAGCATCTCTGTGAGGACGTGGTCATCATCAACGAAGGTCGTGTCGTCCTGTCGGGCCGGGTCGATGCACTGCGTGCCGCGTCGCCGCACCGATACGTCGATGTGCTACTCGACGGAGGAGGAACGGATTGGGCCGAAGCCGTGGAGGGAGCCGAGATCGTGATGCGCAGCGGCGACCGAGTGCGTCTGATGGTTGATCGAGACAGCGATCCCGCGGAGCTGGTGGCGAGGGCTCGAAAGGCCGGTGAGATCGTCGAGTTCGCCTTCCTCCCGCCGCGACTGTCCGAGGTCTTCCGCGAGGCGGTGACACGTTGAAGCCGTGGCACAGCGTGCTGCTGGTGATGGGCCGGGAGTTCCGGGCCCGAAAGAGGGGGTTCCTCATCGTGTCGTTTGTGCTCGTGTCGCTTGCGGTGGGCGGCATCGTGATCGCCGACTTCGCCACCGCCTCGCACGGTAGGGCGCGGATATCCGGCTCCGAAGCCGACCAGCTGCTGGGGGCGCTGAGCGTCATCCTGCTCTTTCTGGCCATCCTCGTCACCGGCCAGGTGATCATGGAGGGGGTGGCCGAGGAGAAGCGGAGCCGCGTCGTCGAGGTGGTGCTCGGCACCATGCACCCGCGGCATCTCCTGGCCGGGAAGGTGACCGCCATCGGTTTACTGGGGTTCGCCGAGATCGTGCTGGCGGTGGGATCGCTGCTGGTGACCGCCGATATCTTCGATGTCTTCGAGGTTCCGAAGGGGACCGCTCTGGGGCTCGTGACCGTCGCCGTCTGGTTCCTGCTCGGGTTCTCGTTGTACTCGATGGTCTACGGGGCCGCAGGCGCGCTGGTGGCTCCTCATGAGAATGTGACCAACGCCGCTCTCCCTATCAATATCGTTCTGTTGATCCCCTACGTCGTGGCAGTCAGCTCGGTCCAAGCCGGAGACAATGTGCTCTTGCGCGTGCTTTCGCTCGTACCCCTCACCGCCCCCCTGAGCATGCCGCTGCGTATGGTGAGGGGATTCGCCGCTCCTTGGGAGATAGCGGCCTCCATAGCTCTCGTTATCGTCACCATCTACGGCCTCACCCGCTTCGCCGGCCGTCTCTACGCCGGGGCCGTCATGCAAGGTGGGAAGGTGCGCTGGGTTCAGGCCTGGCGAAGCGCCGGCGACATGCGCTGACGCGCCGGGCGATCTGATGAGCGGGGATCTAGGAGCCCTGCTTCTCCGCGCCGGCGGGGAACAGGAACCCGTGGCTGATGGAGCTGACCTGGCCGTCGTCCCATGCCACGTCGACTGTGTGCCCGTGCACGTCGAGCACCTTGCCTCGGCGCGGGACCTGGCCGACCTTTTTGGTCAGCTCCCGGACTCGCATCCCTTTCTGGAGCTTCATGTCTCCCTCCGTCGCTCCAACGCTAGATGATCAGCCGCGAGGGCGCATGTGGCATGTTCCGCTGTCTCTGCGGAGGCGCCGTCGTTGAGCGAAGTTGGGAGTTTCCCGCGCGCATCGCGCGGGAAATCCCACCCAGGGCGCGTGACTCGTGGTTTGCTAGTGGTGCGCACACAAGGAGCGCAAGTTGACGGATCGGGCCATCGATTGGGGATCGCCCCGCCCGGCCGCCGAATGGGTGGCGGCGCGAGAGCGGCTCGTGGCGCGTGTACCTCTTGAGGTGGCGCGAGCTCTTCGTGAGCGGGCCCGTGCCGAAGGCGTGTCGCTGTCGGTGCTGGTGGGCCGGCTCCTGGCTGCTGCGATCGACATGCCGTTCGAGGATCGGCTCGGGGCTCGGGAGCCCTGGCCGGACGCGGTCGACGCACTCATCGGCTGATGCCGTGCCTGCATCGGCCGAGCCGATGCAGGCTGTTGTAGCCACGTCTCTCTCCGCAAGGCGGTCTTGAGCCCACGGTGGCCGGAGACCACCGTGGCGATGCGACAGCCCAAAGACAGCATGCCGCCACCCTGTCGCCACGAGCGTTTCGTCGGGGGAGAGGGATGGCGGGAATCGGGGAGTTGCGTGATCTCATTCGCGCCGCGACGGAAGGGGCGGCGGGGGGTCTGGAGGCGCTTCGAGCTGCCGGATTGGCCCTCGACCTCGACGACTTCGCCGTCGAGGTGAGCTACGCCAACGGCGATGCCGAGAGGCCGGGTGAGGTGGGTGCCAGCGTCAGGCTCAGCTTCGGGACGGTCGCCGGCTCCTGAGGACCCTGTGGACCGGCACAGGCCTCGCCGGCGGGGCCTCCTCTCCTTCACCAGGCGGAGCCCCGGGGCAGCCAACCGTCGTGCCTTGGCTGCCGTCCGGCGTACTCGGTCTGCTCCCAATGGGGCTCTGAGCCGGGGAGCCACGTGCAGCTTGACACGCGTCTGAAGAACATCTAACTTTGTAAGGCATCCAAAATTATAACGAGTATAGATATGTTGAGCCTACGCGATCGCAAGAAACAGCGAACCCGAGAGCAGATCCTGGCCGAGGCGAGGAGGCTCTTCGAGGTCCGGGGGCTCGACGAGACCACGATGGAAGAGATCGCCGCCGCCGCCGAGGTCTCGGTGGGGACCCTATACAACTACTTCGGGTCGAAGAGCTCCTTGCTTCTTGCTCTCTTCAACGAGTGGATGTCGGCGATGACCGAAAGCAGCGCCGCCGTGCTCGCCGAGCCGGGCGATGACCCGGTGCGGGCGGTGCAGGCCTTGTTCGACGTGTACCTCGATTTTCTGCTCGAGTTCGACCGCCGCCTGCTTCACGATGTTCTGATCGCGGGAATGTCGGGTCAAAGCATCTCAGGAGAGCTGATGGCGATGGACGTGAGGCTCCTTTCGGAGCTCGGCGGCCTGCTGACCGGGTTCCGTAAGCGCGGCCTGGTCGATGCCGAGGTGCCGCTGGAGGAGGCGACGCTGCTTCTGTATTCGGTGTTGATGATGCAGCTCCTCATGTTCGTGATGATTGGGGCGGTGCAGCCGCAGGACGTTCGAACGGCAACGGCGCGCCAGGTCGAAGCGGCTTTTCACGGAATGGAAGTGCGACGGAACTGAGGAAGAGAGATGATCTCACTAGAGAAGGTAAGGAAGACGTACGGAGAAGGCGTGACCGAGGTTCACGCCCTTCGCGATGTGGATTTGGAGGTCCCCACAGGCGAGATGATCGTCATTCTCGGCCCCAGCGGCTCGGGCAAGACGACCCTGCTTAACCTGGTGGGGGCGATCGACGACGTCAGCTCCGGGTCCATTCGTGTCGGTGATGTCGACCTGAGCTCGTTGAACGCCGACGAGCGCGTCGAGTACCGCAGAACCCAGGTCGGCTTCGTCTTCCAGTTCTTCAATCTCATTCCGACTCTCACCGCCTCGGAGAACGTTGAGCTGGTGGCCGAGCTAACTCGGGGCGATGGTGCGCAGCGGGCGCACACCGCCCTGGAGCAGGTGGGCCTGGTTGGCCGTTTCGACCACTTTCCCTCCCAGCTCTCAGGAGGCGAGCAGCAGCGGGTGGCGATTGCCCGAGCGCTGGCGAAGGAGCCTCCGATCCTGCTGTGCGATGAGCCCACCGGCGAGCTGGACTTTGAGACCGGCCGGCTCATCCTGGGGCTGTTGCGCCGGCTCAATCGGGAGAACCGCCAGACCATGCTGCTGGTGACTCACAACGCGGCCATCGGAGAGATCGCAGACCGTGTAGTGCGGCTCCGCTCGGGGGAGATCATTGAAGACCGCCACATCGAAGTGCCCGTGGATGCGGAGGCGCTGACATGGTGAAGCCGCTGACCCACAAGGTCTGGCGCGACATGGGGCGCTACCGGGCGCAGTTCATCGCCGTCATCGTGACGGTCTTCCTCGGGGTGGCGATCTTCGCTGCCACTTACGATTCCTACGAGAATCTGGTCACCTCCTACGAGACCACCTTCCTGGATTACCGGTTCGCCAACCTCACCGTGGCCGGCGGCGATACCGAGGCCATGGCCACAGCAGCGGTCGGGACGGCGGGGGTGGAGGCTGCATACAGCCGCACCGTGGTCGACGTCCCGCTGCAGGTAGGGGAAACGAAGCTCCTGGGCAGGGCCGTGGGCCTGCCCGCCGCCGGGCAGCCCCCGGTCAACCAGGTGAAGGTAATCGAAGGCACTTACCTGGACCCGGCCCGGCCCGACGGTGTGCTGGTCGAGCAGCACATGGCGGACCACTTCGGCCTGAGTCCCGGCGACCAGCTCGAGGTGTTGGCCGGCACCAGTTGGCGTCAGATCGAAGTGCTCGGCGTGATCTCCTCGCCCGAATACATATGGCCGGCACGGAGCCGGCAGGAGGTCATCACCACGCCGGACGACTTTGGCGTGGTCTTCGCCACTGAGACCCTGGCTCGTGAACTGGCCGGAGTGCAGAAGCCCAACGAGGTCGTCCTCTACTACCAGGACGGCAAGCCCGACGCGGCGCTGAGCGCCGAGCTGGGGTCCACCGCCCGAGGCCTCGGTGCCACCCAGGTGTACACCCGTGATGAGCAGCCGTCCAATGCCGCTTTGTCGGAAGACATCAGGGGTTTTCGGGAGATGGCCTTCCTTTTCCCGGTGCTGTTCATAGTCGCCGCGGCCATGGCCTCGTACGTGATGATCAGCCGCTTCGTCTATTCCCAGCGGCCGCACATCGGCGGCATGCTGGCCAACGGCTTCACTCGGGGCCAGGTGCTGCGGCACTATTTGGCCTACGGCTGGATCTCGGGTCTCCTGGGCGCGCTGCCGGGCGCGGTACTCGGTGTGTTCCTGGCCGGAGTGATCAGCCGCCTGTACACGGGGATGCTCTCGGTTCCGGTCACCGTCATCGAATTCCGCTGGTCGACGCTTGCCGTCGGGGTGCTCATCGGCGTGGTGGCCACGCTCGCGGCCGCCCTGGCGCCCGCCCTGGTCGCCTCGCGTATCCGGCCCGCCGAGGCGATGCGGGGCGAGACACCGGCAGGTCGGGGTCGCCCCAGCATCGCCGAGCGCCTGTTGCCGCCCCTACGCCGGCTTCCCATCCGCTGGCGTATGGCCTTCCGGGGCATAGAGCGCAGCCCGCGTCGCACCGTCTACACGATGCTGGGCGTTGTACTCTCGTTGGTGCTCGTGCTGGTGTCGTGGGGCATGATCGATACGGTGCAGCACCTGCTGAATCTGCAGTTCGTGCAGATCTCTCGCGAGGACGCCGTTGTGTACTTCGCCACGCCGGTGGGCGAGACGCAGGTGACCGATCTGGAGGCGGTTCCCGGCGTGGCCGCAGCCGAGCCCGACCTCGAGGTGCCGGTGTCGCTCGCGGCCGGCGGCGAGGTCTACGACACGACCTTGATCGCTCTGGAAGCGGCCACTCAGATGCACCGCTTCCGATCGGTGGACGGCTCCTGGACACAGCTGCCCGAGGAGGGCCTCCTTCTGGGCCGGGCCATCGGGCCCGCGCTCGGCGTCGAGCGCGGAGACGTGGTCTCGGTGACGGTGTCTTCGCTGGGTCTCACCCTGGAGGGAACCGTTGTCGGGTTCGTCGATGAGCCGTTGGGCACGTTCGTGTACTCCAGCCGGGGCTACGCCGCGGCGCAGCTGGGTCGGTCGCTGCCTGCAACGTCGGCGCTGGTCCGCTACGCCGAGGGGGCCGACGCCGCTGCGGTGCGTGATGCCATCACCCGGCTGACCGATGTGGCCGCCTTCGAGGACAGCGACGCTCTCTACAACGTGATGAACCACTACATGGTGCTGTTCTACGCCTTCGTCGGCGTCATGCTCGTGTTCGGCGCGGCGATGGCGTTTGCCCTCATCTTCAACACGATGACGGTGAACATCGCCGAACGCTCCCGCGAAGTGGCGACCATGTTGGCCATGGGAACCAGGCGGAGGACCGTGTCCCGCCTGATCACGGCGGAGAATCTTATGGTTGCGGTGGCGGCCATCCCCATCGGCCTCGTTGTCGGCTATTACCTGTCGGCCTACTTCATGGCCAGTTTCAGCAGTGACATGTTCACCTTCAGTCTCTACGTGCGGCCGGTCACGTTCGTGTTTGCCGGCCTGGCCATCGTTGTCGTCGCTCTGATCTCGGGTTGGCCCGGGCTGCGGGCGCTGCGGCGTCTGCATATCCCGACCGTCGTCAAGGAGCGGTCGTCCTGATGGGGCAATAGGGTCGGCGGCGGCTCAGCGGCGCCGACCCATCGTCCAGGCGACGAGCGCCCAGGAGCCGACGGTCCACAGGCCGAGTACTTCGTATGAGCGGGCCACGTTGGGGACCAGGCCGTTGGTGAGGGCACCGCGTATCACGTTTGCCATGTGCCAGAAGGGGAGCACACGGTGTGCGCTTGCCAGCCAGCCCGGGAAGTTCTGGATGGGGAAGGCAATGGGCGAAAACATCAGCACCAAAAAGATGATCAGGTTGGTGACCAGGTTGGTGATCTGGGGATTGGCGATGGCATGGCCGAGGCCGTAGCCCACCGAGGTGGCCATCAGCGAGGCTAGCGCCACCGCGGGGATGATCGCCATGGAAACGTGGAGGTCGATGTCGTAACGCCAATTGGCGACGGCCAGGGCGATGGCGAATCCGGGTACGGACAACAGGGTGAAGACGGTGAGACTGGAAAGGGCGCCGGTCATCCGCGGCACGGGGAGCGAGAGCACGAAGTCGTAGGTGCCTTCCAGCTTGTGCGAGCTCACGAGGCTGGGAAGCAGCGCCATGCCTAGCGGGATGATCGACAAGGTGGGCGCGCCGGTGGCCACGAAGGTGGCGACGGGCGTCGTCATCCGGCCCAGGTAGAAGCCGTAGATGATGGCCATGCCCGCTCCCATCAGCGTTTGCACGAGTAGGAAGGCGGGGAGCCATTCTCGCGACCCGGTGAAGTCGAAACGGAGCATGGCGCCGTAGCTGTGGAGCCAGTAGCGGGGCCCTGAGCGAGGTTCACGCAAGGCGAGCGCCGTCATCTCACTTCCGCCTTCCCAGCACAACTGCGGTGAGGGTCACCGAGGCCGCGGCCCAGGCGCCGAGGACCAGGTACGACCGTGCCACATCGGGCACCACACCCACGGTGATGCTGGCCCGGATCACATCCGCCATGGGGGCGAACGGGAGCCATTGATGGACGCTCGCCAGCCAGCCGGGGAGCTGGTCGGCGGGGAAGTTGATGGGGGAGAACCCGATGATGAGGAAGATGAGAACCTGGCTGATGGCAATCGTCACCATCGGCTGGCTCACCGCGTGTGCCAGGCCGTAGCCGATCATCGTGCCGGTGAACACGACCAGAAGCACCGCCGGCAGCAGCATGGGAGTCAGGTGCAGCGGGAGGTCGTATCGCAGCATGGCGACCGCGAGCGCCAGGGCCATGGCGGGAAGGCTGATGACGAGGTTCGTGGTGACCCAGCTGAAGGCGGCGGTGGTGCGAGGCACCGGCAGGGACCAGAGGAAGTCGTAGGTCTTTTCGATCTTCTGCTGGGCGATGAGCTGGGGCGCCAAGACCATGCCGATCGTCACCAGCGTGACGACGAGCACCCCGGTGCAGACGTACAGCGCAGCCTTATCGGGCACTTGCCCGAAAAACAGGTCGACGGCCAGTACGAACCCGGCACCGGCCAGCGAGAGCACCAGTACGGTGATCGGAAGCACCATGCGCAGCCCGGTCAGGTCCCAGCGCAGTATCGCCAGGTAGGAACGCCACCAGTAGGAGGGGCCGGATCGAAGGGTCGCCGAGGGGGTCACGGGGCGGTGACGCTCCCGGAGGCTTCAATGTCGCCGGTCATGCGGATGTAGACGTCCTCTAGCGTGGTCGACCCGAGGGCATACTCCTCGGCGACGCCCAGGCCGACCAGCTCCTGCGCCCAGCCGATGCCGTGTGCGGCTTCGGCCTCGTTGATCACGGTCATGAGGCTATTGCCCACCCTGGTGTGCTCTTGCACCAAGGGGGGAAGATCGGGCGTGCTTCGCCCCGGAGCCATCTTCAGCTGCAGTCTCAGGCGGCCTCGGTCGGCCGATTTCATCGACGATGGAGTGCCTTCCGCGAGCAGCCTGCCCTGATCGATGATGGCGAGGCGGTCGACGGCCTTTTCCGCCTCGATCACGTTGTGCGTCACCAGCAGCACCGCCACCCCTTGCTCTCCAAGGCGCCGGACCTGCTCCCACAGCAGGCGCCGACGCAGAGGATCGACGTCGTTGGTCGGCTCGTCGAGGATGACGATACGGCCGGGGATGACGGTGGCCATCACGAATCCGATCAGGCGCTTGACCCCGCCGGAGAGTCGCGCCCCGTAGGTGTTGCGCCACTCCTCCAGCTCCAGAGCCTCGATCAGCTCGTTGCAGCGGCGTTTGACCGTGGCGGAGTCGGCACCGCGGATCATTCCGGTGATTTCGATCGCCTCGCGGGAGCGGAATGAGTTGATGGGCATCTGCGCCTGGGGGAGGTAGGAGCAGAGCTGTCTGGCGGCGTCGGGGTCCGCCACCAGATCGTGCGGGCCCAGAGTGATGGATCCGCCGTCGGGCTTGAGCAGCCCAATGATCTGCTTGACCAGGGTGGTCTTGCCGGCGCCGTTGGGTCCCAGCAGGCCGTACACCTCGCCCGGCTCGACGTGGAGCGAGAGGCCGTCGTTGGCCCGCACCTTGTTGTTGAAGACTTTGGTGACCTCATTGACCCGGAGGGTCCAATCGACGGAATTGGGCATGAAGTCCTTTCCCCTGCGGAAGCGGATGCTATCCGGTGGCCCGGCCGTCGGAGGACCCGTTAGGGTATGCGCCGACCGAGCAAGCGGGGTACTTCAATGAGTGGACTCGTTCTCCAGGCCGAAGGGCTGCGCAAGTCGTTCGGCGAGGTCGAAGCGGTCAAAGGGGTCAGCTTTCACATCGCCGAGGGGGAGACCTATGGGCTGCTCGGCCCGAATGGGGCCGGCAAGACCACGACGATCTCCATCGTCACCGGCCTGCTCGAGAAGGATGCCGGCCAGGTGCTCGTCGACGGCAGGGAGATCACCACCACGACGACTTCGGCCAAGGCGGCCATCGGGTATGTGCCCCAGGACATCGCCATCTACCCCGACCTGACCGGACGGGAGAACCTCAACTTCTTCGGTCATCTCTACGGCATGAGAGGCAGGAGCCTCTCCGATCGGGTGGACGAGGTCCTGGAGATCATCGGCCTCGCCGGTCGCGCCGGAGATCGCTGCGACGAGTACTCGGGCGGAATGAAGCGCCGGCTCAACATAGGCATCGGGCTGCTGCATCGGCCCCGCCTGCTCATGCTCGACGAGCCGACCGTCGGCGTGGATCCCCAGAGCCGAAACGCCATCCTCGAGAGTGTGGAGCAGCTCAGCGACGCCGGCATGGCGGTCCTCTACACCACCCACTACATGGAGGAGGCGGAGCGGCTCTGCGACCGCGTCGGCATCATCGACTTGGGCGTGATCATGGCCGAGGGCACCCGGGAGGAGCTGGTCAGCGTTGTGGGCGAGCGCGATCGGGTCCGCCTGGCCGCCACCGGTCACCTGGCCGCGGCCGAGGAGGCCCTGCGTCGGCTGGCGTCCGTCGAAGAAGCCTCCGTGCGGGACGACGGCATAGATCTCTTGGTCCGGGGCGCCAGCGCGGCACTGCCCAGCATTTTGGAGGCGGCGGCGCGCAGCGGCGCCGCGGTTACTTCGGTCGATGTAGACGAGCCCAACCTGGAGGCGGTCTTCCTGCATCTCACCGGCAAGGCGCTGCGCGACACGGGCGCCGAAGGTGAAGCCGTGGACGAGAAGGAGGCCTCCTCCGAGGGAGACCGGGAAGGGTAGGGGGCGCCATGCCGGCGGTGACGATCGCGCTCAAGGATCTGCGGCAGCGGATTCGCGATCGCAGCGCCTTCCTGTGGGGCATCGTCGCCCCCTTTGGGCTTGCCTTCATCTTCTCGATGATCCTGGGAGGCGTTGCGGATACGTCGAACCTCGACGTCACCTACGCCGTGGCCGACCTCGACGGCGGCGAGATGGGTCGGGCGTTCGTCGATGAGATCCTTCGGCCCCTCGACGAGCAGGGCCTGTTCGACATCGAGTTCGTCAACGACGAGGCAACGGCCGAGAGCATGGCCGAGCGTGGCGATGTCGATGCGGCCATCATCGTGCCGGCAGGGTTCACCGACGCGGTGAACAGCGGCGCTCCTGCCGCCGTCAGCGTCATCGGCAACGTGGACACCCCCATCTTGGCCGAGGTGGCTCGCGCCATCGCCTCCGGCTATGCGGACGAGGTGAACGCGGTGCGCACGTCGGTCTACTCGCTGATCGTGCTGCAGGGGGAGATGCCGGACGATTCCGAGCTGTCGGCGCTGGCCGCCGCGGCCCGTTCCGAGCCCACGCCCCTGGTTGTGGGAGACGACTCGGCAGCATCGAAGGTGCTGTCGGCACCCACCTTCTACTCGGCGGGCATGGCGATCCTGTTTCTGTTCCTGGCCGTGCAGTTCGGGGTGCTGGGCCTGCTCGAGGAAAGGCAGAACGGGACCATGGGCCGGTTGCTGGCCGCTCCGATCAGGCGAGGCTCGATCGTGGCCGGCAAGGCGCTCACGTCGTTTGTCATCGGCATCTCGAGCATGAGCGTGCTGGTCGTGGGTACCACCTTTTTGCTCGACGCCAGATGGGGCAACTCGGTGGGTGTGGCCATCTTGGTGCTCGCAGGCGTCTTGTCGGCCATGGGGATCATGTTCCTTGTCGCTGCTTTCGCCAAGACTCCGGAGCAGGCGGCGAACTTGCTGGCGATCATCGCGTTTTTGCTCGCCATGCTCGGCGGCACCTTCTTTCCCGTTGCCCAGGCCGGCGGTCTGCTGGCCAAGATCAGCATGCTCACCCCGCACGCCTGGTTCCTGCGCGGCCTCGGCGATCTGATCGGCGAGGGCCGTGTCGGTGCAGTGTTCCCCGCCGCTTTTTATATGGTGGCCTTCGGGGTGGTGGCCGGGCTGCTCGCCCTATTCCGGCTGGGCAAGGCGGTGGCCCCGTGAGGAAGGTGCTCTCGATCGGCTGGGTGAATACGGTCCGGTTCCTGCGGGAGCGATCGAACATCTTCTTCGTGTTCCTGCTCCCACTGCTGATCATCCTTCTGCTCGGGGCCGTGTACGGCGGGGGCTTCGAGTCCAGGGTCGGCGTCCACGTTGACGATGCCGGCGGGCCGCTGGCCGAATCGCTCGTCGCCACGATTGAAGATCTTGATGAGATCTCGGTTCAGCGCTACGACGATGCCGGGGCGATGCGTGACGCGGTGCAGCGCGGCACCATCGATGGCGGACTCACCATCCCGGCCCGGTTCGATGCCGATCTTGCCGCCGGTGAAGTCGTCGAGGTCGTGTTCATTGGGCGCATGACCGAGCAGACGTCGATGTTGCTCGGCGAGGCGGTGCGGGGCGCCGTGGCCGCGGAGGCCGAGCCGATCAGGGCGGCTCGTTTTGTGGAGCACCAGGGCGTGGCCTCGTTCCAAGAGGCGCTGCCAGTGGCCACGGATCTGGCTCACGACGAGGGTGGCCGCATCACCGTCACGTTCCGGGAGGCGGGGGAGTCGGCTTTCGCGGAGTTCGAGGGGCTGGGCAACTTCGACGTCGGCTCAAGCCAGGAGCTCGTGTTGTTCATGTTCCTGACCTCGCTGGCCGGCTCGGCCGCCCTCATCCAGACGCGGCGGCTCGGAGTGGCCCGCCGCATGCTGGCGACTCCGACCTCGACGAGAGCGATCGTCGGGGGTGAGACCCTGGGACGTTTCAGTATCGCCATGGTGCAAGGCCTCTACATCATGGTGGGCACGCTGCTGCTCTTCAGAGTCGACTGGGGAGATCCTTTCGGCGCCGTCGCCATCGTTGTCGTGTTTGCCCTCGTCGGCGCCGCCGCCGCCATGCTCATGGGCGCTCTGTTCTCCAATGACCAGCAGGCGGGGAGTCTGGGGGTGCTGCTGGGCTTGGGATTGGCCGCCTTCGGCGGAGCCATGGCGCCCATCGAGATCTTCCCCGCGACCATGAAGACCTTGGCCAAGGTGACGCCGCACGCTTGGGCCATCGACGGCTTCGCCAAGCTGGTGCGGCGTGACGGGAACATCGTCGACATCCTGCCGAATCTCGGCGTGCTCGCCGCCTTCGCCGCCGCGTTCATGCTGCTGGGTGCGTGGCGCCTGCGGCGGGTGCTCACCCGCTAGCAGACTGCCGGAGCTCCAGCCGCATCAGT